>Ga0310826_101537_pt1 | contig 10967 bp, 12 predicted proteins | sample WT_ome_FD_201306 | JGI IMG/M metagenome (GOLD analysis project Ga0310826, IMG submission 201306) | Sorghum-adapted microbial communities enriched on wild type (WT) sorghum from Joint BioEnergy Institute, Emeryville, California, United... ... | reverse complement strand
AAAAACCGAAATCCGTGATGACGGAGGCGGTATCAAGCCTGCTCATATCAGCGGTGGTTAAGTTTGTTTCCTCATTTTTCATGTCAGTTAGACGGCTAAAACTGACTTAAATCACCGGACTTCTAAATATCTCACAGCCAATTCCTCCTTGACTCTATCTTTAATCCTACGAAAAACATCGAATTTTATGTATGCGCTTTAAATGACATCGTCCCTGACATCGGCTTCTTCCATAACCCCAACTTTTAATGTTTTACATTACGATATGTAGTATATCACACACAAAAATTTGTTGTCAACACAATAAAAAAATCGGTATGTTCTCCCTGAAAAGTGATCTCAATGACACTTTAGCAGGTGAATCATACCAAGTTTGGGACGATGTTTTTAGGACTCCGACAACTTTTCCTTCTGACGAAGCCGATCCAGGCTGTTATTCCAGTTCGCTTTCAATGCTTCCTCTGCTTCTTTCAGGTCTTTATTCCGTATGGCCTCGATAATTTGATTATGCTCGATATAAGCAGTTTGCAAAAATTCTTTCTGACTGAAATAATGGGATTCGATCCGTTGTATTTTTAACTTTAAGTTGACGAGCAGTTTTTGCAACTCTTCATTCTTCGCCATCCGAATCATTTTATTGTGGAACGCGTTATCCGCTTCGAGTGCAGAAATTCGATCTCCATTATCTATGAGATCGTTAAGGTTTTCATTAAGCTTCTCCAGCTCCTGAACGTCCGCATCCGTAAAGCTATTGATTGCAAGCCGCAATGCCAGACACTCCAGGGTCGACACAATCACGTACGTTTCCTCTGCTTTGCTCAAATCAATGGGCGCAACTAATGTCCACCGATTGGCCTTGGTTTCTACAAGCCCATCATTCTCTAGCATCAACAACGCTTCCCGAATCGGAGTGCGGCTAAGTCCCAAAGTTGCTGACAATTCTTTATCACGCAGTTTCTCACCTGGCGCCAGGTCTCCGGAAATGATCCACTTGCGAATGACTTCATAAGCTTCATCTTTCATAAAAGTACGTTTGATCTTGGTCTCGCTTCTATTAATAATATTACTCACCTCGCCTACTGAACATTCTTCAGAATGTAGTATATCACATAACAGGCGGTTTTTCAGCCTAACTTTCCATAGAAAGACAAACCCGAAACTCATTGATATGGAACTGCGACAAATCGTCCTGGGCTGAAATTGTCCCTAAGGGAAAGTTCCCTCGCGAATTTTGCCACACAATCGGGACATATGTAGGCTTTGCCCTTCATCCAACATTTCTTCCGGCTTCGTAAGCAGCTCTTCCCTGTCGTAGATGGCGTTCTGGATCGAAGCGGTTTTATCTTTGGGAAACCTCATCTCAACTATGGTTGATTTCCTCCAGCCTGCGAGAATTGTACCAGATCGCCGAATGTGCTCGCCAGAAATATGTTAGTTATTTCGTGGAAATAAAAAAAGATCGCTTTTATCCTGCCTGCTTGGATGGATAAAGGCGTTTTTGTGCTTTCCGCAACATGATCCTCAATCGGCGAACTTCGATATCGGAATCCGGTACAGCTTGTCGTCATTCTGTTGCGGACGGCCGCGCCCGTACGTATTGTTGGTGATAAAGTACAGATGCCGGCCTTCGATGCGCACGTCCCGGATGCGGCCATATCCTGTAATTACCGTCCTCTGCTCACCCGCTGGCGGATCAAACTCCATTACCGCGGTTTCCCTCAACGCCGCCACATACAATTTTAGTGTCTCCTCCGCGGTATGTCGCTCTTCCTCGATAGGAACTGGCTCTCCGGGTGCGGGATAAGAAGTATCCTGGGCAAAACAGCTCGTGAGGAGAAGTCCGACCGACATGAGTAATGCAATCATTTTTTTCAAAATTCCCCCCCTGTTCATGTTTCCACGATGGAACCGATGTGCGAATAAGCATACGCTAACGGACCGTCTGTGTTAGAAAGTTGAAATCAACGTCGCCTTTTGTTGCGATGGAACAGTCCTCAAAGCTAGGGCGGCTGACAAACGCAAACGCAGGCGTGCTGGCGACTCGGATGGCCTCATTTGAGCCGCAGGAAACGGCACCGGTCGATCTGCGCATCTATGATGCGATGCTGGAAGCGGCGGTGAGCATGCCATTAGTTTGGCGAAGGAATGGGAGCAGCTGAGGAGCGAGATTTCAACCTTTTGCAAGAAGCTGGTGCTCAGCCAGCGGGCTGTGGAACTGTGCGAGAAAGAGGCAACGCCGAAGCAAGAGGAATTCCTTCACCGCGTGCTGGCGGAAGAGATGGAAAACCGGGAACGAAGCAGACGCAGTCGGCTGATGAACCGCGCCTGCTTCCCGGTGTACAAAACGCTTGAGGGCTATGACCGGCAAAGCGTCAAGCTTCCGACCTCCCTGAAGTGAAGCGATCTGACGGACGCGTTGTTTATCCAAGCGAAGCGCAATCTGGTACTTTACGGCCCTGTGGGCACAGGGAAGACGCATTTGGCCATTGCGATGGGAATCCGGGTCTGCGAGGTGGGAATGGCCGTCAAATTCTACACAGTGGCGGAATTGGTGATGCGGCTGGCGGAGGCCAAGCGCAGCGGCACGTTGGAACGGCTCATGAAGGAGATCCAGCGTTCAGAGTTACTCATCCTGGATGAATGGGGATACGTGCCCGTTGACCGAGAAGGCTCACAGTTGTTGTTTCGCGTAATAGCGGACTGCTATGAAAGCCGGAGTCTGATTATTACAACGAATCTGGAATTCTCAAAATGGGGATCTGTCTTCACCGATGACCAGATGGCCGCTGCTATGATCGACCGTCTAGCACACCATGGAAACCTTCTCGTATTTGAAGGCGAAAGTTACAGGATGAAGCATGCACTGATAAAACAACGATAAAAATACCCATGACGATGATGGGTAAAAATACACGATTTTTAGGGGTAATTTTTCTTGACAAAAAACACTCGGCGCGGCACTGAGAGGAAGTCCGGCGGTGGCTAATTTCGAGTACCAGCTTGAGGGCAAGGGAAAGCAGGTGCCGCTCGGTAGCGGGGTCGATATCCAACAGGTTCAAACGGATGGGCTTGGACATGAAAAACGCCTCCTCGGAAGTTTGTTGTATGTTAGCTTCCGGGGGGCGTGTTTGCAAGATATGAATGCATTTGAGTAATAGGTAGAGCTATACAATTCTAAAATGCTCCCCAAGGGTGAGACACAGGATTGCAAATCTAAGTTATACTAAGACCATGAAAAAACGAACGAATTACACCGCCGAGTTCAAAACGAAGGTTGTGCTGGAGATCCTCGCTGAAGAGGAAACCGTGAACCAGATCGCAGCCAAGTATGATGTCAGTCCTGTGGTCCTCTCCCGATGGAAAAAGGAGTTCCTTGAACGAGCTTCAGAAGTGTTTAAGAAAGGGCCTTCTGAAGCGGAAAAAGAACTGGAACAGAGTAAAGCGCATATCGCTGAATTAGAGCGGAAAGTCGGTCAGCTTACCTACGAGGTAGACTGGCTCAAAAAAAAATCTGCAGAAATCCTCGGACCCGGCTGGAAGAAAAAAACACGTTGATTTCAGCGACAAGCATCTGACCATCAGCCGGCAAGCAGAGTTGTTAAGTATCCATCGAACCAGTATTTATCGTGATCCCCCGAAGGATAAAGCGGTCTCTGATGCGGATTTATTTCTGATGCGCAGAATCGATGAACTTCACACTGACCATCCCACCTGGGGCTACCGAACGATCACGAAGGTCATTCGGCGTGATGACAAGCTGTGCGTAAATCGCAAGAAGGTACGACGTCTCATGCGGGAAATGGGCGTGTACACGATCTATCCGAAGCCGAATCTGAGCAAGCGATACCACGCGCAGTACGTCCGTCCGTATTTGTTGCGTAAGCTGAGCATCACCCGCCCCGATCAGGTCTGGGGAATCGATATTACCTATGTGCGCATGCAGAAAGGTTTCATGTATCTGTTCGTCATCATGGATTGGTATAGCCGCAAAATTGTCGATTATGAGTTGTCAAACACACTGGAGAAGACGTTTGTTCTCAACTGCTTAAAGCGCGCTCTGACACACAGAAAGCCTGAAATCATCAATAGCGACCAGGGAAGTCATTTCACAAACCCGGATTATGTAGAACTGCTGGAAAGCGCCAATGTGCGCATATTCATGGATGGCAAAGGACAAGCCCTGGATAACGTTAGAACAGAACGGTTTTTCCGGACCTTGAAATATGATCTGATCTACATCCATGAATTCGAGACGCCCCGGCAACTCAGAAAAGAACTGCATCGCTATATTCAAGAGTATAATACCTACCGACCACACTCATCCATTGGCGATCTGTGTCCCGATGACGTCTATTCAGGTCGGATGTCAGTCGCTGCCTAAACAATCAAAACACGGAAGGAGGAATTAACTTAGATTTCCGAAAACGTGTCTTGACAGCGGGGGGCAGTATAAGCTTTCGCTTCAAGCAAGCGATGGAACGCATTCCGGGATGATCATTACGCTGGCAAGTTGCCGTTGGCATTTTTCGCTGCGAAAATGAGCATTTTTCTCTTGCGAAAAACACCACTAAGACCTTTTAGAATTTTAGTTGGGCAGGCTATCACACCTCAGCTATTCTTTACGAATTAACAATATTACCGACTCCACATGTGTTTCCCCATCATCAGAACAGCCTCCCAATCCTCCGGGAATCCAATCCGATCCAACTCCACTACTTCGCTATACTCGGACAACAACGCTTCTAATCGAATGATAAAATTAAGCCACTTGTCTCGGTCAGGAATAAGATCCTTTAAAACATATAGATGAGCAAAAATTTTACCCTGATCAATCCCAAGTTGCTTTGATTTTCGGTCAAGCCTAGGTTTGCTTGTTAATGGACGATTATAAAGACGGCCGTAATGGGCACATATATTTCGAATGTAGGACATACATTTAAGCCAACTTTCAAGATATATGGCTGGAGCGCGGTAATTTCTTTTGGCAATTTGATTCTTATCATCATTTTTCATATTGGAAAATAACTTCGAAAGCGCTCCAAACGAAAGAACTTCAATAGCCACCCAAACTGGTATTTTTCCCTCATACTTTTCATAATGATGCTTAATGAATAGTTCTTGGGAACGCTTGAGTTCCTTTTCAAGCTCAGCTAGAAACGCATCATGATTATCAAAATGTTGAGGATTCAAATGACCAAGAGGACCGTAAGTGTAGGCAATATGATATGAAATATGGGTCCTGAAGGCGATCTCAACTTGCTCAACCATCTCCATAATCAAATAACGAAAACGGCGATCAAATTCATATAAAGCGACAACATGTTCAAAAGTAATATCAGGAAGTAATTGATCATTTTTCTTTAGACTGAGTGTATATGCGCTTAACCGATAATAGTTGATTCGTTGCAACGTACGAATAGCAGAATCAACTTCGGATATGACGACCCCGCGGCTCTTTAATATTTCGACTTGTTCTTCAAATGTAGTAGGCCTCTTAATGGAAAATATATTATCGGAATACATAAAATTCCTCCATAAAAACAAGAAGGCCCACCCTGGTACGCATTGTTAAGAGGCGTGGTGGGAACTATTGACTTTATCATACAAGAGTTACGAAATAATGTCAACGAAAAAGCAAGCCATTCACGTCATTATTGAATCAGTTCATTATCGGTAAATGCGGCTTAGAAAATTACTTGCGTATGAGCGACACACAGCACTCCACATGTGCCGACTGCCGACCATAACACAGTTAACAAAATGGCCGCCCGAGGGACGGGCGGCTAGATTACAATTCCGCTAAGGAAGCTTCGAGCCTTTCCTTTTGCTCCAACACCTATTGCATTTCGGCATCTTTCGCGGCAACTCGGACCCCCCCGCCCCGCTATTTTCCGAGAATGGTCAGATCGCCGGGGCCGGACGCGAGCAGCAACCGGATCTTTCCCTCTTGCTTGACGAACGTGCAGGAAAAACCGGCCGGATAACCGTCCAGCGCGTAACGGTCGCCGCCGACAGATACGAGAGCGGCATCGCGGGCACCAGAACTTGTCTGCATCTGGACATACAGCTTTCCATCCTTCTCGTGAACCACCGCCGGCATGGCCGGTCCCCCGCCGCGAATCGGAAAATATTCGCCTACCAGGGCGGCGGCGTCGAAACCGGGGTCGCCGCTTAATTTCGCGTCTGAAAATAGCGCCAGCCACATTTTCGTTGCCGGGTCGGCCGCGCTCTCCGCCAGTTTACGCGCCGCCAGCGACCAGGCCGTGGTCAGCGCTTCTTGGGCGGGAACGCTCACATCGGGCTGGACCCCCGTCTCTTCCCAGTTCGTGCCGGTGACAACGTTGACGAGATAACCAGTAGGGACATTGGCGACCAACCCGTGACCGAGGGAAACGGGGCCAATATTGGAAACGTGCGAGCCGCCTCCGGTCATCTCGCCGACGATCACCGCCCGTTTGAACGCCTGAAGATCGTAGCTGAGCTGCTCGGCCGCGGAGAACGTCGTCGGGGAAGTGAGCACATAAACCGGTTTTGGGTCCCCGTAAGAGAGCTTGCCGACATCGGTGGTTCGCAGTTGTTCCGGGCGATCCACATTTCGCCAGTGCACAACATTTGTCACGTAGGAACCGCCCTCGCTCAAATACCCTTCGATCAGGCTGACGATGGCCGGAGACCCACCGGTATTTCCGCGCACGTCGATCACCAGCGCCTCGGTCTGATGGAGCAGGGCGAAAGCCGCCGCAATCGCCCGCTCCGCCGCTTCGGACGACGACATTGCGTTCACCGCCATGTAGCCGATGTTGCCGTCGAGAATGCGCACTTCGGGCAGCATCCCCGAGTCCGACGCGATGAGTCGGGGGCCCGGAGCCGGTGAACCGTGAACGTCCGCCGCCGTCGCCGAAGGAGTCGGCAGCGGCTCATACCGAATCCCGAGATGTTTATCCCGGATGATCTTGTGCAGATCGGCTTGCAAGGCCTCCGCAAAAGCGATCGGCGAACGGATTCCGTCATACGCTCCATCCTTTAGCCTTGATCGGATCCATTCGGCCATCCGGTCCCCGCGATCTTTGTAAACATACTGCTCGGCCAGTACTTGCGAGAGTTTCTCCACCACCCGCTTCCGCGCGGCGGCATCCAGTTGCGCTTCCGCCGGAAGGGCTTCCCATGACCGTAGCGGGCCTTTTTCCGGCGCCAACGGCGCGTCCGGATGGGCCGAGGGCGGCTCCGCGCCCGGCACCGTCGTTATGGATGCGGCCGCACGGGACGGAAACGACTCCGGAACACGTATGCCCTGCGCGAACCAGATCAAACTTCCGACGACGACCGACACCGTCAGCAAAGCTCCGGCACTTCGAATCCATCTTTTTTTGCGGTTTGTTTTCATTTTTGTAAGGCCTCCTCTTTTCAAAGGGTTCGGAGACCATGATGCCACCGCCACATCAAAATCAAATTAAAAAAGGCGGCAACCCTGCGGACAAAACTCCTTGAGCGCCCCCCTCCTTGCGGCGTTGCGTCATCGCGTTTACGGCGTTACGGTTTTTCGCTTGCGGCATTGCGGCTTTGATCGCGCAATTGCGATGATGGTTTGCTTTTATTCGGCTTTTCGCATAAAAAACTTTGTCGGCTTAACCGCATCGGGGTCAAGTCCATAATTGTGCATAAATTCCCTCAGTCAGAATGGGGGTCACACAATCCGTACTTTGGCGACTGTCGTTTTCTGTCTGGTCTTGCGCCATTCGTAATACGCAGCCATGTTGAAAAACACCCTCTCGGCGAACCATCTCTCGTCCAGTGTCGCTTGGGCCTGGTCACTCGCCACCGCCGCCGGCCAAGCCGATGACGGATTTTTTTTTAACCGAAACGATCGGCAAGCGGACTGTCATCGTCGTGCCGCGGCCGAGCTTGCTGGCTGCCGCGATAGTGCCGCCGTGTCGCTCCGCGATCCAATGGGCAATGGCGAGACCGAGTCCCGTGCCCTCGCTGCGGCGTCTTGATCGGTGGCCGCCGCGATAGAAGCGGTCGAAAATATGCGGCAAGTCTGCGGCGGCAATGCCTGCCCCGGTATCTTCCACGATGATGATCGCCTGCTGCCCGCGCCTGTTCAGCGCTACCCGGATCGTACCGGAGGCGAGAGTATGGTTCAGGCTGTTGTCAAGCAGAATGACCAGCAGTTGCTGCAATTTGTCGCGGTCCCCTTGCAGCTCAATGTCATAAGGAATCTCCGCAGCCAGCCGCACGCCGTTCAGTTCCGCCAGCGGCGCGAACAGTTGGACCACATGGCGAATCAGCGGTTCGAGCCGCACAGGGCCCAGCCGCAGCTCCTCCTGCCCGGAATCGGACCTGGCGAGCAACAGCAATTGGTCCGTCAGCTTGGCCATTCGTTTTGTTTCCGCCAGCACCATCGAGATTTGCTCGCTGATTTCCAGGACGGACCGGTCCGGATGCCGCAACATCAGCTCCGCATTCGCCTGAATGATCGACAGCGGCATGCGCAGCTCGTGGGAAGCATCGGCGGCAAACCGGCGCTGCTGTTCCCATGAACGGCGAATCGGCCGCAACGCCTGGTTGGCCAGATACAGGCCTGCCAGAACGGTCAACATTCCTCCCAGGATAAGTCCGATCAAAAAACCGTCGGCGAGCTTGTTCAACAGATTTTGCTCGGCATCCATATTGACAATGGCCTGCACATACCGGATCGGTATGAACGATGCGGACTCGGCATCCGCCCGGTCTGCTTCATCGGTTTCGACAGCGGTCTCCGGTTCAGCGGAGAGCCCCGGTTTCACAGCAATATGCGGTCGTTCCATCCCATGCCCTCCAGCGGCATCCGGCTCCGAAACGTCCCCCGACTCAACCACGCTCCCCGACTCCGCCGCAGTCCTCGGTCCCGCCAAAATTCCCGGCTCCGCTCCGGCGTCCGGCGGCTTGAAGCTCCGATGCAACAGCAGCGGGGAGGACAACGCGAGGAAAAAAGTGCGGTAATAATGCCCGTCGATGAAAAGCGTCGCCGGCCGCTCGACCGACTGATACGCGCCGAATTTCAAAAAGAACCGTTCATGGCCCGCATCCGCCAACGACGCGGGATACGGCATCCCTTGCTCGTCCCAAAGCAAAACGATGACCCCGGGACCGGCGACCGGACGATCCGTACGATCCGCAGGCGCGGACGCCAAACCGCCGGAACCCGCCGGAGCACTCTTCTGCTGCTCGTAGCGGTAACTCAACTCGCTCGATGGGGCCAGCTGTTTGGTGGCGGCGATCAGAGCGGCATCCAACTTGTCGTAGATTTGCGCGCGCAGCTGCACATAAACGATCGAGCCGATCGCCACCAGCACCACAAAAAAAACCGCCGCATTCAACACCGTCAATCGGACCCTGGTTTTGGCGAACACGGCCTGTCCTCCCTCAACATGTATCCGACGTTTCGGACCGTCTGAATGACGTAATCGTAACGAAACGGCTTCAGTTTCCTGCGCAAATAATAGATGTAAACATCAACGGCATTGAAGCCGATTTCCGAATCAAGTCCCCATACCCGCGAACACAACTGTTCCCGCGTCAGGATCTGTTCCCGGTTCCGCATCAAAAAATGGAGCAATTCGAATTCTTTGTACGTCAGTTCGAGCGGATGCCCGTCGACGGACGCCGTCCGCATGTTCTCGTTCAAGACGAGGCGGTGATAGCGCAGTTTTCCGTTCGTTTCTGCCGCTCCGTGACGCCGCAACAACGCGCGCGCCCGCGCGGTAAATTCTCGAATCTCAAACGGCTTCGTCAAGTAATCGTCCGCTCCCGCGTCGAGCCCGCGCACCACATCTTCGACACTGTCTTTGGCCGTCAACAGCAGCACAGGGATCGTGAAACCCGCCGTCCGCAACTGCTGGACAATGTCGAGTCCGCTCATCCCAGGCAGCATAATGTCGAGCACGAGCAAATCATAAATCCCGTGTTGCGCCATATATAACCCTTCGTCGCCCGTCTCCGCTCCGTCGACTTCGTACCCTTCTTCCCGCAAAATGCGGCCCACCGTAGCCAACAAGTGACTATCGTCTTCCACGGTCAAAATGCGCATGGGGCATCCCTTCCCGGTTTCCAAAAATTTCATGCCCCAATTATATGCGAGCAACATTAAAATTACATGAGAAAACCCGAACGCCGTCTTGATGGCAGATTGCCGTTTTACAACCTTTTTTTATAGCCGCCCTCGGCAACCAGCCGAAAAACCAATTGACGAACGTGGGCTGGCTGCTCTTATCCTTGGTTTGCGTCGGCTATATTTTTATGGCCGGAAGACGGGATTGGCCCGGCTATTCCCTTCGCTATGTATTGGTTGCCGGTCTCATGGGTGGTGTTTACTGGGCTTACCGGGCGTACCGCGCGGTGCCGGGATACAATCACCAACAAGCTTCCGGCAACCATCAAGACGACACACATTCGCATCAGCATGTTTTTCACTTTTGCCGAGTAAATCAATTTCTCTCACCTTAAAAACTTGAAAAATCATGCAACAGTATTGGTCCGCTGTATTGCTAATATAAATCAAAGCAAAAAAGCCCTCTCCGCAAAGGATTGGGCTTAAAATGCACCTGTGGCTTTACGGACCAACAATATGACCGCCTCCACATGTGCTGATTGCCGGCCGTAGCGCTGTACCTTGCAAGATGCCCGCCCGAGGGACGGGCGGCTGAATTACAACAGATCACTTCGCGGTTGATCTCCCTGAACTCCAACGCCGGCGACGATGGCTCTGATTTGATCCAACGTGTTCGCGTTCACGGATTCCGCCAAAGAAACTTCGAGCTTTTCCTTATGCTCCAACACCTTTTGCATTTCGGCATCCTTTGCGGCAACGAAGTCGCTGTAGTCCTATGAGGTTTGCGCTCGTACAACGTGCCGTTCATGGCCTGCATCATCCTTCATATCTTGATCAACTGTACCTTTTGATGTCGGATATATCAATACAAAAAGCT
>Ga0310826_101534_pt1 | contig 10978 bp, 10 predicted proteins | sample WT_ome_FD_201306 | JGI IMG/M metagenome (GOLD analysis project Ga0310826, IMG submission 201306) | Sorghum-adapted microbial communities enriched on wild type (WT) sorghum from Joint BioEnergy Institute, Emeryville, California, United... ... | reverse complement strand
CGCAGCGTGCCGAGCAGAGGAAGGACACTGGCCGGACCGACGATCTTTGGACGGCGTTGTCCGAGGGCAAAGACCCGACCGACGACGATTGACGGCACACCCAGCTGCTCGGTTCGAGGCTTGAGGCGGGGGCGACCCCGGACCCGGGAGCGCCCACCCTCGCGGGTAGCATTCTGGGCGCGGGAAGGGAAGGTTTTGGTGATCGTGCTTGCGAGCGACGGACGACAGCTGCTAGTGCGGGTGGCCTGCCGGTGAGCGTGCTCGAGGACATCATCGCCGGCGTGCGTGCCGACCTCGCCGAGCGTGAGGCTGCGATGCCGCTGGAGGAGCTGAAGAAGCGAGCAGCCAAGGCGCCGGAGCCGCGCAACGCGATGGCCGCGCTGAAGGAGTCCGGCATCGGCGTCATCGCCGAAGTGAAGCGGCGCAGTCCGTCCAAGGGAAAGCTGGCCGACATCCCCGACCCGGCGGCGCTGGCCGCGGACTACGCCGCCGCGGGTGCGCGCGCCATCAGCGTGCTGACCGAGCAGCGGCGGTTCGGCGGATCGCTGTCCGACCTGGCCGCGGTGCGCCAAGCGGTCGACGTCCCGATCCTGCGCAAGGACTTCATCGTCAGCCCGTACCAGGTGCACGAGGCGCGGCTGTACGGCGCCGACATGGTGCTGCTCATCGTGGCGGCACTGGACCAGAACGCGTTGGTGTCGCTGCTGGACCGGGTCGAGTCGCTCGGCATGACCGCCCTGGTCGAGGTGCACAACGCCGAAGAGTGCGACCGTGCGCTGGAGGCCGGTGCCGAGCTCATCGGTGTCAACGCGCGCAACCTGCACACGCTCGAGGTCGACCGCGACGTGTTCGCGCGGCTCGCGCCCGGCCTGCCGCCCCAGGTGCTCAAGGTGGCCGAGTCCGGCGTGCGCGGCCCCGGTGACCTGATGACGTACGCCGGTCACGGCGCGGACGCCGTGCTGGTCGGCGAAGGCTTGGTCGCCAGCGGCGACCCGAAGGCGGCACTGGTGCAGCTGGTGACCGCGGGATCGCACCCGGCGTGTCCGAGGCCGGCACGGTGACCACGCGGCGTGACCCGGCCGCGGTCGACCCGCCGGAGAAGGTCGACCTGCACGCGCCCGGCAAGCACGATCCGGACGAGACCGGTCACTTCGGTCCGTACGGTGGCCGGTTCATGCCGGAGGCACTGGTCGACGCACTGGACGAGCTGCGGGATTCCTACGACAAGGCTCGCGTGGACCCGGACTTCGTCGACGAGTTCAAGCGGCTGCTGCGGGACTACGCCGGGCGTCCGTCGCTGCTGACCGAGGCGCCGCGGTTCGCGCAGCACTGCGGCGGTGCGCAGGTGTGGCTCAAGCGCGAGGACCTCAACCACACCGGGTCCCACAAGATCAACAACGTGCTGGGCCAGGCCCTGCTGACCAAGCGCATGGGCAAGACCCGGGTGATCGCCGAGACCGGCGCGGGCCAGCACGGTGTGGCGACCGCGACGGCGTGTGCGCTGCTCGACCTCGACTGCGTGATCTACATGGGTGAGGTCGACACGCAGCGCCAGGCGTTGAACGTGGCCCGCATGCGGCTGCTCGGCGCGGAGGTCGTCCCGGTCAAGACCGGGTCGCGCACGCTGAAGGACGCCATCAACGAGGCGCTGCGCGACTGGGTCACCAACGTCGACACCACGCACTACCTGCTGGGCACCGCGGCGGGACCGCACCCGTTCCCGACCATGGTGCGCAACTTCCACAAGGTGATCGGTGCCGAGGCCCGGGCGCAGATGCTGGAGAAGGCGGGCAGGTTGCCGGACGTGGTGACGGCGTGCGTCGGCGGCGGGTCGAACGCCATCGGCATCTTCCACGGCTTCATCGACGACCCCGAGGTGCGGCTGGTCGGCATCGAGCCGGGCGGTCACGGGCTGGACTCCGGCGAGCACGGAGCCACCTTGACCGAAGGCATCCCCGGGATGCTGCACGGCGCGTTCTCCTACCTGCTGCAGGACGAGGACGGCCAGACGATCGAGGCGTACTCCATCTCGGCGGGCCTGGACTACCCGGGCGTCGGGCCGGAGCACTCGTGGCTGAAGGACACCGGGCGCGCCGAGTACACCGCCGTCACCGACGACGAGGCGATGCACGCGTTCCAGCTGCTGTCCCGGACGGAGGGCATCATCCCGGCGATCGAGTCGGCGCACGCGCTGGCTGGCGCCATCAAGCTGGGCAAGGAACTGGGCGAGGACGGCATGATCCTGGTGAACCTGTCGGGCCGCGGCGACAAGGACATGGACACCGCAGCCAAGTACTTCGGATACGCCTCATGACCGGCCTGGAATCGGTGTTCGCCCGCGCGAGAACGGAGGGTCGTGCCGCGCTGATCGGCTACCTGCCCGCCGGCTACCCGACGCTCGAGGGCTCGCAGGAGCTGCTGGCCGCGATGATCGACGGCGGCTGCGACATCGTCGAGGTCGGCGTGCCGTATTCCGATCCAGTGATGGACGGCCCGACGGTGCAGGCGGCGTCCGACAAGGCGCTGCGCGCGGGTTTCCGGCTGCGGCAGCTGTTCGAGGTGGTCGAGCGGATCAGTTCCCACGGCGGCCAGGCGGTCGTGATGACCTACTGGAACCCGGTGCACCGCTACGGCGTGGACGCCTTCGCCCGCGACCTGGCGGCCGCGGGGGGTCAGGGCATCATCACGCCGGACCTCATTCCCGACGAAGCCGCCACCTGGATGAAGGCCTCCGACGAGCACGGCCTGCACCGCATCTTCCTGGTCGCTCCGTCGTCGACGGATCAGCGGCTGGAGATGACGGCCAAGGCGTCGTCCGGTTTCATCTACGCCACCGCGGTCATGGGTGTGACGGGCACGCGCGACAAGGTCGGTGCCGGTGCCGCGGAGCTGGTGCGTCGCACGCGCGAGCACACGTCGCTGCCCATCGGTGTCGGGCTCGGTGTGCGCAACGGTGAGCAGGCCGCCGAGGTAGCCGGCTTCGCCGACGCGGTGATCGTAGGCTCGGCGTTCATCCAGGCGGCCGAGGCCGACGGTACGGACGGTGTCCGACGACTGGCCGCCGAACTGGCCGAAGGCGTGCGCTCGCCGCGCTGAGGTGCCCCTGGTCACAAGCCCGTTCCGGGGCCTGACTACGGTGTGCGTGTGACCAGCCTGATGACGGCCCTGCCGCTGTTCCCCGCCGAGATCCCCAGCCCGCCGCGTGGCGTGTGGGAGATCGGCCCGGTCCCGATTCGTGCCTACGCGCTGTGCATCATCGCCGGCATCATCGTCGCCATCTGGTGGGGCGACAAGCGCTGGCAGGCCCGCGGTGGCCGCGCCGGCTTCGTCGTCGACGTCGCGGTGTGGGCGGTACCGTTCGGCCTGATCGGTGGCCGGCTCTACCACGTGATCACCGACGCGCATCGCTACTTCGGCGAGGGCAAGAACCCGCTGGACGCGTTGAAGATCTGGGACGGCGGCCTGGGCATCTGGGGCGCCATCGCGCTGGGTGGGGTCGGTGCGTGGATCGCCTGCCGCCGCCGGGGCATCCCGCTGCCGGCGTTCGCCGACGCGATCGCGCCCGGCATCGTGGTGGCGCAGGCGATCGGCAGGTTGGGCAACTACTTCAACCAGGAGCTCTACGGCGGCCCGACCGACCTGCCGTGGGGCCTGGTCATCTACGAACGAGTGGACCCGGACAACCCGCTGATCACCGACCGGCTGGGTGGCGTGTCCAACGGCGTCGTCGAGGCCGTGGTGCACCCGACGTTCCTGTACGAGCTGCTGTGGAACCTGGCGGTGGCCGCCGTCATCGTGTGGGCCGACCGCAAGCTGCGGCTGGGCCACGGCCGGGTGTTCGCGCTCTACGTGGCCGGCTACACGCTCGGCCGGACCTGGATCGAGATGATGCGCACCGACCCGGCCACGCACGTGTTCGGTGTGCGCGTCAACGTGTGGGTCTCCATCCTGGTGTTCCTCGGCGCGGTCGTGTACTTCGTCCTGGCACGCAAGCGCGGCGACCGCGAACCGCCCGAGTTGCTGCGCGGCACCGAGCCGGGTGAGAAGGCCGAGGACGACGACTCTGCGGAGGCCGAGGCGGAACCGGTCAACCACGGCGCGAACTCGGGCACCGACGGGGACGAGCCCAAGCAGGAGTGACGGCTAGCTCGCGTCCGAGCGGACGGGGACGACGACCTGGCGCCCGCCCACGGTGACGACGTCGACGTCGGCGTCGTAGTAGCGGGCTACCCGCTCCGGTGTGAGCACCTCCGCGGGTGGGCCAGCGGCCACCATCTCGCCGCCGTCGAGCAGCAGCACCCGGTCGGCGTACTGGCCGGCGAGCGTCAGGTCGTGCAGCGTCGAGATCACCGTCGTGCCGTCCTCCCGGCGCAACCGGTCGACCAGGGCGAGCAGGGCCTGCGCGTGCCCGAGATCCAGCCCGGTCGTCGGCTCGTCCAGCACCAGCACCTCGGCCTGCTGCGCCAGTGCCCTGGCCAGCACCGCGCGCTGCCGTTCGCCGCCGGACAACGTCGAGATCCGACGCGCGGCCAGCTGATCGAGGTCCAGCCTGCGCAGCACGTCGGCGACCACGTTCTCGTCCGCCGAACTTTCGCGGGCCAGCAACCCGAGGTGCGGGGTGCGGCCGAGCAGCACGTAGTCGGTGACCGTGAGCCCGCCCGGCAGCGCGGGCTGTTGCGGCGCGTAGCCGATGATGCGGGCGGCTTCGCGAGCCGAGAGGGTCCGGCGGTCCCGGCCGTCCAGCAGGACCTCGCCGCCCAGTCGCGTCAGCCCGAGGACGGCTTTCACCAGCGTCGACTTGCCCGCACCGTTCGGGCCGATCACCGCCAGCCATTCGCCGGCGGACACGGTCAACGAGACACCGTCGAGCACCAGCCGGTCCCGGTATCCGGCACGCACCGTGCGCAGTTCGACGGCCGGGCTCACCACAGCTTCTCCGCGTTGCGTCGCAGCACGATGATGAAGAACGGTGCGCCGGCGAACGCCGTGACCACACCGATGGGCAGCTCGCCCGGCATGGCCGTGCGCGCGATCTGGTCCGCCACGATGAGGAACGACGCCCCGCCCAGCAGCGACAACGGCACGATCACCCGGTAGCTCGCGCCGACGGTCAACCGGATGAAGTGCGGCACGATGATGCCGACGAAACCGATCAGCCCACTGACCGACACCGCGGCCGCGGTGGCCAGCGAGGCCGCGCTGATCAGCAGCAGCCGCAGGCGGCCCGGACGTATGCCGAGCGAGCTGGCCTCGGCGTCACCCAGCGCAAGCACGTCGAGCAGTCGCGCGCAGACCAGCAGCACCACCGCGGCCGCGGCGATGTACGGGATGACGCGGACGAAGTCGGTCCAGCCCGTGATGGCGAGGCCGCCGAGCATCCAGCCGTAGACCTGGCGGATGGTGTCGGCGTTGAGCTGCTGCACGAACGTCTGCACGGCGGTCAGGAAGGCCGACACCGCTACGCCCGCCAGCAGCAGTGTCGTCGGACTCACGCTGCCGTAGGAGGTACTCAGCAGCCAGCTCAGGGCGACACCGCCGACCGCACCGGCGAACGCGGCGACCGGGAGGGTGGACCCGGCCCACGCGGTCAGCGCCGGGGCGAAGACCATCACGATGGTGGCGGCCATCCCGGCGCCTGCGGCCGCGCCCAACAGGAACGGGTCCGCCAGCGGGTTGCGGAACACGCCCTGGAACGCGGCACCGGACGAAGCCAGGGCGGCGCCGACCGCCCCGGCGAGCATCACCCGCGGCACGCGCAGCTGCCACAGGATCGCCGCCTCCCGCTCACTCAGCGGTGACATGCCGCCGGTCAGCTGCGCCCAGATCTCGGCGAGCACCCGCTGCCAGCCGAGTTCGGCGGCGCCGATCAGGACGGCCACCAGCATGGTGGCCAGCAAGACGACGATCCCGCCCACGAGCGTGCGTGCGCGCAAGCGGGTCACCGGCTGGGTTCTCACCCAGCGCCCTCGACCTTCTCCACCGCGTCGGCGACGGTGCGGACCAGGTCGACGACGCGCGGACTCCAGCGTGACGCGATGTTGTCGTCCATCTCGAACACGTGGTTGTTCTTCACCGCGGTCAACGTGTCCCAGCCCGGGCGCTTACGCACCGTTTCCGCGCTCTGCCCGCAGCAGATGGTGTCGGCCAGGAAGATCAGGTCCGGATCGGCCTCGATGATCTTCTCCGCGGACAGCTGCGGATATCCGCCGTGCGCGGACGGGTCCTTCCCGTCGGCGATGTTGCGCAGGTCGAACAGTCCGTAGACCTGCCCGATGAACGTCTCCGACGTCGCGGTGTAGAGCGTCTCGTCCAGCTCGTGGAAGTAGGTCAGTGGCTTGTCCGGCTTCGGCGTGTCCTTGACGATCTTGGTGATCTCGTCCTCGACCCGCTTGGCCAGGTCCTTGCCCTCGTCCGCGTGACCGGTGACCTTGCCGACCAGCTCGAACTGGCGGTACGCGTCGTCGAGTGTCTTCGCAGCGGGCAGCACCAGCATCTTGATGCCGACCTTGTCCAGCGCGGCGGACAAGTTGTTCACATCGTCGGCGGCCACCACCAGATCCGGTGCGTAGTCGCTGATCTTCTCCGGGCTCGGCGTCAGGCCGCTGAGCTTGGTGCGTGGCGCGTCCTCGGGGTAGTTCGACTGGTCGTCGACGGCGACCACTTGCTTACCCGCGCCGACGGCGTACAGCACCTCGGTCGCCGTGGGAGACAGCGACACGATCTTCTCGGGCTTGCGGTCCAGCGTCAGCTTGTCGCCGGTCGGTGTGGTGACCGTGATCGGGAATCCGGAGCCGGAGCCCGCTTTCGCCTCGGGCTCCCTGTCGGCACAACCGGTGATGGTCAGAGCGAGAACGGAAAAGGCCGCGGCAACGCGGCGAAGAGACCGTGATGAGTTCACTCGTGTGGCCCTCGTGCTCGGCCGGGCGAGCTGCGGAGTCCTGCGCCTCGCGTTGCAGGTGTCACCGCACCCCTGCGCCGGGGGTGGGATCTTGCCCCGAGATGGCCAGGCGACCTGGCTGACGGCAGCTCGGGCGAGCCGCCGAACACAGTTGCGGCACAGCGCCGGATTCGCACCGGCTTCGCTGACCACCCCGGTGGTCGCGGATGCGACCGGTTCGGACATTACCAGCGCGGACGAGGAAAACCGATGGCCGCGACCGTGAGGCGTCGTTCACACGACGCCGCACGTGCCTGTCCACTGTCTGGGATAGGCGGCTGGGCGGCGGGCCGTTTCCCACGGACCGATACGATGGTCCCGTGAACTGGACTGTTGACGTCCCGATGGAGCACCTCCCGTCGCTGCCGCCGCTGCCCGCTGAGCTGCGCGAGAAGCTGGACGAGGCGCTGGCCAAGCCAGCCGCGCAGCAGCCGGAGTGGCCCGACCCGGAGGCCGTCCGTCGGGTACGGACCGTGTTGGAGTCGGTACCGCCCATCACCGTGCCCCAGGAGATCGACAGGCTGCGTCAGCGCCTGGCCCTGGTTGCGCGTGGCGAAGCGTTTCTGCTTCAGGGTGGTGACTGCGCCGAGACGTTCGAGTCCAACACCGAGCCGCACATCAGGGCGAACCTGCGCACGCTGCTGCAGATGGCGGTGGTGCTGACCTACGGTGCGAGTCTGCCGGTGGTCAAGGTCGGCCGCATCGCGGGCCAGTACGCCAAGCCGCGGTCGAACGCCACCGATGCGCTCGGCCTTCCGGTCTACCGCGGCGACATCGTCAACTCTTTGGTCGCCGACGCGAAGCTGCGCGTGCCCGACCCGGGCAGGATGATCCGCGCCTACGCCAACTCGGGTGCGGCGATGAACCTGGTGCGCGCGCTCACCGGCGCGGGAATGGCCGACCTGGCCCAGGTGCACAACTGGAACAAGGACTTCGTGCGCACGTCGCCTGCGGGGGAGCGCTACGAGGCACTGGCCGACGAGATCGACCGCGGCCTGCGGTTCATGGACGCGTGCGGCGTGCAGGACACGTCGCTGCATTCCACCGAGATCTTCGCCAGCCACGAGGCGTTGCTGCTGGACTACGAGCGGGCGATGCTGCGGCTGGACCGGCCGGGCGATCCGGACGCCAAGCTGTACAACCTCTCGTCGCACTTCTTGTGGATCGGTGAGCGCACCCGCCAGCTGGACGGCGCGCACATCGCGTTCGCCGAGATCATGGCCAACCCGATCGGGGTGAAGATCGGCCCGACGACCACGCCCGAGCAGGCGGTGGAGTACGTCGAGCGGCTCGACCCGTACAACGAGCCCGGGCGGTTGACGCTGATCTCCCGTATGGGCAACGGCAAGGTGCGCGAGGTGCTGCCGGCGATCGTGGAGAAGGTCGAGGCGTCCGGCCACAAGGTGGTCTGGCAGTGCGACCCGATGCACGGCAACACGCACGAGTCGTCCAACGGCTACAAGACCCGCCACTTCGACCGGATCGTCGACGAGGTCCAGGGCTTCTTCGAGGTGCACCGCGCGCTGGGCAGCTACCCGGGCGGCATCCACGTCGAGCTGACCGGCGAGGACGTGACCGAGTGCCTCGGCGGCGCGCAGGACATCTCCGACCTGGACCTGTCCGGCCGCTACGAGACGGCGTGCGACCCGCGGCTGAACACGCAGCAGTCGCTGGAGCTGGCGTTCCTCGTCGCGGAGATGCTGCGTAACTAGCCGGAGCGGCCGAGCCACGCGCGATCGTTTCGGTGGTTCTACTCGCGTCGTCGGGGCCGCTCTTGTGCGGTCGCGGACCGCGGGCCGTGCCGCGACCGGACAGGGGAGGGCATGAACGTTTCCTTCGGCGATCATCAGCCGTCGATCGATCCCGGTGCCTGGGTCGCCCCGAACGCCACGGTGATCGGGGCGGCCGGCATCGCGGCAGGGGCCAGCCTGTGGTTCGGCTGCGTGATCCGTGCGGACGCGGACCGCATCGACATCGGGCGTGGCTCCAACGTGCAGGACAATTGCGTCCTGCACGCCGACCCCGGTTTTCCGTGCCGGGTGGGCGAGGGGGTCAGCATCGGGCACGGTGCGGTGGTGCACGGGTGCACGATCGAGGACCACGTGTTGATCGGCATGAACGCCACCGTGATGAACGGAGCCGTGGTCGGATCGGGTTCGATCGTCGCGGCAGGGGCTCTCGTGACGCAGGGAACCGTCGTGCCGCCTGGCTCTCTGGTCGCCGGGGTACCCGGCAAGGTGCGCAGGCCGACCACCGATCAGGAGCGAGAGCAGATCAAGCGCAACGCCGCGAACTACCTGGAACGGATGCGGGCGTACCTGGACAAGGCCGATCGGGCCTGACCGGGCCGAGAACAGAACTGTTCGCAGCTACGCGTGGTAGCTGCGGACAGTTTCGTTTCTGCAGGTAGTCGACGGCTGGAGACCGTCAACGGGTGTGCCGGCCAGGGGGTCCTGCTTGTTCTGGCGGCACGGCTTCCGGTGTCACCTGTGGGGTGCCTTGCGGAACCGTGCGCGGGTCCGGGTCGTAGGCCTGCTGCTGGGGCGGCTGGTGCCCTGGCATTCCCGCGCCGGGTGCGGCCGCCCCGCCGGCATGCGTGCCCGGGTCCCCGGCGGGCGCAGCCGTGTTCGGCGGCGGCTGCGGGTCGTGCCAGTCCCTGTTCGGTGTCGGCTCCGGCCGGTTCGCCGAGTGGTCGTCCGGCAGCACCTTACGGGCTTTGGCTTCCTGTTCGGCGGCCGCTTTCCGTTCCGCCTCGGCTTCGGCGGCGTGCTGCTCGGACACCGCGAGGTTCTGCTGGTCGGCGTCCGCTTGTTCCCGCAGCGCCTTGGCGCGCAGTTCGGCTGCGTCGGCGTCCCTGCGACGGGCCTCGACCGCGCGCTCCTCGGCTTCGCGCTGTTGCCGCACGGCTTCTTCCTGCCGTTGCTGCGTCTTCCGCTCCCGGGAACGACGGGCCAGCATGGCCAGTAGCGCGGCAATGGCCAGTACGACCAGCACCGCCACGATGATCCAAACGACGGTTGATGTGTCCATCACGGCCTCCTTGTCACGCCAGGCATACCCGTACCTGGCGCGAGGAAAACGCGACGGACGGTTACGGGATGGTCTTCACCCGGACGGTTCCGCCCGGCTCGACCCGGCCGCCTGCGCCGGGCTCCTGCGCGAAGACGATGGACAATCGCTTGTTGCCGCGGCCCTTCTCCACCTTCAGCTTGAGTCCCAGCCCACCGACGATCTGCTGAGCCTGCTTCACCGGCTTGGCCACCAGGTTCGGCACCGTCACGGCATTGGACACGATCACCTTCACCGTGGTGTCCGTCGGTGTCTCGTTCGGCCCTGGCTCGGTGCGGATCACCTTGCCGCCATCGACGTCAGGGGAGAACTCGGTGCCGCCGTCGACCGGCTGGAAACCGGCCGCTTGCAGGCGCGCGAACGCTTCCTCCTTGGTCAACCCGGTCACGTCCGGTACCGGATCCGGCGGCGGACCTTTCGACAGCACCAGGTTGACCTCTTCGCCGATGTCGAGCTTGGTGCCCGGTTCCGGCTGCACGCGGATCACCGCGCCCTCGGGCACCGACGGGTGGTACTCGTCGGCCGAGGAGTTGTGCACCGGCTTCAGATCGACCGCCGCGATGGCCTGTTCGGCCTCGGCCCGCGGGGTGCCTTCCGCGATGTCGGGCACGGTCGGTTTGCCCGCCGACACCAGCACGGTGACGGTGTCGCCGGTAGTGACTTCCGCGCCCGCCGCAGGTTCGGTCTCGATGACCAGACCGGTCGCGATGCTGTTGTGCCGCTTCTCGACGAACTTCGCCTTCAAGTCGGCGGTCTGCAGCATCTCCAGCGCACGGTTGCGGTCCACGCCGGCGAGGTCGGGCACGGTGACCGCGCCCGCTTGCATGAAGACCCAGATGCCGACCCCGACCAGCCCGGCGACCAGCAGGGACACCGCGGCCCAGAACGCCATCCGCAGGCGGGAGGAACCGCGGGGTTGCTCGTCGACCGGCGGCCGGGCGTCGTGCACCACCGACGACTGGAGCAGGGTGT
>Ga0310826_101532_pt1 | contig 10978 bp, 9 predicted proteins | sample WT_ome_FD_201306 | JGI IMG/M metagenome (GOLD analysis project Ga0310826, IMG submission 201306) | Sorghum-adapted microbial communities enriched on wild type (WT) sorghum from Joint BioEnergy Institute, Emeryville, California, United... ... | reverse complement strand
TTGGTACATACATGCGAACACGGTGATCTTTTGCTTCGTTGTTGATGAGCACCCGGACATCGATGAGTGGTTGATCCATCGGAACAGTCAACCGAATGGAGACATCCAGAATACAATCGTGCCGTTTGGCTTTTCTGCCTTCAAGGTCGGCCGGCAACGGCAACCGGTAAGCAATATCGGCATAAGCAAAATAGCTGTTTTGACGGAGCGAATATGTCGCCTTCACTTCCTTATTATCAATCGGTTCATCGCCCGGCAAAGGGGAAAAGTCGTATTCGTCCCCATCATCACCGACATCTTCAAGCAAGAGCACATCACGGAAGGTTCGCTGCAGCTGTTTGTCATAAACGTTAATCGTTCCATTCTCGTTAACAGTGATTGTGTAAAAAGGCGTATCAATTTGCTCAACAGCCGTTGGTGTCTGTGTTTTCATCTGTTCCGCCTCTTGCACAACGTACGCCTTATACCCCATCGCCGGGATGCGATCGCGGAAATGGATCGTGTAGCGGATAAACGGATCGTAGTTGCCGTAATGGACAATTTGCCGGTCAATGAGCCCCGGGTCAACAATCGTTTCATCGACCACTTCAAATTCTACCGGTTCCCCGTGCTCATCCACGAGACGGAATGCTTTCCATTTCGTCGTAATTTCCGCTTCGATCGGCTCATTCCGTTCGTATGGGAGTGTGTTGTACACAACCAACTTGTCAATCGACCGATCCGACGGCATCGCATCGGCAATTTTGCGCATATAAAACGTTATGAGTCGGTCGGTCCGCTCTTCCGCTAGCGCAAAGCGCCCCAAAATGTCGCGATGAACGAGGTCTGAGCAGCAGCAACCAATGCTGTCATGCGCATGGTTTTTCATCATCTCTTTCCAAATGAGCTCCATCAGCCGATGCTCGTACGGAAACCCAAGAGTCGAGGCGATGGCAGCCAGCGGCTCAAGCACGTTCGTTACTTTGTTTTCAATGCGGGCGTTCGCCGCTTTAATGTCCATGCGAGTCGAGTAAATGCTGCGATGAACGCGCATATATTTGCCGTCCAAAAACTCGCCGCGTATAACTGGAAGCTGCTCTTCTTTTTCCAACTGTTCAAACACATGTTCATAACGGCTTAAGAAAAAGGTCCGCTCTGGATAGAGCGTTTGCAGCTTGTTGATCACGTCAAAAATATTTTTTTGAATCGGCATTTGGTCATGGCCGTTCGGAATGAGAATATGCTCGGTGGTTGCCCCGCGGTCCAAAACGGAAAAGTATTTGTCCATCCGCTCCTTCAGTTTTGCTTCATCAGTCGGAAGATACTTGCCGATGGCATAACCGAGCGGGAATAGCTGCACAAGCACTTTAGAACCGTCATCACTCACCCAGTAAAACTCGGTTTTGTCTGTGCCGTGTCGTTCCGACACACCGCGCCAAAAAATGGCCCGCTTAATACCGAAGCCATTCAAAATTTGCGGCATCTGCGCTGATTGTCCGAACGAGTCAGGAAGATAGCCGATTTGCATTGGCTCGCCGAACTCCTGGCAATCTTTCAGCCCATAGAGTAAGTTGCGGACAATCGACTCCCCGCCGACGACCATTTCATCCGTTTGCGTATACCACGGACCGATGATCAGCTTTCCTTCTTGGACAAGGCGGCGAATGCGCTCTTTTTGCTCCGGCTTGACGGACAAATAGTCTTCTAATACAACCGTCTGCCCATCGAGAACAAAGTACGGGTAATCACGATTCGTTTCCAACATCTCTAATATTTCTTCCATATCGTTCACTAACAAAATGCGCGATTCTTCCGCGGAAAAATACCACTCGCGGTCCCAATGCACATGAGGAACAATGTGAACGTATCGTTTCAATGATTTCACCTCATTTGCCTTATCGTTGTTGCATCTTTAACTTTTGCACGCGCGTGGCAACTAACAGCACCATGGAAATAAATGCCCCAATTAGTGCAGCGCCGAGCCAGATGAATCCTGCTTTCCATAACGAGGCGCCTTGTAGGACAAATAGCGAGAAAATACCGGCTCCGGGAACGTTCAGTCCAATTTGTGAAGCCGTGACAATCGCTCCGGTGACTGCCGATCCGATGCAAAGCGACGGAATGACGCGTAGCGGATCGTTAATCATAAACGGAATGGCTCCTTCGGTAATACCAGCTAGCCCAAGAATCCATGTTGATTTGCCGACTTCTCGCTCATATTCTTCAAAATACCGTTTGAACAACAGCGTCGCTGCAGTAACTGAAAACGCCGACACCATTTTCACCGAGGCAAACGCCGCATACGGAATAAAGTTGCCGCTTGCCATCGCACCAATGCAAAACGTATACGCCGCTTTATTGACAGGCCCACCTAAATCGAATGACACCATAACTCCTAAAATCGCGCCGAGCACAATGGCGTTACTGCCCGACAAGTTGTCCAGCCACTCAAGCAGCGCATTGTTCAAACCGGCGACCGGCTTGCCGAACACAAACAGCATAAGCGCTCCGACAACAAGCGAACCGATGACCGGATACAACCAAAAGCTGATGAATCCAGAGAACGCACCTTTTGGCGGAAGCTGCTTTTTCAACCACTTCATAAAGTAGCCCGCCAAAAAGCCGCCGAGCATGCCTCCTAAAAAGCCACTGTTGATCATCGTCGCAGCAATCCCAGCTGCAAATCCCGGACCAAGCGCTGGTTTGTCGGCAATCGCATACGCCATGTAAGCTGACAGCACTGGAATCATGAGCGTACCAAGCATATTGCCGCCTAGTTTACGCAACATCCAAAGCCACGAATTTTCCGTATCGTACACTTGCTGTAATCCGAACGCTTGGGCGATGAGCACCGCACACGCCAAAATCATCCCGCCGGCAACGATAATCGGAATAATATGAGAAATGCCGGTCAAAATGGCATTTTTCACTTCTGTTTGCCATGAAACGCGCTCAGGTTCCGTTTCCTTTGCCGGCTCATATTCCCGCTTTCCTTCCTTCCCCGCTTTCTCAAGCGCTTTCAAAATGACGCCTTTCGCATCTTTCAATGGCGCCGCAACTGTCGTTCGGTACACGGGCAAATGGGCAAACCGCTCCTCGTTTTTCACCGCCACATCCGCAGCAAAAATCGCTGCTTCGGCTTTTCGCAGTCGCTCCTCTGTGTGACGATCTTCAATGCCGTTCGCCCCTTGCTTTTCAACGTATACAGCAACCCCGACCTCCCGTCCGGCTTGCTCTAAAGCTTCAGCTGCCATATACGTATGGGCGATGCCAGCCGGGCAGGCTGTCACGGCGACAATCGTTTTTTTTGCTGCCGCTGCGTCAATGGCCTCTCTCGTTTCTTCATCAAGAGCTCGATACATCTCTTCCGCCGTGCGGCATTGCTGCAACCGTTTACGATATTCAACGCGCGCCAGCCGTTTGGCAAACTCCGCGAGCAAATCCAAATGCGTCGATCCCGCTTCCTGTTCCGGAATCGCTAATAAAAAAACGAGTTCTACTTCATTGGACGGGTCGATGCTCTCCCAATCACGAATCGGCCGAACCAGCTTCGCCACCGCAAAGGCTGCCGATTTTACTGCTTTCGATTTCCCGTGCGGAATGGCTAGGCCCGCTTCGAGCCCCGTCGGAGAAAGCGCTTCCCGCTCCATCACCGCTTGATAAAACAATTCAGCCGAATACAATTTCCCCTCCTCGTCCAACTTGCTAATGAGATGGCGAATGACTTCTTCTTTTGTAGACAACGACAATTCTACATCGATCAGCCGAACGTTCGTCAGCTGTTTTAGTTCCATCTCTCTCATCCTCTCTTTCCATGCCGTTTGTCGACTTCATTATAAAAGAAAAAAAGCAAGAAGACTGAAATCTTCTTACTTTTTCACTATTCTCTCGCTGTGATTCAGTTTGTTTGTGTATTTATACACATCCACTCTGCTTTTGCCAATATCGTTCACTTAACACCCGCAACACAAGATAGAGCGATGTACGGTCGGTAACATCATATTTGTTTAAAAACTGTTTGGGCGCCCAGCAATACAAATGAAAATCGGCAAGATCAGCGAGTGAATTTGGACAAAAATGCGTCAAACTGATGACAAACGCCCCGTTCTGCTTCGCGGCCGCGACCGCCTCAAGCACTTGCTTCGTTTCTCCGGATACGCTAATGACAAAGACAACATCCTTTTCCCCGCAATGATCCGCATTATATAGCATATCGTGGCGTTGGACAAAAAAGTCGGCCTGTTTGCCGACGCACCGCAAATGTTTAGCCATCATCTCGCAAAAATAAGCAGAATCGCCGACGCCGTAAAAAAAGACGTGCTTGGCCTCATGCATCTTGCGCACAGCTTCTTCAATGAGCTGATCATCAATCAGCTCTTTCGTTTTTTCAATGATCGTTGTTCCGTCCGCCCGTATGGCCGTCCCGCCCCGCTGCTCGAGTGCCAACGCCGCCTTCAGTTCAGCAAACCCTTTATATCCTAATTTTTTGGCAAACCGGACGATCGTGTTCGGCACTGTATAAAGCGCTGCCGCCATTTTCTGAATCGAAATGTCAGCGATCTCTTTGCGGTACTCCATAATGTAATCAACAATTTGGTCATCCGTATCGTTCAGCTTATCGGCATACAGTCGCACCCGTTCGTCAAAACGCATCCGTCTCCATCTCCCACCGTCTCATCGTTTGCTACGATTTTAGCAAGAACCGATGGCAGTTGGCTACAGAGCCTGGTTCTGACGCTATGGCTGACACCCTTCAATCAATACCGGAATGCGTTCTTTATACTTCTCAATCCAGCGGCGGTTATGTTCGTCTGCCCCCTCGATGTTGCCGCTTAAAAAGACAGGCGGCTCAACTCCGTTTTCTGCCATAAGCGCAATTGCCTCAGCCAAAACGGCGTTTAAAATCGCACTGCCGACCACTGTCGAAGTGGGAGCAAATGGGACTGAAACGTTCTGATGGGTTAAAATCGCATCGCCTTTCACGGAATGGTTGTCAATCACAAGGTCGACGACCTCATATAACAACCGGCCGCTCTTATGCCGCGAGGGCTGGCTTTTTGAATATTCCAAGGATGTTATGGCAATGGTATAAGCGCCTTTCGCTTTCGCCGCCAGCGCCACATCAATCGGAACCGGATTGCGCCCTGATGTGGACAAAATAAAGAAGACATCTTCAGAACGAATATCTTCGCGATCTATAAAACTCGGTGCGAAATCATTCATTCGCTCTAACATCGAAGACCGAACCGCTCCTTCATGCAGCATCAACGGTTCCACAAAAATGGGTTTCACCGGGACAAGTCCACCCGCACGGTAAAACACTTCCTCCGCCATAATATGAGAATGACCGCATCCGAATAGTTGAATGATCCCGCCGTTCTGAACCGCCTTACTCACCGCATGGGCGGCCTTTTTCAGATTGTCCTTTTCGTGTTTTAAAACGAGTTTTAGACGTTCGTTGATTTTTTGAAAATATTGATCGATCACTGCCCCTTCGCTCCTTAACCTTATTTCTAAACGTGATTCGCCCGCAATAAGACGCTCCTGCAACGAAAAAACGGCTTCCCCTTACAAAGGAAGCCGTCCATCGGTTCGATTGGGTTGCTTGTTTACTGTCCTGTATACCCACCAACCGGAATGTTGTCCTTCCGAGCGACCCCGGTGCGGTAAGCTGCTTCAATGACTGCCTGGCGAACGCGTTCTACTACTTTACTGTTAAATACACTTGGGATGATATACGTTTCGTTCAATTCATCTTCGGTGACAACCGAAGCAATCGCTTTTGCGGCAGCAAGCTTCATTTCTTCATTAATTTCTTTCGCTCGGCAGTCCAATGCACCGCGGAAAATGCCCGGGAAGCAAAGAACGTTGTTAATTTGGTTCGGATAGTCAGAACGTCCGGTCGCCATCACGCGCACGTACGGTTCGGCCAGCTCCGGATCGATTTCCGGCACCGGGTTGGCCATCGCAAACACGATCGGATCGCGGGCCATTTTTTTCACGTCTTCGACTTTCAAAATGCCTGGGGCGGAAACGCCGATAAATACGTCCGCACCAACGATCACATCCGACAAGCTTCCTTTGAGATTATAAGGATTGGTGATTTGTGCATATTCTTGCCAATACGGATTTTCGTACGTTTCATCGCGGTGGATGGCGCCATAACGGTCGACCCCGATAATGTTGCGCACACCGGCAGCAAGCAAAATTTTCGTGCAAGCGATGCCGGCCGCGCCAATACCAGTTAAGACGACTTTGATATCCTCAAGCTTTTTATCGACAATTTTCAACGCATTCAGCAATCCAGCAAGCAACACGACCGCTGTGCCATGTTGGTCGTCGTGGAACACCGGGATGTCAAGTTCTTCTTTCAAACGCGCCTCAATTTCAAAGCAACGCGGCGCCGAAATGTCTTCCAAATTAATGCCGCCAAACGCCGGGGCAATCGCTTTCACAATTTGAATGATTTCTTCCGTATCTTTCGTGTCCAAGCAAACTGGGAACGCATCGACTCCCGCAAACTGTTTAAACAGCATCGCTTTCCCTTCCATGACCGGCATCGCTGCATACGGGCCGATGTCCCCAAGCCCGAGCACTGCCGTACCGTCGGACACGACCGCGACGGTGTTGCGTTTAATCGTTAACGAATACGCTTTGCGCGGATCTTCAGCGATAGCCGTGCAAACGCGTGCCACGCCCGGCGTATACACTCGCGACAAATCATCACGTGTTTTCACCGGAATTTTCGAATTCGTTTCAATTTTCCCCCCGATGTGCATTAAAAACGTGCGGTCGGAAACGTTCACAATTTTGACGCCTCGAATTTTTTTCAGCGCCTCGATGATCAAATCGCATTGCTTCGTATCGAGCGCACTGACGGTAATGTCACGCACTGTATGAACTTTACTCGATGAGATGACGTCAATCCCGACGATGTCTCCACCTGCTTTGCCAATGGCTGCGGCGATATCGCTAAATGAGACGATATCTTTTTCAAACTGGAGACGAATCGTAATGTTCATCGCTGCCCCGCCTGGTAATGCCATAACAATCGTCCTTCCTTTTCTCTATTTTATAAACAGCCTTACGGTACACATGTTATCTTATGAGTAAAAAAAAGACAACCCTTATTGTTTGAGCAGGACAAACGAGCGAATATCATCAGAATGTGCTTTGATCGGCAACATGACCATTGTCGCTGTCCGCATTACAAGCTACCGTCTATTGTCTGTGTTCATCGAAAACAAGGCGGGAAGGCATGATTTTCTTGCCCTTAACAAACTCAAAGAAATAAGCTACACGAAACGCTCCGTACTTACGCCTGCATTGGGAAACGGAGGCTTGAAATAAAATAAAAGGAAAACGAAAAAAGAGGAAACTACGGAAGAGGTGAAGTAAACGTAAAGGATAGGAGAAACAAAACAGGGGCGAAGAAAGATGAAAGAAAAACTATTTCTAGTCTTGGCCAACTTGTTTTGGGCCGGCAATTACGTGGTCGGCAAAGCGGTCATCACGGAAACTGGCCCGTTTTGGCTGACTTTGATTCGCTGGTGCGCCGCCTTCATCACCCTAGTTCCTGTGTCCTATTGGCTTGAGCGGCCGCGCTACTGGGATGTAATGAAACAATATTGGCTGCCGCTCGTTGCGTCTGGGGCGCTCGGCATTATCGGCTATAACTTGCTTTTGTACGGCGCGCTCGCCTATACGTCATCGATGAATGCAGCGATCGTCAACTCACTCAATCCAGCCATCATCGTCGTGTTGTCGTATATGTTGCTACGAGAACGACTGTCAACAGTGAATATCATCGGGTTTTTATTATCGCTCATTGGCGTGCTGTTTATTTTGACAGACGGGCATATCGGTCATATCTTCCAAACAAACTACAACCGCGGCGATTTGATGATGCTCGCAGCCGGCGTCGTCTGGGCACTTTATTCGATCATTGGCAAAAAACTCCCTGTTCCGCCGATAACAGCGACGGCGTGTTCCGTCTTTTTCAGTTTGATCATATTATGGCCGTTCGCTATGTTGTATCCGTTTCCATCCGATCAATTGAGCGCAGCTGGGTTCGCTGGGATTACCTATATTTGCTTGTTTCCGTCCGTTCTTTCCTTTTTATTTTGGAACGTCTCGGTGCAAAAAGTTGGCCCCAGTCATGCCGGCGTATATTTAAACTTGATTGCCGTGTTTACCGCTTTGATCACGTTTTTGCTTGGCGGCACTCTATCCGTCTCGCAGCTTGCAGGCGGCGCTTTCGTCTTGTTTGGCGTCTATTTGGCGACGAAAGCGAAGTCGAAACAAACGGACATCACCGGCTGATGATTCTCTAGCTGTTTCTCCGCAGACCGGGATGCTTGCCCGGCTCCTTTCTGCCTCACCGACTGGCGACATAATGAAAAAATGTCCCCTCCGTTCATGACCAAAAGATTCCTCACCATTCACGGAAACAAAAATGGGAAAAGACAGAGCGGGCCAACACGCGCTGTCATCTCCCTTTGCAATCAAAGAAACCGAGGTCGGTCGCAAACAGTACAGCATCAACCTTTTCACATGAGAAAAAGCGGCCTCCCTGTTTTGAAGGGAGACCGCTGTTTTTCCACTATTGAAGCAAACGGAGAAACTCGCGCATAAACGCCGGCAAATCCGGCCAAGCATGGGCGGAAACGAGGTTGCCGTCGACATGCACGGTTTGGTCGGACACATATGTCGCTCCGAGCGCTTCGACCCCCGGTTTGCAGGCGATATATGCTGTCAAGCTCCGTCCTTTCAGCACATCAGGCATCGTTTCAAAAATAAGCGAAGCATGACAAATCGCGGCAATCGGCTTATTTGCCTCAAAGAAATGGCGAACGATGCGCTGTACGTTTTCATCAAGACGAATGTATTCCGGCGCGCGTCCACCCGGAATAATTAACGCATCGTATTGCGTCGGATCGATCTCGGCGAACGACGCATGAGCATCAATCAAGTATCCTTGTTTTTCCACATACGTATCCCAGTCGGTAAAATCATGGACAACGGTGTGCAGTTTCTTTTTCTTCGGTGCGGCAATCGTTGCCTCATGCCCTTCTTCCAACAAACGATAATACGGGTAATACACTTCAAGCGCCTCAACAGCGTCACCGGTAATGATCAATACACGTTTTCCCATATTTCTTTCCTCCTTGCCCATTTTTTTCTTTCCCCTTCTTCTATCATAATCGAAATAGACGGACAGGGAAAGCAAAATGATTGTCGAACATATATGAATGACCCATTGAACTGTAAAATGGGGAGAGAAAAAGGTAAAGGAGGAAAAACAGTGACCATTGCCTCCTGGCTTACCAACTCGCGAAAGACGGTTGTGCTTACTGGCGCCGGCATGTCAACCGAAAGCGGGCTGCCTGATTTCCGCTCGCCGCGCACGGGGCTGTGGGCGCGCTTCAATCCGAGCGAATTGGCCACCGTCGATGCCTTACACCACCGCCACGAGTCATTTGTTGAGTTTTACCAATATCGCATCCGCACCTTGCAACAGTGTCAGCCACATAACGGGCATCGCCTGTTGGCTGATTGGGAGCAACGCGGAATCGTACGGACGATCGTGACCCAAAACGTCGATGGTTTTCACCAACAAGCCGGCAGTCAATGCGTCATCGAACTGCATGGCTCGCTGCGCACCGTCCATTGCCAGCAGTGCGGGCAGAAACAGCCGAGCCATGTTTATTTACACGGCGTATTGACGTGCGAATGCGGCGGTGTTTTACGCCCATCGGTCGTGTTGTTTGGCGAACCTCTGCCAGAGAGAACCATCACCCAAGCGTGGGAGGAGGCCCGCCAAGCGGACTTATTCCTTGTGCTCGGCTCATCCTTGCAAGTATCGCCGGCGAATCAGCTGCCGTTTGTCGCCAAACAAAATGGAGCCAAATTGGTCATCATCAACTGGGAACCGACGGAACTCGATCATCTGGCTGATGCCGTCATTCATCAACGGAAAATTGGCGAAGTGCTCAAAGAAATTGACCAACAGCTGACGGAGGGAGCACCATGAACAGGGAAACGATTTTGCAAGAGGCGCTTCGCTCAATCGGCGACGATTCGCGAATCCGTCATTGGCGCCGAGTATCAGGCGGCGACATCAATGACGCCTACCGCGTTCAAAGCGACAAACAAACGTATTTCATCAAAATGCAACGCTTCCCGCCAGCTGGCTTTTTCGCCGCCGAACAGGTAGGATTGGAGCTGATCAAGCAGGCGAATGCGATCCGTGTCCCAGGCGTCTTCGGCACTGGGGAGGCGGACGGATACGGCTGGCTTGTCCTCGAGTGGGTGGAAGGAACAGAAACAGCGCAGACGGCTGAACAGCTTGGGCGCGGCCTCGCCCGCCTTCATCATTGCCGCGGACCGGCGTTCGGGCTTGACCGCAATACCTATATCGGGATGCTGCCGCAACGAAACGGATGGTACGGCCGTTGGCTCGACTATTACCGCGATGTCCGCCTCGTCCCGCAAATGAAACGGGCGGCAGCGAACGGCCTTCTGTCCGCCAAGCGGCAAACACGTTTTGAACGTTTGCTCGAGCGACTTGACCAGTGGATTCCAAACGATTGCTTTCCATCGTTGTTGCACGGTGACTTATGGGGCGGCAACTGGCTTCCGGGTCCGGGCGGCGTCCCGTATTTGATCGATCCGTCCGTTTTTTATGGCCATTACGAGTTGGAAATCGCGTTCACTGAGCTGTTTGGCGGCTTTCCGCCCCAGTTTTATGCGAGCTATCAAGAGCTTATGCCGCTCTCTTCGGAGTACCATGAACGAAAGCCGCTTTACCAGCTGTTTTATTTACTCGTGCACTTGAATTTGTTTGGTGAGGCGTATGGCACGGCGGTCGACCGCGTGCTCGAACGCTATGCGGGGGAGTAAATTCCCCCGTTCCTCGATGTTGACATACCGCGTACAATGTCCTGTCTTTCCGATCAACGCCATTTTTTGACCGCATCATGCGCATGTTTCCACTTTG
>Ga0310826_101524_pt1 | contig 11060 bp, 9 predicted proteins | sample WT_ome_FD_201306 | JGI IMG/M metagenome (GOLD analysis project Ga0310826, IMG submission 201306) | Sorghum-adapted microbial communities enriched on wild type (WT) sorghum from Joint BioEnergy Institute, Emeryville, California, United... ... | reverse complement strand
GGCTCTACCTGCTTGGCCCGATGGACACGTTGCCTGGAGAACACTGGGCCCACCTGCTGATGAACGCGCTGTTTCTCAGCAGCGGCTTCATCTTCTTCACCGCCGTGCTCACCCGGACCGCCCCGACCAGCGAGGTAGTCCTGCTGCTCACCGCGGCCCTCTACACCGTCTTCTGCTTGCAGATCCTGTCCTCCGACACCGTCATCGGCGAGAACTTCCACCGCAGCCTGGCTTTGCCGTGGCTACCAGATCTCCTGGCCGATCAGCGACACGGCGCGGTCCTGGCGCTCGCCCTCGGCGGCCCAGTCCTGATCGTCACGTTCGTATGGGTCGTAGCGGCCCGCCGCAGAAATCGATCCGCCCAACGTCGGTTGCCATCACGTGAGCCCATATCTGTCGGCGTCGACTGATCGGCCGGTGCGTACTCGGGCGCAGCGATCCTGCACGCCTAGTTCTTGATCACTCTGGTTTGACAACGATCTCTGTCGCAGACCCGTAGGGGCTGCGAAGAAACCGGTGTTAGGAGGACAGGTCGTGTGGTGTGGGGCGGTTTCCAGCCACGACTCCAACGATCACCGTGCGGTCCGTTGTAGTACCGGGTGGACGATGGCGGGCCACCCAGACCGATTCGTCGACTCGGGGCGCGCCGTCGGGATGTGGTGTGAGGTCGAGTACGAGCAGCTGGCCGAACGGCACGTTGGTGTTGCCGTATTCCGCGGCCTGGCGAACGTATTTGCCCTCAAGACTGGCGGGAGCGGAGTTGGTGAGTTCACGCTTGATCTCAGTGAGGTACCGAAGGGTTCCGAACGTCACGACGACGTCGGCACGGCCCGTCGCGATGTCGGTAGCTTCGACCGAAACCAAACCGCCGAGCTGCCCTGTTGCGAGCCACTGGTGGTAGTCCTGTTGCAGGTCCGCCTCGACAGGCCGACGTTCGCCTTTCTTGAGCTGTCTGCGGTAGTCCTTGTCTTTCTCCTTATGCAGTCCCCATGTCTTGGTCGTGAGGTCCGCGCGGCTGTGCAGGAACCGCAAGGTCTGTTCGAGCAGCAGTCCGAAGGTGTCTCGCACATCGCCGACAAAGTGCGGTGACTCGGCGAGTTGTCGGAGGAGATCCTCAAGGAGGCGATCGAGTACCGGGTGCGCGGTCCGCGACCGTGCAAGCTCGCTGCTGTGGACGACTCCTTCGAGAACCTTGAGATTGTCGTCGCTGAGGTCGGCAGCGAGGTCAGCGGCCTGCTGCTCGCCAAGAGCATGGACCAGTGCGGGTGCCAGACGATGCAGCCGAGCGGTGTCGGCCGGGTGAGGCTCCTCATCGTCGTCGCCATCGGCTGCGGGGCGCGAGGAATGGCTGTGAGCCTCACGTTGTCGTGTTGCGACTGCCTCAATGCGGGCGAGGAGCAGCTCTCCGGTGTGGGCGTCGAGCGGAGGAGCATCCAACTTGGACACTTCGGTGACCGAGCGGCGGAGCGCCGCGAGCAGGCTCTGCTGACGCATGATCGCGTTCTCGATGGCAGGTTCGACAACCGCGGCCAGTCCTGGCGTCGCTTCCACGCCGGATAGCGGTCGCACAGTGCGCGCTTGGGCGTAGGCGTCGAGGACCGTTGCGAGCGCCTCCCACACGTCCATCCAGACTGTTTCGGACAGACGCTCGGCTGCTGCGTTGAGCAAGAGCACGAGTCGTTGCCACGCGAGTTCCGCGGCACGTCGAGGCCGAAGCCACGACGGCGCGTGCATCGCACTCAACCATGCTTCGCGTTGGTCCAGCGCCGCGGTGAGCCGGTCAGTGGCGTCGGCCAGCCGGTTCTGGTCGTGGGCGGCGAATGCGAGGATCGCATCACAGGCAGCCGCGTACGCTCTGGCGTCGTGACGTGCCTCCTCGGCGGCGTCGACGGTAGCGAAACCGGACCGGGCGGTGGTGAGCGCCTCCATTGCCGCCGGGAGAGTCTCGGCGGCGAGGGCGGATCTCAACTCGTAGCAGGCCAACTCGAAAGCCGCGTCCACCGCTGCCGCTTCGTCGTGGCGCAGTTGATGCAGCGCGCTGCGCAGTGAGGTGGCGATGGTGGCCTCGTTCGCCCAGCGATCCATAGCCGCGCCGAGCAGGCGGGGAAGGCGTTCGGTGAACTCCTCGGGGGCGTCGGACGGCGGTGCGGTGAGGTGGCTGAGAATGCCGAACGGCGTGACGGCACCGGCTACCGCCAGACGCACGGCGCCTTCGAGACGGCCAGCTGCCAGCAACGGATTGGAGTGGATCAGCGGCGCGAGGTCGCGTAGCAACACGTTGTGCAGCTGCGCCCCTTGAGCGTCCACTGTGGCCGGACTGGCGAGAAGCTCGTCCAGACTGCTCGCCAGCGCCAGCAGGCTCTGCTGGCCGGTCAGGCCATCGATGAAGCTGGCGGTGGCTGTCTCCCATCCGCCGGTCTCGGCGCCGACAACTTGGGCTAGCGCGTGCGCCAGCACCGGAGCCAGTGGGCCGGCGGCGATGTCGGCTGCCTCCTCGGCCACAGCCTCCGCTCCGAGTTGGGCGAGCGTGGCAGTAGTCCGTTCGGTCGCCGTGTCGGCAAGGTGTTCGGCGAGCCGGGTCATGTCCACAACCGCCATGGTGAGCGATTCTTCCAACCGGTCACGTCGAACACTGCGGAGTCTGCGCCTACGGGACACTGCAGCGGAGATACCGAGATCACCACAGCGGCGCACCTTCCTCGGCGGTGACAAGACAGTCGGCGGGCAGAACTGCCTTGCTCAGCTCACGGTCCGCGGTTGTGATCAGCACCTGGATGTGGTTGCTCGCGGCCAACTCCGCGAGCTCCTTGAAGACGACGGCCGCGTCGAAGTCCTGTACCTCCTCGGCCTTGGGGCTGTCGATCAGGACGAGACCGGGGTGGGTCGAGATCCCGAGCCGTGCACCAACCCGTAGCAAGGCGATCACAACGGCGATGCGCAGCCGGACTTGTTCACCGGGGCTCTGCTTGCCGAAGAACGACTGCGCGCCACCGCCTTTGATCACCTTCAGCTGGGCGGCTCGGTTGACCTCCACCCTTTCCAGTGCGCTCATCCCGAATCGACGTGCAAGATCAGCGATCTCGGTGTTCAGTTCGGTGAACAGGGCAGCGGCAGTGGCCTTGCTGTCTTGATCGAAGACTTTGCCTGCGGCGGCCAACACCTTGAGGACAGTGGATTCCTGGTCTTCCTCGTGCTCGGCTGGTTCGGGCACCATTTCCAACGCGCCCTTCCACCGCGCCACCTCAAGTTCTGCGGTCATGCGCTGGCGCACTGTGTCGTCGGTGCCGGCGGTCCGCAGTCGCTGCTGTGCCTCATCCAGCTGTGCGGTGAGCTGGGAGAGGGTTGACTCGGCGGATTCCAGCGCCTGTCGTGCCGCATCTTCGGCAGCCCTGCTGGCGTCGACACGCGCCTGTGCCTCGGCCTCGACCTCCTCGTCGCTGGCGGTCTCGCCGACGACCTCGGCGGTGCAGACCGCGCAACGGTGGACATCGCGCTCTTCCTGGCGGCGTTGCGTGGTGATCGGCGTTTCGCAGCGCGGGCACGCGCTGGGGTCCAAGCCGTGGAACAGCAGTCGGGCGATCTGGCTTTCCTTGACGTCGTTCAGCGCTTTCTCGTCCGCCTGCCGTTGTCGCCGCGCGGCCCGATAGGCCCGGTTGAGCTCGTCCCACTCCTCGTCGGCATCGGCAACTTGGCGGGCGAGCCGACCGGCGGTGTCCGCGAGGTCGGTCAGCGACGGTCCGGACGCTTGCTGGACGAGTTGGTCGAGTTCGGTCTGTGCAGCCGTGAGCGCCTCCTGGGCTCGGGCACGTTCAGCCGCCCGCTGCTCGGCCGCTCCCCGTGCGCGCTCACGTTCCTGAGTGACCTCGGACTGCAACACTTCGCGCGTCGCCTTCACCCGTGTGAGTACCGCGGCGGCCGGCAGGTCGAGGAACACCTGCAATAGCCGTCCGGGCAGACCGGCCATCGGCTGATCCCCGAGCAGGGGCTTGTCGGGTCCAGCCGGAAGATTGATTGCGGAGTAGTACGCAGGCCAGCTATGAGTCTGGGTGCCGACCTGTTTGTCCTTGCTCACTGAATTCACCAACGGCTGCAAGTCGAGCCGATCGAGCATCAACGTGGCCACCTGCGCGGCGTGGTCGTCCTCGTCTGCGGTGTCGACGAGGATCGAGACGCCCTGGCGTTCCTCAGCACCGTCCTCCGCCGTGAGGATCTCCCAGCGTGCGGCTGCGAGCACCACGCCTCTGGTCAGAACGCCCTTGCCGAGGGAGAGGCGAAACCCGATCGCCTGCCCCGCGATGGTGGCGTCGAGCTCAACTCCGGAGAGCCATCGGCGGACGTCAGCCTGCAGGCGGTCGCGGGGTGACCCCCGCAAGCACCACGTGATGATCTCCAAGACGCTGGTCTTGCCCCGGAAGTTGGATGCGACCAACGCGGTGAAGTCGGTGTCGAAGGTGAACGTGCGGTCAAATGGGCCGTCATGCTTCGTTCCGGCACGCACACCGTGCACGCGCAGGCGGTGGACGCGGACCGACCGAGGGCGTGCGGGCGGGTAGGCCAACGGGATGCCGTGGGTCGTGAAGACCTCAACAACATCATCCTCGGTGGTCTTGGCCGCGGCAGCGATCCGCGCGACGAGCGAGCCAGAGTGTTCGGCGCGGGATGCCTCCACGGTCATGCGTCCACCCCGTCCGTGACCGTGGCCTCCGCCCGCAGCCGGGCGAGACGGCTCCGTGCCCGAGCGCTGATGCTGCCAATCCGTGTCCCACGGGCTGCCGTCGCGTACTCGTCCTGCAGGTATTGACGCTCCTTCAACTGGTTTCCCCCTCGTCCGTCGGCCAGATCGAGCACCAGCTGCACACGATCGACGTAATAGCGAAAGGCCGGCGCCTGGGCAACGACCGTTCGGGCGACCTCGCGGCCCCGAGACAGCAGGTAGTAATCGTGTCGCGAAGTACGGCCGACCCGACCGTGGCGGCGCCGCACGACCAGCCCCGCGCTGCGCAGGACCGCCAGCGCGTCGTCGAGCGGCTCGTAGGCGCCGAAGTGGTGACGAAGCATCGGGTAGCGGCGTACCTCGGGCTCCTCGGAGTCCAGGATCTGTGCCGCCAAGTCCAGCAGCCCGGGCTCGCCGCTGCGCTCGTAGTCGTTGAGCAACTCGTCGGCGAGGAAATCAGGACTCCGCAGCCAGAAGTCCAGCTTCTGCAGCCGAAGCTGCCCCTCCACCACTCCGACAGCGTCGGCCAGGACCACGTCGTCCCGAATCGGCGCGGACAGGGGCTCGGCAGCGCCGTCGATCAACAACAAGATCCGCACCGCATCCTGCTCGCGGCTGGTCACAGCCGCACTGACCTGGTCGTTTACGTCGTCATCGCCGCCGTCCACGATCAGTCAGCCTAGGCGACACTGAGTGACAGCCAAAGGTCAAACCGCCTGCATGCCGACTTCGTTATCCACGCGAGAGCGATGCCCGGTCGTGGCAGGTGTCTCGGCGTACGCTCACAGATCTGGGAGGTGGCCAGGTGACCGTTCAACCGGAGCAGGACAGGGCATCGGAACCATCGTGCTGGTGCTGCGGTACCGAGTATCCGGAGACCGAACTGGTTCGCTCGGGCCAGCACCCAGAGGTTGGCGTGTGCCTCGGGTGCGCGCGATGGCTGCAACGACGAGCGGTCCAGCGCTACGACGAGCAACATCCCTCATCGATGGCCCGGTTGCGTTCAGGGATCAATGCCGTCCGCGCTGCAGTGATCAGGAAGGGCTGGCATGAGCGCGGCGTGATCGGCGCCGTGCTTCGCTGGATCGACCGCCGCTTGCCGTAGCAGCTGACGATGGCTCACGTGGTGGGCGTGATGCGCATGCAGGCGGCCAGGGCAGCGGCGTTGTCCGCGGCCAGCGACCCGGCCAGCAGCACCAGTTCGGCGACGCGTGGGTCTGTCACGGTGTAGTAGGCGAAGCGGCCCTCGCGGCGCACCTGCACGTAGCCGCAGTCCGACAGGCAGCCGAGGTGGGTGGACACCCGTCCCTGGGACAGGCCGATGTGCGCGACGCACTCGGTGACGGTGTGCTCGTCGTGCAGCAGGAACTCCAGCAGCCGCAGCCGCGCGGGGTCGCCCAACGCGCGGAAGAACTTGGCCACCATCTCGACCCCGTTCGGCTCGGTGGGCAGCAGCGTGGCAGCGGGCTGGGGACCTGCGGTCATGTCTTCGCCATCCTCAGATCAAGCACGCATGTATGCGGATGAACAGATATGAGGTTAGCATCGGACGTATCCGCGTAGGCGAATACGTGGGTGAGGGTGACAGTAGGAGGCAGCCGGATGAGGTACGACTTGGCCGTGATCGGTTCCGGTGGCGCGGGGTTCGCGGCGGCGATCGCGGCTCGCGGCAGGGGCCGGTCGGTGGTGATGATCGAGCGCGCCACGGTGGGCGGTACGTGCGTGAACACCGGGTGCGTGCCCTCCAAGGCGCTGCTGGCTGCGGCCGAGGCGCGCCAGGTGAGTCTGGACGGCCGGTTTCCCGGCGTCACCACCTCCCCGTTCGAGGTGGAGCTACCACGCCTGATTGACGGCAAGCAGGAGTTGGTTGAGTCCCTGCGGGCGGAGAAATACACCGACCTGGCCGCCGAGTATGGCTGGGACATCCTGACCGGCGCCGCCAGGTTCACCGCCACCCGGTCCGGGCCCGTGCTGGACGTCGATCTGGCCTCCGGGGAGACCGTGACGGTCGAGGCCGAGCACTATCTGATCGCCACCGGATCCATCCCAGGGGCACCGCCCATCGACGGACTGGCCGAGACCGGCTATCTGACCTCGACCACCGCGATGGAACTCGACGCGCTGCCCCGGTCGATGATCGTGCTCGGCGGCAACGCCATCGGCCTGGAACAAGCCCAGCTGTGGCACCGGCTCGCGGTCGAGGTGACCGTGGTCGAGACGTTGCCGCGGCTGGCGCCGTTCGAGGAACCCGAGGTCAGCGCGGGCATCGAGCAGGTGTTCGCCGACGAGGGCATCCGAGCGATGCCCGGAGCCACGGTCAGCCGCGTCGAGTCCGGACCGGACGGCTACCGCGTCCGGCTCACCGACGCGCACGGAAATCTGAGCGAGCTGACCGCAGAGCAGCTTCTGGTGGCCACCGGCCGCCGCCCGGCCGCAGACGGCCTGAACCTCGACGCGGTCGGGGTCAAGACCGGCCCGCGCGGCGAGGTCGTTGTCGACGAGTACCTGCGCACCGACAATCCCCGCATCTGGGCCGCCGGGGACGTCACCGGGCACCCGCAGTTCGTCTACGTCGCCGCCGCTCACGGCACGCTGGTCGCCGACAACGCCTTCGCGGACGCGGGGCGCACGCTGGACTACCACCACCTGCCGCGGGTGATCTTCACGAGCCCGCAGATCGCGGCGGCCGGCCTCACCGACGCCCAGGCCGCCGAACAGGGCTACTTCACGGACAGCAGGGTGCTGCCACTGGAGTACGTGCCGCGGGCGCTGGTCAACCGGGACACCCGTGGCCTGATCAAGCTCGTCGCCGAACACGGAACCGGGCGGCTGCTGGGCGCGCACGTGCTCGCCGACGGTGCCGGCGAGGTGATCGCGACCGCCGTGTACGCCCTGGCCAACCGGATGACCGTGCAGCAGATGGCCGACCTGTGGTGCCCGTATCTGACCATGGCTGAGGGCCTCAAGCTCGCCGCCCAAACGTTCAACCGTGACGTGGCCAAACTGTCCTGCTGCGCCTCCTAAGCCTGGGGAAGCGACGTCATGACGAGCAACGGGCAGATGACGGTCGGGGAACTGTCCCGCCGCACCGGAGTGCCGATCAAGACCCTGCGCCAGTACACCGACTGGGGCCTGATCTACACCGTCGGCCGCAGCGCCACCAACTATCGGCTGTTCAACACCGATGCTCTGTGGTGTGTCCAGCTGATCGGTCAACTGCGCGGGCTCGGCCTGACCGTCGCCGAGATCCGAGAGCTGACTCGTACCGATCCGCCGATCGGTCCCCAGCTCGCGGAGCTGCTGCGTCGGTCACGAGCACGGCTGGCCGCACGGATCGCCGAGTTCCAGCAGATCCTGCGCCGCATCGACGACTTCGAAGCCACCCACCAGGCGGCCTTGGCCGGTCAGGGCGGCCCGTGCTGGATGGGCGATCCCCGATGCGCCGCAAGCGCTTGACCCTCACCCCAGGGGCAGACCATACGGTCGCGATCGACCTGACCAGCACACCAGAAATCGTGGGAGGGACGACCGTGACCAGCACACATGCCAACCACGCGGTAACCGAACTGACCCGACCGGGAGGTCCTCTGGACCTCGGCCACGACCAGGCCCGCCTGGTGACCCGAATGCTTCGCCTGCTCGCCGTCGAAGGCCAGCCGGTCACCCGCGACCACGCCCTGGACACGATCACCGAGCTGGGCATCGACCAGGCACGAGCCGACGCGCTGCTCGACACGTGGACCGAACGCGACGACGACGGCCTGATCGTCGGGCTCGGCGTGACCTACAACCCCACGCCGCACGAGATGACCATCGACGGCGTGCGGATGTGGGCGTGGTGCGGAATGGACACCCTGATCTTCACCCACATCCTCGACAAACCGATCACCATCGCCTCCACCCCGCCCGGCTCCGACGACGTCGTGACCCTGCACGCCAGCCCTACCGATCTCACCGACCTCCAGCCGGTCGGCGCGGTGGCAACCCAGCGGGTGCCCGGCTCCGACCAGGTCGACCTCAGCAGCACGACCGCGATCTGGGGCACCTTCTGCCACCACAACCTCTTCTTCCCTAACCAGGCCAAGGCCGAGCAGTGGGCCGCCGGCCGTGACGACATCGCCATCCTGTCCATGCCGGACGCCTTCGCGGCGGCGCGGGACATGGCCGCAGCTCTACTGCGCTACGAACCGAAGGGAACGCGATGACCGAGCCGCCCAACCTGGACCTGAACAAGTGCCGGGCCGCCACCGCGCTCACCCCACCGGCACAGCGCATGCACCGCGCGGTGTTGACGGCGTTCGCGGAGACCGGCCAAGCGCCGCTGCGGGCCGATCTGGAACGGATGGCCCGTGACCGCGGCATCGATGCCGGTCGCGCGCTGACTGAGCTCATCGAACGGGACCTCGTCGCCCTCGACGAGCGGGGCGAGATCCGCGCCGCCTACCCGTTCTCACCTGTCCCGACCCGCCACCGGGTCACCTGGGACCGCGGCCCCATCGTGTACGCGATGTGCGCCGTCGACGCCCTCGGCATGTCCGCCATGCTCGGACACCCGGTCACCATGAAAGCCCGCAACGGCGGCACGCTCGGACGCGCGAAGCTCGGCTACCTCAACCACATCGACCACTCCGACGGCCGCGTAATCCGCACGATCATCGTCGACCCCGAACGGGCACCCTTTGTCCAGCTGGGTTTCGAGCTGTTCGCCACAGGCGACTACACGCAAGAAGAGTTGGCCGACGAGCTCTACGACCGCGGCCTACGCACCAGGGCCACCCGGCGACACCCAGCCAAGAAGATCTCCGAGAACAAGATCTCGCAAATGCTGCGCGATCGCTACTACCTCGGATACGTCGAGTACGACGGCGAAGAAATCCAAGGGCGGCACGAACCACTCATCGATGAGGATCTCTTCGACACAGTCCAGGAGATCCTCGAATCGCGCATGACGGCACAAGAACGCCGTCGCGTCCACCACCACTACCTCAAGGGATCGCTCTTCTGTGGACGCTGTCAACGCGACGGCATCAAGCGGCGGATGATCATCCAACGGACCATCAACTCGAAGGGCGCCGAATACCTGTACTTCTTCTGCCGCGGCCGGCAAAAAGGGCTGTGCCAAGCCCCCCACGTCAACGTCACGCTCGTCGAGGACGCGGTCGAGCGCCACTACTCCGCGATTCGCTTCAGCCAGCCGTTCATCGCTGACATGCGCGACCAGATCGACGCCGTGCTCGGCGAGCAGGAAAAGTCCGCACGCCTGCTACGCAAGCAGATCACCGCACAGCTCAAGGAACTCGACACGAAGGAGGAGAACTTGATCGACCTCGCTGCCGACAGCACGCTGCCTCGGACCAAGGTCAAGGAGAAGCTGCGCGACATCGCCCGCGAGCGCCGCCGGCTGGAGGAGCGCCTCGACACGGCCAACGCCGACCTCACCGACAGCGCCCAGCTCGTCAACGCCGGCCTCGCCCTCCTCGAACAGCCCGACCAGCTGTACCGACGTTGCAACGACCAACAGCGCCGCCTACTCAACCAGGCGATCTTCCACGCCCTCTACATCGAGGACGACAAGATCACAGACGGTGAGCTCCGTGAGCCCTTCGGCGAGCTCCACGCCATCCAAGGTCAGCGGACCGCAGCAACCAGCGCGGAGGACACAAACGAAAGGACCACCCGCAATGCGGGTGGTCCTTGCTCGCCTTCAGGCGTCGCGGTCCTACTTCGTGGCCTTCATTCAGGCACTTGTTCTAGTAAGACCCCTAGGGTGGAGCTGAGGGGACTCGAACCCCTGACCCCCTCCATGCCATGGAGGTGCGCTACCAGACTGCGCTACAGCCCCAACCGAGCCCTCGTGGGCCGTTCCCATGCGGACTCAGTGAGCATATCCGGTCCGCCTCGCGGGAGGAAACCGACCCCCTCGATCAGCGGTGAGCGCCCACGTCGGGTCGCGGCGACGCTCCGACGTTCCACTCCGCGATCCGCCACCCGCGAGGTCCGGGCTCGCACACCACCCAGGCGCAGTTGCGGAGCCCGCCGAGCGCCTCCCAGTACTGCAGAGGCAGTCCGACGAGTCGGGTCACCCCCACACGTGTGGCCACACCGTGCGTACCGGCCACAACCGTCTCGCCATCGGCGACGAGATCGATCGCTCGCCGGAACGCCTTCTCGGCTCGCTCGCTCAGCTCCGCAAGGGTCTCGCCGTCACCACCCCGGCGTACGTCCTCCCCCGCGGCCAAACGCCGGGCGAGATCTGGATCACGCTCGTGGATCTGGTCGATGGTCAGCCCGGCCCAGGAGCCGACGTCGATCTCCCTGAGGTCGGGGTCGTAGGTCACCTCCAGGC
>Ga0310826_101517_pt1 | contig 11122 bp, 10 predicted proteins | sample WT_ome_FD_201306 | JGI IMG/M metagenome (GOLD analysis project Ga0310826, IMG submission 201306) | Sorghum-adapted microbial communities enriched on wild type (WT) sorghum from Joint BioEnergy Institute, Emeryville, California, United... ... | reverse complement strand
CTCGACTATGTGCTCGACATCGACGATGTCGACCCGCGGCGGGTGGCGCTGCTCGGCCACAGTCTCGGCGGAGCGGTCGCGCTGCACACGGCGGTCAAGGACAGGCGCGTTCGGCAGCTCGTGCTCTGGTCGGCGGCGTTCCACCCGTTCAACGACATCGTGCGGATCGTCGGCCGGGGCGTGTACGACGAGGCGATGGCGCGCGGCGAGGCGGACTATCACGGATATTCGCTGAAGCCGAAGTTCTTCGAGTCGCTGGCCGAGCATCAGCCGTTCCAGGCGGCGCTGCAATTCACGGGGGATGTGCTGCTCGTGCACGGCACGTCCGACGATGTCATCCCGACGGACTACACGTTCCTGATGCAGAAGCTGCTCTGGATGCGGAGCGAGGGATGCTGCGAGAAGGAGATTATTTTCCAGGCGGATCATACGTATTCGGCGCGCAATGCCCAGGAGGAAGCGATCCGGTGCACCGTCGACTGGCTGAACGGGCTGGCGGCGCGGCAGGAAGAGTGGCACCACTGGAGCATCTGAAACCGGTTGGAAGCGGCGGGTCCGATGGCGGATCGCGCCTTTTTTTCTTGGGAGCGGGAGCGGCCGGGAAGCGCGGGGACATTTTTTGCCGGAATGTGACGGGACAATCGGACAAGTTCTGTGGTTTAATAGAGACATCGGCGAAAAACGGGGTCGAAAAGGAAGGGATCGAAGTGAACTACCCGCGATACGCCCGAATCGCATCGCTTGTGCTGGCCGCGCTGCTTCTGCTTGTGCTCGCGGCGGGATGCGGCGGCAAGAAGGAAGAAGAAGGCGGGACCGTGGAGCAGGGGACGGGGCAGGAGGAGCCGATCGTGCTTCCGGAGCCGGAGCCCGAGCCGGAACCCGCATTCGCCGCGCCGCTGACCGGCATGCCGCGCGACACGGAAGCGAAGCGTCGGCCGGTGGCGGTCATGATCAACAATCTGGCGCCCGCCCGGCCCCAGTCCGGCCTGCCGCACGCCGATGTGGTGTGGGAAGTGCTGGCGGAAGGCGGCATTACGCGTCTGGTCGCGATTTTCCAGAGCGACGAGGCGTATGACGGGGATATCGGGCCGATCCGCAGCATCCGGCCGTACATGATCGAACTGGCGGAATCGTACAACGCGGTCATCGTGCACGCCGGGGCGAGCAACGAAGCGTACGGCATCCTGCAGCGCCAGAAGAAGGAGCATCTCGACGAGATCACGAACGCGGGCGCGTATTTCCGGCGGGACAAGTCGCGCAAGGCGCCGCACAATCTGTACTCGGACCTGCCGAACCTGCGCGCGGGGGCGGAGAAGCGGGAATACGCGGCGGATGTGGAAATTCCGGCGTACCGTTTTCTCGATGACAAGGGGGACGGGGCGCCGGCGGGCGGCGCGCTGGAGATCGACATCCGCTTCCAGTTGAAAAACTACATCGTGACGTACCGCTACGACGCGGAAAAGCGCCGGTATCTCCGGTTCATCAACGGCGAGCCGCACACCGATCTGGTCAGCGGCGAGCAGCTTGCGGCGACGAACCTCGCGGTGCTCGGCGCGTCCCACAAGGTGCTCGACAAGGAAGGCCGGATCGCGATCGATCTGAACGCCGGCGGTCCGGCCATGCTGATCCGGCACGGCGAGGCGATCGAATGCACGTGGGAACGCGACGCCGGCGGCGTCATCCGGCTGATGAAGGACGGCGCGGAACTGCCATTCGCGCGGGGCACGGTCTATTATCACATCGTGCCGGACCCGCGGTCGGTGGCGGATCATGTGACGATCAGGCAGACGGAAGGATCGCAAGGCTGAAGCGGCGGCGCTGCGGGCGCCGCCGCCTTTGCGTCCCCTTAACAATGGACGGGCAATTGTGCTAAGATAAGTGGGGTTATTCAAGCCGAGACGAAGGGGAGTTCCATGTTCAACCGCAAGAAAAACATTTTTTTCCAATCCTTCGAGGAGATGGCGGATACGATCGTCGAGGCGGTCGAGTATTTCCACAGGCATGTGCCGGAACTGACCGATCTGACGAAGTTCGCCCGCGACATGAAGGAATTCGAATCGAGGTGCGACCGCCACGTACATACGATTCTGACCGAGCTGAACAAGACGTTCATCACGCCGATCGACCGGGACGACATCCTGAAGCTGACCGGCTCGCTGGACGACGTGCTCGACGGAATCGAGGCGCTGGCGTCCCGGTTCGAGATGTACCAGATCAGACATCTTGACAAGTACGTGTCCATGTTCGCGGAGATCCTCGTCAAATGCTCGCACGAGATCCGCAAGGCGGTCCGGCTTCTCTCGGAGAAGAAGCTGCTGGCGATCCGCGAGCACGCGATCGCGATCAACGAGCTGGAGAATCAGGCGGACGATCTGATACGCGATTGCATCAAATCGTTGTTCACAAGCGTGACGGATCCGATCGAGCTGATGAAGCGGAAAGAGATCTACGAGCGGCTCGAGTCGACGACCGACTACTGCGAAGACGTGGCCAACACGCTTGAGACGATCATCATGCGAAACAGCTGACGGGCGCAGCGATTCGGGACAAGGGGACAGGATCAGCAGATGCCGGATTTCGATAGCATGTTTCTCATTGTCTGCGCCGTCGTTGTTCTGGCGCTGTCGTTCGATTTCATCAACGGATTTCACGACACGGCGAACGCGATCGCCGCAAGCGTGTCGACCCGCGCGCTGACGCCGCGGATGGCGATCATTCTCGCGTCGGTCATGAACTTCGTCGGCGCCATGATGTTCACCGGCGTCGCGAAGACGATCGGCGGCAAGGTGGCCGATCCCGCGACGCTGACCCACGGGGTGTGGATCGTCATCGCGACGCTCATCTCGGCCATCGCGTGGAACCTCATCACGTGGTGGTACGGCATTCCTTCTTCTTCGTCGCACGCGCTGATCGGCTCGCTGGCGGGCGCGGTAATCGCGGCGGAAGGGTTCGGCGGCGTGAACGGTTCGGGGTTCATCAGCATCGTGCAGGCGCTGATTTTCTCGCCGATCATCGCGTTTGCCGTCGGGTACGTGGTCATGACGCTGCTCAAGCTGATCTTCGCGCGGGCGAATCCGCATACCGTGAACAAGGGATTCCGTTCGGTGCAGATTCTGACCGCGGCGTTCCAGGCGTTCACGCACGGCACGAACGACGCGCAGAAGGCGATGGGCATCATCACGATGGCGCTGGTGGCGGCGTCGTACCAGGACACGCTGGAGGTGCCGTTCTGGGTCAAGTTCTCGGCGGCGCTCGCGATGGCGCTCGGGACAAGCGTCGGCGGCTGGAAGATCATCAAGACGATGGGGACGAAGATTTTCAAGATCGAGCCGGTGAACGGCTTCGCGGCGGACGTGTCGGCGGCGAGCATCATCATGACGGCGACCGCGACCGGGTTGCCGGTGAGCACGACGCACGTCATCACGTCGGCCATCCTCGGCGTCGGCAGCGCGAAGCGGTTCTCGAGCGTGAACTGGGGCGTCGCCGGACGCATCGTGTCGGCGTGGATCATCACGATCCCGATTTCGGCGGTGATCGCGGCGGTCGTGTTCAAGATCATCGAGCTCATGTTCCTGTGAGTTTGGTGCGGTGAATGTGGTTGGGACCTTCGCCGGGCGCCCGTGCGGGCGCTTTGCGAAGGTTTTTTGTTTGGGTGGGGTGAAATCCTGAAGCCGGGACATGAGCGCTGGCTCAACAAACTTCTTCTCCGCGCGTCCAAGGCCTCCTTCCAGCTTGCGCATTCGTTCTCCGATCCGCTTCTTCCTATGCATGGCCAGCCATTGCTCATACGCGGTTTGAAAAGGAACCATTGCCGACATATCCATTAGCCTCCCATGCCTCCGGCAACGAAAAACCGCCCGCCGGACGGTCCCGTCCGAACGGGCGGCGCGTGCTTTGCTGCCGAAGGCGGATGAATGCTCACTTCACCATTTGATCGCACAAAAGGACAAGCATCAACCTGAAAATGGTATTGCATCAAAAATTTGTCCTCCATTATGATGAAAGTGCGGAGCCGGTGCGGCGCCCGGTCCGGCCGGTCGGATCGAAAGCGCTGACCGGCGGTTCCAATCCGCGTCAGTTCGAAGATGGCGGTGATGTGTATAGGAGAACGGACGGGATAACGAATGACGCGCACGCACATGAAAACGGGTATGGCGATCCTGTGAATCATCTCACCTGCAGCGAACGGTTTACGCTCTGACACCTGCCAGGACGACAATCGGGGAAAGGAGCGGATGCCACAGGAAGTCGGATGATCAAGCGGGATGACAGATCGGACCTGACGTGACGAAGTTGATGAATTTGGATGTTGACGCGTTTGGAATGTCGAAGGTGACGCATCGGATAAGACATGCCGGAAACGGTTGATGCGGATCTGACGATTTGCCATAAGGTCGAATAATACCCACAACCGGGTCGTACAGCAAGAAGGCTTTGCCGCTCCCGATCGGGAGCCGGCAAAGCCTTCTTGTTTCGGGCGGACGTCCGGCGCGCCGCCCGCGTCAAGGCTGTCCGCGTCATGCACTCCGGTCGGTGGCGCGATCCTGCGCGGCGCGTCAAAGCAGGTGGTCGCCGCCCCGAATGACGGCGCTGCGCCTGCGCGCGCCGCGGCGGGGTCGTCCGGCGCGCCGCCTGCGCCCGCGCCGTCTGCGCCGGCGGGGTCGCGATCCGGCATCCGCGCTCGCGGCGGATGCCGTCTTCTTGCTCAGCGAACCGGCGAGAAGCTTGATCATCGGCGCGAACTGCTGGACGGTGCCGACGATTTTCTGGACTTTCTGCACCGTGCTCAGGATGCCGTCGATGCCGCCCATCCGGTCGATGATCAGCTTCAGATCCGCCAGGTTCGGGAGGCCGGGCGCCTTCGGGGCGCCCGGCGCCGGGCCCAGGCCCGGATATTGCACGCTCTGCAGGAGGGCGGGCGGCCCGGCGAACGGATCGGCGGGCGGCCCGAAGGGCGTTCCGCCGGGCCAGGGACCGCCGGCGCCCGGAGGCTGGTTGAAGCCGCGGCCGCCGGGCCATTGCGCGTGATGGTTCACGGTGATCACAACCTCTTTTCGCGGGTATCGTTCATCCCCAGTGTATGCGTGGGCATCCGTCGCGTATGGACGGATGCCCGGTCGCGGGCCGATTTGGACGGTGCGGGCCGCGCCCGTCTCTGCGATCCTGTAAAGCGCCAATACGGTAATGCTTGAAAAAACCAGCCGCACATTCTACAATGGGCATATCAAGGACGCATGGGGAGGGGCGCCGCATGCAGCTCAAGAAGCTGAACGACCCGACGATCGACCAACTGTTCGAGGCGATTTTGACGCTGAAGACGGTGGATGAATGCTATATTTTCTTCGATGATCTGTGCACGGTGAACGAGATCCAGTCGCTCGCGCAGCGGCTGGAAGTGGCGCGGCTGCTCGGCCAGGGCGCGACTTACAGCCAGATCGAGAAGGAGACGGGCGCCAGCACGGCGACGATTTCCCGCGTGAAGCGCTGCCTGAATTACGGCACGGACGGCTACCGGCTGGCGCTCAGCCGCCTGGGGCGCTGACGATGGGCCTGAAGAGGGGCGTGCTGGCGATCAGCCACGGATCGCCCGACGCGGGGTGGGTCCGGCTGGTCGACGAAGCCGTGGGCGATGTCCGGCTGCCGGGCGATGTGCCGGTCGTCTCCGCGTTCCTCGAATGCGTGGAGGGACGGCTCATCCAGGACGGCATCGACGAGCTGGAGGCGCGCGGCGTGGACGAGATGTTCGTGTTGCCGCTCTTCGTCTCGTCGGGCAGCTCGCATGTCGACGACATCCGGCAGGCGTTCGGGCTGCCGCCGGCCGCGTATCGGGCGGGCGAACTCGAGCCGTTCCGGGTGCGGCGCGCGCGCGTCACGGTCGGCCTGCCGATCGACGATGACCCGATCATCGCGGAGCTCATCGCGGACAACGTGCGCGAGCTGTCGACCGCGCCGGAGCGGGAGGCGCTGCTGCTCATCGCGCACGGCAGCCGCGAGCGGGGCTTAAACCGCATCTGGCGGGACGGGATGCGGAATCTCGCGGCGCGCGTGCGGGAGCTGTGCGGCTTCGCCCGCGCGGAGACGGCGATGCTGCTGCCGGATCAGGCCGCCTGCGTCATGCGGGCGCTGACGAAGCGGCAGGCGCGCGCGGGAGATGGCGCGGCGGCGGACGGCTGCTGCGCGGTGCCGGCCGCGGGGCCGGAGACGGACGCGGTCATCGTGGCGCCGCTGTTCCTGTCGCGTGGGGTATTCACGAACACGGTGATCCCGTCGCGTCTGGCCGGGTTCGACTACCGGTACAACGGCAAGGCGCTGCTCCCGAATCCGGCGATCTCCCGGTGGATGGAGCGGCAGATCGTGAGCTGGCTGGACGGGGCCGGCCGCGGCTGAAACGGAGAGCGTGACGGTTCGGCGGGCTTGTTTTGCCCAGGGACGGGGAACTGGAAACGGACGCGGATTCCGGCTACAATGGTGTAAGCGGCCATCCGGCCGACGCCATGGATGAGGCGGGGGTTACGTTGGCTGTCAAGAGGGCGAGACTCATCTACAATCCGACGTCCGGCCGCGAAGAGATCCGGCGCCGGCTGCCGGACATCCTGCAGCGGCTGGAGCGGGGCGGCATCGAGACGAGCTGCCACGCGACGACCGGCGAAGGGGACGCGACGGTTGCGGCTTCGGAGGCGATCGAGCGCGGATTCGACATGATCATCGCCGCGGGCGGCGACGGGACGCTGTACGAGGTCATCAACGGGATGGCGCGGCACGGGAACCGGCCGCCGCTCGGCATCCTGCCGCTCGGGACGACGAACGATTTCGCGCGGGCGGTCGGCATTCCGAAGCATTGGGAATACGCGGTCGATCTGATCGTGGCGCAGTACAAGCGGACGATCGACCTCGGCCAGGCGAACGACCGGTATTTCATCAACATCGCCGGGGGCGGTTCGCTGACCGAATTGTCGTACGAGGTTCCGAGCAAGCTGAAGACGATGATCGGGCAGCTTGCCTATTATATGAAGGGCATCGAGAAGATGGTGAACTTCCGGCCGACCCGGGTGCGGATCGAGGCGGAAGGCGTCGGCGAGATCGACGAGAAGATCATGATGTTCCTGATCTGCAACAGCAATTCGGTCGGCGGATTCGAGCGGCTGGCGCCGGACGCGAGCATCGACGACGGTCTGTTCGAGGTCATCATTCTGAAGAAATGCAACCTGGCCGATTTTCTCCGGGTGGCGACGCTGGCGCTCAGGGGCGAGCATCTGAACGATCCGCTCATCACGCATTTCCGGTCGCGGCAGATCAAGGTGACGACGGAGGATCACGTGCAGCTCAACCTGGACGGCGAGTACGGCGGCACGCTGCCGTGCACGTTCACGGCGCTGAAGCGGCATCTCGAGATTTTCGTCGATGAGCATGGCATTGCGTCTTATCGCAAGCGGCTGATCGCGGGCACGCAGTTGTGACGCGGCGGCCGCTTGACGTTGTTACGGGGCGGATGGAGTGGTGGCGGGAATGAAGCTGAATGATGCGCCGGTCCGGAAAAATGACATCGTGACGCTCGACATCACCGGTCTCACCCAGGACGGCGAAGGCGTGGGGCGGGCGGACGGTTTTGCGCTGTTCGTGCAGGGCGCGCTGCCGGGCGAGCGGGTGCGGGCGAAGGTGCTCAAGGTGAAGAAGCAATACGGTTACGCGAAAATGCTCGAGCTGCTCACGGCCAGCCCGGACCGCGCGGAGGCGCCGTGTCCGATTTACCGGCAATGCGGCGGATGCCAGTTGCAGCACATGGATTACGCGGCGCAGCTTGCGTGGAAGCGGCAGCATGTGATCGACTGCCTGACGCGGATCGGGAAGCTGCGGGTGGCGGATGAAGGCGCGGTCGGGGATGGCGGCGTCGTCGTGCACCCGACGATCGGGATGCCGGACCCGTGGCGCTACCGGAACAAGGCGCAGGTGCCGATCGGCATGGCGCAGGCCGACCTGGACGATGGCGCGGCCGGCTCGCTGATCGGCGGATTCTATGCGCGAAACTCGCACCGGATCATCGACATGGACGCGTGCGTGATCCAGCACGAGCGGAACGACGCGGCGGTGCGCCTCGTGAAGGCGCTCGGCACGCGGCTCGGCATCCGCGCGTACGACGAGACGACCGGACGCGGGCTGCTCCGGCATGTCGTCGTGCGGACGGGTTTTGCGACCGGCGAGACGATGGTGTGCCTCGTCACGAACGGGACGCGCATTCCGCGCGTGGACGAGCTGGTGGAGGGGATTCGGAAGGCGCTTCCGGATGTGCGCAGCATCGTGCAAAATGTGAACACGCGGAACACGAACGTGATCTTCGGCGACGAGACGCGGGTGCTGTGGGGGAGCGATGTCATCCATGACGAGCTGGACGGCATTCGGTTCGCAATCTCGGCGCGCTCGTTCTACCAGGTGAACCCGGCGCAGACGGTGGCGCTGTACCGGAAGGCGGTCGAGTACGCGGGGCTCTCGGGGCGCGAGACGGTCATCGACGCGTATTGCGGCATCGGCACGATCTCGCTGTTCCTGGCGCGGCGCGCGGGCAAGGTGTACGGTGTCGAGTCGGTGCCGGAGGCGGTCGAGGACGCGCGGCGCAACGCGGCGCTGAACGGGATCGCGAATGTGGCGTTCGAGGCCGGGCTCGCGGAAGAGGTGATCCCGCGCTGGCGCGAGGAGGGCGTGGCGGCGGACGTGATCGTCGTCGACCCGCCGCGCAAAGGGTGCGACGCGAAGCTGCTCGACACGATCGTGCGGATGCGACCGAAGCGGGTCGTGTATGTGTCGTGCAACCCGGCGACGCTGGCGCGCGATCTCGCCGCGCTCGAGGCGGGCGGCTTCCGCACGGTGGAGGCGCAGCCGGTGGACATGTTCCCGCATACGGGGCATGTGGAGTCGGTAATATTGTTAGTTCGTAAAGGTTGAGATGTGACAGTACTGCTCAGAAAAATAATAAACCTGAATTTCGAAAGCCCATGATATCAAGGATCGGTTTTGAACCGAGCGGCACATGAGCTGTAAGAAAAAGGGTAATGTCCCAGCGAAGCGAGACCAGATCAGCAATATGCGGATGGTTCTTCCCCCTCCCCATTGAAGAGGCTTCTCGGTTTCCATGTAAAATTAAGGGAGAAGTCATTCCAGTATGGCGATTCTGGCTTCGATTCGCTTCCAGACATGCCGGTTTGCAAAATCTTTTGCTAACCTGAGAATCACATTGCGGCTGTGCCGAATCAGCGTCGCGGCGCAATGAAAGAACTCCAGCCGGAAACGGGCAATCGTGTAACCTTGATGAACCGGCTCACAGCAGTCACGCTTGAACCGTTCGAACAGGTTATACGCCAGCAGCTTGATGAGCAGGTCGATTTCATTCGCCTCAAAATCGCTGGTCGCGATCCGGTTAATCGAGAAACCATGTTTGGCTTCCTTGATATAGTTCTCCATTGAGCAGCGCTGGTTGTAGAACCGCCATAGGTCAATCGGCTCCCATTCCAGATTGGTCACGATCGCTTCATATTGCCAATCGGTGTCCAGCACCAGACAGGCTTGCCCGTCTTCGATGACTTGCGTTTTGCGTATAACTACAACGCGGCGAGGCTTTTTCCAGGATGTCGCCTTGTAGATCAGTGCAATCCCTTCGATGATCCAGTCTTCATCGACAAATCGTTTCCAGTACCGGCAGGCCGCAACCTCTGCCGCAAGGCGCTTTGTCCACTTCAACTTGCCGACATAGCCGATGTTCTTGCTTTCCCACAGGCTATAGAAATCTTCGCCGCCGAAGCCCTTGTCGAATCTGGCATATTTCACCGGGCGTTTGCCAAGGAGTTCGAATGTTTCGTTCAAGAACGAAGCGGCATCCGTAGAGGAATGCGTGTTCCCTGATCGGAGGACCGCATTCAGGCACAGACGGGACTGCCCCTCAAATGCCAGCAGCGGGTGGTAGCTTTTGCGGCCGGGCTTATGGGGGTTCGTGCCTTTCGCAGCGCCAGCCTGATCGCCGTATACGGTTTCCACCGTGGAGTCCAGATCCAGGATGAGCGCTGACGGCAGGCAGGGCTGAATGACTGTCTGATTGAGCGTTCGCAGTTCCGATCGCAGGTGGGGGCAAGATGTTCGCATACGAATCAGTTCTTTATACAGCAAGGTGTGGTGCGGGCATCGACCGCCGAGAAATTGCTTGAGAAGCGAGTCGTGCTGCAGTTTGCGAAAATGAAAGAGCCGCTCGCAGCCGAGCATCCATCCAACGATGAGGTAAAGCAGAATGCGATAAACCGGAAATAACGAGTTGCGAGCTTTCACACACGACAATCCGCGTAATGCCTGAGAAAGCTTGATTTTCTCCAAGTATTCCAAAAAGATTTTGACGCCACCGAAGCTGGTTGCATTCTCCAAGGAAAATTCAGTCTTGATTTTGCCGACGGATGTGGTAGACTTCACCTAAAAGGTGCTCCTCTCTTTGGGTGATGTCGTTTTCGCAAACACCATTCTACCAAAGATTTGGAGCCCTTTTCACGTTTTCAAAGAGTCGTACTTTCGAAATTCAGGATCATTGAATCTATACGAGAGAGATTTAACCAACTTGAAAAATGCAAAGTATTTTCAAGTGATGATATTGCCGAATGGATAAATCTTATTGAAAGAATGTGTGATTTCAAAGTAGACTTCTCTAGCCTTGTTGATAATCCAGGAATAAACGATCATAACTCAATCAAACAACTAATGGAAAACATCGGAGCCAACACTACGGAAGAGTTAATCAAAATATTGGAAAGTACTTTGCCAATCGGACTTATATCATCTGGTTTCTTATCAAACTGCGCACTTACACATTACTTCGATCGAAAAATGGACATTTTTATCAAATCTCGACTTGATCAAAAAAAATATTCAAATGATCAGCTTTACATATTGCGCTATACCGATGATATGATATTTATTTCAAGCAAACCAGAATTGATTGTTCATGCAATGGACGAAGCAGCAAAATATTTACATGAAATAGAATTAAGTTTCTCAACCGGGAAGGTAAAACCAAAAAATTACAAATTAGGAAGAAGAGACAAAAGGGCCATTATTAAACACGTGCCAGTCGTAAAGAAGCACGAACGAATTC
>Ga0310826_101502_pt1 | contig 11276 bp, 13 predicted proteins | sample WT_ome_FD_201306 | JGI IMG/M metagenome (GOLD analysis project Ga0310826, IMG submission 201306) | Sorghum-adapted microbial communities enriched on wild type (WT) sorghum from Joint BioEnergy Institute, Emeryville, California, United... ... | reverse complement strand
CTCTCCCCGGACAACCCGGTCACGGTGCCGCGCTGCTCTGGCGGGTCGTAGAAGATCCGGGTCTGGCCGCCTGGCGCCACGAACTCGAATCCCCCGCCACGCAGGGTGGCATCACCATCTGTGCTGCACCCGGTGAGCAGCAGCGCGGCGGCGAGGGCGACGAGCAGCCGGTAGGCCGATGTGGGTGGGCGTGGGATGTGATCGTGACCGGTGTCATGGGCGCCACAGGTGGCAGGGGATGCGGTGGTGACAGCGGGGAACACGAAACTCTTGCCTCCGGCAGGCGGCGTGACGAAGCGGAAGTTGTCAACGAGGGGCCACGACAACAATCACCGCCAGCCAGATGCGGTCGATGTGTGTGGGCGAGGCGAACTTCGGCTACGTGCGCAGCACGCAGAGCATGGCCAGGGCGGGCCCGCGGCGGTGCCGTTGCATGGTGGCGGAGCGAGGCCCGGCGCGCACCGGCGCGGCTTGCGGCAGGCTGGGGCGGGCCAGCCCGATGACCAGGAGCAGCACAGCAACGAGCAGCGCCAAGCACAATCCGACCACCCCGGCCGGCGCGTCCGGGGCGCTCAGGGGTGCCAGCAGACCCACGCCGTCCTGGTGGGCGGCGGATTCGAGCTGGCCGATCAGGGCCGAGACCGGCGAGTCAGTAGTGTCGGAGCTTGGAGCGATCGTGGCGGTGGTCGAGCACAATGCGTCGTGCCCGAAGACGCGCAGCTGATCAGCGCAGGGCGAGCTTTGCAGGATGGTGAGCCCGACCAGCACGCCGAGCACGGCGACCAGTCGCACGAGACCTGCTCGCGCGATCAGGCTGCGACGTCCGCTGCTCGGCACGCCATCAGGGTAAACGGCCCTGGGTGGTCGGCCCGCAACGGCCTTGAACCTCGATGAACACCGACCTGCGGGATCTTCACGGTCGTGCCGACCGTTGTCAGGCAAGATCCATCCCCGATCAAGGAGGTATCTCGTGGCGGTCGCTCAGGTGGGTGGCATCAAGGTCGGGTACGAGCTGCACGGGCCGGACGACGGGGATCCGGTAGTGCTGTTGGGTGGGACCGGGATGCCCCGTGGGGTGTGGCACCTCATGCAGCTGCCGACCTTGGTCGAGGCTGGCTACCGGGTGGCCGCCGTGGACCTCCGCGGGGTGGGCGATTCGTCCGCGCCGACCGGCCCGTACACGATCGAGGAGATGGCCGAGGACCTGACCGGGCTGCTGGGGCATTTGGGCTGGTCGCGTGTGCGTCTGATCGGTCTGTCGCAGGGCGGGTTCGTCGCAGAGCAGCTGTGTGCCACGCGCCCCGATCTGGTCCAGGCCGCGGTGTTGTTCGCCAGCGCCGGGGCCACCACCGCCTACCAACGGGCTTGGTTCGAGGCCATGCGGGCCTTGTTCGCCGCCGACGCTGTCCCGCGCGAGTTCTTCATCGCCGAGAACCTGGCCAACACCCTGCCTGCGATGGCGTTACGAGACGACGACGAGGCCGTGGGGCGGTGGGTAGAGATGTTGTCCGCCCAGGACTGGGCCACACCCGGCCAGCGCGGCCAGTACTTGGCCTGCATCTCCTGGATGCTGGATGTCGACCGCGCCGCACGCTGGCCGCGGATCGAATGCCCCGTTCAGGTCCTCTCGTGCGAGCACGACCTGATGTTCCCGCCGCGCACGGGACGGGCGGCAGCCGCCGCCATGCCGAACGCCACCTTCGTCGAGATCACCGGGCACGCCCATGGCGGCGCCATCCAGGCAGGCGACCAGGTCAACCCGGTCGTTCTCGATTTCCTCGCCCGCCACTAATGCCTGGCTGCGGAGGCTGCGGTCGGGGAGCCCCGCGGTCATGGCGCGAGGGCCGCCGAGGTGCTGGGCGAGAAATGGTCCTTCCCAACGAGTGAGGCAGGCGCAGTCGTTAATTGTCCGCCGGCATGCGAGTGGTTGCGGCGTCACGTCGTGACGCGTGCCCGCCGTCAGTGATCCGCCCTGCCAGCACGTCACGGAAGTGCGGACACTGGGCAATGTCGTCGTGGCCACATGCCAGCGCGCAGTCGATGAGATCGAGCGAGACACGCATCTCCGCGATCCGTCGCGCTAGCTCGGCGCGGCGTCGCCGCAGGACCTCCTGCCGCGCTATCGGGTCTCGCGCGCCCATCATGTCGCGGATGTCCTCCAGCCCGAACCCGGCTTCCTTGGCCTGCAGGATCGCCGCGACGCGGTAGAGGTCCGCCGAGCTGTAGCGACGTCGACTGCCTTCCGCGCGGGCCGGCGCTAGGAGGCCCATCGTTTCCCAGTGCCGCAGGACATGGGTGGCGAGGCCGAAGCGTTGCGCGACATCGCCGATGCTCAGCACCGTGCGACCTTTGCTTGACTTCATGTTGACATTAAGTCGCAGGATCGCGGTTATGTCCAACGAGACGACAACAGACCAGACCGAGGACGCCGGCCGTGTGGCACTGCTCGACCGGGCCGACAGTCTTCCTGGCGCAGCCGTGCTGCGTGCCCGTTCGTACGAACTACTCGATCTCGTCCCTGGTGCGCTGGTGGTCGATGTGGGCTGCGGCACCGGCCGAGCCGTCGCGGAAATGACGGAACGAGGCGCCACAGCGGTCGGCGTTGACGCCAGCGAGCACATGATCACCGTCGCACGCGGTCGCTGTCCGCAGGCACGGTTCCACATCGCCAGCGCCGAGGAGTTGCCCTTCGACGACGGCGAGGTGAACGCCTACCGGGCGGACAAGGTCTTCCACGAACTCGACGACCCCGCCCGCGCGCTGCGGGAAGCCCACCGGGTGCTCGCCCCCGGCGGGCGAATCGTGCTCCTTGGCCAGGATTGGGACACCTTCGTCATCGACTCCGACCACGCGGAACTCACCCGGACCATCGTGCGAGCGCGCGCCGACACCATCCCGTCCCCGCGCGCCGCCCGCCGCTATCGGAATCTGTTGCTTGATAACGGTTTCCTCGACGTCGTCGTCGAGGTGTACACCGGTGTCTTCACCGACTCCACGATGCTCCCGGTGCTTGTCGGCATCGCCGACGACGCCCGCGCCGTCGGGGCCGTAACTCAGGACCAAGCCGATACATGGACTGCTGAGCAAACCGAGCGAGCTCAGGCTGGACGGATGTTCTTCGCTCTGCCGCTGTTCGTTGGGACCGCACGGCGTTGAGACGAAAACCAGCAGCGGCACGCCATCTACGCTAACGCGGCGCAGAATCAGGTATCCGCTCGACCGTCGTCTCTGGATGTGATTCCCCGGTGGTGCACGCGCCACTGGGGCGGAACGGTTCGGCGAGTTGGGCGAGATAGCCGTTGGGGTAGTGCGGTTTGGCGGCCATGCCGAGGTCGTCGCTGCTGAACCGGCGTTCGGGGTCGTAGGAGTAAGTGCGGAGCAGGTGGTCCCAGAGCAGAGTGAACAGTCCGAAGTTGACGTCCCCGATGCCGGCCCACTTCAGGTGGTGGAACCGGTGCGCCTGGTTGAGCGCGAGCACGACGCGCAGCCGCCCAACCCGGTAGTCCACATTGGAATGCTGGAGGAGGAGCTGGACGGCGACGCACAGAGCGAGCGCGTAGGCGACGCTGGTGGGTAGGCCGAGCAGGACCAGGGGCGCTACTCCGGCGGCGGTTTCCAGGGTTTGGTGCAGCGGGTGTTTCATCAGGCCGTTGAAGCCGTAGGCGCGTTTGACGCTGTGGTGCACCGCGTGCAGCCGCCACAGTGCCGGGACTTTGTGGCTGGCCAGGTGGACCAATGTGATGCCGAGATCTGCCACGAGGACGGCGACGAGCACCTGCAGGATGAACGGCCAGTCGTGGGGCCAGACACCGTCGATCGAGGCGACGGCGGTGAGCACGGGCAGGGCGGCGACGCTGCCGAGGGTGAGGGTTTCGTTCACCGCGGCGTGGACGGCGTCGCGCCGGTCGTCGTCGTGCGGGGTGTTCCAGTCCTCGCGGTAGGGCAGGACGCGTTCGGCGGCGAAGGAGCTGGCGATGGCCAACACGAGCAGGCCGAGCAGCCAGAGTTTGGAGCCGTCGGACGCGGCGATGGCGATGCTGGCGCCGTTGATGGCCAGGAGCATGAACGGCACGTAGCCGTACCGGACGAGCGTTTTCATGCTGGTGAGCCTGCGGGCCAACCACCCGTTCCACCTTGAACAGACTCGCTAACCCCTTACGGCACCGGTTCGTGCCAGTGCACGGCGCGAGCCAGGAGCGAGGGGGCGAGGCCGAACATCTCGTGGCAGACGCGGGTGAGGTGGGCGCTGTCGGCGAACCCGGCGGCGTGAGCCGCGTCGGTGAGGGTCGAACCCTGCCGGGCGTGGTCGATCGCCCGCTGCAGGCGCGCCCAGCGGACGTAGGCACGGAACGGGAGGCCGAGTTCGTCGCTGAACAGGTGACCGAGCCTGCTGGCCGAGATACCGACTGCCGCAGCCAACTGTCCGAGGTGGACAGAGTGGTCAAGCATGGTCGGCAGTACAGCGACGCGGCCAACGCCCGAGGCATAGTCGGTGTATGCGGCGCCGTGGACACCGTGTAGATAGGGCTCTTCGACCAGGCGCACCTGGATCTCGATTCCGATGAGCGTGACCGCCAAGCCGGCGATCGCCACGACGTTGGGCACCATCAACGCCAAGCCCAGGAACACACTGGCTGCAGCCGTGAAGACCGGATTGCGCACCAGCCGGAACGGGCCGGTGATCACCAGCGGGGTGCGTTCGGCTTGGTCGACCCCGATCCGCCAGGAGGTACCCAGTGCCAGCTGGGCGCCGAAGGTCGCGAGGATCCCGAGTATCACGAGCACGACGCCCACACCGCGCACAACCGGGTGGTCCACGATGGCAAGCGGCGGCACACCGGCCAGCGCGGCGACCGGCGCGCCGAGCCCCACCGTCAGGTAGCCGAGGTCGGCTACGGCAAGTCCCCACCATTCCAGCGAGCCGCGTGCCGCCCAGGTGCGCCGGTTGCCGGTGTCGCCGGTGCGGCGGCGCTGGATCAGCGTGCGTACTCCACCGGCGAGGAGCATGAAGACGACGAAGAGGGCGAGGGCGGCGACGGCCATCACCGGTCACTCCCTGCGGGCACCGGCTTGGCGGCCACACCGAGCAGGTAGTCACCGCTGATCCGGGTGACCGAGCCGAGCACCGCGAACCCGTGGTGGGTCAGTTCGTCGAGGAACTGCTCGGCGGTGAATCGATCCTCGGTGGGGTGGTCGAACATCCGCTGGTAGATGGGGCGGGCCAGGGCGTGGGCGGTGACCTCCTCGAAGTAGAACCGACCGCCCGGTGTCAGCACCCTGGCGACCTCGGCGATCGCGGCCCGCCAGTCCGGGATGTGGTGGACGATCCCGAAGTCGAACACCGCGTCATAGCCGCCGTCCTCGGCCTCCAGCGCCGCGCGCAGGTCGGTCGCGCTGCCTTGCGCGAGCCGCACGCGGTCTCCGTAGTCGGCGAGGCGTCGGCTGGCGCGCTCGATCATCGCCGGATCCAGGTCCACGGCGTCCACGCTTCCGGCACCGAACCGTTCCAGCACCAGCTGCGTCCCGTACCCGGAACCGCAGCCGATCTCCAGCGCCCGCGCCCCTGGCGGCACCCGGCCGCCGAACCGCAGCAACACCTGGGTCTCGTAGAACCGCTGCAGCCAGCGCCGGGGCCGGGAGTTCACCAGCGCGGTCTCGGCCTTGTTCATCAACATCGCCCAACCTCGATTCCATCGCATCTCACTGCTATCATCGTCGCGTGACGATGAATAGCACGGATGGATGCCTCGCGTCGAGCGTGGGCGCGGGCTTGGACCCGGCGGTGGCGCTGTTCCACAGCCTCTCCGACGCCACCCGGTTGGCGATCGTGCAGCGCCTGGCCCACGGGGAGGCGCGGGTCGTCGACCTGGTGGCGGAGCTGGGGATGGCGCAGTCCACGGTGTCGGCGCACGTGGCCTGTCTGCGCGATTGCGCGCTGGTGGTGGGCCGCCCGCAGGGCCGGCAGGTGTTCTACAGACTCGCCCGCCCGGAGCTGATGGACCTGCTGAGGTCGGCCGAGACGCTGCTGGCCGCGACCGGCAACGCGGTGGCGCTGTGCCCGAACTACGGCACCGACACCCCGACCAACACGGATCAGGACAACACAAGTCAAGACAGCAAGGAGAGTGCTCGATGAGTGACGCGTGCGGCTGCGGCGACGACGAACCTGTGGGCGAGGAGGCCGAGGAGCACGAGCCGGAACGGCTGTGGCAAGTCAAGGAGCTCCAGTTCGCGGCGATCTCCGGGGTGTTCCTGCTCGCCGCGCTGATCTCCGGCTGGGCCGGCGCGTCGCGGCCGGTCGAGCTGGTGCTGGAGGTGGCGGCGTTGCTGGCCGGCGCCTACACCTTCGTCCCCTCCACCCTCAAGCGGCTGGTCAAGGGCAAGATCGGGGTCGGCACCCTGATGACCATCGCCGCAGTCGGCGCGGTCATCCTCGGCGAGGTCGGCGAGGCCGCGATGCTGGCCTTCCTGTTCTCCATCAGCGAGGGCCTGGAGGAATACTCACTCGCCCGCACCCGCCGCGGCCTGCGCGCCCTGCTGTCCCTGGTCCCCGAGCAGGCCACCGTCCTGCGCGACGGCACCGAAACCGTCGTCGCACCGACGGAGCTGCGGGTCGGCGACCGGATGCTGGTCAAACCCGGCGAGCGGATCGCCACCGACGGCATCATCCGCGACGGCCGCACCGCGCTGGACGTCTCGGCGATCACCGGCGAATCCGTCCCGGTCGAGGCAGGGCCCGGCAGCGAGGTGTTCGCCGGGTCGATCAACGGCACCGGCGTGCTCGAAGTCGAGGTCACCACCACCGCCGAAGACAACTCCCTCGCCCGGATCGTCCGGATCGTCGAAGCCGAACAAGCCCGCAAGGGCGCCTCCCAACGCCTCGCGGACCGCATCGCCAAACCGCTGGTGCCCGGCATCATGATCGCCGCCGCACTGATCGCCCTAGTCGGCAGCCTGCTCGGCGACCCCGTCACCTGGATCGAGCGTGCCCTGGTCGTGCTCGTCGCCGCCTCCCCCTGCGCGCTGGCGATCTCCGTCCCCGTCGCCGTGGTCGCCGCGGTCGGTGCGGCCAGCAAACTCGGCGTGCTCGTCAAGGGCGGCGCCGCCCTTGAAGCCCTCGGCGCGGTACGCGGGGTCGCGCTGGACAAGACCGGCACCCTCACCGCGAACCGGCCCGCCGTCATCGACGTCGCCACCACCAACGGCGCCAGCCGCGACAAGGTCCTGAACCTGGCGGCGGCCCTGGAGGCCCGCAGCGAACACCCCCTCGCCCGCGCGATCCTCGCCGCCGTCGACGACGTCACCCCGGCCTCGGACGTGGAAGCCGTCACCGGAGCCGGGCTCACCGGCCGCCTGGACGGACACACCCTCCGGCTGGGTCGCCCCGACTGGCTCGACCCCGGCGCACTCGCCGCGGACGTGCAGCGGATGCAGCAGGCCGGCGCGACCGCAGTGTTGGTCGAGCAGGACGGCCAGGTCGTCGGCGCGATCGCGGTCCGCGACGAACTGCGGCCGGAAGCCGCCGAGGTCGTGGCCCAGCTCCGCCGCGACGGCTACCACGTCACGATGCTCACCGGCGACAACCACGCCACCGCCACCGCGCTCGCCAAAGACGTCGGCATCGACGACGTGCACGCCGAACTCCGCCCGGAGGACAAGGCCCGCCTGATCGAACAGCTGCGCGGCCAGCGCTCCACCGCGATGGTCGGCGACGGCGTCAACGACGCACCCGCCCTGGCCACCGCCGACCTCGGCATCGCCATGGGCGCGATGGGCACCGACGTGGCGATCGAGACCGCCGACGTCGCGCTCATGGGCGAGGACCTCCGGCACCTGCCCCAGGCGTTCACCCACGCCCGCTGCGCCCGCCGGATCATGCTGCAGAACGTCGGCCTGTCCCTCGCGTTGATCATCGCGTTGATGCCGCTGGCGCTGTTCGGCGTGCTCGGACTGGCCGCGGTGGTGCTGGCGCACGAGCTGGCCGAGGTCGTCGTCATCGCCAACGGCGTCCGCGCCGGCCGCACCAAGCCCCTGCAGGACACGGCGGGCGGCCACCAGTCGGCGTTGACGCCGACCGCGGTGGGGGCCTCCTCGTGACCATCAGCGGACCCAACCGGACGGCCAGGGTGACCCGAGCCCGTGTCGCCCTGGCCTCCACCGCCGCGCTGCTGGCCGCGCTCGACCTCGGTCTGAAGACCTGGGCCAGTCGAGCGTTGACCGACGGGACCTCCGTGGACCTGCAGGTGATCCAGCTCAGGTTGGCGTTCAACTCCGGGGTGGCCTTCAGCCTCGGCGACACCCTGCCCAGCGGGGTCGTGCTCGGCGTCACCGGGCTGATCATCGCCGGGCTGGCGGTGTTCGCCTGGAGCACCACCCGCACCGCGACCCTGCCCATCCGGCTCGGGCTGGCCGCAGTGCTGGCCGGGGCGATCGCCAACCTCGTCGACCGCGCCGCCGATGGGGTCGTGACCGACTACCTGCACACCGGCTGGTTCCCCACCTTCAACCTCGCCGACGTCTTCATCACCGTCGGCGGCGCCGCGCTGGTCCTGGCCAGCATCCGCACCACCGACAACACCAGCAAGGACTCAGCGCCATGACCGCGCAGGATCAAGCCACCCTGGTGCGCCGCGGGCTGGCGCTCGCGTGGTTCATCGTGGTCTGGGACCTCATCGAAGGCGTCGTCGCCGTCACCGCCGGACTCGCGGCCGACTCCATCGCCCTGGTCGGCTTCGGCATCGACTCGGCCATCGAGGTCTTCGCCGCCAGCGTGGTGATCTGGCAACTACGAGCCGGTGCCCACGCCCGGCAGCAACCCGCGCTGCGCGCGATCGCGGTCACCTTCTACGCCCTGGCCGCCTACGTGGCGTTCGAGTCCATCCGCGATCTGGTCACCCAGGACAAGGCCGGCGAATCGCTGATCGGCATCGTGCTCAACATCGTCGCGCTGGTCGTGATGATCCCGATCGCGCTGGCCCAACGCCGCACCGGGCGAGCGTTGAACAACCGGTGCTGGTGGCCCAGTCCACCGAAACGTGGATGTCCAACGCCCTGTCCATCACCGTCCTGGCCGGCCTGGGCCTCAATGCCACCCTCGGCTGGTGGTGGGCCGACCCCATCGTCGCATTGGTTGTCGCCGCGCTGGCGGCGTTGTCCGGCCGCGAAGCCTGGCGCGAGGCCAGCGAAACCGCGACGCCCGAAGAACACCCCAGCGCATCCGAGGAGCGACCATGACGACGGAAAGCCGCTTCTGGCTACTACGCGACACGCGCGCAGCCCACAAACAGGGCACGGAAGCGATCGCTCGGCGGCAACGTGACCGACTCGCCGACATGGTCACCTTCGCCCGCGCCCACTCGCCCTACTACCGCGAGCACTACCGCAACCTGCCCGACCGCGTCACCGACCCGACGCTGCTACCGGTCACCAGCAAGGCCGAGCTCATGCCGCGGTTCGACGACTGGGTCACCGACCCGGACGTCACCCTCGCCGCCGTGCGGGCGTTCGTCGAGGACCCCGCGCTGATCGGCGAGAAATTCCTGGGCCGCTACACCGTCACCACCACCTCGGGCACCACCGGCACGCCCGGAATCTTCCTCGCAGACCAGCGTGCCCTCGCCGTCACCACCGCGCTGAGCGCACGCATGCTGGGCTCCTGGCTCACCGCCACAGACCTCGCACGCATCGTGGCTCGCGGTGGGCGCATCGCCATGGTGATCGCCACCGGCGGCCACTTCGCCTCCGCCACCGCCGCCGCAGCGCTGCGCAAGAACCGGTTACGGCATAACAGGATCAGGGTCTTCGGCGTGCACACCCCGATGCCCGAACTGGTCGAGGCGCTCAACGCCTTCCGCCCGGCCATCCTCTCCCCGTACGCCAGCATGGGCGCGTTGCTGGCCACCGAACAGCAAGCCGGCCGCCTGCACATCGACCCGGCCCTGGTGGTCCTGTCCGCCGAGGGCCTCCCGCCGGGCGAGTACGACCGGATCGCCACCGCCTTCGGCGCCAAGGTGCGGCAGGGCTACGCGGCGAACGAATGCCCCTTTCTCAGCTACAGCTGCCCGCACGGTTGGCTGCACGTCAACAGCGACTGGGCCATCCTCGAACCGGTCGACGCCGACCACCAACCGGTCCCGCCCGGCCAACGCTCCCACACCGCGCTGCTGACCAACCTCGCCAACCGCACCCAACCCATCCTGCGCTACGACCTCGGCGACGCCGTCCTGCTCCGGCCCGACCCCTGCCCATGCGGCGACCCGCTGCCCGCGATCCAGGTCCAGGGCCGCACCGCCGACCTGCTCACCTTCCCCACCCGCAGCGGCGAACCAGTCACCATCGCGCCCCTGGCCCTCAGCCTGGCCCTCGAACGCCTCCCCGAAGTCGAGCTGTTCCAGATCGTGCACACCGCACCGACCGAACTCAGCATCCGCCTGCAACCCACGCCGGGCGCCGACCCCGAGCGCGTCTGGCAGACAGTGCACGCTGAGATCAGCCGGCTGCTTACGGACCACAAACTCGACCACATCACCGTCACCCGCGCCGCCGAACCACCGCGGCAGACCTCCGGTGGGAAATTCCGCGCGGTGATCCCCTTGAACTAGTCGAGACCCGCTGTGGTTCCCCGGTTCGGATGGTGCTGTTCCGAATGGGAAGCACCTACGCCTGCCAGTCAGTGGTCGGCCGCGGACCGTCCCTACAACCCGGCCACCTGCAAAGCTGGTCGTCCCGGCCACCTGCAAAGCTGGTCGTCACCGTGAAGCCGGCGGCCCGAGCGGGGTTGGCAATCAGCGTCGTCGTGGAGGGTGAGTGGGTCGAGGGCAGCGGCGGCCACCAGAGCACGGGCGACGCAAGCGCCTCGCCCGGAACCGGTGGGGGCGCCTAGGAGGAGGAACCGCGGACAGAACAAGCGAGTCGGCGTGGAGCGTGACTTCCAACACAAGCATGGCCGGCGCCGGAACGCTGTCGATGTCCTCACGCCACGCTGCCAACAAAACCGCGAGCTCGTCGTCCTCGCCACCCACGCCATCACCCCCACCGTTCAGCTACCAACAGGCGTCGTACCTGCTCGACCTGGCGTTACGCGCTACACCCCTAGGCCACCAGCATCGCGGTGGCATGCGTCTCATCCGCCGGGTCACCTTCGGCTCGGTGGGCAGTGACCTGCTCATCGAACTCGGACCAGATGATCTTGACGAGTTGGCGGGCCCGAGCGGCCCCTATCCCGAGCCGGGCTCGCAAGGTGTCAGCGGATATTGGCTTCTGGTGAGCCGCACGAT
>Ga0310826_101498_pt1 | contig 11309 bp, 7 predicted proteins | sample WT_ome_FD_201306 | JGI IMG/M metagenome (GOLD analysis project Ga0310826, IMG submission 201306) | Sorghum-adapted microbial communities enriched on wild type (WT) sorghum from Joint BioEnergy Institute, Emeryville, California, United... ... | reverse complement strand
GCCATGACGAGTATCTGGAATGGACCCGGCGCGCGGGCACGGAGCCGATGTACACGATCAACCTCGGGACGGAAGACCTCAAGAGCGCCGCGCAGCTCGTCGAATACTCGGTCCATCCCGGCGGCACGTACTGGTCGGAATTGCGGCGGAAGCACGGCCATCCCGATCCTTGGCCGATCAAGACGTGGTATCTCGGCAACGAGATGGACGGCCACTGGCAGATCGGCTCCTGGGAGAAGGATCCGGTGGGCTTCGGCATCCGCACCCACGAGATTTCCAAGGTGATCAAGTGGATCGACAACAAGGCGGAGACGGTATTCTCGGGCACGTCGGACCATCACAAACATTTTCCCGAATGGGAGATGGCGGCGCTCGAGCAATGCTACGAATCGGTCGATTACGTGTCGCTGCATCACTACCATTCCGTGCCGGAAGGCGACATCGCCAACCTGCTCAACATTTCCTCCGTGTTCGAGGACTACATCCGGACGACGATCGCGATCTGCGACTACATCCGGACCAAGATCCGCACGCCCAAGAAAATGTACATCTCCTTCGACGAGTACGGCGCCCATTTCGGCAGACAGGTCGAGGTGCCCTTCGGCCGCAGGGGATGGCACGACGTCACGAAGAGCTACTTTCAGTTCGCGCCGCGCGAGAATGTGTTCAAAAATCCGCTGGATTGGCTGAACGGGGAGGAAGCCGGGAACGCGAGACGGTTCCACGATCATCAGATGCTGACCGCCCTCGCGATGGCGTCGGTGCTGCTCACGTTCCTGCGCCATGCCGACCGGATCAAGATCGCCTGCATGACCGGCGGGCTCAGGAACGCGATCGCCTTCGACGGCAAGCATGTCTGGAAGAACGCGGCCTATTATCCCTATTATCAACTGAACCGGCTGGCCCGCGGCGGCACGTCGATCCTGCCCGTCGTCGACGGTCCGACCTTCAATACCGAACAATTCGCCCTGTCCGGGTCGGTCCAATGCCACGCCTACGAGAACGTGCAGGCGATCGAGGCGGCCGCCGTTCACCATGAGGACAGGGGAGAAGCCGTCGTCTTCCTGATCAACCGTTCGACGGAAGACGACATCGCGGTCGAGCTGGACGCGAGAGGGTTCGAGGGGTACAGGCTCGTCGAGCATCTTGAAATGTATACGGACGACCTGGGCAGAGGGAACCGTCACGATTTGCCGGATGCGATCATCCCGCAGGTGAACGCCGGCACCCGGATGGACGGGGGGAAGGTGACGGCGCTGACGAGGAAGCTGTCGTGGAATGTGATCCGTCTGGCGAAAGCCTGATGTTCCGAAGCGCCGGAGTCCATGGGACGAGGATTCCGGCGTTCTTGACATCTCGCGCGCCATTCCTTATAAAAGGAATAACATGAGCGGAACGGGACGGATGGATCATGTCGACGATCAAGGAAATTGCCGAGCGGACGAAGCTGTCGGTCGGCACCGTGTCGATCGTGCTGAACGGCCGCGGCGACGAAATGCGGATCTCGAAGAAGACGCAGCAGCGGGTGCTCGAAGCCGCGCAGGGACTCGGCTATCTGCCCAATATTTCGGCCAGGCGGCTCAGGCAGTCGGGCGCGCGGAACTTGCCGGCGATCGCCACGTTCTGGCCGTCGGACCTCGCTCCGGAACTGCTCGGACGCTTCTTCGCGGGCGCGCAGAGCCCGATCCTGGAGCAGGAATACGCGTTTGAAATGACCATCCAGCCGTACAAGCGCGGGAACATCGACAAAATCAAGGAAATGTGCGACAGGGGCATCTATCACGGCGCGATCATCACGGGCGTCTCCGCCGAGGAGCAGCGCTGGCTGGAGAGCAACCGGTGCGGCGTGCCCGCCGTGCTGTTCAACCGCGAGAGCAGCGTCTGCAGCTGTGTCTACGTCGATTCCTACGAGATCGGCCGCAAGGTGGCGGAGCTGTTCGCCAACCGCGGCCACCGGAAAGTCGGCGTGATCGCTCCGGAACATCTGGTCCATGCGAAGAACAACCAGCGCTTCAAAGGGTTCGTCGAGTCGTGCGCCCGATACGGTCTCGAACTGGAAGACCGGCACATCCAGGTCGCCCCGATGTCGATGGAGGGCGGCAACAGCGCGGCCCGGCGGATCGTGGAAGGGGGAGGCCAACTGCCGACCGCCGTCTTCTTCCCGATCGGCATCATGGCGGTCGCCGCGCTGCCCGTGTTCCACCGCGCGGGCATCCGCATACCGGACGATCTGGAGATCGTGACCTACGGCGACCACGAGGCCGAGAAGTACAGCGTCCCGTCGCTCACGACGGTGAAGCTGCCCGTGGAGGAAATGGCCTCGGCCTGCGTCCGGCTCGTCATGGGCCTGATCCAGGACCCCGGTTCAAAGCCGAAATCGGTCGTGTTCGAGACACCGTTCATTTTCCGCGAGTCCTGCGGCGGGTACGTCAGGGAACTGTAGCCGCGTGCCGCCCGTCCGCCAATCCCGAAGATCAAGCCGGTTCCCCCGGGGGACCGGCTTTTTCCTTTGCAAGCCGTTTATGCGGTCTTGTAAGGAAAACGGACGATGACCCGCAGGCCGCCCGTATCGACGGATTCGAAGTCGATGGACGCCTGCCGTTCGCCGAACATCAGGCTGAGCCGGCGGTATACGTTCCAGATGCCCAGATGCCGGCTCTCGCCGGCCGCGCGGGACACGTCCGAGACATTCTGGCGAAGCGCGGCCAGCTTCGCGGGCTCCACGCCGATGCCGTTGTCCTTCAGCGTCACGACAACGAGCGGGCCGCCGTCCGCCGCATTTTCGGTGCCGCACGTGATGAGGATGCGGAAGGACTTCATTTTCTTCTGATAGCCGTGGATGATCGAGTTTTCCACGAACGGCTGCAAGGTGAGCGGCGGCACCGAAGCGTTGCCGAGTTCGGGCGGCATGGAAATGTCGAAAGACAGAATGTCCGGATACCGGTATTGCTGGATCGTGAGATAGTCCCGGATATGGTCCAGTTCTTCCCTCAAGGTCAGCACATTTCGGCTGCTGGCCGTCACATAGCGGAAATACCGCGCGAGAAGTTGCGTCATGTGCTGCACGGACGCCTGGTCCCCGAGCTGCGCCAGCCCGCTGATCAGATTCAGACTGTTGCTGTAGAAGTGCGGATTGATCTGCATCTGCAACTGCTTCATCTCCGCCTGCTGCACGCGCAGTTGCTCCTCGTACACCGACACTTTCAGCGACTTGATTTCCTCGGCCATGTTGTTGAAAACGAGGTTCATGTAATTGAACTCGTTGGAAGCGTTCAGCTCGATGCGCGTATCGAGGTCGCCGTGCGAGATGCGCTGCATGCCGCGGATGAGCGTGCGCATCGGCGTCAGCAGAAACCGGCGGATGAAGGCGATGTAGAAGACGACGACGATGAAGATGACGGCCGGCATCCAGTAGATGACCTTCTGGAAGAAGGAGAGATTCTGCAAGACATCGGTGGACGGAATCACGATGACATACCGGAGTCCCTGGTGTTCGGAATAGCGGGACAACAGAAAATACTCCGGGTCGGCCGCGCGCTGTCCGGTCCGGTTGCCCAGAATCCGTTCGACGCGCTCGGGCGGAAGGCCGTACGATACGAGCACCTCGCCGTCTTCGGACAGGATGGCCGAAGGGACCGCGCCGAGCGAGTCGAGCAGGTCGTGGAGGTTGATCCAGGCGCTCAGATAGACATCCGGGAAATCGCGGTAGATCCGGATCAGATACCGTTCCCCGTCGATCATCGCGAAAGTCGACCGGTACGTGCCGTACGCGATTTGCGAAATGTCGGCCGCATCGTTCATCAGCAGCTGCGCGACCTTGTATTTCTGCTCGTAGCCGGAACGGTTCGTCGTAAGCAGGAGCGTCGAATGCTGCGGCGAGTAGTAGGTGAACGAGTCGACGCCGGGCATGAAGTTCAGCATGTAGGTGAATTTGCCGTTGGCCCGCACCTTGATCAACGTATTGCGCGTCTCTTCCCGGAACGGGTAGTCGATGGCGGTCGTGTCCAGTTCCTTGTGCAGGAAATTGGCCAGGTACTTCTCCGCTCCCATGAACAGCTCGTCCGTTTTGTCGATGAAGTTGGCCAGCGTCTTCTCGTAGGAGTCCGTCACCTGCGTCCTGACGATGTTCCGCGCATAGGTGTTGACATAGATCAGAAAGGCCACCAGCGGAGCGATGACCAGGATGAAGAGAAGGACGAACTTCGTCTGGATCGAGTTCAGAAAAGTCATCCTTCGTCTGCGCCTCGCCATTCCGCTTCCCTCCTTTGAACCGTATTATGATCCGCGGGTCCCGGGCTTGTCCATACCCGGACGGCTCCCCGGACGCGAGATGTCATTGGATTGCTATGAGAGGTCGAAAGAGTGTTAGCGGCGGTCCGCGCGGGCGGGCTATACTCGACACATCTCGATGAGAAGCGGGTGAATGGCTTGAAGCACGGGCGATCAAACGGATGGAGAAAGCTGCTGAGATACTGGCCGCTCTACCTCATGATGCTGCCGACGATCGTTCTCCTGCTCATCAACAACTATCTGCCCATCGCGGGACTCATCATCGCGTTCAAGAACGTGAACTATGTCGACGGCGTGTTCGGCAGTCCCTGGAACGGGCTGAACAACTTCAAGTTCCTGTTCTCGACCCGGGACGCCTGGATCATCACGCGCAACACGCTGCTGTACAACGCGGTGTTCATCGCGTCCAACATCATGATCGCGATCATTTTCGCGCTCATGCTGAACGAGCTCAGAAGCCGGTGGCTGCCGAAATTCTACCAGGCTTCGATGTTCTTCCCGTTCTTCCTGTCCATGGTGGTCGTCAGCTACCTCGTGTTCGCCTTTCTGAGCAAGGGGAACGGATTCGTCAACCAAAATCTGCTGCCGCTCTTCGGCATGGAGCCGATCAGCTGGTATCAGGAGCCGAAATACTGGCCGTTCATTCTGCCGTTGATCAACATCTGGAAGAACGCCGGCTACTACACCGTCTTCTTCGTCGCCTCGATGGTCACGATCAGCCACGAGTACTACGAGGCGGCCGTCATCGACGGCGCGAGCAAATGGCAGCAGGCGATCCGCATCACGCTGCCGCAGCTGATGCCGCTCGTCACCGTGCTGACGCTGTTGCAGATCGGCAGAATCTTCTACGCCGACTTCGGGCTGTTCTACCAGGTTCCGCTCAACTCCGGCGCGATCTATTCGACCACGAACGTCATCGACACCTACGTTTACCGCGCCTTGCTCACATTGGGCGACTTCGGCATGTCCTCCGCGGCGGCGTTCTATCAATCCGTCGTCGGGTTTGTGCTCGTATTCCTGTCGAACTACATCGTGCGCAAGCTGGACCGCGAGAACGCGCTGTTCTGACGCGCGGCCGCGAGCACGCCGGACTTCCCGGGAAAGGAGTGGGGAATTTTGCTGAAACGCGGTCTCAATTCGGTTCATCCGGCCACCGGCGCGTTGTTTCACTTCATTTTCATCCTGTACACGATCCTGTGCATCGTGCCGATCTTCCTCGTCGTGGCGGTGTCGTTCTCGGACGAGCTGACGGTCATCGCCAACGGCTATCAGTTCATTCCGGAGAAATTCAGCGTCTACGCCTATGAATTTCTCTTCAAGGATTCGACCCAGATCATGCGCTCGTACGGCGTGACGATCTTCGTTACGGCGACGGGCACGCTGCTCGGGGTGTCGATGATGGCGCTGTACGCGTACCCGCTCTCGAGAAGCGATCTGCCGTTCCGCGGTCCGCTGGCCTTCTTCGTCTTCTTCACGATGCTGTTCAACGGCGGGCTCGTCTCCTTCTACCTGGTCTATGTGAGATTTCTCGGACTCAAGAACAGCCTGTGGGCGCTCATCCTGCCGCTGCTGGTGGCGCCGTTCTTCATCCTGGTCATGCGGACGTTCTTCAAGAACATCCCGCCGGAACTGATCGAAGCCGCCAAAATCGACGGCGCGGGCGAGTTCCGGATCGCGGGAACGATCATCTTCCCGCTGTCCGTTCCGATCCTCGCGACCGTGGCGCTGTTCACCGTGCTCAACTACTGGAACGACTGGTTTATGAGCCTGCTGTTCATCTCGGACGACAAGAAAGTGTCGCTCCAGTATCTGATGTACAAGACGATGCTCAACATCCAGTATCTGACATCCAACTCGCAGGCCGCGCAGGGGATCGCGCAAGGCGGCTCGGCGGTCGAACTGCCGTCGGAGACGGTCCGGATGGCGATGTGCGTCGTCGGGATCGGACCGATCGTGTTCGCCTACCCGTTCTTCCAGCGGTATTTCATCAAAGGGCTCCTCATCGGCGCGATCAAAGGTTGAACGCGCGATAGTTTCCGGTTAATCCCGGCCGCGAGGCCGGATTGACATAAAGTCGCATGTCTCAAGGGAGGGTGCAGATGTTGAGACAGAAAAAACGGATGGTGCTGCTGGTGTTGCTCGCCGCCATGCTCGCGCTTGCCGCGTGCGGCGGGGGAGGCGGAGGCGGTTCGGACAGCAAGGGCGGATCAAATTCAGGCAATGGCGGTTCCCCGTCCGGAGGAGGGGAACAGGCGGCGGAAGTGGACGCGTCCAACCTGAAGCCGTATGAAGTGATTCTCATGTATCCCGGCACGCCCCAGCCGGACGAAGAGCTCGTCGAAGAAGCGATGAACAAGATCCTGAAGGAGAAGATCAACGCGACCATCGACATCCAGCCGATCGACTGGGGCGCGTGGAACGACAAGATGAATCTCATGTTCGCCTCCGGCGAGAAAGCGGACCTCGTCTTCACCGCGAGCTGGAACGGCCACGTCGACAACGTGACGAAGGGCGCGTTCGTCGAGCTTGACGGCCTGCTGGAGAAGTACGGCCAGGGCATTCTCGAAACGATCGATCCGTTCCTGCTCGAAGGCGCCCGCGTGAAGGGCAAGCTGTACGCGATTCCGACGAACAAGGAAATCGCCGCTTCGTGGGGCGTCCTCGTGCGCAAAGACCTCGCGGAAAAATACAACATGGACTTCTCGAACGTGAAGACGCTCGCCGACCTCGAGCCGTTCCTGCAGACCATCAAGGAGAACGAACCCGATGTGACGCCGCTGTTCCAGTCGTCGACGCAGACGCTGGTCGGGTATGTGAACGGATACGACAACTTCGGCGATCCGGGCGTTCCGGGTTCGGTCAAGTTCGGCTCCACCGACCCGACGCTCAAGTACATCATCGAGCAACCCGACTATCTCGAGAATCTGCGTCTCCTTCGCTCCTGGTATCTGAAAGGGTACATCAATGAAGACGCGCCGACCTCGACGCTGCAGGCGAACGAGACCGCGCGCACGGGCCGCGTGTTCATGTGGCCGGAGAGCCTGAAGCCGGGCAAGGACAAGGAAATGGAAAGCACGATCGGCTTCCCGCTGACGCAGATCGAGATCGTGCCGCCGTACATCACGACCGCGGACACGACCAACTCGATGATCGGCATCTCCCGCACGTCCAAGGATCCGGAGCGGGCGATGATGGTGCTGAACCTGCTGCATACGGACAAAGAGCTGCTCAACCTGCTTGACTGGGGCATCGAAGGCGTGCACTACGTCAAAGTGTCGGACAACATGATCAAGCTGCCCGACGGCGTCGATCCGTCCAAGCGCGCCTACAACCACGGTTCGCAATGGATGTTCGGCAACCAGTTCCTCAGCTACCTGTGGGAGAATGAAGCGCCCGACAAGTGGGATCAGTTCCGGAAGTTCAACGAATCGGCGAAGCCTTCGCTCAGCCTGGGCTTCACGTTCGACCCGTCGGCTGTCAAGGCCGAGCTCGCCGTCCTGAACAACATCCGGGACGAATTCACCGCCGCGCTCGAGACGGGATCCGTCGATCCGGACGAAGTGCTGCCGAAATACATCGAGAAGGCGAAGGAAGCCGGCGCTTACAAGGTAATGGAAGAGAAGCAAAGACAGCTCAACGAATACCTGGCTTCGAAAAAATAAAAACAATCAGTCCGTCCCCGCATCAGGTCCGATGCCCGCGGGGACGGACTGGTTTTCCCGGCGGATCAGCGCGGCAGGAAACGTTTGCGGTATTCATGCGGGGGCATGCCGACGATCCGCCTGAACATTTTGGCGAAATGGGAGAAGTGCGTATAGCCGACGGAGGCGGCGATCGAGCTGATCTTGACGTCCGGCGATCTCAGCATTTCCTTGGCCCGCGTGATGCGGGCTTGAATGATATATTCGCTCATCGACACGCCCATTTCTTTCTTGAACAGTCTCGACAGATATGCCGGATTGAGATGGACGAGCCGGGCGATCGACTCCAGGGACAGATCTTCATCGAGATTTTCGTTGATGTGGGCGAGCGTCGTCTCGATGGCCGGCGAGCGCAGCGAAGGACGGCCGAGCTCGTGGCAGCGCGCGAACAGTTCCTCCGTCAGCCGGGCGGACCACAGGCTGAGCGTCTGGATGGACCGGCAGTGGGCGTAAAGGTCGTTGTCGTCGCCGAAGACCGGCAGCTCGGAAAGCGGAATGCCGAGCACGCTCGACACCTGGATGATCATGTTCATGAAGCCGATGCAGAACGCCCGCAGCGTCTCGGGCGTGGCGGAACCGGAATCGGCGAGCGAGTGGAACCACTCGTCGTGCGCGTGCATGAATTCGGCCTTGCGGCCGGTCTCCAGCATCGTCTGCCATTCCTCGAACGCGGGAAGCCGGATTTCCGCCGGGCAGCCGCGATCCCGGGAGGATGCGGCGCGGATCACCGTTCGCATCTCCGTCACGTTGTTCCGTTCGGCGCGCAGCAGCTGCCGGAAGCAGTAAGGTACCAGCTCGGTCGGACACGGATCGCCGATGTAGCAGGAGACCGAGCAATAGAACATGTCCCCGCAGGTCTCGATGAAGGTCCGGCAACGTTCCGTCAATTGCTGCTGCGAAATCGGTTCCTCCCCTTCCACGAGATAGATCAGCAGCACGTTCACGCCGTTGCGGTCGTGGACGGACCTTCCCTCCAGATCGTCCCGGAGGATCAGTTCTTCCGCGGCTTTGCGCAGCGCGTATTCCAGCGCCTCTTCTTCGGACGCGCTGAACGAGCCGTGCCACATCTCGATGCTGATGAGCACCGGCAGAATCGTCAGATCGGGACGCAACCGGATGCGGTAGGATTCGATGGTCGACCGGATGTTGTCCGGCGTCAGCCGAATCCGGTGGTTCAGCACGTCCTGCCAGAACCGGTCTTCGAGGATCGGCAGGTTCCGCTGCCATTGCAGCTGTGATTCCTCGTATCTGCGGTGGAGGGATTCCACGTCCCGTTCGTGGTTCAATTCCCGGATGGCCCGCTCGACGATCGATTTCAATTGATGGAAATCCAGCGGCTTGAGCAGATAATCGAGCGTCCGGTATTGCAGCGCCTTCTGGATATACTCGAACTGGCTGTGGCCGGTCGTGACAATCGCCCGAATCCGGGGGTGGCGGCGGTTCACATATTCGAGCAGACGAATGCCGTTCGGGCCCGGCATCTCGATATCGGTGATCAGAATCCGGATCGGATGGTTGTCCAGGATTTCGACGGCGTCTTCGTAGTCGCCGGCGGTATGGATGCGTCCGATCTCCAGATCCGACCAATCGATGCCGCGTTCGATGGCGCGGACGGCGATCGGCTCGTCGTCCACAATCAGCAGATCGTACATGGCGGAACCCCCATTCGTTATTCCGGCTTCCTCACCATCATGAAAACCTCGTGACGGGAAGTAAATCACTGATTTTACTTTTTGTATCGTTGATTTGACATGGACAGATTGGTTTTGATTGTTGAAATTTCGTTTTAGCAACAAGCAACGGTTTTGTCATCATGACAAGCCATCCCTGGATATATCGATACTACCATGTTCCTACAGAAATGGTAAACCGGAATTCTCGCTTCGGGGAGGCGATTGGACAGATGCGCAAGGTACTGGTCGTCGACGACGAACCTTACATGCTGGAAGGCTGGAAGACGATGATCGACTGGAATGCCTACGGTTTCGAGCTGTGCGCGGCCGCATCCGACGGGGAAGAAGCGCTGAAGCTCGCCGACACAACCCAGCCCGATCTCGTCTTCACCGACATCCGGATGCCCGGAATCGACGGCATCGATCTGATCCGCAAGCTGAGGGAGAAGCGGCATCCGGGTTCCGGGGGCGGGCCGAAAATCGTCATCATGAGCGGCTATCCGGTATTCGACTATGTCAGACGGGCGATGCCTTACAAGATTGAGCGCTATATGCTCAAACCGCTGATCCCCGAGGAGATCCACGGTCTGCTCTCGGAACTGGCCGCAAGCCGGGAGGCGCCGGGCGCGGACGCCGCCGCGGATGCGGGCGGGACGGCGGAACCGCCGGGCGGAGCCGTCGGCCGGGTGATCGAATACGTGAAGGAGCATTACCGCGAGACGATCCGCATCTCCCGGCTTGCCCGGCTTGTCGGGCATCATCCCGTTTATCTCGGCCGACTGTTCAAACAGAAGACCGGGTATTCGATCCCGGAATATGTGCACCGGCTGCGCATTGCGGAAGCCCGGAAGCTTCTGCGCCGGACGAACCACAAGATCGCGTACATCGCGCAGCAGCTCGGCTATCACGATCCGGATGCGTTTACCGGGAAATTCAAGGCGATGGTCGGCGTAACGCCTTCCGAATACCGGTCCGGCGTCCGGCAAGACTGAAGCCTTGCCACATGCCCCGGAAGGAGGGGATGCGGGATGTTCCGACCGGCCGCTTTCCTTCAACGCATTAATGACATTCCTCTGAAATACAAATTTCTGCTCATCTACTTTCTGTGCGTGCTGCTGCCCATCATCGTCATCAACGTGTTCTTCTACCAGCGGAATTCGGCGGACATCAAGCTGCGCGAGATGGACAATCTGCAGAAATCGATCGAACGCGCATCCGGCGAACTGCTCGGCTTGATTGAAGAATCCGTCGCGCTGAGCCGGTCCATTGCAAGCGACGCCGCGATCAACGAGGTGTTGGACCGGACATATGCCGATCCCGTTGAATATTTCGTCGCATACCATGATTTTCTCCGGAACAATCTGACCCGCTATACGTCCACCTATCCGAACATATCGGACATCCGGATTTACACGGACAACGACTCCATCCAGTCGGGCTCGAACTACTACGTCATCGGCAGCCTGAGCGGCGCTCTGCCCTGGCTGGATCAGTTCGCCGGCCGGGACGGCGACGTGCGCCTGGCCGCTTACGAAGAACGAGATGTGCTCAATTCCGGCCAGCGCATCAGCGTGCTGAGCAAGATGAACCTGTACGCCGCGAATTCGAGGTACAAGAAATATTTGCGCGTCGACCTGAATCCCGA
>Ga0310826_101497_pt1 | contig 11311 bp, 9 predicted proteins | sample WT_ome_FD_201306 | JGI IMG/M metagenome (GOLD analysis project Ga0310826, IMG submission 201306) | Sorghum-adapted microbial communities enriched on wild type (WT) sorghum from Joint BioEnergy Institute, Emeryville, California, United... ... | reverse complement strand
CCAAGACGATGAGCTTCCGCAAGGCGGGCGAGCTGCTCAACCTGACGCAGCCGGCCGTGTCGGCCCAGATCAAGAGCCTGGAGGACGAGTTCAAGACCGTCCTGATCGACCGCAACCAGCCGGTCACCTTGACCGACCAGGGGAAAGTGTTTCTCGAGCATGCCGAGCGGATCCTCGCGATCGTCGAGGAGCTGAAGCAGCGGCTGGCCGACCTGAACGAGACGCCGCAGGGCAACATCGTGCTCGGCACGACCTCGTCCATCGCGATGCAGATTCTTCCCCGCGTCCTGTCCTATTTCCAGAACCAGTTTCCGCGCATCAAGACCACGATCTATTCCATGCCTTCGGCCCAGGTCATGGCGAGCGTCGAAAGCGGCACCATCGACATCGGCATCACGTATCTGGCCGAACAGAATCCGAACTTCGTCACGTCGGTGCTGTACTATGACACGTTCGAGCTCGTCGTGTCGCCGAGCCACCCGCTGGCGGACGTGAAATATACGACGGTGGACAAACTGAAGGATGTCACGTTCGTCATGCTGACGCCGGACACCCTCATCCGCCGGTTCGTCGACCAGATGTTCCGCAAGTACAACATCGAGCCGCACATCGTCATGGAGCTGTCCTCGAGCGAGGAAGTGAAACGGATGGCCGAGATCAACATGGGCGCGGCCATCGTGTCCAAGCTGTCGGTCCAGGAGGAGCTGAAGCGCGGAACGCTCCGCCTGATCAAGGTGAGCGAGCTCGAGAAGACCCATCCGGTCGGCGTCGTGTACAAGGCGGGGCGCTATTTGAGCTCGGCCATGAGGCAGTTCCTGAGCGACCTGAAGGGCATGCCGGAAGACCAATTCATCAGCAGCGAATGACACTGCTCGAAGGAGGAGACCGGGCTTTGCGTTTCGACCTGCATACGCACCACAGCCGCTGCGGCCACGCGGAAGGCGAGATCGAGGACTACATCCGGGCGGCCATCGAGGCCGGCTTGGACGTCATCGGCATTTCCGACCATTCGCCGTATTTCGCCCACGCGGAGGACCACCCGAACCCCCGCGTCGCGATGCCCCGCAGCGAGTTTGCCGCCTATGTCGACGAAGTGCTGCGCCTGAAAGAGAAGTACCGGGACAGGATCGAAGTGCTGCTCGGCGTCGAATCCGACTTTTTCCCCGAGTTCACGGACATCTACCGGAAAGCCTACGAGCCGTACCCGTTCGACTACATCATCGGTTCCGTCCACTTCACGCGCGGCGTGAGCATTTTCAACAAGAACCGGTGGAAAGGGCTGTCCCTGGAGCGGCGGATCGAGGAGAAGGTCCACTATTACGACATGATCGCCCTCTCCGCGGAATCCGGCATGTTCCAGATCCTCGGCCACATCGACGCGATGAAGGGGAACTTCCCCGATTTCTCCGACATTCCGGCCCTTGATGCGATCGACGAGGCGCTGAAGACGATCGCGCGGTGCGGCGTCGCGATCGAGGTGAACACGTCGGGCGGCACGAAGCTGTGCGGCGGATGGTATCCGTCGGACGACATCCTCGAGCGCGCCTGCCATTTCGGCGTCGACGTGACGTTCGGCTCCGACTCCCACACCCCGCGCCGGATCGCCGAAGACTGGGACCGCGTCCGGTCGAGGCTCAAGGAGATCGGCTTCAAGGAGTGGGTGTTCTTCCGCCGCAAAGAGCGCGTCGCCGTGCCGCTCTGATGCCGCGACGGAGCCGGAGACAGAAAAAAAAAGGAGACCTGCCGCGAGCGGCCGGTCCCAATCAGGGTATATATTGAAAAGGGGGTCTTGCCATTATCATAACCCCCGAATGTGAAAGGTCCGTAACAGGATCATTTCATTTTTGTAACAAATCAGTAAGATTTCCGGTCGGCCGGTTCCTTCCGACCGAAGTCCGGTTCGTTCCCCGACCCGCGGTCCGGTCCAAATCCGTACCCCGGACCGTTCTCCGCCGTCCATCATCCGTCTAGAATGGGAAAAAAACGGACGCGGTGATGAGACGATGCCCCACGTATACGTCATGCTCACGGATACCGGCACGCTGTTTTCCCGCTCCATCCGCTGCTGGACCGGAAAGCCTTTGAGCCACGCCTCGATCGCGCTCGATCCCGATCTGGACGAAGTCTACAGCTTCGGACGGCTGCGTCCGCACAACCCGCTCAAGGCCGGTTTCGTCCGGGAGCGGGTCTGGGGCAGCCTGATCCGCAAAGATAGCCGCCATACCCCCTGCGCCATCTACCGGTGCGGGCTCGGCCGCACCGCATATCTCAGGCTGCTGGCCGAGCTCGACCGGTTTCGCGGCGAGCCGCCGCGCTACGGATACAACCTGGCCGGGCTGCTGGCGGTCGCCGCCGGCATCGAGTGGCGGCGGCCGGACAAATTCTTCTGCTCGCAGTTCGTCGCGCACCTGTTCGCCGCCGCGGGCGCGCCGCTCGTCCGCAAGCCGCCGGCGCTGACGACGCCGTGCGATCTCGAGTCGTCGCCGCGGCTCGAACTTGTCTATTGGGGCGATCTGCGCGAATACTGCCTGATGCGGGGCAGGTTCCCGGAAGACGCCGCCGTCCGCCCGGCTTCCCGGCCCGCCGCAACGCACGGCGCGGCCGCCGCGCTGCGCGCCATGAAGCTGTCCTGACGGCGGCGACTGCGCCGGATTCCCTTACGTTTTGCAAGCGGAAGTGGTACAATAGATTGCAAAGCGGGGTGAATCCGGTGGATTACTCACGGATGTGTCCGAAGTACGAATCGGCCGCCGAGATCCTCGGCAAGAAATGGACCGGCCTCATCATCTACGTGCTGCTCGGCGGACCGAAGCGCTTCAAGGAAATCAAGGAACTGATACCGGATATGAGCGACAAGATGCTGACGGACCGCATGCGGGAGCTCGAGGCGCTGGACATCGTGAAGCGCAGCGTCTATCCCGAGATGCCCGTGCGGATTGAATACGAGCTGACGCCCAAAGGCAAGGCCCTGGAACCGGTCATCCAGTCGATCCAGCGCTGGAGCCACGAATGGATGTAACATGCGCGCGAAGCGAAGAACGCCCGGAACCGTCCGGGCGTTCTTCGCGTTCTGCGGGATATGGGATTTCAGGCTTCCAGCCATTTCCGGAACATGTGCTTCGTCACATCGCGGTTGATCGCCGCGATCGAGGTCGTCAGCGGAATGCCCTTCGGGCAGACGCGGACGCAGTTCTGCGAGTTGCCGCAGCCCTCGATGCCGCCGTCCTCCATGAGCGCTTCCAGCCGCTCCTCCTTGTGCATCTCGCCCGTCGGATGGGCGTTGAACAGGCGCACCTGCGAGATCGCCGCCGGCCCGATGAAGGTCGACCGGTCGTTGACGTTCGGGCAAGCCTCGAGGCAGACGCCGCACGTCATGCATCTCGACAACTCATAGGCCCATTGCCGCTTCGATTCCGCCATGCGCGGACCGGGACCGAGGTCGTACGTGCCGTCGATCGGAATCCACGCCTTGACGCGTTTGAGCGCCTGGAACATCCGCGAACGATCGATGACGAGGTCGCGCACGACCGGGAAGGTGCGCATCGGCTCCAGCCGGATCGGCTGCTCCAGCTTGTCGACCAGCGCGGTGCACGCCTGGCGCGGCTTGCCGTTGATCACCATCGAGCAGGCGCCGCACACTTCCTCGAGGCAGTTCGATTCCCAGACGACGGGCGTCGTCTTCTTGCCCTCGGCGTTCACCGGATTGCGCTGAATCTCCATCAGCGCGCTGATCACGTTCATGTTCGGCCGGTACGGAATGTCGAACGTCTCCGTATACGGCTGCGAATCCGGTCTGTCCTGCCGGGTGATGATGAATCTGACCGTCTTCTGTGCCGCCGCGGTTTCCGCCATCGTCCGTCACGCCCCCTTCTTCTTGTCCGTGGTGTAGTCGCGTTTCCGAGGCGGAATGAGGGAAGCGTCGACGTCCTCGTAGCTGATCTCCGGACCGTCCGGCGTCCAGGTCGCCATCGTCGTCTTCATGAACTTCTCGTCATTCCGTTCGGGGAACTCCGGTTTGTAGTGCGCGCCGCGGCTCTCGTCGCGGAGCAGCGCGCCGACCGTCATCGCCTCGGCCAGTTCGAACATGTTCCAGAGCTGGCGGGTGAAGGCGACGCCCGCGTTGTTCCAGCGCGAGGTGTCGTTGATGTTGATGCGCTTGTAGCGCTCCTTCAATTCCTTGATCTTGCCGATCGTCTCGCGCAGCTTGTCGTTGTAGCGGACGACGGTCATGTTGTTCGTCATCCACTCGCCGAGCTCCTTGTGCAGCGAGTAGGCGTTCTCGTCGCCGTCGAGCTTCAGGATCGATTCGTACTTGTCCTGATGCTTCTTCAGCTCGCGGTCGAACAGGCTCGACGGGAGATCCTCCGCCGTCTTGTCCAGCCCGCGGATGTATTCGACGGCCTTCGGGCCGGCCACCATGCCGCCGAAGATCGCCGACAGCAGCGAGTTCGCGCCGAGCCGGTTCGCGCCGTGGTATTGGAAGTCGCATTCGCCCGCCGCGAACAGGCCGGGGATGTTCGTCATGTGGTTGTAGTCGACCCACAGCCCGCCCATCGAGTAGTGGACGGCCGGGAAGATCTTCATCGGGATCTTGCGCGGGTCGTCGCCCATGAACTTCTCGTAGATCTCGATGATACCGCCGAGCTTGACGTCAAGCTCCTTCGGATCCTTGTGCGACAGATCGAGATAGACCATGTTTTCGCCGTTGATGCCGAGCTTCAGGTCGACGCACACGTGGAAAATCTCGCGCGTCGCGATGTCCCGCGGCACGAGGTTGCCGTAGGCCGGATATTTCTCCTCGAGGAAATACCACGGCTTGCCGTCCTTGTACGTCCAGATCCGACCGCCTTCGCCGCGCGCCGACTCGGACATGAGCCGCAGCTTGTCGTCGCCCGGAATCGCCGTCGGGTGGATCTGGATGAACTCGCCGTTCGCGTAGATGGCGCCCTGCTGATAGACGGCGCTCGCCGCCGTGCCGGTGTTGATGACCGAATTCGTCGACTTGCCGAAGATGATCCCCGGCCCGCCCGTCGCCAGGATGACGGCGTCCGAACGGAAGACGCGGATCTCCATCGTGCGCAGATCCTGCGCGACGATGCCGCGGCACCGCTTCTCGTCGTCCAGCACCGCGCCGAGGAACTCCCAGTGCTCGTGCTTCGTCACGAGCCCGGCCACTTCCCAGCGGCGCACCTGCTCGTCAAGCGCGTACAACAGCTGCTGGCCGGTCGTCGCGCCCGCGTACGCGGTCCGGTGGTGCTTCGTGCCGCCGAACCGGCGGAAGTCCAGCAGCCCCTCCGGCGTCCGGTTGAACATGACGCCCATCCGGTCCATCAGGTGGATGATGCCCGGAGCCGCTTCGCACATCGCCTTGACCGGCGGCTGGTGCGCCAGGAAGTCGCCGCCGTAGATCGTGTCGTCGAAATGCTCCCACGGGGAGTCGCCTTCGCCCTTCGTGTTGACCGCGCCGTTGATGCCGCCCTGCGCGCACACGGAGTGGGAACGTTTGACCGGTACAAGCGAGAAAAGATCGACGTGCACGCCCGCCTCGGCCGCCTTGATGGTCGCCATCAGACCGGCGAGGCCGCCGCCGACGACGATGATTTTGTTCTTGGCCATGACTCCATCGCTCCTTGTCTGTCGTTATCCGATTGCGGTCTGCGAGAGGACAGCCGCCGTTTCAGCGAAAGCTTCCGAACGGAAGGCGACCAGCGCGGCGAGGAACAAGCCGGCCACGATGACGAACACGCCCATCCAGAAATAAGACGAGATCCGCTGCGCGCGCGGGCCGACCGTGATGCCCCAGCTCACGCAGAACGCCCACAGGCCGTTGGCGAAGTGGAACGCCGCGGCCAGCACGCCGATCGTATAGAGCGTGAAGGCCAGGCCGTTCGTCGCAATGTCGTGCATGACCCGTCCGAAGTCGTGGTGCGTAATGTTGCCGATCATGAGCTGGATCCGCGTCTCGTAGACGTGCCAGGCGACGAAGATCAGGGTGATCACGCCGCTGATCCGCTGCAGCGCGAACGCCCAGTTCCGCCCGTAGCCGAACCGTCCGGTGTTGATGTTCGACTGGTACGCGACATACAGGCCGTACACGCCGTGGAACACGAGCGGCGCCCAAATCAGGACGAACTCGAGCACGGGCAGGATCGGCAGGTTGTTGATGAAATTGACCGCGCTCCGGAAACGCTCGGGACCGCCCTCGGCAGCCTGGAAGTTCGTGAGCGCATGGCTGACGAAGAACAGGCAGAGCGGAATCACCCCCAACAGCGAATGCAGCCTGCGCGTGTAGAACGAGTTGGTTCTCATGACGTAAGCGTTCTCCTTTCCGGACTGACTGGACATCCTTCCCAAACCATACCCATTGTACCCCCGGTGCCGGGGAGCGTCAACGACGGCAATCGCGCGCATGAACCGCTCCGAAAGGCATGGTCCGGCAGACCTGCGGCTTGCCCGCGGCGGGCCCGCAAGACCGGTCCCGGTCCGCCGCGGCGGGCCCTCCGGCATGCCTGCGCTTCAATGGGCGGCTTTGACCCTGGTTTGCGCCCGGCATGCCCGCGGTTTGCGCCGGTCTGTCCGCTCCCGATACACGACACGCCGGCATGCGGGCTGCCGGCTCACCGCTTGCGATCTCGGCGGTTTCGGCCGGCCTGCGGCACCGGGTCGCCCGCGGTTCGCTCCCGGTTCGCGCGCCGCATGTCCGCCGCCCCTCTCCGGTCCGCGCGCCGCATGTCCGCCGCCCCTCTCCGGTCCGCGCGCGGTCCGAACGCCTCGCTCCACGGTCACCTTTTTGTCACAATCTATCCTACCCGCATTCCGCTTATAATGGAATTGCCGATTGTTTATAAGGTATAATAACCTGGATGCATAACGCGATCCGGCTGGCGGATGCGGTCCGGGCTTCATTTTTCTATAGGTAAGGAAAAAGGAGGTGCGCGCCATGCTGGACGAGCTGCTGGTGTTCGCGGCCGTCGTCGAGCATTCCAGCCTGAACAAGGCCTCCGCCGCGCTCAATCTGTCGCAGCCGGCCCTGTCGCGCAAGATCGCGAAGCTCGAAGCGGAGCTGGGCGTGCAGCTGTTCCGCCGGGTCGGCAAGCGGCTCGAGCTGACGCGCATCGGGCAGACGACCTATGAATACGCGGTCGAAGTGCGGCAGCGCCATTTCCGCTATCTGCAGACGATCAGCGGCCAGCGCGAAGGCGGCAGGACGACCGTGCTCATCGGCGCGAGCCTGACGACGCTGCAGACGACGCTGCCGGAGCTGATCCGGATGATGACCGGCGCCCATCCCGAGGCGGACATCAAGGCGGTGACGGGCAAGACGCACGAAATCGTCTCGCTCGTCCGCGAGCGCAAGGCGGACTTCGGCCTCGTCGCCTCGATGATCGAGGAGGACGCCACGATCCGCTGCGTGCCGCTGTTCGACGACCATCTGGAGCTCGTGCTGCCGCGCGGCTTGTACGTCTCCGACGCCGGAGCGGGACTTGGGCTGCGCATCGCCGATCTGGACGGCATGCCGATGATTCTGTTCGCCAGGGGCACGTGGTACCGGACGATGATCGACCTCCTGTTCGAGAAATACGGGCTGAAGCCGGACGTCCGGATGGAGATCGACTCGTTCGAGGCGATTCTCCGGCTCATGCATCCGTGCCGGGCCGGGGCGCTGCTGCCCCGCTCGTATCTCCGCGAGCAGCTCCTGAAGGACAACGACCTGATCGCGTTGCCGGTGCCCGAGCTGGAGGAGACGAAGCGGACGACTTCGCTCATCCATCCCGAGCCCGGCGCCATGAGCCCGTCGATCCGGCTGTGGATCGACGAGATCGCGTCGTATTTCAGCCGGGTCAACCGATGATGATTCTGCCCTCGGGATAGCGATACAATTCCTTCTCGTCCTTCGGCCTGAGCGCGTAGGCGAAGGTGAGCGGCCCGATCCGGCCGGCGAGCATCGTCAGGCTGAGCAGCAGCTTGCCGAAATCGGTGAGCTGCGGCGTGATGCCCGTGGACAGCCCGCAGGTGCCGAAGGCGGACACCGTCTCGAACAGGATGCGAAGGAATGCCCGGTCCTCGGTCGTGCAGAGCACCATCGTGACGGCGACAACGACCGCGAGCGAGATCATCGTGATCGTGAGCGCCTTGAAGATCCGCTCGCGCGCGAGCCGGAAGCGGAACAGGACGACCTCGTCCTTGCCGCGCATCATCGCGATGACGGCGCCGATCAGCGTCGCGAACGTCGTCACCTTGATGCCGCCGCCCGTCGAGCCCGGCGCGGCGCCGATGAACATGAGCAGAATGAGGAAGAACTGCGTCGCCTGCCGCAGCGAGCCGATGTCGAGCGTGCTTACGCCGCCCGAACGCGGCGCGGCCGACTGGAACAGCGAAGCCCAGATCTTGCCGCCCCAGCCGAGCGGCCCGAGCGCGTTCGTGAATTCGAAGATGAAGATGACGACGGCCCCGACGGCGAAAAGCGTCCCGCTCGTCGCGAGCACGACCTTCGAGTGCAACGACAGCCGCCGGCGCTTCCGGAATTCGAGCAGGTCCGACAGGACGATGAAGCCGAGCCCGCCGAGCGCGATCAGCAGAATGGCCGTGATGTTCACGACCGGGTCCGCGGCGTACGGCGTGTAGCTCCGGTAGCCGCCGAACAGGTCGAAGCCGGCGCTGTTGAACAGGGAAACGGCGTGGAACAGCCCCATCCAGGCCGCCCGGCCGAACGGCATCCCGGCCGCGAACCGCGCCGTCAGTACGGCCGTTCCCGCCGCCTCGATCGTCAGCGAATAGAGGATGACGCGCCGGATGAGCCGGACGATGCCCTCCATGCTCGTCTGGTTCATCGCTTCCTGCAGGATGAGCCGCTCGCGCAGCGTGATGCGCCGCTTGAAGACAAGCGCGAACAGCGTCGCCATCGTCATGAAGCCGAGGCCGCCGACCTGGATCAGCGCCAGGATGACGAGCTGCCCGCCCTCGTTGAAGAACGTTCCCGTGTCGACCACGGCGAGCCCGGTCACGCAGACGGCGGACGTGGCGGTGAACAGCGCGTCGATGAAGCCGAGCGGCCGGCCGCTTGCGGAGACGGCCGGCAGCGACAGCAGGCAGGCGCCGAGCAGGATGAGCAGCACGTATCCGGCCGCGAGCACGCGGGGCGGGGACGAGAGGGCGGCGGTGATTTTCTGTTTCATGGCTGGGCAGGTTCACTCCCGAACGGGCCGGCGCTTGTGGATTTTGGAAACGATTGGCCGGCTGGTTTGATTATAGCCCGCCGGACCCGGGATAACCAAGCGGGGATTCGACATCGATTTGGAAGAGATTCGCGCGATATGGTACGCTACGGGTAGGTTTTGCGACTTGCGATCCGATTCAAACGGGGTGTTGGCATGCGGCAACCGAACGCGCGGCCGGACCGGCGACTGTTCCTTTGGGCGGGAGCCGTCGGGCTGCTCTTCTATCTGATCTTCCAGCTCATCCCGGACGTGAGCCGCGTCATCCGCGACCCCGGCGCCTACCGGTACATCGCGGAGACGGAGGCCGAAGAGGCGGCCGTGCGGTTCGCGGAAGAATCCTTCGGCGGCGCCTATGAGCCGGCGGGCACCGTGCACCAGATCCGGGACCGCCTGTACGGCTATCTGTCGAAGGAAGATCTGGGCGAAGCATACGACGAGCGCTTCGGCGCGCAATATCCGGTGGAGACCTGGCAGGTGGAACTGCACGGCGACGGCGGATCGGTCCTGTACGTGCACGTCCACATGAAATCGGGCGAAATCGTCGCCTGGAACGAAGTGTCGGGCGGCGGCCGCGCGCGGGAATTCGGCGCGGCCTCCCTGGCGGCGCGCGCGTTCGCGATCGAGCGCGGTTACGCGGAGCGGGAGCTGCATTTGCGCGGCCTGCCGGACGACGGCGCGGTCGTGTTCGACGTCACGGGCCAGCGCATCGGCGAGGCGCGGCTGACGCTGCGCATCCGGGTCGTGCAGGCGGAGGACGGCGCCGTCCTCGTCAACGCGTTCAAGCCGGAGTTCGAAGTGCCGGAGGCGTACACCCGGTATGTGGACCGGCAGGAACGGATCTCGACGTACCTGAACTTCGGCGGCTACATGGGGCTCTCGTTCGTGCTGTTCGTCATCGCCGTCGTCTATGCCGCGCTGCTGCGCGGATGGACGTCGTTCAGGCGCGGCCTGCTGCTCAGCGGCATTTTCCTGGCGTTCTATCTGGTCAATGACATCAGCATGTTCGACGGCATCCGCGCCAGCTTCGGCGAGGTGAAAAATGCCGGGCAGGCGGCGGTGTTCGCGACCGCCTTCCAGGTGCTGTTCACGTCCGGCATCGCCGTGGCGGTCTGGTTCGCCTTCGTCGGCGGCGACGGGCTGTGGCGGTCGATGGGATACAACCTGTGGATGAGGCGCGGGGAGCCGGGCTTCGGAGCCGATGTGTGGCAGGCCGTGAAGATCGGGTACTGCGCCGCGTTCGCGCTGCTCGGGCTGCAGGCGGTCATTTTCCTCGTGATGGAGCGGGGGTTCGGCATCTGGACGTCCGCCGACGTCACCCAGTCGCCGCTCAATTTCCGCTGGGTCATGGCGTTCCCGCTGCTCGCCTGGTGCGCGGCCATCTCCGAGGAAGCGATGTACCGGCTGTTCGGCATCGGCCTGTTCCGGCGGTGGTTCCGGAACACGGCGGCGGCGAGCGTCATTCCGACGATCGTCTGGGCGCTCGGCCATGTCGCGTACCCGATCTATCCCTGGCCCACGCGGCTGATCGAGCTGACGATCATCGGCCTCCTGTTCTGCTGGCTGTTCGTCCGGTACGGCTTCGCGGCCGCGTTGTTCGCGCACGCCGTGTTCGACCTCGTCCTGATGGCGACGTCGCTCATATTCCTCGGCGGGGCCGACAGGATTCTGGCCGGCATCTTCTACATCGTGCACCCGGTCGGCGTCGCCTGGCTGATCCACTGGTGGGACCGGCGCAGGCCGCCGAAGCCCGCTGTTCCTGCGGCTGCCGCGGCGCTTGCCCGCTCGGAATAAGCGCAATAACTTCCCCGATTTTGTCGTAAATTGCCCTCCAGACGAAAATAGAAGAAAAAACTTCGCCTATTTCCGGAAAATCAGCCGATTTCGCGATTTCGGCGGATTCCGCGAAAATAAGCGAAGTTTTTGCGTCTATTCCGCTCTGCATCAGGATGACGTACATTAGTTTGTGAATGCAGAAATAGACAAAAAGAAAGAGGTAGGGTACTCTCGGAATTGTCCAGATCCACGAGAGGAGATGCCCTACCATGAATCCAATTATAAACGATGCCAATTTTCTTGAGCAACTGAAAGAACTG
>Ga0310826_101494_pt1 | contig 11343 bp, 12 predicted proteins | sample WT_ome_FD_201306 | JGI IMG/M metagenome (GOLD analysis project Ga0310826, IMG submission 201306) | Sorghum-adapted microbial communities enriched on wild type (WT) sorghum from Joint BioEnergy Institute, Emeryville, California, United... ... | reverse complement strand
CATAGGAGCCTCCTCCTTTTGGTGTGTGTTTTATTCCAAATTTCACTCTACCAAAGGAGTGGCTCTCTTTCTATGCCCGCTTTTTCCAATCTTTACCCCAACGCAAATTTTACTCTAACGGCGTGTAGTATAATGGAATTCAATCGACAGGCGGGATTGTCAATAAATACCATAAAGGACGGAGAATGCAAATGCAGCATTCCATACTGCTCGTGGAAGATGACGCGGATATCAGCGAGATGGTGCACGGCGAGCTGACAAGGGAGGGCTACCGGGTGACGCAGGTCTTTGACGGCGCGGAGGCGGAACGGCTGCTCCGGGAATCGGCCGGCGCCTTCGACCTCATTCTGCTCGACCTGATGCTTCCGAACCGGAGCGGGCTCGATTTGCTCCAGATGATCCGGCGGGACAGCGTCGTGCCGGTGCTCATCCTTTCGGCCAGGGACAGCGATCTCGACAAGGCGCTGGGCCTCGGCTTCGGCGCCGATGACTACATCGCCAAGCCGTTCTCCATGATCGAGCTGATCGCGCGGGTCAAGGCGGCGATCCGGCGCGCCAGCCAGTATTAGGCGGCCGGAGAACCGTCCGTCTCGGAGCCGAAGACGCTGCGGCTGATGGATCTGGTCATCGACCCGGACAACTTCGCGGTGATCAAGGACGGCCGGACGATTCAACTGACGGCGAAGGAGTTCCACATGCTGAAACTGTTTGCCTCCCACCCCAACAGAGTGTTCACCAAGGAGCAGATTTATCAGCTTGTCTGGAACGACCAGTATTTCGGTGACGACAATGTGATCAATGTCCACATGCGCCGGCTGCGCGAGAAAATCGAAGACCATCCGTCGCAGCCGCGATACATCAAGACGGTGTGGGGCATCGGCTACAAGGCGGGGGGATCGTGACCAATGATCATCGCGGCTCTGTCGATGCTGACCGCGGCGCTGGCGGCGGCGGTCGTGGTTCAGCTCAAGGCCCGGCGCAAACTTGAGCGGGACATCCGCTACATTGCGGACAAGCTGGAAGAGATCACGGCGGACGGTTCCGTGCAGAAACTGCTTCTCCGCACGAACGTGCGGGAGATGCGCGATCTGCTTGCGGGCATCAACCGGCTGCAGGAAGAGCGGCAGCGAGAAAGCGCCGGCTACAACCGCACCGAAATGGCCATGCGCCGCATGTTGTCCAACATCTCGCATGATCTGCGAACGCCGCTGACCGTCATTTCCGGTTACGTGGAAATGATGATGCACCGCACAGACCTTTCCCCCGACGAACGCGCCGCACTGATGGGCAAAATATCCGGCAAGGTGCGGGAAGTGATCGGCATGATCAATGCCTTCTTCGATCTGGCCAAGCTGGAAGCCGGCGACAAGGAGCTGGATCTGTCCCGCGTGAATCTGAACGAAGTGTGCCGCCGCAACATTCTCGCTTTCTACGACGTGCTGACAGAACGCGGTTTCGATGTCGAAATCGGCATCCCGGATGAGCCGCTTTACGTCCTGGCGAATGAAGAGGCGCTGGATCGCGTGCTGAACAACCTGATCTCGAACGCGATCCGGTACGGGGGAGACGGCCGCATGCTGGGGATTGCCGTCCGCGTGGACGAAGAAGCGGTCTGCGTCGATGTGACGGATCGCGGAAAAGGGATTCAGGAAGCGCACCAGGATCACATTTTCGAGCGGCTGTATACGTTGGAGGACTCCCGCAACCGCAAATACCAGGGAAGCGGGCTCGGCCTGACCATCACGAAGCGGCTGGTCGAATTGATGGGCGGTTCGATTTCGGTGGCCAGCAAGCCATACGAGCGTACGACGTTCACGGTCAGACTGAAACGGATCCGGTACGGCGGCGGGCAAGCTTAAGATTTATTTAAGAAACGGGAAAGAAAGATGAAATTCCCCGCTCCTATAATCAGAACCATCAACACGCGAGAGGGGAATCATGCATGGCTGCCGTACTGAGAACTTATCGTCTGGGCAAGACGATCGACGGCAAGACGCTGGTATCGGACGTGAACATGACGCTCCGGAAGGGAGAAATCTACGGCTTCCTCGGGCAGAACGGCGCGGGCAAGACAACGGTCATGAAGATGATCGCCGGCATTCTCCGGCCGACCGAGGGCGAGGTCGAGCTGTTCGGCAAGCCGTTGCAGGCCGGCGACACGGAGCCGCTGAAACGGATGGGCAGCATCATCGAGTATCCGATTTTCTACGAGAGACTGACGGCGCTCGAGAACCTGGAACTGCATTGCGCGTACATGGGCTACTACAACAAGAAGGCGATCGGCGAAGCGCTGGAAATGGTCAATCTGACCGGCGTGGAGGGCAAGCCGGTCAAGCAGTTCTCCCTGGGGATGAAGCAGCGCCTCGGGATCGCCCGGGCCATCGTGACCAAACCGGAGCTGCTCCTGTTCGATGAACCGATCAACGGGCTCGATCCCGGCGGCATCCGCGACATGCGGAATCTGTTCACCATGCTGAGCAAGGAGTTCGGGATCACGATCCTGATCTCCAGCCATATCCTTGGTGAGATCGAGCATATCGCGGATACGGTCGGCGTCATCCACCAAGGCCGGATGGTGAAGCAAGTGTCGATGGAGGAGCTGCGCCGGACGCGGCATGACTACATCGAGATTGCGACGCGCGAGGTGGAGAAGGCTTCGTACGTGCTGGCGGACCGCCTGAACGTGACGAACATGAAGGTGGCGGGGAACCATGTGATCCGGGTCTACGACGCGGACGTGCAGCAGAGCGAGCTGGTCAAGGCGCTGGCCATGTCCGATGTGCCCGTCGATTCGATTGTCCGCAAGCAACATTCGCTCGAGGATTACTTCTTCCATCTGCTGAACGGGGGTGATCTCCATGCTTGATCAGATCAGACTGGAGTTCAGGAAGCACAAATTCCGCGGAAGCTGGCTCGGCGTTCTCATCGCCAACCTGGCGATCATGGGCCTTTTCGCGCTCATGTATTTCGAACCCGGCATGGAAGAAGATAGCGCGATGATGAGTTATGCGGACGCCTTTTCCTTCATCGAAACGCTGGTTCGCTCCACCTTCATCATTTACGCTTCGGTGCTGCTGGCCAAATTCGTGATCGAGGAATACAAGAACAAGACGATCTCGCTCATGTTCACGTATCCGATCAACCGCAAGAAGCTGATGGCTTCCAAACTGATCATTGTGTTCGTGTGGACGCTGCTTGCGATCATCTTGAGCAACGCCGTCGTCGGCGGCGCGCTCCTTGCGGTCAACCACTTCGTCGGGAAGATCCCGGGCACGCTCGAGTGGGGCGAGTTGGCGAAGATCATTTCCAACGATACACAGCCCGTCCATGGAAGTGCTCAATGGGGGATTCATTCTGACCGCCTTTCTCGTGTTCAAGATCATGGTCAAATAAAGGAATACCCAAATTTTTGATGAAAACCAAACATATGTTTGGTAAAATGGGAATGAATAAAGAGGGAACCGGAGGTGAAACGGAAGGGAGGTGCGGCCGCATACTGGCCGACCGCCGGCCGTATGGTATAATTTCAAGATCATCTCATGACCACAAGGGAACGGGGAGAACTCGAAGTTGACGTCCGACCAACAGATGTGGGTTACGCTGGGCCTGCTCGCATTGGCGTCGGCCCTGTTCATCTCGGGCAAGGTGCGCGCCGACATCGTCGCCATCGGCGTGCTGATCGCGCTGCTGGTCACCGGCATCCTGACGCCGGCGGAAGCGCTTTCCGGCTTCTCCAGCCCGGTCGTCATCATGATGATCGGCCTGTTCGTCGTGGGAGGCGGCATTTTCCGGACCGGTCTCGCCAAAATGGCGGGCAACAAGCTGCTGCAGCTGGCCGGCGCGAACGAGACGAGCCTGCTCGTCATGGTCATGCTGGTCACCGTGTCGCTGGGCGCCTTCGTCAGCAACACCGGCACCGTGGCCGTCCTGATGCCGATCGTGGTCAGCCTAGCCATGAAGGCCGGGCTGCATCCGGGCCGCTTCCTGATGCCGGTCGCCTTCGCGAGCAGTCTGGGCGGCACCCTGACGCTCATCGGCACGCCGCCGAACCTCGTCATCCAGGACGCGCTCGCGTCGGCGGGGTTCGGGAAGCTGTCGTTCTTCTCCTTCACGCCGATCGGACTGGCCTGCGTTGCGACGGGCGTCCTTGCCATGCTTTGGCTTCGTCGCTGGCTGCCGCGAAACGGGGAGAGCGGCGAGCGCGAGGCGGACGGACTGGCGTCGGTCGAGCTGATCCGCCGCTATCAGATGATGCACAACCTGTTCCGCGTGCGGGTAGGCGAGGGCTCGGCGCTGGCGGAGAAGAAGCTGGCGGAGCTGGACATCCCCGCGCGCTTCGCAGTGAACGTGATCGAGATCCGCCGGAAGCTGTCGCTGAAGAATCAGTTCCTGAAGACGGTGGATCAGGAAGTCGCCGGACCGGGGACGATTGTGAAGGAAGGCGATGTCCTCTACGTGTACGGACCGTTCGGCAAGGTTCGGCGGTTCGCGGAAGCGTGCGGCGCCACGTTGCTCGACCGGAAGGTGGAGGAGCGCCACATGCAGGAAGGCGGGGAATCCTCCTATGTCACGGATGAAGTGGGCGTCGCGGAGCTGATGCTCACGCCGTACTCGCGGCTTGCGGGCCTTCCCGTCAGCAAATCCGGCTTCCGGGAGAAGTACCGGATCAACATTCTGGGCATCAAGCGGAAGGATCAGGTGCTGCTGCACAATCTGAAGGATGTCGTGATGCAGGGCGGCGATATTCTGTTCATCCAGGGGAAATGGGAGGACATCGCGCTGCTGGAGGCCGACCAGGAAGACGCGGTGGTGATCGGGCAGCCGCTCGAGGAATCGCGCAGGGTGACGATGGACCGCAAGGCGCCGATCGCCGCCGGCGTCATGCTGCTGATGATCGTCCTGCTCGTGACGGAGCTGGTGCCCGCGGTGGCGGCAATCATGATCTCGGCCGTCCTCATGGTGCTGCTCGGCTGCGTGCGCAACATGGAGGAGGCGTACAAGACCGTGGGCTGGAGCAGCGTCGTCCTGATCGGCGGCATGATTCCGATGTCGGTCGCGATCGAGAAGACCGGGGCGGCCGCGCTGCTGTCGGACGGGCTGGTCGGCGCGCTGGGCGGCTACGGGCCGATGGCGCTGCTCGCCGGGTTATATTTTGCGACGTCGATCCTGACCCTGTTCCTCAGCAATACCACCTGCGCGGTGCTGCTTGCGCCCATCGCGCTCTCGGCGGCGGCGCGGATGGAACTCAGCCCGTATCCGTTCCTGTTCGCGGTCGCGATCGGGGCCGGCATGTGCTTCGCCGTCCCGTTCTCGACGCCGCCCAACGCGATGGTCATGGCGGCCGGCGGCTACAAGTTCATGCACTACGTGAAGGTCGGCCTTCCGCTCCAGCTGCTCGTCGGCGTCGTCATGATGGTCGTCATTCCGCTGCTGTGGCCGTTCTGAGCGGGCGCGCGGGCCGTTCGTCGAAATGGTTTTTCACGGGGTGGGACAAATGCAGACGGACATCGCCATGGAACTGATCGACAGCATGATCCCGAAGTTCCGGTCGGAAATGCGCGGGATCCTGAAGGTCATCGAGCAGCTCGACGAGGAAGACATCACGTGGGCGCCCAACATCGGGAGCAACAGCATCGCGAACCTGGTCGCGCATATCCGGGGATGCGTCCATTCGCGGATCGAGCAGATCCTGTTAACATTCCCGACACGAGGGACCGGGACAAGGAGTTCGAGCGCGGGCTCAAGATGTCGAAGGACGAGGCGTACCGGAAGGCGAAGGAATCGTTCGAGATCATCCTGCGGTATCTCGAGCATCTGAAGGCGGACCCGCGCCTCCTGATGTCGCGGCCGTTCCTGGACCGGCCGCCGCTGACCTACAGCCAGGTGGGCAACGATACGACGGCGCTCAACCTGATGATCGCCATGGTGCGGGAGATTCATTACCACACGGGACAGATCGTGTATATCGCGAAGATCCGAAAGGGGAAGATCGTATGGGACTGAAGCTGAAATCCGCGTACCTGACCATCCCGGTCAGCGACTATCAACGGTCCGTTGCGTGGTACGGCGAGCATTTCGGATTCAGGGCCGTGCTGGAAGATCCGTACTATGTTGAAATGCAGAACGAGTCCGGGATCCGCATTCTGCTCCATCGCAACGAGCACAACCTGCATTCGCATTTTGTCTACCCGAACGGCGCGCCCCAGTCGTCGTACGGCTTTATCGTGGACGACGCGGAGGAGGCGTACCGATACTTGCGGGAACAGGGCGTCAAGGTCGGGGAGTTTTTCGACTACCAGGGCAAGTCCTTCTCGTTCTATGACCCGGACGGGAACTTCATAGAAGTATGGAGTCTGCCTGAACACGTGTGACGGCGAGGTCCGACCAATCATATGTTTGGCGGCGGCTCCTCTTTCTCATCCGTACCATTCGCGAAACTGTCCGGGCGTCATGCCGGTCATCCGGTGAAACTGCCGGATGAAGTAACTGCTTTGGCCGAACCCCGTCTCATAGGCGATCTGCTTGACGGAAAGCCGGGTGGAGACCAGCAATTTCTTGGCCAGCAAGATTCGGCATTCCGTCAGGTATTGTGCGGGCGACTTGCCGACGGCGTCGCGAAAAATGCGGGTGAAATGCCACGGGCTGTATCCGGCTTTCTCCGCCATGGCGTTCAAATTCAGCTTCAGATGGCAATGCTCGCGGATATGGTCGGCGATTTCGAGCATTTTCTCGCGGACGGGACCGCCCGTCGGCCGGGCGCGGGTGCCGGCATCGTGCAGGATCGCCGCCAACACTTCGTACAGCGCCGCCGAGATGGCCGGCTCCTTCGCGCTCTCGTAGGTTTCGGAAAGGCGAAGCAGTTTCCCGAGCGCCCGCTCCACGCGGCCGCGCTGTTGCGAAAGCCGGAAGATCCACACCCCTTCCCGGCTGTCCCGGGCCTTGTTCAGCAGCATGGGTTCCATTCCGTTCGCGTAAAAATGCACCCAGCGGATATCCCACGGATCATCCGGGTCCGTTCCATAGTCCTGACGGGCGCCGGGCGCATACAGAAACCCCCATCCGGCCGAAAGTTCCGTCCTCTCTCCCCCCGTGATCACAAATCCCCGTCCCGACATGACGACGTGCAGATTGTACTCCTTCAGCGCCCCGGGCGGCCTGTACTCCCGGTGCGAGGGTTCGAGCCGGTAATGGCCGCACGATTCCGGATAACAGATGTAGTGCAAACCGCCGGGCTGCGGCAGATAGAGATGCTTTTTCAAGGGACGCCACCTCGCCGCGAAGGCCGAATGATTTTCGCAAGATATTAATATCGTTCGCAAGAACGCGTTATTTAATATCTTTTATCCTGCTGCAATAATAAAGATGTGCGCACATCACATATCGCAATATATTGCTACACCATGGGAGGGGATCGCATGTCCAAATCGTTGCGGCAGGAGAGCATCCGGCTTGGCGTATGCTATTATCCGGAACATTGGGACGAGTGGCTGTGGGACGAAGATTTCCGGCGCATGCGGGAGCTCGGTTTCAGTTTCGTCCGTATGGCCGAGTTCGGCTGGTCGATCATGGAGCCGGAGGAGGGCGAATTCCGCTTCGATCTCTTCGACCGCGCGCTCGACGCCGCCCACCGGCACGGACTGAAGGTCATTCTCGGCACGCCCACGGCGACGCCTCCGGCCTGGCTGACGCACCGGTATCCGGAAGTGCTGAACGCGACGATGGAAGGCGTTCCGTATCAGCACGGCATGCGGCGCCACTACAATTACAACAGTCCGGTGTACCGGCATTTCTGCGCGCGGATCACGAGAAAGATGGCGGAGCATTTCCGGGACCATCCGGCCGTGATCGGCTGGCAGATCGACAACGAGCTGAACTGCGAGGTCAACGTATTCTATTCGGAAGCGGACCACAAGGCGTTCCGTCTGTGGCTCCGGCGGAAATACGGCACGCTCGATGCGCTCAACAAGGCCTGGGGAACCGTGTTCTGGAGCCAGACGTACACCTCGTGGGAGCAAATCCGTCTGCCGGGACCGACGCCGTCGCATTCTCCGAATCCGCACCAGGCGCTGGACGAGAAGCGGTTCATTTCGGACAGCGCGATCGAATTTGCGCGCGTTCAGGCGGACATCATCCGGGAGGTTTGCGGGTCGCGCCACTGGATCACGACGAACGGGTTGTTCGGCCATCTGGACAACCACCGGCTGACGGAGGAACTGCTGGACTTCTTCTCCTACGACTCGTATCCGCAGTTTTCGACGATCTTTCCGGACGAGGGGCCGGAACCGTTTCTGGACCGCATGTGGAGCCTCAATTTGAGCCGCGTCCGATCGGTTTCGCCGAATTTCTGCGTCATGGAACAGCAGTCCGGACCGGGAGGATGGGTCAACCGGATCGCGATGGCTTCGCCCCGCCCCGGCCAGATGCGCCTGTGGACGTATCAGTCCATCGCGCACGGCGCGGATATGGTGCTCTACTTCCGCTGGCGCACGGCCACGTTCGGCACCGAAATGTACTGGCACGGCATCAACGATTACCACAACGGGCCCAACCGCCGGGTGCTCGAAGCGGCGCGCATCGGCAGGGAACTGGAGCGGATCGGCGGCGAGCTGGCGGGAAGCCGCTATGTCGCCGATGTGGCCATCGTCGGCGATTACGACAATCAGTGGGATGGCGAATTCGATGTCTGGCATGGTCCGCTGACCGGGCAAAGCGTGAAGGCCTGGTTCAAGGCCCTGCAGCGGGCGCATATCGCCGCGGACGTGCTGATGATCACCGACAGGACGACGCCGGACGACCTCAAGCGTTACCGGGTGCTCGTGTACCCCCATCCGGCGATTCTGACGGAGCATGCCGCCGGATTGCTGAAGGCTTACGCGGAAGCCGGCGGGACCGTCGTGTTCGGCGCCCGCACCGGGTACAAGGATGAACGGGGACATTGCCGCATGATGCCGTTCCCGGGGCTGGCCGCTCCGCTGTGCGGAATCACGGTCGAGGATTTTACGCTGATCAAGGGGACCGTGCCGGCGGCGGAAATCCGGTTCGTGGACGGGGAGCCGAAGGAGGACGGTTCGAAAGCCGCCGCTCCGGTCGCCGCCGAAGGGTTCAACGAAGTGCTGCGCGTCGGATCCGAGGATGTGCGGGTGATCGCGGAATACGCGAGCGCGTATTACGCCGGGAAACCGGCTCTGACGATGAAGCCGCATGGTCAAGGCCGGGTGTACTATTTTGGTGCCGCTTTCAACGAAGAGGTGGTGAACCGGCTGCTGCCGCGGCTCGGCCTGCGGAAGACGGCGGAAGAGGCGATCGTGGCGCCGGCCGGGGTGGAACTGGCCGTGCGGCGCCATCCGGAGACCGGCCGGGAATTCATCTTCGCGCTCAACTATTCGGACAAGGCGGCAACGCTGCAGCTGCGCCGCAAATGGACGGATCTGCCGAGCGGACGGGTTCTGGAGGGGGACATCGAACTGGAGCCGTACGGCGTGCTGGTGCTGGCCGAATGACGAACCAAATCCGCGATGCGGAGCAAGAGGAGCCGGTTGGACCGCGCTCCTCTTCTTCTTTCCGCCGATTTCAAGAATGACTCCGGAGCATTTCGGCCGGTTACCCGTTATGATGTAACCGGGGGAATACCGGGAAGGGCGCCCATGGATCATGCCGTGAAATCTTTTTGCTTGAAGATCAGCCGGACAAGAACCTGTCCGACAGTTTTGAAGCAGCGACATCCGAACAGGCCGCGGAGAAAGCTCAATGATCCTCCTTTTTTATTTGCGCGGCGAAGCAAAAACAGGAAACAAACGACCAGCAAAATGCCATTGATTATGTCAGTGACATAACTTAAGGTTTATATCAGCTTAAGCTAATGGTATACCATCAAACGGGCTTGGCCGGCCCAAAAATCAGAGGAATGTCCGGACGTGAAACCCGAAAACACTTCCAGGAAGCAGCTGTACTTGCAGATTGCCGACAAGGCGCTGGAGATCATCGAGAGCAGGGGGCTCAAACCCCACGATCCGGTGCCTTCCGAGGCCGAGTTGGCGAAGTTGTTCGGCGTCAGCCGCATGACGAGCAAATTGGCGCTGGAGCAACTGGTCGAACGCGGCGTGGTGTACCGCCTGCCGAGGAGAGGGACCTTTCTGGCCGGAACCCGGCAAGAAGACGGTGCGCACACCGCGGAGAAACCGGTGGAACAACAGGACGGGAAGAACGAGAACAGGCTGATCGCGCTCGTTGTTCCTCACATGACCGACTATACGTCAAGAATCATTTCGGCGTTGGAGCGCGAAGTCCGCAAACACGGGTATGACCTGGTTCTGCGAATCAGCAAGGACGAAGAGGATCAGGGCCGGTGTTTGCAAACGCTTGCCGAAATGGGAATCGGCGGCATCATCCTGTTCCCCCAGGGCAGCAAATCCTGCAGCAGCCATGTGTTCAAACTGAAGATGGACAAAACGCCGAGCGTGATCATCGACCGGGTGTTTTATGAAATTCCGATCGATTGCGTCTATCACGACCATTTTCAGGGTTCCTACGAAATGGCGAAGTATCTGATTTCCAAGGGGCATCGGGAAATCGGTTTTTCGTCCAATGTCATCGAGAACATCACGAGCCGCGAGGAACGCTACCAGGGATATATCCAGGCTTTGCTGGACCACGGCATTCCGGTGAAAAGCGAGTACATCCATTTCCGGACGACGAGCTGCAAGCCGGACCACATTCATGAGTATGATGCCGAGCAGGGCGGGTTTATTCGCGGCAATCCCGACATGACGGCGGTCATGTGCGCGGACGACCAGGTCGCGATCGCCACCATGTTCACCGCCATGCACATGAACATCGCCGTTCCCGACACTTTGTCGATCGTCGGTTTCTCGGATACGCATCTGTAGGCGCTGACGCCCGTCCCGCTGACCACCGTCCGCCAGGACACGGACAAGCTTGCGGCGGCGGCCGTCGATCTCCTGATGAAGCGGATTCGCCATTCCAGGGAGCAGCATATCACGGTGAAAATCCAGACCAAAATCGTGGAAAGAAAGTCGGTACTGGATCGCAACAGCATTGCCATGACTACATGAAGCGGGGTTGATCAGCCATGTCGAGAATGATGAAAGCGTTGGCACTTCTGGTGCTGACCTGTCTGGTGATTACGGCTTGCGGCGGCGGCAACAACGGCGGCGGCAGCGGCGGAAATACCGGCGAAAACACGAGCGGAAACGCCGGAGGAAACGCCGCGGGTTCCGGTGACGGCGGAAGCGGCGAGGTCAAGAACGAAAAACTGATCGTCTACACGAACGCCAACTCCGACGGCCGCGGCGAATGGTGGATCGAGCAGGCCAAGCAGGCCGG
>Ga0310826_101489_pt1 | contig 11383 bp, 8 predicted proteins | sample WT_ome_FD_201306 | JGI IMG/M metagenome (GOLD analysis project Ga0310826, IMG submission 201306) | Sorghum-adapted microbial communities enriched on wild type (WT) sorghum from Joint BioEnergy Institute, Emeryville, California, United... ... | reverse complement strand
CAGGAGCAGGTTGATCACGTACGCGGCGACGACCACGATGTTGATGGACATGTGGACCAGCCCGGTGCGGAACGCCGGAGTGCGGCCGGGGATGGCGAAGAGGTCGAGCAACCCGAACACCGCCGCGGCGAGGGCACCGAGGATGCCGATCGCGATCAGCCACCTGGCCCCTTGGGTCAGGAACGCTGGTGTCGCGACGACGTGCGAGGCCAGGTCGAAGATGAGCGCCGCGAGCCACGCGCCGATCGGCACGGTGATGAGGGCGGGATGTACCGGATGTCCGTAGGGTCCCGCGAGCCTCGTGACCGGCCGCTTGGCCAGGCGCGGCTGGGACTGGGCTTCCGCCATCGCTGGCTCCCTCCTGCCGGGACGCTGCCCGACGCCTCCCAGCAGTCTTACCGATTGCGTCGGTCCTAACCGCGCCTCACCCTTACCGGGTGAAAGCTTGGGATCGACAGGGGGCGATGTCCCGGGAGCGCATGGACGATGGTCCGTTGACGTGGTCCTCTCCCGCCACCATGGGCCTTCCGTCGATCGGCGGACAGTGGCCGCTGTCGGTCCGATGGGTGGCTACCGGACCGCGGTGATTCTTCGGGACGATCGGAACGGGCCTTGGGGAGGCCTACGGTGGAGGGCGTGTGGTGACCCCTCGGTGAGCGAGCCACGTATGAGCATCGGAGGGACGTGTGGAGGTTCCGAGCGTCGAGCATCTCGTCGCGACCTGTCACCTCGGTGAGGTCCGCGCGCCGGCGCGCGCGCACGTGTTCGTCGCGCCGTTCCCGTGTCGCATCGCTGGCGCGGGGTTGGTCACGACGAACGACGTGCCGGAGTCGGCGAAGGCGTATCTGACGGTCGCCCTGTCGCGGCAGCGATATGGCGAGACACGTGTGATGGTGCGCAAGACGACCTTGCCGGAAAGCGGCGAGGGGATCCAGGCCAACACCTACTGGCACTTCGACGTGTGCGAGTGGGACTCCGAGGCGCGAGAACTCCCAACCGGATCGGTGGTGTCGCTGTCTGTCGAGGGAACAGGCCCGGTGACCGGCTTGCGCGGCGTCCTCGTCGTGGTTCGCTACGAGCCGACCTGACACGTCGGTGTGCCCCGACACTTCGATGTGACGTGATACTCCGATGTGAAAGGAGCCACCCGTGTCACGGAGAAGACCGTACCTGCCACCGCCGGAGTCGACGGTTCACCTGATCGGCGACGTCCACATCGGCGGGATCTCACCACACCGTTGTCAAATCGTCCTTGACGACCTGGACAAGGAGATGGTCCCCACGACCGTCGCCCACATCCAGCTCGGGGACATGACCGATCTGGGCACTCCAGAGCAGGACGCGCTCGCACTCGAGTGGCTGAAGCAGCTGGACGCGCCGTGGTACAACGTGCTCGGCAACCACGACAACTTCTGGCGTGACGCGTCGGAGTGGGCCGCCGTCTACGGCTGGCCCTCGCAGAACTACACCGCCGACCTCGGTTTCGCCAAGCTCATCGCGGTCGGCCCAGGGGAGCCGTCCTGGGGCAAGCTGCTGCGTCTGTCGGAGGAGACGTTGCGGTGGCTCGACCACGAGCTCACGGCGGCGCACGGGACGGACTGCATCATCGCCTGCCACGCTCCGCTCGCGGAGACGGTTCTCGGTGACGACGACATCCACTACACGTCGCGGATGCCGGAGTTCCAGATCCACGACAACGAGGCGATCCTCGAGGTGCTCGCCGCTCACCCCAACGCCAAGGCGTGGATCTCCGGACACACGCACTCGCCGATCGAGGTGCCCGGGCTGATCACCACCAAGGTTGTCGGTGGGCACAAGCTCGCGGCGATCAACACCTCGGCGCTCTACTACGTCGGCAAGCGAATCACCTGGACAGCGCCACTGATCACGCTCTACCTGACCTGGTTGGGCGACCGTGCCGAGGTGCGTTTCCGCAACCACGGTGCCGGTGTCTGGGACGGCCCACACGGCCTCCGAGTGGTCGACATCGACCTGTCGTGACTCGGCTCGCGGTCGGTCAGGCCGGGAGCAGGTGGCGGACGTCCTTGGGGACGATGGAGCGAACGTCCTCCCACTCGCCCTGGGAGACCTGGTCGCGGATCGCCGACAGGACCGTGCGGACCAGGTGGTCGACACCGTTTGGGAGCTCGAACCGGAACTCCTCCCGAACCCGACCCAGGAACTCGTCGGCGTTCATCTTCATGGGGGTCTTCGTCGGGTCCCAGCCCTCGTAGTAGATCCCCTTGACCAGCATGGGGAGCTGTGCGCCGAGCTGCGGGATCTCCTCGACGGTGAGCCGATCCCGCAGGGCTTGGAGGACCGTCCGCAACGCGGCGTACGACTGGTTGCGACGTTCCTTGGGCCAGCCGTACGTCTCCTCGATCTTCCGCAGGATGTGGTTCGTCTTGTCGACCGTCTTGTTGAAGGCCGCGTATCCGGTCTCCGCCACCGTCGGACCTCCTTCCTTTCGTGCTGGAACGTCACGTCGGTCGGCCACGTCGGCACGTGGCTGGAACGGTCAGGTCGAGCGCAAGGCCGGGAGCAGGTCGCTCTCCGCCCAGCGCAGGAACGGGCTCTGCTGGTCTCCTCCCACCTGCACGATAGCGACGTGGGTGAATCCCGCGTCCGCGAATGACCGGACCGCGCTGACGACCGCCTCGACGTTCGCGCCACAGGGGATGGCTCGGGCGACGTCCGCTGTGGTGACGAACGTCGTGGCCTGCTCGAAGGAGGCCGGGCCGGGAAGCTCGGACATGACCTTCCAGCCCAGGCCGAACCATCGGAACTGCTCGTGCGCGCGTCGGCGGGCCGCGTCCTCGTCGGTGTCGTAGCAGATCGCGAGCTGTCCGATGCGAGGCTTGCCGGCACCGCCAACCTCGTCGAACGCGGTCGAGAAGTCGGGGTTGGGCTCCGTCGCGATGAGCGCGTCGGCACGTGCGCCCGCGAGCTCGATGGATCGTCGGCCCGACACGGCGATGCCGATTCTCGGCGGAGGGTCGGGAACGTCCCAGAGCTTCGCGGACTCGACGGTGAAGTGCCGTCCGGTGTAGCGGACGTAGCCGCCGCGCAGCAGGGATCGGATGATGTCGACCGCCTCGGCGAGCATCTCGTGGCGGACGTCCACCGGTGGCCATCCGCGACCGACGACGTGCTCGTTGAGGTTCTCTCCCGCGCCGAGGCCGAGCGTGAATCGCCCGTCGCTGAGCAGTGACACCGTCGCCGCCTTCTGGGCCACCACGGCCGGGTGGTAGCGGAGGAGAGGACAGGTGACGTAGGTCATGAGCGGGATGCGTGTCGTGGCCTGGGCGGCGGCGCCCAACACCGACCAGGCGTAGGGCGAATGGCCCTGCGCGTCCAGCCACGGGAAGTAGTGGTCGCTGATGACGGCGAAGTCGAATCCGGCGTCCTCCGCGTTCCGGACGTCCTCGACGAGCTGCGAAGGGCCGGCCTGTTCGCACAGCATCGTGTAGCCGATCTCGACCATGGCGCCTCCGCGGGACGGCCGTTGTCCTCGACCACCGGTACCCGGCTGGCGCGGGGACAATCGTCGCCCGGCCCGGGAGCGGGACGACTCACCCGAGTCCGTGTGATCGCCGGTCTCCGGCGTCTCGGTTCAGGGGCGGAGCGTCACGTCCGCGGTCGCCGGGCGAGCACGAGGAGGTCGACGAGTCCGGTCAGCGCGACGACGCCACAGATGCCGGCGGCGACCCATTCGCCCGTGGCCGTTCCGTCGGGTCGACCGGCCGCGAGCGCGAACGCGATGGCGCCCGCGGTCCCGCCGAGGAGGGCGGCGACCGCGAGGACCCGACGCAAGCGGTAGGCACTGCGCGCCGTGGTCGGCTCGGTGCCTGTGCGCTCTGGCATGGCGTCGCTTGGTACCCGCGTCCTGGTGCTTCACACGGTGTCATGCCGCGGCGTGGTCTCCCGTCGGCCCGGGTGGCTGTGGGTTGCCGCTTCGACCGGATCCGGACCGCGCCGGCGTGTCCCGTATTGAAGCGGTGACGATCCGTTGACGACGTGTGTCCGGGATTCCTAGCGTGATCACCGGCTGGTCGAGCGGGAAGGTGGCGTCATGACGCGTCGTCTGGCTCCGGCATGCGTCCTGGGTCTGGTGGTGCTCCTCTGCGCCGGCGCGGTGTTCGCCTCACCCGCCTCGGGCGCGCCGGCCGCGAGCGCCGGAGCGTCCCGAGGGCACGAGTCGCTCGGGACGGTCGAGGAACGGCAGGCGGTCTCCGCGACGGGAGTGGGCGCTCTCGCGACGGGCACGCTCCTCACCGGAAAGGTCTCGCTCTATCCGCGCGCCATCCGGTTGCGTCACTCGGGCGCGGCGAACGGTCGCATCATCGCCAGCGTCGTCACCTTCACCGAGCGGGGTGGCGAGGGCGCGATCCTCGAGAGCGTCGACGATGGCCGCACGTTCCAGCAGGTCGGCAGCATTCCCGCCGCCCAGCAGGCGGGGACCCAAGGGCTGTGCTGCGCGAGCATCTACGAGCTGCCCACCCAGGTGGGGGACCTGCCCGCCGGCACCCTCTTGTGGGCCGGGAGCGTGGGCCAGGACGCTGGTTCCGATCGGCGGATGACGCAGCGCGTGTGGCGGAGCCACGATCTCGGTCGGACCTGGACCTACCTGTCGACGTGCGCGGCGTCACCGAACGCTCGCGGCATGTGGGAGCCGGAGCTGTCCGTCGACAGGTACGGCCGGCTCGTCTGCCACTTCGCGGATGAGACCGAGGGGCCGGAGGGGAGCCAGCGGCTGGCGCGCACGGTGTCGACGGACGGCGTGACGTGGAGTCCCGTGCACGAGACCGTGGCGAGTCGACCGGGGCTCGGCCGGCCGGGGATGCCGATCGTGCGCCGCCTGCCCGACGGCTCCTACGTGATGGTCTACGAGATCTGCGCGGCGCCCGGGCAGTACGACTGCGCCCTGTACCTTCGCAGGTCGGCGGACGGATGGGACTGGGGTGATCCCTCCGATCCCGGCAGCATGCTGGTCGCGGCGTCCGGTCGGTACTTCACGCACACCCCGAACCTCGCCGTCGTGCCGCGGAGTGACGGCGGTGCCCGGCTGGTGCTGGTGGGGCAGCTGCTGCAGGACCCGGACGGGTCCATCGCGGCGGGCAACGGGGCCACGCTCATGGTGAACGAGCGTGACGGGTACGGCCCGTGGCGGGAGGTACCCGCACCGGTGGCGGTCCCCGGGGCCTACAACAACTACTGCCCGAACTACAGCTCCACGCTGGTGCCCTCGACCGACGGTAGGAGCATTCTCGAGATCGCCACCGACTACGCCGAGGACGGCGTGTGCAAGGCGTACTACGCCACCGGTCGGCTTCCCGGCCCCACGAGCCGCTGAATCATCCTCGGCAGCCGGTCACGGTCACAGCAGCTGACCGTTGCGGCGAGGGCACGTCCGCGGCCGGCCCGTGATCGCGCTCGAGAGCTCTCTCGGCGTCGGCGACGTCGATGGAGGGAGCGTCGGCGACGGAGTCTCCGTGGGCGTCGGCGTGTCGGTGGGTTCCGGACTGTCCGTCGGCCCTGGCGTGTCGGTGGGCTCCGGAGTCCCCGTCGGCTCTGGCGACTCGCTCGGACCCGGTTGTGGCGTCGGCGTCGTCGGCTCGGGCTCGGTCGGCTCGGACGTCGGGGTGGGCGTCGGCTCCGGCGAGGGCGTCGTGGGTGTCGGAGTCGGCGTGGGTGTCGGCGTACTGGGTTCCGGCGTGGGTGTCGGCTCCGACGTCGGCGTGGGCTCCGGCTCGTCCGGTGGCGACGTGGTCGGGCGCGGGTCGGGCGGCTCCGACGGCGGTCTCGACGGAGCGGGCGGAGCAGGGCTGTCCGAGGACGTCCGCGACGGCCTCGGCGCGGGGTCCGCCGATCGAGTGAGCACGACGCGGACCCGGGTCCCGACCGGCACACGGGTTCCAGCCGCTGGCCGCGTCCTCGCGACGACGAGGTGGCCAGCCGCCGAGGACGATGGTCGGCGGACGCGTCCCACCACGAGGCCCGCGTCCGTCACCTTCTGGCGCGCATCCCGGATGTCGAGGCCGCGAACGTCGGGGACGACGGACCACCCGCTCGCCACGACGAGCGACACGGTCGAGCCTGGCGGCACCTGCGTACCCGGCTTTGGCGTCGCGGCCAGCACGATGCCCTTCTCGTGGGGGGAGTCTCGCTCTTCGACCGTGCCCAGTCGCAGGTCGGACTCGGCCAGCACCTCTCGGACCTCCTCGACCGGGTGCCCGACGATCGGGGGAACCGTCGTCGGGTTCGGTCCGGCCGAGATGAACACGTCGACCACCGTCGCTTTGGTGACCGTCGCGCCAGCGGTGGGGTCGGTACGGGTCACGTACCCGACGGGCACGGTGTCGCTCGCCTCCGTGCGCTGGGCGCCGACGCGCAGTCCTCGCGCGCGCAGCTGCTGGACCGCCTCGTCGAGCGGCATGCCCGCGAGGCGTGGCACCACGACTCGCGGGTTCGCGGCGGCGACCGCCATGTCCTGCGGCTTGTCGCTCATCCGCCAGACGGCGACGGCCCCGACGAGGCCCAGCAGGATGACGATGCACACGGCGAGAAGAACCCCGCGTGGCGACCGACGCGTGCTCGAGCCGTCGTCGAGGGCAGTGTCGAGGACGTCGGGTGCGGCCGGCGATCCCGAGAACGAAGATCCCGAGAACGAGACAGACGACGGGGCGAGGGCGAACGGGTCGTCGGTCGACCGCGCCGATGTGGACCTGGCCGCGCCTGGCCCGCCGTCCACCGACGGAGCGGCCGGCGCCGGGACGCGTGGGAGGTCCGTGGGCGGACCGTCCTCACCTGGAGTGGTTCGCTGCCCCGCCGGTTCGGCGTCAAGCGGCGAGACACGTGGCAGGTCCGTGGGTGGGCCGTCGGGGTCGGGTGCCGGCTCAGCTGACCGACCCACTGTGGGCAGCAGGATGGTCGGAGCGTTCGCCGAGCCGGGGGCGTCCGAGGACGACGCGCCGCTGGCGGTCGTCGTCTCCTCGGAGGCCGCGGTGTCCGCTGTCGCGGGCTCGTCGGACGCCTCGGTCGACGCGCTCTCCGGCGACGAGTCGGCCTCGCTCGTCTCGGCCGGCGCGGCGGAAGACGACTCGGCCGGTGCGGGCTCGGCGGCGGAGGACGTCTCTGGCGTACTCGCCGTGGGTGGGGCTCCGCCAGTCTGCTCGTCGGAGGATGTCTCCTCCGACGCCGACGACGGGAGCGGCCCGCCGGCGGGTGTGGGGGTGGGCACCGCCGGTGGACCAGGTGGTGTGGGGCCTCCCACGTCGGGTGCGGGCGGACCGGCGGTCGGCTCGGTGCCGGACGGCTCGGTGCCGGTCGGCTCGGTGCCGGTCGGCTCGGTGCCGGTCGGCTCGGTGTCGCTCCCGGCGGGGTCCGACGTGGGCAGGGAGCTGAGTGCGGAGGCCGCGTCATCGAGGATCTGCTGGATCCGCGCGAGCCGTTCGCCGACCTCCAGGAGGGCCGTCCGCATCGCGGGCGCATGGGGATACCGGCGAGCCGGATACTTGGCCAACGCGCGCAGGATCGGGATGTCGAGGAACGCCGGCACGTCCGGGTTGCTGGTCGACGGCGCTGGTGGGTTCGTCTTGGCGTGAGCGCGCACGAGCTCGGCGACGCTGTCCGCCTCGAACGGCGGCCGCCCGGTGAGGAGGTGGACGAGGAGGCACCCCACCGCGTAGACGTCGCTTCGGGAGTCGGCCTCGCCACGGGCTTGTTCGGGCGCCTGGTACGCCACCGCTGCGGTGACGTCGTCGCCCCGTCCGTCGGACGCGGCCAGGCGCGCCGACGCGGCGATGGCGGCGATACCGAAGTCGGTGACCTTGATGTGGCCGCCTCGGGTGACCATGACGTTCCACGGGGTGAGGGCGCGGTGGAGGACACCCTTGTTGTGGGCGTGTTCCAGCGCGTCGAGCACGTCGCACGCGACAGCCACGGCACGCAGCGGCGAGAAGGGGCCTTCCTTGGCGAGGACCTCCGTGAGCGAGACGCCGTCGACGTACTCGTGCACCACCCACGGCACGAGCTGGCCGTGCACCGTCGTCTGCCCGACGTCGTGGACGGCCACGATGCCGGGGTGCTCGAGGCTCGCAGCGGCCCACGCCTCCTGGACGAAGGAGACGACGTGCTGCTTGTCGGTGAGCAGTCGCGGGTGGAGGACACGCACGGCGACCCGGCGGCTCAGCCGCCGGTCGTGGGCGGCGTAGAGGACGGCGCTTCTGCCTGATCCGAGCCGCTCTCGCAGGACGTACCGGTCTCCGAGAACGACGACGTCGGAGTGGGGCGAGGAGCCAGGCCCGGGTACTTCGCGACGTAGCACCCGGCGTTTGTACCCGGTCAGATACGTCTTTAACAAGCAAATGGGATCTTCTCCACGCGAACCACCATCAATGTCACCGTGCATGTCACGGAGCGTGACCATGGTTTGGCGGGTTGTGCGGTGGCTCGCGCTCGTGTCACGCCGTCGAGGCCCGTCGGCGCCGCCCCGGCGTCCCAGTCGAGGGCCACAGTCGGGGGTCACGGTCGAGGGCAGCGGGGACCGACGCAAAGCCGAGTGGTCGTGGCACGGTCGCCCGTCGGGGTCCCGGACGCCTCGGGGTGGAGGGGCCCGCAAGGAGTGGTCGAGGGCTCCGTCGTCCCGCTCAGCCGGCGGAGATCGCGTCAAGGAAGCCTTGACAGCGGGAATCCCGTGGCCCCACGTCCGAGGCACCGCCACCGCGCCCACGGTCCTCGCCGCCAGGCCGTGGCGGCGAGCGACGGTCAGCTGAGGCCCACCTGGTCGAGCGGGATCTCGGCGTTGGCCAGCTTGGCGGGGTCGACCGGACGCCGTGACCGCACGAGGTCCTGGACGATGTCCATGCTTCCCCAGACGTTGACGTGCAGCCCGGCGAGCAACGTCTTGCCGTCGAGCCAGAAGGCCATGAGCTGCCCGGAGCTGAGGTCGCCACGGGTGACCACCTCGGGGGCGAGCTCCGGCGGGACGTAGCCGCTGTACTCCAGGCCGGCGTCGTACTGGTCGGAGAAGAAGAACGGAAGCACGTCGTGGATGACCTGCTGGCCCAGCATGGCGCGCGCGGCGACCGGCCCGCTGTCGTGGGCGTTCGCCCAGTGCTCCACACGAAGCCTGCGTCGGAGGAGCGGGTGCTGCCACCTGGCCACGTCGCCGGCGGCGAAGACGTCCGGGTCGGAGGTGCGCAGCGACTCGTCGCAGACGATCCCGTCGTCGACCTCCAGCCCGGCGGACTCGGCGAGCTCGGTCGCCGGCCGGACGCCGATCCCCACGACGACGACGTCGGCGGGAAGCTCCACGCCCGCGCTCGTGACCACGGACGCGACCGAACCTTCCCCGCGGAACGCGGTCACGCTCTCGTCGAACCGGAACGTCACCCCGTGCCTGACGTGGAGGTCGGCGAGGAGGCCACCGACCTGTGGCCCGAGGACGCCGTACAGCGGGGTCGGCTGCGCCTCCACGACAGTGACGTCGGCGCCGCGGGTCCGCGCTGCGGCCGCCACCTCGAGCCCGATCCACCCCGCGCCGACGACGACCACCTGTCGGGCCTCGCGGAGGCGGTCACGGAGCGCCGTCGCGTCCGCCATGGTGCGCAGGTAGTGGACACCGGCCAGGTTCCCGCCGGGAACCTCGAGACGCCGCACGGTCGAGCCGGTCGCCAGCAGCAGGCGGTCGTACCGCAACGTGGCGCCGTCGGCGAGGTGCACCTCGTGCGCGGACAGGTCGAGCCGCGTCGCCGCCACGCCGAGTCTCACGTCGATGTCGTGGTCGACGTACCACTGGTGCTCGTGGAGGACCGCCGTCTCCGGCTCAGCGTCGCCGGTGAGCACACCCTTGCTGAGCGGAGGTCGTTCATAGGGCAGGTGCGGCTCGGCGCCCACCAGCACGAGATGTCCGCTGAAGCCCTCGTCTCGCAGAGTCTCGGCAGCTCGCGCTCCGGCCATGCTGGCACCGACGATGACGAACCGCTCGTCCGTTCGCTGAGACATGCGTTCCTCCTCGAGGCCCTCCGGTGACCGGGGTGACCACGGCTCGCCTGGGGCGGCTGGTTCATCCGCGAGAGTCCGCGCCATCGGCCGCTCCTCCGTAACCTAACCCCGGATGACGCCGCCGGACGCCGTCCACGTGGGGCCACTCGTGGTGTCGCTTGCGAGACGCCGGCGTCGTGGCGAGTCGTGTCCATGTCTTCCCGGTGCTCGAGGTCTGTGCTCACGTCGGCCCAGCGCTTGCCTGGTGTCAACGTCTCATTGACATGGTTCCGCGTTCGCGTCGTCGCATCAGGTCCCGTCGAGTGTGTTGCTGGGCGGCGGTCGGGCCGACTTGTCGAGGGGCACCTCCCGCCGCGCGGCGGGGACGAGCGAGCAGGACGAGTGCAGGAGGACGCGCGCAAGAAGGACGAGCGCCGGGAGGACGGATGCAGGGAGAGGGCAGGGGGTGCGCAGCCGGGCGAAGGAGACAGGCGGCCCGGCATGACGGACGTCGACGACAGGACGCGGACAAGTCGGTCAGCGTCGGCTCGGACGCTGCTCAGCCACGAGTCCAGGGTTTTGTCCTGATCAAGATCGGGCAGAGGAAACGAGAGCGTTCAAGCCTGGACTTCGCGAGAACGAGGTGACCGCCGATGACAGCACCCATCGCAGTCGACGACATCGAGACCATCGACGGCGCCGGAAGAGTCCCGTCCCCCGAGGTCGTCGACGTCGACGTCCCAGGCCTGGAGCCGGGCCTCGGTGGCGAGGACGGCCCGGAGGGGGAGGTCAGTGGTCAGGAGCGGGCGCGTCGGCTCATCGTCGAGCACATCGGGCTCGCGCGACAACTCGCTCGGCGGTACGCGGGACGGGGCGAACCTTTGGAGGAGCTCGTTCAGGTCGCGATGGTGGGGCTGGTCCAGGCCGCCGCCCGGTTCGACCCGGAACGAGGGTCGCCCTTCTCCTCGTTCGCCGTTCCAACCATCCTCGGTGAGCTCCGCCGGCATTTCCGAGACCACTGCTGGTCTGTCCGCGTGCCTCGTCGTCTCCACGACGTGCACCTGGCCATGAACCGGGCGAGCGAGGTGCTCTCGGCCAGACTCAAGCGCGCTCCCACCATCCGCGAGCTCGCGGACGCGCTCGACGTCACCGAGGAGGAGATCCTCGAGTCGCAGGAGATCGGACGTGCGTACTCGGCCTTGTCGTTGGACTGCCCGGTGGGTGAGGAGGACTCGGCGACCCTGGGCGAGCTCGTCGGTGACGACGACGACACCTACGAGTACATCGAGAACCGCGAGGCGGTGCGGCGGATCCTTCCCCACGTTCCGCCTCGCGAGCGGCGCATCCTCTACCTGCGCTTCTACAAGGGGCGCACCCAGTCGCAGATCGCCGAGGAGTT
>Ga0310826_101481_pt1 | contig 11448 bp, 17 predicted proteins | sample WT_ome_FD_201306 | JGI IMG/M metagenome (GOLD analysis project Ga0310826, IMG submission 201306) | Sorghum-adapted microbial communities enriched on wild type (WT) sorghum from Joint BioEnergy Institute, Emeryville, California, United... ... | reverse complement strand
AGCGTGGATCTTCATCCGGGTCCTCCTTGAGGCGTTGGCGTTGGACACCTCCAGCCTCTCGGTGGGCCCGGATGGCCTTTCAGCTGTTCACAACGTGTGTGGGCGGCTCAACTAGAGCGCGATGCCCGCGCCCGTCTCCGCGGGGCGCATGAGGACGAGCTCCGGCACGATGCAGTTGGGCGACGTGCGCAGCAAGAACCGCACCGCCTCGGCGACGTCCTCGGGGCGCATCATCTCGTCGGCGCTGACCTGTTCCTTGATGAACTCGGTCATGGCGGTGTCGACGAAGCCGGGGCAGATCGCGGTCGCCTGGATGCCCTGGCCGTTCACCTCGCGCTGGGTCGCCTGCGTGAAGTTGATGATCGCCGCCTTGGTCGCCCCGTACACCGAGAGCCACGGCTGGCCGGCCTTGCCGGCGATCGAGGCCATGTTCACGATCAGGGCCTTGCGGTGCTCGGCCCCGGCCTCGCGCAGCATCGGGATGCCCTCGCGCGTGGCGATCACCGTCGCGCGCAGGTTGACCGCGATCTGCAGGTCGAGGCGCTTTGTCGGGATCGAGTCGAGCGCAGCCCCGTAGCCGAATCCGGCGTTGTTGACGAGCGCGTCGAGGCGGCCGTAGCGCTCGCGGTGCTCGGCGACCGCGCGCACGATCTCATCCTCCTCGGCGAGCTGGGCCGCGACGGCGTGCGTCTCGATCCCGGCCGCGCGGAGCTCCCCCGCGGCCCGCTCGAGCTTGTCGGGGCGCCGCGCCACGATCGTCACCGCGTAGCCCTCCTCGCCCAGCAGCCGGGCGATCGCAAAGCCGATCCCGCTCGATCCGCCGGTCACCAGCGCTGCACGTTCAGCCAACCCAAAGCTCCTCTCTCAGCTCGCACGTCATTGCGTGGCGCGGCGCACCCTACCCGGCGAACGGCCGCGCCGCCGCGATACCCGGCCCGTTTTAGTGATCTTTACGGGTGGTTTCTACGATGACGTTTCGTGAGTCAACTATTTGAGAGCCGCGTGCGCGCCCGAGCGATCGTCGGGGTGGGCGTGCTCGCCCTCGCGCTCGCGGCGTGCGGCGGCGACGGGGAGGAAGGGTCCGGCCCGACCCCCGCGCCCGCCAGCTCGTCCTTCCCGGACCCCGCAGGCAGGACCATCGACGAGCTGCTCGCCGAGGCCAAGCCCGGCGACGACATCGTCGCCTCGCCGGCCGGCGCCGTGTTCGAGCCCGGCGACAAGCGCTTCGCGTTCGGCCTGTTTCACCTGGATCGCTCGCAGGTGACCGACGCCGAGGTCGCGATCTACGCCCAGTCCAGGCACGACTCGGAGGCCCGGGGCCCGTTCCCCGCTCGCGTGGAGTCACTCGAGACCGAGCCCGCGTACGTCGCAAAGACGACCGCGGACGACCCCGACGCCGCCAAGGTCGTCTACGTCTCCAAGGTGCCGTTCAAGACAGCGGGGGAATGGCGCCTGATCGCGATGGTGCGTACCGACGACGGGGTGGTTGCGGCCCGGGTCCCGAGCGTCGTGGTGAAGGAGCAGAAGGGCATCCCGGGCGTCGGCGAGCCGGCCCCCGTGGTGCATACGCCGACCGCCGACGACGTTGGCAGCCTCGCGGAGATCGACACCCGGCAGCCGCCGAGCACGATGCACGAGCACGACCTTGCGGACGTGCTTGGCGAGCAGCCTGTGGTGCTGCTGTTCGCGACGCCCGCGCTCTGCGTGAGCCGAGTCTGCGGGCCCGTGGTCGACGTCGCCGAGCAGGTCAAGGACGACTACGCGGACGAGGGCGTCGCCTTCATCCACATGGAGATCTACGAGGACAACGTGATGGACCCCGAGAACCTGCGCCCGCAGGTGAAGGCGTACGGCCTCTTCACCGAACCGTGGCTGTTCGTGATCGACGCGCAGGGGATCGTCCGGGAGCGCATCGAGGGGGCGTTCAGCGTGAGCGAGCTCGAAAAGGCCGTCGAGCGGGTCCTCGCCGACGCGCCGGCCGGTTGATCCGCAGGCCCGGGTCGAGTACCCTGCCGCGATCACCCGACGCCGGGAGGGCCCCGTGAAAAAGATCTCGCTTCTTGGGCTTGCGGCCTGCGCCCTCGCGGTGCTGGCCGCTGGGACCGCGTTCGCGGCCGTGATCAACGGGACCCGGCACAACGAGCTGCTGGGCGGAACGCCGAAGGACGACGTGATCCGCGGCAAGGGCGGCAACGACGTGCTCGGCGGCAACAGGGGTGACGACCGGCTGTTCGGCGGCGCGGGGAACGACCAGATGGCGGGGATGCGCGGCGCGGACGTCCTCAAGGGCGGCCCGGGCTCCGACCGGATCTACGAGTACGACGTCTCGGCGCTTTTGGCCGCGCGGGGTATGTCCGGGTTCCCGGACCTGCCGGGAAACGACCGGGTGTTCGGCGGCGGTGGCCCTGACCTGGTCTACGCGTCGGGCGGGAGGGACGTGGTGAACGGCGGCTCCGGCAGCGATCACCTGGACCTGGGACCCGGTGAGGACAAGGCGAGCGGGGGAGCGGGCAATGACTACATCGTCGCGGACGATGGCAAGCGCGACGTCATCGCGTGTGGGCCGGGCGATGATCTCGTGCGCGCCGACTCGCTGGACAGATACGCGAAGGACTGCGAGACGATCGAGCTCGTGGCTGGGGAGGGCGCATGAGGAGGGGCGCCCGAATGAGGATTTGGCGCACGGGGCTGGCGACGGGCGGGTTCGCGCTGCTCTTGGCCGGGACGGCAATCGCCGCGGTCATCAGCGGCACCAAGGACGGCGAGATCCTCGGCGGAACCCATAAGGCGGACGTGATCCGCGGCAAGGGCGGCAACGATCACATCGGTGGGAACCGGGGCAACGATCGCATCCTCGGTGGGCCCGGGAACGACTCGCTGGCCGGCATGGAGGGCCGCGACGTCAGCAAGGGCGGGCCCGGGAACGACTCGCTGGCCGAGTACGACATCACCGATATCGGGGGCATCAAGCCGCGCGCGATCGGCGACGGCGCGCCGCGCCGGGGATTCCGGGACCTCCCCGGAAACGACCGCCTGTTCGGCGGCCCAGGACACGATGACCTGTTCGGGTCGGGCGGCAAGGACGTGCTTAGGGGCGGCAGCGGAAACGACTATCTGTACGGCGGGCCCGGGCGCGACCGCCACTTCGGCGGCGGCGGCAACGACTACTTCTTCACCGTCGACGGTGCACCGGACGTGGTTCGCTGTGGCCCCGGCATCGACGAGGTGGTCGTCGACGTGGGCCTCGACGACGTCGGCGAGGACTGCGAGCTGGGCGCGCCCAAGGGCTGAGCGAGGGCTCCTTGATCTGCCCGGCCCGCGTCGGTTAGGGTCGCCTGTAGGCGACCGAGGGGAGCTCCCGTGCGGGCTTACAGGCGAGTTGGATCGGCGGCTACCGCCTTCGTCCTGCTGCTCGGGGGGACGTCGGTCGCGGCCGTGATCAACGGGACCAATGGCAACGAGGTCCTCGCCGGCACCAAGAAGGGCGACGTGATCCGCGGCAAGGGCGGGAACGACCTGCTCGCAGGCAACAAGGGCAACGACCGCCTGATCGGCGGCCCCGGCAACGACACGCTGGCGGGGATGCGGGGCAACGATGAGTCACGGGGCGGAGCGGGCGACGACGACCTCGTCGAGTTCGACCCGACCACCCCCGCCGTCCGGGGCTTCGGTCTCGGCGCCCTGCGGCGCGGCATCGCGGAGGGGGTGCAGTTGCCCGGCCGCGACAGGCTCTTCGGCGGCAAGGGGCGCGACGAGCTCGACGGCTCGGGCGGCAGAGATCGCCTGGACGGCGGCCCCGGCGAGGACTTCCTGATTGGCGGGAGGGGCCGGGACCGTCTCATCGGCGGCGCCGGTTCCGACGAGATCATCAGCATCGACGGCTTCCGCGACGTGGTCATCTGCGGGGGCGGCGCGGACGAGGTCCTCGCGGACGGGCTCGATCAGACGGCGGACGACTGCGAGGCCGTCACCGTCCCGCCGCCGCCCTGAGGACCGCGCTTGTCGAAGGGGCCCCGCGCCCAGTCCGCTAGCCCGCGGTCGCGCGCGCGATCTCGAGCGCTTGGTCGTGCTCGAAGCGCACGTGCATCGCGGTCGCGCGCAGCCGCTCATCGAACTCGATCGCCATCGCGACGCCAAGCTCGACGTCGGCGTGGCTGGCCGCTCCCTCGCCGAGCCACGCGCCCCAGATGACCACGCAGCGCCCAACCAGCTGGATCTTGTCGGTCTGGATCCGCACCGAGTCCCAGGCGTCGATCCACCCACGCAGGAAGTCCCGGGCCTCCTCGCCGTAGTAGGGCCCGGGTTCCGGCCACAGCGGATCCGGGTCGACGCCGATGTCGTCGGCGAGGAACCCGAAGAACCGCTCGAAGTCGGCCGCGTTCCACGCGTCCGCCATCTCGCGCACGCGCACAAGCCGCGGGTCCTCCATGCCGCGAGCCTACTCCTCGCGAAGGGACGCGACGGGGGTGATCCTTAACATCGCCCGAGCGGGCCGGTAGCTCAGCGGTCAGAGCAGCGGACTCATAATCCGTAGGTCGCAGGTTCGAATCCTGCCCGGCCCATCGAAAAGCCCCGCAAATGCGGGGTTTTTCGCGCCTCGGGGCACTTCAAAGAGTGAAGCGTGTAGCGAATGTGTACCGAGATCGGAAGCGTCCGAGCGCGCACCTAGCTCCGGCGAGCTAGTTTTCGGTCCCGCGCGGCTGCTCCGGGAAGTCGAGGACGGGGGCGGGCTTGGGGCGAGTCGCCGGGCGTACCTTCCCGTCGCGGCCTTCAACTGTCCGAATCTGGACAGTTGCCACGTCCTCGGCGACGGTGGTGCGGGCAGGTGTTCGATTCTGAACACCTGCGGTGTCAGCGCAGGCTCGTGCTGCGGCTGCTCGCGGAAGTCGAGGACTGGTGCGGGCTTGGGCTTCGTGGCGGGCTGCTGCCGGTTGTCCCGACCGACCACTGTTCCACCTGGAACAGTGACGCCTTCGGTGTCCCTCATTACCGACTGGGGCGAAACCCCGCTCACCTCCGCAATCTCCCGCAGGCTCTTGCCGGCCTTGCGAAGCTCGATATGTAGGGCCTCGGCGAGCTTCGCGGGCTTGGGGCGCTTGGCGGGGTAGGACTTGCCGTCGCGGCCGGTGACGCGCTCAGGTGCGTCATTTGTCGCACCTGCCGTATCGCGCCGAGCGGGGTGTCTAAAGGACTCCGTCGCGATACGGCCACTGTCAAGAATGTGACAGTTGCCTAGCGCAGAGTCGGGCGGCGCGGTTGTGGGGGCGTCGCCCGATTCATTTCGGCCCGGCTGACGGTGCGCGCAGTTCTTCCGCCGGGGCGTGCGGTATTAGTACCAACCGATCCCTCGGGCCACATATTCGCCCGCGTTCCTTCAGCGCCAGGTGCGCGCCCAGGAGGCGGAACGAAAAGCAGGGGTCCGCGCCCCAGGAGGTTTGCGCGTCCGTCGGCTCGCCAGGAGGCCAGGAGCCCGTGGCGAGTGGAGGCCAGGAGCCCGCGGCGGATTGAGTGTCGTTTGCTCATTCCGACGTTGGAGGTCCTGTGCCCCGCAGCGCTCACAAGCAGCCGAAGACTTTCCGCGAAGCCCGACTCGCAGCGGGACTAACGCAGCAACAGCTCGCAGAGCTTGCTCAGTGCTCAATTGCCTATGTCAGGCTGATCGAAAGCGGCTATTGCCCTGAACGCTCGGTCGCTCGTGCGCGCTTGCTTCGCGTCCTGAGCGAGCGCGGCTACGTCCTTACAAACGACGAGCGCCCGGCCGCCAGCCCGGGCGCTCGTGAAGATCGGCAGGTGGGTGCCGACAATGCGGCAGGCTAACGGGCGGCCCCGACAGACGGCCCCTGACGGGCGCGCCGAGCTTCGCACCTTGCTTGGCGAGGTCGAGGCGTACATCCGCAGCTACGTCGCCCTGCCAGGGGACGCCGAGGCGGCGGCGCTGACTCTGTACGTCGCTCACACCTACGCGCTCGAAGGTGCCCACGCGACGCCGTACGTGCTCGTCATCTCGCCCGAGAAGCGGTCAGGCAAGACGCGGCTGCTGGAGGTGGTCGAACTGCTCGCCCACAACCCCTGGCGGGTGGCGGGTGCGAGCGAGGCCGCGATCTTCCGGCGGATCGCCGCTGATCGCCCGACGCTTCTGCTCGACGAGATCGACGCGATTTTCTCGAGCTTCTCAGAGCGCACCGAGCCCCTGCGGGCAATCCTCAACGCGGGGAACAGGCCCGGAGCCGCGGTCGCCCGGTGCGTAGGGGAGAAGGGCGACCAGGTGCGGGACTTCGAGGTCTTCTGCCCGAAAGTGCTCGCGGGGATAGATAAGGGCGAACGAATCCCCGATACGATCCGCGACCGCTCGATCACCATCGCCATGCGGCGCAAGGTCGACGCCGAGCAGGTGCGACGGTTGCGCTGGCGGCACGCGGACGCCGACGCCGAGCCCTTGCGCGAGTGCCTGGCGGCGTGGGCCGCAGAGGCCATCGAGCGCCTTCGAGACGCCGAGCCCGACCTTCCCCCTGAACTGGATGACCGTTCGGCGGAGGCGTGGGAACCGCTGCTCGCCATCGCTGACGAGGCCGGCGCGTACTGGCCCGAGCGCGCCCGCAACGCGGCGCGAGCCCTCAGCATGGCCGGCGAGGCTGAGGAACAGTCCCTAGGCACGCTCCTCCTGGGAGCGATCCGCGAGGCGTTCGCCGACGACGACCGGCTCGCAACCGCAACCTTGCTCGAACGGATCAACCGGGACGAGGAGATGCCGTTCGGCGGCTGGCGCGACGGGCGCGGCCTGGACGCTCGCCAGCTGGCCAAGCTGCTGCGGCCCTACCGGGTCAAGCCGCGTACGGTGCGGCTCCCGGACGGCACCACCCCCAAGGGATACCTACGGGAACAGTTCACGGACGTTTGGGCCCGCTGGCTCGACGCCCACCCCCTCCGTACAGAAGCGCCACAAGCGCCACAAGCGCCACAGAGCGCGGAACGCGACACAGATTTTCCGCATGAACAAGCGGTTGTGGCGGATGTGGCGGATGTGGCGGCCATATCCGGGGGGGGGTTAGGACCGTGGCGGATCGCGGCACAACAACCGCCGCAACTCAAGCCCCGGTGGACGAACAGGAGGCAGTCGCGCTCGGCCTCGACCCGTTCGACGACCTGACGCGCGAGGAAGCCGCCCTTGAACTGGAGGCCGGCCGATGAGCGCCACCGTGACCGCCAGCCGGCTACTCACCGCCGACCAGGTGGCCGAGCGCTGGCAAGTCCCGAAGGCTCACGTGTACAGGCTGACCCGCGAGGGCGCGCTGCCGACCGTGCGACTCGGCAAGTACTGCCGCTACCGCATCGAGGCCATCGAGGCGTTCGAGGCGGCCGGCGGGACAGACCGACCCACAACACGAAGGGAGCCCGCATGAGCGAGGAGACGAGGACCGACGTCAAAGCCCGCATGGTGGCCGAGCAGTTGCACCGCATCGCGCTCGAACGCGGCATCGATGTGATGTTCGCCGTGGTCGAGCAGCAGTTGACCCGCCCGGAGGTCATCGCGGCGCTGGTGTTGATGGTGCAGTACGACGCACGGCAACAGGCGGGCCGGCGCGTGCGGTTCGAGGTCGATTGCGAGCCGCTCGACTTCCTGCGCGGCGTCAAGCCCGACACCCGCGCCGTGCTCGCTTTGGTCCGCCGACTTGACGAAGACGAGCAGCGCGAGGCCCTGGCCGAACTCGTCGCGCTGCACGCCGAACTCGACGCCGCCGAGCTGATCGCGGCGCGACAGGCCCATCTCAACTAGCGAAGGAGCAACACGACATGAGCAAGAACACAAACCAGAACCCCGAGACCCCCGAGCAGGCCCAAGAGCCCGACGCCCTTGCCGAGGGCGGGCGCAAGGCCCTGGAGGCCGAGCGGGAGGCCCGCAAGCGCGCCGAGCGCGAGGCCCGCGAGGCCCGCGAGCGCGCCGCGAGGCTCGAGCGCGACGCCCTGCGGCGCAAGGTGGCGGAGGACAAGGGCGTCCCCGAGGCCGCGGTCGAGTTCCTGACCGGCGATACCGAACAGGAACTGGCCGAAGCCGCCGACCGCCTGCTCGCCGCGTTCAAGCCCGCCGACGCCGACCTGCGGCGCACCCCGCGCGAGCATCTGCGGCCCGGCGCGGTCCCGAGCAGCGAGCCGTCGGACTTCGGCGATCTCGCTGATCGTGTCCGGAGTCGGCTCTAACCTGTGGGCCACGCTGATCGGCGCGATGCCGGACAGCCCCGGACATATGGGCAGCGCCGCGATGGCAGCCCCCGCGTGATGCGGATGACGTAATAACCGCGCCCCCTGCGGGCGCAGGCCATCGTGAAAGGAGCGTGAGCCCAATGGCTCTTCTCACTTCCCAGCCCATCAGCCGCCTCGCCGTGGCCCTGCTGCGCCGGCAGCTAGTACTGCCGAACACCGTGATTCGCGTACCCGCCGGCGAGTACTCCGGCCCGTCAGGCGGCACCGTGACCGTCCGCGTCCCGGTGCCGCGTGAGGCGAAGGAACAGACCACGCCCGGGGCGCAAATCGCCTACGTCGACGCGGAGGAGATCGGCGTCGACGTGCAGGTCAAGCACTTCTACGACGGCGTTCTGATCACCGACGAGACGCTCAGCCTCGAGCTCGAGGATTTCGGGAGGCAGATCCTGCTCCCGCAGGTCGCATCCGTCGCCGAGCGCGCCGAGGCCGAGATCGCCGGTGTCATGAACTCGCTACCGGCGACGGGCGAGGTCGCCTGGCCGAGCGATCCCGATGCGGTCGAGGAGACCGAGACCGTCGTGCTCGCGGCGCGCGAGCTGCTGACGCAGAACGGTGCCCCGGCCGGCGGGCGCTACCTGGCCGTGAGCCCGGACGTGGCGACCAAGCTGCTCAAGGTGGACAAGTTCTCGCGGGTGGACGCCCGCGGCAGCTCAACCGCGCTCGACGAGGCGATCCTTGGCCGCATCTACGGCCTCACCGTTGTTGAGTCGGCCGCGCTTGAGCCGGGTTCGGCAGTTGCCTACCACGAGTCCGCCTTCGCCTTCGGCAACGCCGCGCCCGCGGCTCCCGGCGGCGGCGCTGACAGCTCGACGGCACAGGAGGGCGGGGTTTCGTTGCGCCACGTGCTCGCGTTCGATCCGTCGCACCTGAGTACTGCGTCGGTGGTGTCGGTCTTCGCGGGCGCGAGCGTGGTGGCCGAGAACGCCGGCGGCGATGAGATCAAGCGCGCCGTTCGGATCACGGGGGCTACCTCGTCATAACTGCCATGGTGGCAGGTCTCCGAAGCAACCCCGAAGCGGGAGCGCGTCGCCCAGGAGGCGGCGTGCTCCCGCTCACGGGGGAGGGGGTGGCCGGGGCGGTGCGCGGGACTTTGATGCGTCCGCATCAAACAGGCGGCGTGCTCTCGCTTACCGGGGTGGGGGTGACCCCTTCGCCGCCCGACGGCCCGAGCCGGGGGCTTAGCGGCCCCCTCTCGGCGTGCGCAGAACCCGTCGTTTTCGGCGCGTCACATACCGCAACCTGAACGACGTGTTTTCAGGATTTACAAGCACTTGTATTTCGTGGACGGCCGCGGGCGTCACATACCGCAACCTGAACGAAGTGTTCTCAGTTCTGAAAACGAGACCCGCACCGATTCGCTCGGAGGTTCCGCGCCGTGGTCGCTAAGTTCGCCTCGCCGCAGGCCAAGCGCCTCGCCGACCAACTCGGCCTCGACCCCGCGCTGATCCACGGCACCGGCAAGGGCGGCGCGATCACCGCCGACGACGTGCGGAGCGTGGCTCCGCCCGAGCCGCCTGCCGACCTAGAAGCCGCGGGGCGCGAGTTGTGGCGCTCGATCACTGCGACCTACGAACTGCGAGCCGACGAGCTGCGACTGCTCACGGAAGCTTGCCGGACCACCGACGAACTCGAACGGCTGCGCGTGGCACTCGCTGAGGCCGAGCCTGTGGTCGCGGGGTCAAAGGGGCAGGTTCGCCCTCACCCGCTGATCGCCGAGATACGCGCTCACCGGCTCGCCCTCCGCGGCCTGCTCGCCTCCATCGGGATCGAGGATGCCGACGCCCAGGATGGCGACGCTGCGGCCCAGCGCTCGCAGGCAGGCCGCGCCCTGGCTCGCCAGCGTTGGGGCGGGAGGCGGCGCTAGATGGCTCGTAAGCGCCGCCCCAAGCTTCCGCCCGACCACGAGGGGCAGGTGCTCGCTGAGGCGTGGCGCTCGGCCGCTGAGGCTCACGCGCGCATGGCCGGGCTCATGGACGCCGAGTTTCGGGACGTGCCCTGGCATGAGCGCGTCGAGCGCCTGCAGGGTCTCAGCAACGCGCAGCTACGCGCGCTCGCCCGCAGGCATCGGGCTCGCGCCGTGCTGAGTTGTCTCGACAACGCCGCAAGGAGCTAGCTATAGCTATGCGCTTCGCCACCATCGAGGACGTCGAGGCCCGCATGGGGCGCGGCCTCGCCCAGGCCGAGCGCGAGATCGCCGAGTACGTCCTGGCGGCGGTCTCCGACGCGATTGCGGGCGAGTTCGATGTGCCCGACGACCCGCCGGCCGTGGTCCGGCTGATCGTGGTCGAGAAGGCGGTCGGCGCGCTGAACAACCCGCAGGGCCTTGCGAGCTTCTCAGAGCAGATCGGCTCGTATCAGCGCTCCGGCACGTACCCGCGAGCCGCTGACGTGGGCATCCGCCTCAGCGACGCCGAGCGCCGCATGATCCGCCGCGCTCTCGGCTCGACGTTCAGGCCCGTACCGCTGCGCACGCCGTACACGTAGAGACCGAAAGGACCGGCGCGCTGCATGAAAGTGCCCATCTCGGCGAGTGCTTCCTGCGCCACTGGATCGCCAGCATCGGCAGCGCGGACCACGGCGCGGGCGCGGCCAAGGGTCGGGTGAGACATGCCGACAGCCGGGGCGACCTTCTCGCGGGTGCGGCCTCCGACGGGAAAAGTTTTCCCTTCGGAAGCGTTCTGCTTGAGATTCGCTTTCCGACGCTCCTCAGCCTCCGGCGCCAGCAGCGCCGTCAGCCGGTCGGCCATCCGCACGGCCTCCTCGGGGGTGAAAATCTTCGCGGCAGGTGTTCTCGTACAGAGCCCGCCGGAAGCGCTGCCCGGACTGCGCGAACGTCGTGTTCGCGCAGGCGCGAGTGTGCGCCCACCCTGGCTATCGCTTCGAGTAGGCCCCTCAGCGGTTCAGGGCGGGCAGATCAGCTCTCGCCAGCTGTCCGGCGCGATGCGCTCGAGCGCCGCGATCACGCGAGGGGTGTCCGGGGGCAGCGCGACCGTCGAATCCAAGAGTGGAGGAGCTCCCTCCAACCCAAGCTCGTCTGCCAGGCGCCGAATCAGCTCAGCCACCTCGGCACGGTCGGCGGACGGGTGGATCGTCCAAAAGGCACTTGCGTCCATGGCTTGACAGTAAGCATGTCCCCAGACGGGCTTCGGCCATTGCCAACTTGCCAACCCGATTCGTTGCGCCCCGGGC
>Ga0310826_101477_pt1 | contig 11476 bp, 4 predicted proteins | sample WT_ome_FD_201306 | JGI IMG/M metagenome (GOLD analysis project Ga0310826, IMG submission 201306) | Sorghum-adapted microbial communities enriched on wild type (WT) sorghum from Joint BioEnergy Institute, Emeryville, California, United... ... | reverse complement strand
GGCTGCATGGGATCGATCCTTTCAGACGGGTGACGACACAAACTGCCGCTCGCCATGTTCTTCCATTTTCATCAGTTCCATTATAGATTGGAAAGTGTAATCACCATACAACTTTGGCGCGAAATGGCAGCCAGACGCCATGAAATGCAAAAGAGGCAGGATTCTAGGGGGAATTGAAGCAAAAAAATGCATTTCATGTCCAATCCGAACATGAAATGCACCGAAATTTGATTGGGTCTCTACGTTAATCAGCACTTTTTCGACACTTAATCGTCACTTATCCCATACCTATTCGTCAATTAACCCTGACTGCACCAGCAGGCGATGGATCAGCACAGCCGCTTCCGCCCTGGACAGCATGTCCCTGGGAGCGAGACTGCCATGATCTTTACCAAAGACGATCCCGGCCTGTACGCTGGTTGCGACATCTCGCCTTGCCCACTCGGACACCCGGGTGGCATCCATGAAGGAACGCAGGATCTCGTGTTCCGATACGTCATCCGCGGCATCTAACAAGCCTGTCAGCGTCATGGCCCGCGCAATGATCACCATCGCCTGCTCCCGCGTGATCCCGTCGCTTCCCGCGAATCTGCCGTCCGCAAATCCCCGGATCAATCCGTAAGCTCCTGCTGTCCCGGCCACATCATGGTACCAGTTATCCTCACTTACATCCGTAAAGGAAATGGCGCCCTGCTGCCCGTGCAAGCCCAGCCCCCGCACCATATAGGCCGCAAATTCGGCGCGGGTGATCGGCTGATCGGGCCGGAAATGGCCGTCTTCATACCCGCTCAGGACGAGACGGTTGCCCAAATTGCCGATGATGTCCCCGGCCCAGTGACCGCCGATGTCCGGGAATGTTGCTTGATGCCATATGACGGAATACATGCTGTTCGTCAGACTGTTGATCCGGGCATAGGTTTTGCCGTCGATTACGACGATGCGGGTCGGCACATGGTGAATTGCGCCATCCGGTCCAATGTAGACACCGGTTGTAATACGATCCGGGTCCACATCATCCGGTATGGCAACCAGGCGCTCCACATATTCCCGAAAGATTGAAATCTCTGCCGACTGGCCGTCATGAACCGCCCGGATGCTATAACTGACCGGAGGAACGACGATGACGATCCCTTGGCCGTTTGCACCATCTTCCACAAACCGGATTTCTTCCTCCGAAGGCGTGAAAATTTCAATCTGCACCTTGATATCCTGCAGAGACACGCCGGTTCCGAACCGGTCCGCGATCTCGCTGATATTGAACAAGGGTGCCGGGATTTTGTATGATGATCTGTCCGTATGGAGCTCCACGACAACTTGCCGCGCTTCCATCTGTTTGATCATATGGCCAGTCAGCTCACTGATGACGGCCTCGCTTTCCACCGGCGCATAAATGGCAATGACTGCGTGTTCTCCCTCCTGATTCACCCTTTGCTCCAGCACGTTCTCGTCAAACAGGATCAAGGCTGTCTTGCGCCCGTTGACATCGGATGTCGTGATAACACCTGCACTTTCCGGCTTGCCATTGATGAAAATTTCCACCCGTTGGCCTGCGGGTTCGGATACGGACGGATCGGACACCACGTCATTGCCGCTTCCTACATCATTGCCCCCGCCATTATTGCTTCCGCCATCGTTTTCTCCGTCATCATTGCCGCCGCCGCTATCACCGTCGTCGTTCCCATCATCATCACCAGATCCGCCGCCGGGGAGAACGTGGATGGTGCGTTCCTGTTTCGACTGATTGCCCGATGAATCAGAAACGGAGTAGGTGAGTGTGTATGTGCCGGGTTGGCTCGTATTCACAGCACCCGTAACGACGACAGACCCGGTCAAATCACCATCATAGTTGTCGCTGGCTTCATATCCGGCCTCGACATAAACCTGTCCCCATTCCAGCGTCACCGTGCTGTCTCCCAGAAGTACAAGGACCGGCGGCTTCGTGTCCACGACTTCCACCGTACGGAACTTCGTGGCGGCCTTGTTCCCCAAGCTATCCGTCACGTTATATTCTAGAATGTAAGTGCCCAGCAACTGCACATTCACAGCACCTGTGACGACAATTTGCGACGAGATGTCGCCATCCGCATTGTCCTGTGCGATCGCGCCGGGATCGTCAAACGGTTCTCCCACTTCGTGCAGCATGTGCACGGGCCCCTTCAGCGTGATAACCGGTTCGTCCGCATCGATGACTTCCACCGTCCGTACGGCATGCCCTTCGTTCCCGGACGAGTCCGTGACGCTGTAAATCAGCGTATATTGGCCCAGTTGTCCCGTGTACACCGCGCCTGTCACGGTAATATATGCGGTAATATCTCCATCATAGTTGTCCAGTGCCGTTGCCCACTGATCCATGAAGTTTCCGCCCAGCGGAACATACTCCACGGCGTCCCCGTTCAGGGTCACGACGGGAGCCGTCGTGTCCACCACATGCACCTGCCGCATAATCTCCGTTGCGGCATTGCCTGCCTGGTCCTGAACATGGTAGATAATGGTATAGGTTCCCAGCTTCGTGGTGTCGACGTTGCCGGACACGGTGATCCAACCGGTGATCGTTTCATCGTCCGTATAATTATCTGAAGCGGTCGCGCCCGCATCTGCAAACGTCGTGAGCACTTCGTGGTACACGACCGGATCGCCCTGGAGCGTTAGCACCGGCTTGCTCTTGTCGAAAATAATCGCACTGCCGTCAGTGGTGGAAGTCACTTGCGCCGCAGCAGTGCCGATCAAATTCTCGAAATCCAACGTGAATTCGATTACATCCTCGGGATCTTCCTCATCAAGCACATAAGATGCAGCCCAAGAATAGCCCTCTTCGTCCATTTGTTCGGCCGTCACCGTTTGGCCGAAAATCTGCACCGTCACATGCTGAACCGCCTCGTTTGCTGTAAACTCCAATGTGACCGTATCACCGGGTTTGGCCCATCCAGCTGCCGCGTTGCTTGAACGCAAAGTCACAGTTTCCGCTTCCGGCGGCACATTCGGTTTCACCGTCAGCTCGATTGGATCGGATTCACTGGGATCGTTGCTTTCGTCTCCGGAATAATAAGCCTTCAGCTGATATTTGCCGACCACAAGATTCGAAACCGTGATTTCGGCTTTACCCTCGCTGTCCAGCGGAGCCGTACCAAGCACCGTCACCCCGTCCTTGAAGGTCACTTCCCCCGTCAGACCGGCTTGATATCCGGTAACGGTTGCGCTCAGCGTCACAGGCATGCCTTCCACTGCCTGCGAATGCGACAAGCTGAGCTCCGTCACGGTGCCGGTGATCATCTCCAAAAGTTCATTCCAGGTCATGATGTTGGTATGGTCGCTTTGCCCCTTCAAAACGACGGTTTCATCGTATTGCACAACCGCATCATACACGAATCTGGCGCCATCAAGGCGTTTGGACCCCATGATTTTGCCATTGTCGTTATAGGCCACCACCAGCATCGCAAAATCATTACCCGGGGCAAACACCCAATAGGTAAAATCTTTGTACAGAATCACGGGACAATAGCCTTCAAAACTTTGGGGATTGTCAAAACATCTCAGATCCGCATTGCCGCCGGGCAACTGCGCGGAATGTTCGTTCGGGTGCTTGTACACCACAACCGGCAAATAATCTTTGTAAGATACAAGCTCCTCCCAATTTTGCGCGATCACGGTGACGATATTGGATTCGCCGCCCAAATACAAGCTATCCCCGGTATAAATCACCCTGTACGGATACTTGCTTGCCGGATACAGGAATGCTTCGAATTCCGCTGTGCCATCGGCCGAGACATCCTGCTCCTGCCTGGGGACACTTCCTTCCATCAAGACCATCTTCCCCGTGAACGGCCCTTCCTGTCCCGTCACTTTGGCGATCAGGGTAACGGTATCCCCCTCCAGCTTCAGCGGGCTGTCCGCGTTCAACGCCAGCGTCACCCGGACCGAAACAACCACATCCGCCAGATCTCCCCAGTCAAACGAAACCTGATGGGGCTGATTGGCGATCTTGCCCGTCACGGTCAATTTTTTGTTCACGTCATCAAGCGACATATCTTCCAGGTCCAGATACCTGCTGGCATCGCGGTAGCCGGCCGGCTTGCCTTCCGCATTCACGGCCACCCAGAACATGCGGGCCCGTTCATTGTCACCGTACAGCCAGAAATCATAATCTCCCCAATGCATGACCGGGCAATAGACGACGCTGTCCCCTTCCGGCTGATAAAGGCAATTCAGATCCAGACCTTCGGAACGAAGATCAGGGGCATTCGCCTTCGGCATGTAGATGACTTGCGGCACACCAGCCAGTGTCCGTTCTTGCACGACCAGTTGCACAGGAGGCGAATTGCTGTTTTCGTGCATTTCGTCGCCCAGGTATCGTGCGACAATCTGGTGTGTGCCCACAGGCAAGTGTGATACTTCCAGCGTTGCAATGCCATCCTGCAGGTCCGCCTCCCCCAGCTCGTCACTACCGCTGAAAAATTTCACTTTGCCGGTAGGCTCGACGCCCTCGCTGCTCTGGACCTCGGCAACGAAGGTGACGGGTCGCTTCTCCACGACGGAATTGGCCGATGCGGTCAGCGAAGTCGAGCTTGCGATCAGCATTTGCCGAAGCAAAATCAGATCATCCAGCGGAATAGGCACATTGTCCGAATTGTTCGGTTGCCCATGCACGATCACCCGGTTGTTGCCCTTATCGACGCCAACATCCCACAGAGCTCTGGAATAAGCATAAACATAAGGGCTGTCCCGGTGCCGCTCTTCCCTCGTCCCCATGTCGCTGAAGCCCTTCATGATCCCGTCCTGGTCAAATACGGCAACGACAATCGCTTCATAAGCGTCGAATTCATCCCAGATTTCATAGAACCAATATTCAAAATCTCCCCATTTGACCATCGGAATCACTTGCTGATCCAACGGTCTGGCACCTATGCTTTTCAATATTGTGCCCGGCGGGCCTGTCACCGGCGCTTCTTCCGGCGATCGATATTCGACATAAGGCGCTGTTCCCGGTTCATCTTCGACAAAAAGCGCATACTCGCGGGAATAGCTCTCCGGCACACCGGGCTCCCTGCGATATTCGGCATAGATGATGTATCTTCCGGCAGGCAAGTCGACGGTCAGGGTGGCTTCCCCGTTCCCGTCCAGTTCCACCGGCGTGTCGTGGAGCATTGGACCATGTATGGTGTCCTTTCGGAAAATCACCTGTCCGGAAACGTTCGATGACAACCCCTTCACTTTTGCCGTCAAGGTGGCTGGATTTCCGCCTTTCACGACAGCATCCGGCAACAGGATGTCCACCCCGGTCAAATTTTTGAGATCGGACCAGGGAATGGTGAAATCCTTTAGCCCATAAGGATCTTTGGCCGTAATGATGATTTTCTCGTTTGCTTCATCAATCTGCACATGCTGGACATAGCGGTACCCGCCATAACGCCTGTATGTGATCAGTTCTCCCTGATCGTCATAGGCGGCAATGAGGATGTCAAACGAATTATCCCCGTACTCCAACACCCAATACGAGTAGCCGCCCCATAAAATGTTCCAGCACGTTAGCAGGTTGGTTACGCAATACGTGCGCACCCCCTGCGGAATCTCCGAAGGATAAGCCGCATCGGGATACTGGATCAACACAGGCGTTCCTGCAAACGGATCTTCCGCCTCCGCATGTGCAGAAGGCGTCAACATCAACCAGCACAACACCAATCCGGCAACCAAAATTACCGCAATGCCGGCAACTTTTCCGATTCCCCTTGCCGCAATGGCTGTCTTGTTCATCGCTGCATCACCTGAGACTCCGAGTTTTTCACAGTGATTATAAGCAGGGGGAGCCAAGCCGCACATCTGCCAAATGGTATAGCGAAAAAAAAAACCGCCAATCTAGGCGGTAATCTAGGCGGTAAAGTTGGTTAACGATCCAAGAGCTTCAGCCTGCGGGCCTGGATGATGGCTTGGGTACGCCGGTTGACGTTGAGCTTGTTGAATATGTTATGGGTATGAACCTTGACCGTCCCGGGCGTCAAGCCGAGCTTGGCAGCGATCTCCTTGTTGGTCAGTCCTTGCGAAATCAATTGCAACACTTCGTATTCGCGATCGGACAATGGCACGATCGGCCCTGTCCCGAACAGTTCCGATTCCGCATCCTGTTCTGCTCCTATTTCCGCTTCCACCCCGGCCCCCTGTGCCTGCAACGTTTCGGACAAACGGGCATAAAACAGCGTCTGGGCGGAGAGCACCGCCAGCGCATGGTGAAGCTGATCCTGCAACGGATGGACGGACGCCGGAAATTCCAGATACAGCACGCCTGCCGACTCCTCCTGCAGGTGTACAGGCAGACAGCAGACAGTACCGGTTCCCTTGTATTCGTGAAAATACGGATCATCTCGAAAAAGGTCATCTTCCAGCACATGTTCCGTCTGTACCGTTTTGCCTATTCGAAAAGCATACTGCACCATGGACCGGGGGAATCCTTCCCCATTTGCATGCTTGCCGTTCTGCTGGCCGCCGGATCGGGCTGCGCCATTCACGCCGCCATTGTGCGATGCGCTGTTCCCGCCATGAACCTGCGACGCGCCGTTCCATCGCCGTTCCACACGAAAATCCTCGTCGCGCCAAGCCACAAGACATCCGTATGATGCCTGTGAGAGCTGGATGATCCGATCCCAAAGCAAAGACTTCGTCTGCTCAAAATTCAGGTCTGCGGGGAATCTCAGCGATTCCTTCAACCGCAGCAACCACTGCTCGTCATCCGGGAATCCGGTCGGCTGCCGCGCACCCGGTCCCGTTTCCTCAACCGCTGCTGCCGACTCACCGGTCATCTGCCGCATCAGGTGCTGCCCGAACTGTCTGCGCAGGTCTGCGCATTTCGCTTTAATTCCCCATCTTTCATATGCCTCATAAGCTTCCTGCCGATAAACGGCAGCAATTCTCCGCCGGTCCTGCCGCTGATAATAGGCGGCGGCGCATTCGCAAGCCACTGCCCAGACATGCCAGTCCCGCTTCTGGCTCGCCATGTCGATCGCTTCATCATACAGCCGCATGACTTCAGACTCGGTAAATTCAGGACTCCGGATTTCCGCCTGTATCAGCTTGAGCATATGGCCGAAACGTTCCGGCGACATGCGGGCATAGCGCACTAACTCCCGCTGTCTGTCACGCAGCCTGCGCTGCTCCGCCGCACTCAGCTCCCGCATGCGGGCAGCGGAGGCCAGCGCCAATGCTTCATAAAAACGCAGGATAAACTTGTGCGGGGATTGGACCGCCGACGCTTCGTAAGGATCCGCGAGCAGCGCACAGCGGATTGCCTCTTCCGCATTGCCGAACAGATAATGCACCTGGGTTTTATACGTATATATCTGATACAGCGTAACCGCGCCGCTCTCTTGCCGGACAACTTCCTCCAACGCCTGCGCTTCATCGCCGTTTGCAGCCTCCAGCACGAAGTTGCGGCAATCGGGCGACTGCAGCTGGTCACATAGTTGTCTGTAAATCGTGATGTTCGTGTAAACCAGCTCTTCATTCGTCAGTTCGCTGATCTGCAAACTTTGCCGCAAGATTTGATCAAATTGGGGCAGCGGAAAGCTGCCATATGACATATTGATCAAACCGCCAAGCGCGTAACTGCCAAACACATAATCGCCGGATTCCACGCATACCCGGGAAGCCTCCCACAACGCATCCGCCGTCTGCTCATCCATCTTCATCCACTGGGAAATGACCGCATGAAAAAGCACGTGGGTCCTTGCCAGGAGAAGGGCATTGCCTGATTTGCGGGCCAATTCTACAGCCAGTTTTCCGATGCGATAGCCAGTGGCGAAATCGCCGATCATCGTGGTCAGCACCATACCGAAGGCCGCATACACCGCAGGCGAGCCGGTCGGCGCCCCATGCTGATAAATGTAGCGGATAAGCTGCGCCGACAAGACCGCAAACACATCCCGGTTTCGGAAAAAGGAAGGGCCGACCAAGGATGCGAACAGTTCCATGATGCCCAGCACCTTCGGATCGTCCGTCGGGGGAATGTCCTGAAAACGGTCCATATGCTCCTCAAAAAGCCGCTTCGTCCGCATGACCTCCCGGTTGACGGTCCAGCGTGACGGTTCCGGCGAAACATGAATGCCTGCCTCCTCCAGGGTGGACAACCCCCACCTTATGGCCTTGGCATATTGTCCGGTGCTGCTGTACTGATCGATCTTCAGCTTCACCACATGGGCGCGCTGCTCCCAGCTTTCCGCCCGCCGCAGCGCCTGATCGAGCATAGATTCCGCTTGTTCGAAATTGGCGCACAAATATGCACACTCACAACAGGCAAGCAGCGTGCCGAAGGCAAACGGCTGACGGCCGCGCCAGAAATGATCCGGTATTCGCTCGAGCGCATGCCGGAAATGGCGCAATGCCGACGCGTAGTCGGATGATTTCATCGCAAGCCGGCCTGCTTCTTCGTTCAAAAAAATGCAAGTTTCCTTCAATCGGTCATCCAGCAAATCTCCTGCTTCGTTCAAATGATTCGCGATTTCGTACGGGTTGTCTGCCGCCCTGCCCGCATCCCTTTCCTGCAACAAATGATTCCCGGCGGCCAGATGGACGCGTTTGCGCTCGTATTCATCCAGCAGGGAATAAGCAGCATGCAAAATCTGGTCATGGGTAAACGCATACAGCACCGATGCCCGGTCCGTTCCCCGGACGGCCAGCAGCCCGGCTTGCACCGCATGCTCGCATTGCGAAATGACTTGCCGCTCGTCCATGCCGCAAATCGCGCTGACCAGCTGCGACGAAAACTTGACGCCCAGCGTGGAGGCATATGCCAGCAAATGGCTGGCAGCGCCGGGCAAACTGTTGATTCTTCCCATCAAATAATCAATCTGCCCCTCGATGCCCGGCAACCGGTTCAACTTCTCCTCGTCCCACCGCCATTGCCCTGACGTTTCATCGCGGGATATGATGCCCCCATCAAGTGCCGATTGCAAAAGCTGCTTCAAATAAAACGGGTTGCCCACCGATTTGACAAACAAAGGGTGCGCCAGGCGGAAACACGCATCGGCGTCCATTCGCAGCATATCGCCCACCCATTGCTGGATTTCGGCCAGTCCCAAATGCTCCAGGCGGATGCGGCGGAGCGAGTATCCGGACGCTTCGTCGGACAGCCATTGTTCCAGAAAATCCGTATTCTCTGTCCATTCCGTATCCCGGTATGCGCAGATGATGCACACATGCCGGTTTTCCGGATCTTCGATCAGTGTCTGCAGAAGCTGCAGGGAAGCCCGGTCCGCCCACTGGATGTCATCGAGGAACAGCACCAGCGGATGACGCAAACTTGTAAACGTTTGCAAAAAGCGGCGAAACACCCATTCAAACCTTTTCTGGTTCTCCCTGGGCGGCAGCGTTTCAGCTTGTGGCAAGCCGTCAAACAGCAACCGCAATTCCGGGATTTCATCCGCGATGACTGCTGCGTTGCTGCCGACCATTTCGGCGAAGCGGGTTTTCCACTTGTTCAGCGTCTCTTCCGGCTTCGTCAGCAGCTTGCGAATCAGGAACTGAAAACATTGAATCCAAGTGCCATATGGCTTGCTGCGGCTATATCCGTCAAACTTGCCCCAGACAAAGTTGCTTCTCCCCGAGATGTCCGGCCGGAACGCATCCAGCACCATGGCGGTTTTGCCCACCCCGGGAGAGCCGGATATTAGTACCAGTTCCGAGGAGCCCATCGCCGCCCACCGGAAAGCTTCGAGCAGTTCCGCGAGCTGTTTCTCCCTTCCATAGATGGAATGCTGAATGAAATCGCGCTGCTCCGGTGCGTTCCGGATGGCAGCAGCCTGATCTTCTGTCGTCCGGTATTCAGCCATGATCCGCCTCCCGCTGGCAGGTGTTGTGTTGAAACTATTATACTCGTTCGCCAGGGGGGAGAAAACTAGCGGAAAATGCAACTTTCCGGCATTTGATGGGCAAACCCGGCTGTGCCAGAATGCCGTCCTCCGATCGTGGAATACGCTGTCTCCCCGGGTTTCACTCTCGCTCCTGCACGGGCTCCTGCCGCTCCGCCCGATACTTGAGATGCGTAAATCCCCAATCGCACATGGATTTGAGCAGGGAAGACAGCGAGCTGCCATGCTCCGTCAACGAATATTCGACCCGCGTCGGAACCTCCGCATACACCTTGCGATGGATGAGACCCTCCTGCTCCAATTCCCGAAGCTGCTTGAGATCGGCCGGATTCGCATCGGCGGATTGGAATCGTTGTTCGATAAGGTGTTTCCAAACGCCATGCGCCGTTTTCGCGCGCTAAAACCTGGCGTCACCTGCGATTTTGTGAGCGGAAACACCGAATTTCTAACGCAGGCGGTCCTTCAGAGACAATTGGACTTTGCTGTATGCGGAGAACCCCTGGAGCCGTCCGCTTATCATTTTGAACCGCTCTATACGGAACATATCGCATTCATCGCGAGCGACGCTCATCCGCTCGCCGGCCGCAGCGCGATTTCTCCCGAGGAATTGCTGGCCTATCCGACAGTGGTCGGGGCCCCACCTGCCTGTACTATTTACGGCTTTCCAGACAGTGGATGCGATATGCTGCGGAGCCCAAATCTTACCATGTCTCCCCGATTTCCGCCATCCCCGGTTTTATTGCGGATAAATCGCTTGTCGGAGCCGTTCTCGAATCGACGCCGCTTCCGTCCGCTCTTGTCAAACTCGATGTAAATTGGGACGATCGCGCCCTCCCCGTCGGCATCGTGCGGCGCCTGGAAACGCATTACTTGCCGTCGTCCGTCACGCTCATGGCGAAATTGATTCGAGAAGAGACGGCAAATCCGCACGCAACCCCGGATCGCGCAACGACCCACAGCACGCCACATGGCACGTACCGCTCGAATTGATGTCTTATAGATATATTTTTTTCGAGTTCGCCTGATTGATCAAGTGGATTGCCAACACCTAAAGAAAAGCCGCCAATCAAGGATTATCCTCCTCAACTGACGGCTTTCCGGGGATTCAACCATGTCTCACGCTAGATCAGTTCTGAATTTTTCAATAACTGTTCCATGATCGTCGCAACTTCAGATAAAAACAAGAAGGCCCACCTTGGTACGCATTGTTAAGAGGCGTGGTGGGAACTATTGACTTTATCATACAAGAGTTACGAAATAATGTCAACGAAAAAGCAAGCCATTCACGTCATTATTGAATCAGTTCATTATCGGTAAATGCGGCTTAGAAAATTACTTGCGTATGAGCGACACACAGCACTCCACATGTGCCGACTGCCGACCATAACACAGTTAACAAAATGGCCGCCCGAGGGACGGGCGGCTAGATTACAATTCCGCTAAGGAAGCTTCGAGCCTTTCCTTTTGCTCCAACACCTATTGCATTTCGGCATCTTTCGCGGCAACGAAGTCGCTGTAGTCCTATGAGGTTTGCGCTCGTACAACGTGCCGTTCATGGCCTGCATCATCCTTCATATCTTGATCAACTGTACCTTTTGATGTCGGATATATCAATACAAAAAGCT
>Ga0310826_101465_pt1 | contig 11580 bp, 10 predicted proteins | sample WT_ome_FD_201306 | JGI IMG/M metagenome (GOLD analysis project Ga0310826, IMG submission 201306) | Sorghum-adapted microbial communities enriched on wild type (WT) sorghum from Joint BioEnergy Institute, Emeryville, California, United... ... | reverse complement strand
GTGAAACGCGTGATCGCCGGGGAGTTGGCGTAGTTCGCTATTTTTCTTGCTGGGGCGGACAGCTTGTCCGTCACCAGCAGGACAACTTACACCGTCAATTGCTGGACATTATGCTTTAGCAGTAACAATATTGCAACTGTGGGTTATTTGTTATCGATAGAGAAGGTGAAGGAAGTTACAACTTCTTGAGTGGGTATCACGACAACTAGAAGTATAAGTACTGATATCGAATTGTTACATTGTCTGTACCTAATCTAGAGTTTGCAGCGATGGATAGGGTGTAACGACAATCTGCTGACGAGCAGTTAATCATATACAGGTAAGGTTTCGTTTCAGGCTAGCCGCCCTCCTCACTTCATAGCCGCCATGCATCGGCGTAATCAATAACGCAGAAGGCAGGGATTTACATGACAACTGGAACGAATGATTTCTTTATGATTCAGAACCGACAAGCAGCTTACGAAAACTTGGAAAAGGTAAGTCAAGAGAGTGAGTTCACATCGTTGCATAAGGGATTCACCAAAGTACCGCATAAAATCCATCGTTGTTACGGCTTGAGTCAGTATGAGAAGTTGATACTTTGTGCTCATGCTACTGCTCTAGAATTACTGAAACCGAAACTACAGCACTTCGCCGCCACCCCCCCATCCAGGATTGATGAGTGGCGAACTGGAGCAGAAGCAACTAACAGCTTATTACCGCAGGGAAATCGTGATGCAGTGCTTTATGGCCACACCAAAAGAAATGCATATCTGGATGTCCCTGGAACATATATTCGCTGACAACCTGTCGTCACAAGATTTACGTAAAATATTAATTGACCGCGACCTCCGTAAGGAGGTCAGCGAGCTGGACAAGCGTATCCCACCCGTTCAGATAAAAGGCATGATTGACAATAAAATAATCTTTAGATCCCTGGGGTTCAGATATGAACATGTTTTATTATTGCACAAAAAATTACATATTGACAATAAACAGGTGGTCCTATACTATTATAGTTAATTATTACTATTAATCCAATTATTTATTATCAATTATGAAAAGGAGGTGACGCTATGAATCTGAGTGTACAGTTCCATACGGATAAGCTCCCTGTCGCATATCGTCTCTGTATCGTCTCGATAATTAAACAATGCTTGCGTACGGGAGATGAACAGGCGTATCTGAGATACTATGACGGCAACAGGCCGAAGCCGTTTGTGTTCTCGGTGTACCTGGATCAATTCCGGTATGATGGCGATGAGATTCTGCTCAAAGGCTTTACGCTAAATCTGTCATCCTCGGATTATGACTTCATCATTCCTTTCCTGAATGGCCTCCAGCAGACCCATCGATTCCAATACAAAGACTACCAATTCACCAGAGGGCTGATCCGGTATGGCCGGGAACAGACCGTTCAATCTTCGAGCATCGTCGTAAGGACCAGAAGTCCGTTGCTGGTGGAAGATGCGAATGGCAAACCTCTGGCACCTTCGGATCCGACCTTCAGTGAGGAATTCCATACGATCGCTTCCAGGATGTCAGAGAGCCTCAGGGGCAAGCCACTAAGCGAAAAGGTTCGCATCGATCCCATTACGTACAGGAAAGTGGTGATCAAGGAAAGAAACCAGCTATATGAGCAGGCCTATGAAGAAGGCAAGGCCCAAACCCCTTATCTCTACTTTACCGCATATCATGGAACCTTCGTCCTGCATGGCCATCCGGCGGATCTGAAGTGGTTATTGGATAACGGGGGCGGACTGAGGAATGGGCAGGGATTCGGACATTTGGAATTGGAAAGGGAGGTGATCGCAGGAGATGAAGCTAAAATTGCATATTGACGATTATGTGACAGCCATCCCGGGAGTCGCGCTCATGAGACTGCAGGAATGGGCTGTGGCCAATCTGCCGGAGTGGCGCGATATCCGATTGGAGGAGAGACCCATTCGCCTGAGGGATGATCATGTGGAGGTGGATTCATCCGTCCTGGACCATCTGCCTAAGTGGTATTTCCTCTATCTGATGCACAGATACTCTGTCAAACGAAGGGAGCAGGAGCGGCTCAGGTCTCTTCTCGCATCGAGTTATCAAACCCCCCGGGACAAGCTGTCCCGACTAAGAGACTCCATCAACAACAACCTCAAGAAATTGACCAACTACTTTCCCAACTCTCCCAAGATCACAGTCATGCAGCATCTGTTAGTCGAAATCAAATCCATCAAGTCGGAGCCAACGGACGAGCAGATGGAGTCGATCGTCGAGCGATATCTGGACCTGTTATCGGATGAACAGTTTGAAGAGCGTCTGACGCTGAACGTGATTCGATCTTTTCTGAACAACAATTTCTTCGGGCAGACGAGTATGTTACAGCTTACACGCAGCTCATTAAACCTTCAAGGACATATTGAATATATGCAGCGGGATTTTGTCGAGCCGGTGAAACTGGATGTTGCTGTTCGCCAGTGGCTGGATACCTGGCCGGAACCAACGGCTGACAGTCAGAAAGATCTCGTCGACCTGCTCAGGAACTCAGATCGCAACCCGTACAAGCGTTGGGGCAATGAGATCAGGAAACTGAAACCGGAAGAGATTCATGCTTACATGAATGCCAAGCTGCGGTGCAGCTTCGAAGAGGATTGGCTAGCGACCATACACTTCGAAGAAATGACGTTCGCCCCTCTGGGGATAAGCGGAGCGCTTGTGAACTTTAACTGGGATCATACCCACCACCAGATGCCGATATCCAACTGGATCCGTCTGTTGTTGTTCATGGCGCCTGCGGGACTGACCAGCTTCACACGATATAAGCAGATGCCGTTTACGAACTTCAATAAGGACGAGTATGAAACCTTCTACTGCTTCGTATACCGGGACGGCACGCCTGAGATGATCTACGGAGATAACAATGCCCTGGACAATATGGAGCATAACGAATCCTTCGAGCGTCTGATCCCCAAGCTGATCGAAAGAGAGACTTATAAGGCGAAGAGGCGGCTCCGGCCCAACATTCAGATCCTCGAGTTCCAGTCGGACATCAACATGAAGAAGACCGTTCTGCATGACTATCATGTTCCACGGCATGTGCTGGTTTACTTCGGCAGCGGCAGGAGCAATCTTCACCATATGCACAGGCCGATCCGGGAGGCATTCCTGAAGCTGATCCTGGAGAGCATCGACCCCATGCAGGTGATCTGGAATTATCTGCGCTCGGTTATTCAAGGCAAAGGGTATCCTTACAGCGCTTATCTGGCCGTCAGAGAGCGCTGGATCATCGAGCAGTTGAAGAAGGAGGGAATAAGAGAGATGGATGCAGCGTTGCAGAAAAAGGCGGGATACATCTATTACATCTCCCAGGAAGGTGCGAAGATTCGCAGAGGACTGGAGCGAAGAGCGGACAAGCAATCCGAAAGCACCGATTATGTGTCCAGCGGAAGCAAGAGAGCGGCGGGGATCGCCTATCGTTTGCTGAATGCGGCCCGTTCCGGAGACAGGCAACTGTTCCTGGATACGACGATCAGGCTATATCTGTCCGTCGGTGAGGAGGTACCGATCTCCCTGCTGAATGTGCTTCATGAAGAAAAGGTGGATTTTGCGACCTGGTCAGGCGCCTTCATCACTGGTTTGCTGGGCGGTGAGCAGAAGGAATCGGCGAATGAGCAGGCGGATAATCCGAACAATGAGTAATCAAATGGAGGTTGATCGATGATGAGGAAAACATTAACGTTGTCAGTGATTTTCCAGGCGGGATCGTTGAATTTCGGTGAAGGAACTGCCAATATATCCGAGCTGAAGAAGTTCCATCGCGGCAATGGCGAGGTATATACCTTCGCTTCCCGGCAGAGCATCCGGTATGACATCGTGCGGCTCGGCAATGAACTGTTCGGCTGGAATCTGGATACGGTGGACAAGAGCAAAGGCGTGGTGCAATTCAAGGAGGATGTCACGATCGCCGATTCGGTCGAGATGGACCTCTTCGGCTATCTGAAGACCGGCAGCAAGTCGAGGAAACGCCCTGCCGTTGCCCGTTTGAGCCATGCGCTTGCATTGGAGCCATATAAGGGAGACATGGAATTCCTCAACAACATGGGGTTGGCGGAGCGTGCCGGGGAAACGCCTAACCTGGCGAATATCGAGCAGCACCTCAGTCACTATGCGTATCATCTCAGCGTTGATCTGGATCGGGTGGGCATAGATGAAGAGGTCGAGCTGCCGGTCGAAGAACGGGTGAAGCGGGTTCAGCAATTGCTGGACATCCTCAAGGTATTAAACCGAGATATTCGCGGAAGACGGGAGAATCTGGCGCCACTGTTTGCGATCGGCGGGGTATATCCATTCTCGAACCCGCTGTTCATGGGTCGCGTAAGCTTGCGCGGCAGTGCGGGCCGCTGGAGCATCAACATCGATCCGCTTCAGGAAGCATTGCAGACGAGCTGGAATGGGACAAGCGGTCAGGAGCTGACGCGCATCGGGCTGATCACCGGTTGGCTGGACAATGAATCGGACATCCGCGACAGATGCGGTACCGTACATTCCATCGAACAATTCTTCCAGTTGATCGGCCAAGATGTGCAAGCAGCATTCGGGGCGTGATCCGATGAAGGTGCTGAGGCTGCGGCTGTTCCAGGAAACGGCCTGTTACAAGAAGCCTGCTGCGTTCAAGGTGGGTGAGACCTTCCCATTGCCGCCATACTCTACGGTCAAGGGGATGATCCATCATGCGTTGCAGGCGGATGAATACATTCCGATGGCGATCAGTATTCAGGGGAAGTATGAAAGCAAGCTGGTGGATTACCAGAGGCACTATTTCGTCAAGTCCCACAAATATGGAGAATTTCCTCTGGTGTTGGACGGCCTTGCTTTGAACTATGATTTCCTTGAAATGACGACGATGCCGATCTATATGCACATGCTGCTGAATGTGGAGTTGGTCGTTCATCTGCATGCTGACGAGGGCATCTTGGCCAAGATCCATGATGTGTTTCACCATCAGAACCCGCCGCTCAGCCTGGGTAGATGGGAGGATCTCGTGCGAGTCGATGAATGCAGCTATGTGGATTGTAAGCCGGTCGACGATGATCAGGAGACGGTGCTCCCGATCTATATCCCGACTGCCAAGGCGGATGATGTGAGCGGGGTTCCGTACCGGCTGAACTGGAGGTATGAGATCAGAGAAGGCGTGCGACAGTGGGAGCGGATCAAGGTCCGATATATTCCCGCTGGCGAATGGATCGGCCATCTGGATCTGATGGTTGATCGGGATGGCTATCCGATCGCATTTCCAGCTGAAATGGAGGAATAGTTTCGATGTTATACGCCAAGTCGATTCCAACAGAATCCATCGCCGAGCATACGAGACTGCTGCTGCAAGGGCTTGACAAGCTGCGTTCGTGCTACGGCAAGAGGATCAAGGCGGACGAGGAGTTCTGGGAGCTGCTGAGATTGGCGGTCATAGTACACGACTTTGGTAAGGTAAATCTGTTGTTCCAGAACAAACTGCGCAGATTGTTGGGGGAGCCTGAGCTCCCCTGTCCTGTCTCTCCGGAGGGAGAGATCCCCCACAACTATGTGTCTGTTGCCTTGCTTCCGGAGAAGCAACTGCTCTTGTCCCGGGAAGCGTGGAAACTGCTTGTCTACGCGGTGGGCTATCATCATGAGAGGAAGACATTGCCGCTTCGCAAGGATATCCTGGAGTTCATGCAGAACGCTGTGGATCGCCGCTTGGTCGAAGAATTATTCGCAGAGATGAATTGGTCGTATGAGTATGAGAAGCCGAGCAATCTGCTGCTGAACATGTTGGAGAAACGGCAGGAGGCTGCTGATGAGATCAAGTTGGACAGGGCTTTCTTCCGACGTTATGTGTTGCTGAAGGGCTTGCTTCACAGACTCGATCATGCCGCATCTGCTCATGTGGAGGTTGAGAGGGGCGTTGATGAACATATCGGGGAGAAAACGCTGAAGTTCCTGTCAAGGTACGGGATTCGTCCGGCTCAGCAATTCGCCCTTGAGCAGCGTGATGTATGCACGGTAATGGTGGCTTCAACCGGAACCGGCAAGACGGAAGCGGCAATGCTATGGATCGATGATGCCAAAGGGATCATTACCTTGCCTCTGAGGGTCAGCTTGAACGCCATGTTCACCAGGTTGAAGGATAAACACAATGTTGGAGTTGAGAGCCTGGGGCTGTTGCATTCCGGAAGCTTCGATTATCTGTCCAATCTTGACTTCCTGGATGCGGAGGTCAGCTATCAGGCGTCAAGACAGCTGTCCGAGAAACTGACCCTGTCCACGATCGACCAGGTCCTGAAGTTCCCGTTCCTCTATCGCGGATTCGAGAAGGAGTTGGCTACGATGGTCTACACGAAGGTCGTAGTGGACGAGATTCAGGCGTACAACCCCAATATTGCCGCGATGCTGATCAAGGCTCTGGAGACCATCGCAGAGATGGGAGGAAAATTCCTGGTTATGACGGCTACCCTGCCGAATCTGTATCTGGAAGAATTGCGAAGGCGGCTGAGGAATCGCGGCATATCTCTTGCTTATGGCGAGTTTCCGAATGATGACCTGCTGCGCCATCGCATCAAGCTGCATGACAGCGAGTTGCTTGAGTCCTCCGATCATATCGTGCAATTGGGCATGAACCACAAGGTGCTGGTGATCTGCAATACCGTGGATCAGGCGATTCGTCTCTATGACGAATTGAAGCGGGAGACCGGCGTTCTGGGATTGTCTGTTCCGGTACATCTGCTTCACGCCAGATTCGTGAAGAAACACAAGATGATGCTGGAACAGCGGATTACCGAGTTTGCCCGATCCGGATGGCATCTTGATAAGGATGAACATGGTCCCGGGATCTGGGTGACGACACAGGTGGTGGAAGCGTCGGTGGATGTTGATTTTGATTACCTGTTTACCGAGGTGTGCACGCTTGATAGCCTGTTCCAGAGGATGGGTCGTTGCTATCGTGTCAGACCTTACATCTCGGATGAGCCGAATATTCATATATTCATCAGGAACGCTTCCGGCATCGGGCATGTTTATCACAAGGACATTACGGCGATGGGCGTGCAATTGCTACGCGAATATGAAGGTGTGCTGTTGAGAGAAAGTGACAAGATGGAGATGGTGACCCGGCTGTATCAGCGGGAGAACCTGAAGGATACGGAGTTTTTGAGGAAATTTGATCAGGCATTGCATCTCTTCGATTATATCAAGATGTTTGATCTCTCGTCGCAAGAGAGTCAGGAGCTGCTTCGTGAGATCAGCAATGTCGAAGTGATCCCGCCGAAGTATTGGGAGGAAGTAGCCGAGCTGAGGAAGCGATATATTGCGGAGACGGAACCAGGTAAGAAACGGGAATTGAGGCGTCAGATGGAGCAGTATACGGTGTCGCTTGGTGTGGATGCGATCAAGTTCAGAAAGATTGCTGTGAGGCCACTGGAAGAACGCGGGCTGGAGTATATGCACTGGATCAGCCATGCCGATGTGGAGTATGAATTCGATGAGGAGTCATTGGAAGGTGCGGGGTTGAGGTACAGGAAATCTTCTGATCAATACTAGAGGTGTCGTTTTATGGATGGAATCAGCGGAGTTGAAATGCACTATTACGCCATCTGCAAGCGTAAACTATGGCTGTTTCATCGAGGCATTCGCTTCGAAGACGACGGCAATGAACGAGTAACAGCAGGAAAAATTGTGCATGAAAATTCTTACTCTCGTATGGATAAAGAATTTGCTCCAGATGAAGATATCCGTATCGATCGACAGGCTGGTGATGTGCTGCGTGAGATCAAACTAACCAGCAAGATGGAGGCTGCTGATCGTTTGCAGATGCTCTATTATCTCTATGTGTTGAAGAGCAGGGGTATTTTTCGAAAGGGCTTGCTGAGTTACCCTTCTGAAAGAAAAACAATAGAGGTGCTATTGGATGAAGCGGGTGAAGCCCAGGTGATGATTGCTATGAAGAACATTAAGCGTATCGTCAGCAGTGAGATCCCAAAGTTCAAGAAGCTGCCTTATTGCGGGAAGTGCGCATATAAGGATTTTTGCCTTTCTGGGGAGGTAGAGGTGAATGGATCGTAATATTTACATTCTATCTTCTGGAAGATTGAAGAGAAAAGATAACACGCTATATTTTGAAAATGAAGATGGAGTTAAAAAGCCAATCCCCGTAGAGCAAACGAACAGCATTCATTTCTTTGGATCGGTTGACTTTAACACATCTTTGTTGCATCTTTTATCTCATTATCAGATATGTTTTCATGTTTATAATTATTATGGATTCTATGACGGTACCTTCACACCAAGGAAGTCCAAAGTGTCGGGACACAGTGTGGTTCAGCAATCTGCACATGTGCTTGATACCAGCAAACGGCTGTATCTGGCCAGGTGCTTCGTTGAAGCAGGTATTCATCATATGATTAGAAATTTGCGAAAGAACAATCATGCTGACCTCACATCGTATGTGAATACAATGGAGTCCCTTGCATCCAATATTCGCGAAGCCTCGGATATTCCGTCGCTGATGGGGATAGAGGGCAGTAGCCGCAAAGTATATTATGAAGCACTTGGACGATTAATCAGGAACGGAATGACATTTGAGGAACGTAACAAGCAACCTCCGCAGGATCCAGTCAATGCCATGATATCATTCGGAAATAGTCTAATGTACACTACCATCCTTTCGGAATTTTACAAGACAGTTCTTGACCCTTCAGTAAGTTTCTTGCATGAACCGTCAAGGAAACGGTTCTCGTTATGTCTCGATGTTGCGGAAATTTTCAAACCTCTGGTGATCGACCCGTTGGTCTTGTCATTGTTGAATAACAGGAGAATCAAAAATGTGCATTTTGATTCTAAAGATGGAGCGGTATATCTGAATGACGAAGGGAGACGAAAGTTTCTTGACGCATATGAAGAGAAACTGAATACCACTGTCAAACATCGAAAGCTGAATCGTAATGTATCTTATCGTTACCTGATCAGGCTGGAAGCATACAAACTCATTAAACACTTTATTGGTGACGAGACGTATAAACCAATTAAAGCCTGGTGGTGAGGATATGTATGTGATTATCACTTATGATGTCGGTGAGAAACGAGTACAGAAGGTCTGCAAGAAACTGAAAGCTTATCTCGATTGGTCTCAGAATTCAGTGTTTGAGGGGAATATTACGAAAAGCAAATTGATGCAATGTCTGAATGAACTAAAGAAGATCATCCGAAGCGAAGATTCCATTTATGTTTATATGATTGAGAATCCCAAGAACTTACAGAAAGAAATCATCGGTGAGGATCGATCTTTGCACCAGATCTTGTTCTAGAATGATGCATCAAACGATTTTTATGCAACGCAGCCCAGATCCCTTGATACAATTGGAATGCGGGTGATTGTAGCCCATAATGCTGATACACGATTAATCGTTCGATGCATTCCATACTTCGTCCAGGATTCTTCAGAACAGCCGGAGATATTGATTTATCAGGCATTTTTTATTATTTTTGAAACAGGGGTTTTATATGAACGTAGTGGGATATAAAGAGCGCTGTTAAAGCGGCGTATGATCTGGCATCGTCCGTTTTATATGAACGTAGTGGGATATAAAGCGGTTTACCGGATGAGCTTCCGCTCGACTATTCTCAGTTTTATATGAACGTAGTGGGATATAAAGCGATCAAGTCAGAGATTTCAGAATCAAAGGCGCTGCGGTTTTATATGAACGTAGTGGGATATAAAGGTTCTAAGGTGATGGCTATGGAGCTCAGACCATATCGTTTTATATGAACGTAGTGGGATATAAAGGTGATCGGCGATAGTGGTCGAGATGGCGGATGCCGGCGTTTTATATGAACGTAGTGGGATATAAAGCACGCTCATTCGCCGTTGTCTTTCCGTTTGCCCCTGGTTTTATATGAACGTAGTGGGATATAAAGGATAAATGTCCGTCATTCCGCCAGCGTTCGACTGCGTGTTTTATATGAACGTAGTGGGATATAAAGATTGATGGAGCCATGGTTGTTTATGACGGAATCGAAGTTTTATATGAACGTAGTGGGATATAAAGCGTCATGGACGAGGTGACGTTGACCGTAGACGGCGGTTTTATATGAACGTAGTGGGATATAAAGATGGCTATGAATTTTTGCGTCGACGGAGACAGGTTGGTTTTATATGAACGTAGTGGGATATAAAGTTCGCCGATCTGCGCGAACAATTTCGACGGCGAGCTGGTTTTATATGAACGTAGTGGGATATAAAGTGTACGCGCCATATTCAATATCCTTGTAGCTTCCAGCGTTTTATATGAACGTAGTGGGATATAAAGGTCACAGTCTTTGACGAACACGGAGGAAATGAACAGCGTTTTATATGAACGTAGTGGGATATAAAGTCCAACGGGTCTTGTACGTATGTGCCGCCAAGCTCAGTTTTATATGAACGTAGTGGGATATAAAGTCGTCAGTTGCAGGCGCTTGATCACGCAACGCATCCGCGTTTTATATGAACGTAGTGGGATATAAAGATTGTTAAAATTTATGTTGAGCTAGTCAAGGTCGGGCGTTTTATATGAACGTAGTGGGATATAAAGTTCCTGCGGAAGCTGTCACCATTCAGGCGGACGGAGCGTTTTATATGAACGTAGTGGGATATAAAGTATGAGAATCGCGTGTACACAAGGTCGTCATTTGACGGTTTTATATGAACGTAGTGGGATATAAAGATAAAGCCTGACATCGAAGAAGGTGTAAGCTGGCAAAGTTTTATATGAACGTAGTGGGATATAAAGCTTAAAGCAAGCCGAAATGATGAATGAGCGCGGCGAGTTTTATATGAACGTAGTGGGATATAAAGACGTCTTCCGGATCGCGAACCGGTTGTACATGAGATCGTTTTATATGAACGTAGTGGGATATAAAGAAGTCCGTCCAGCAGATCACCAGCTGGCTGGAGGAAGTTTTATATGAACGTAGTGGGATATAAAGAACGCCTCGCCGATCCGGAGGCCGGTGCGGGCAAGCAGTTTTATATGAACGTAGTGGGATATAAAGTGCTCATCCCTCGCTTTCTTCGTTCATGTCGTGCAAAGTTTTATATGAACGTAGTGGGATATAAAGTCGTGAGCATAATAAATTTATGCTCACTGTGCAGAGAGTTTTATATGAACGTAGTGGGATATAAAGAGTAACGATTGCAATACTCCTGACAAGTCCGGCACCGTTTTATATGAACGTAGTGGGATATAAAGCTCACAAACTGGCCATCTTGCCTTATTGGTAAGCGTCAAATAGCCCCCACCTGTCAATCAGATGAGGGCTATGATACATTGGTTTATGATTGAGGCGCTCGGCAAGTCAGCGGCAACGATGACGACCAGGGCAAGAGCCGGTCCAGTGCCTCCGGATCTTTCGGATCCTCAAGCTGCGGTAGTTGCTCAAACAGAACCTTCAGGTATTGGAACGGGTTCAGCCCGTTCTCTTTCGCCGTTTCAATCACGCTGTAGATCGTCGCGCTGGCCTTTGCGCCGCGAGGCGTATTGGCGAACAGCCAGTTCTTACGTCCAATCACGAACGGCTTGATCGACCGCTCGCTGCGGTTGTTGTCAA
>Ga0310826_101447_pt1 | contig 11837 bp, 9 predicted proteins | sample WT_ome_FD_201306 | JGI IMG/M metagenome (GOLD analysis project Ga0310826, IMG submission 201306) | Sorghum-adapted microbial communities enriched on wild type (WT) sorghum from Joint BioEnergy Institute, Emeryville, California, United... ... | reverse complement strand
GGTTTCCCGGAGTTATCCCGGTCTTGCGGGCAGGTTGCCCACGTGTTACTCACCCGTCCGCCGCTGACCAAACAAGAGCAAGCTCTCGTTCGGCCCGCTCGACTTGCATGTATTAGGCACGCCGCCAGCGTTCGTCCTGAGCCAGGATCAAACTCTCCAAAAGAAAGTTGATTGGCTTGCGCTTCGTTTCGTTCAGTTTTCAAGGAACGAATTAACTTCTCTGTATCAGCTTCCTAGAGGAACTCAACTTCCTCGAAGAATAACAGTCACTTTTTTACTATACTATACTTGTTTGGTAGATGTCAAATTTTTTAATCACGAATTAATCATTACAAAAAATCATGTTGAACAACCAAGCAAATTTAACTATATCAAAAAAGTTTTTGCTCTGTCAAGAACCAATTTTTTATTGCAGCTTTCTTTGTTGAAAGCATTTATTCATTTTTATCTTACTTCGTTCTCATTCATCGAAGCGACGCTTTATATATTACTACTTCATCGAATCTAAGTCAATAGTTATAATCCATCCAATTTTATCCAAAACACTAATTCATATTAGCTGTAAAACAATTTATACATCCCCCCTCTTCCTATCACCTGTCCTTTTTCTGCAATATTTCCTTATTATAAGGAATACGCTCTTTCATGTTTGTTTTATAAACAAAAAGACATCGTACGCTCTGTTCGATCGATTCGGCACGAGGCTGATCTGAAACAGTTCAAATCAACCGCCGCTACCGACTCAGCCAATTGCCATCTGTCTCGCACAATTTTCACTTTCTGTCTTGATAACAGAGCTGTACTAGGTCAATCACTGTGCAAAATTGTTTTGGATTCTATCGTTTTTTCGAGATTCCCCAAAAATGAAAAACGACCGCAAACTCGGACGTATTAAGAACCTCGGAAATGTTAATCCAAATAAATCGTATGTAAAGGGCTGACCCGAGAGAATAACAACCACAGTATAAAATGATTGATATTTCAAGGATAAATAAGCCTGCTCGTTTATCCCATGCAAAATTTGTGCAACATTATTTTCGGCCGCTATCTCATACAAAAAAAGCGGAGTGATCCGCCTTTTTCTTCTAGAAATTTATATTAAAAAAGTCACAAAGTGGGTTAGAAAGAGTAAAAATATCAATTGCTTCAGTCGCTGACATTTAGCGACGTTCCATTTTCATGATGAATATACTTATTTTTCTTTTATTTCATCTTTTTTGGGACGCTTATTTTTGATGTAATTAATCAACATTAACACAATGTAAATCGCTCCTCCAATAACAGTCACGGCAAATCCTTTCGGAGTTCTAACAACCAAACCATACACTAATAAAACTCCAAATATCGATGTGATGAGAATATGGAACAAATAATATTTTGACATCATGTTTCCCCCTTACCCTTCATTCTCATAGCTACAAGCTGTCTTAGTCACTCCCTAAAAAAGTATAAGATTGTATGAATCATTCAAAAATCAAAAACTTGTCTGTGCTACACTCCTACATGAGTACAATAAAGGAGCAGATGAATAGTGAAAAAATTATAAATCACAAACAGTCATGGTTGGATCACCGGACGTCTTTCATCACAGGGACGGATATATAAAATAACTTTGTCTTTATTATTCTAAAGCGCATATAACGATACCATGCTGTGCGCATTAAACCAAACAAATTTACATTTACAATCCATAATAAAACATATATTGAAATTATACCAAATATTCACTCTCCATATATCCTATCCGTTGAATTGAGATATAATGAATTTGAAAACTTAATGGGACTTCCTCTATTTGGTTTATATCAAAAGCTATACACTGTGAAGAATGAGGAAAATCCAGCTAAAAAAGCGAAATTATTAGAAGAGCAGGTAAGAGACCAAATTGCCGGGGCTTTATATGATAGTGGTGTTGCGCTTTCGGCTGCTCGAACCATTGTTTACTTTTTCGTGTCGGTAGTGTTTTCATGTCATTAAAAGCCGGAGTAAGGAGTGATATTCTTGAGACAGGAGTCCTTGGAGTAGAGAGTAGAACGGCTCGAACTTTACATTGACTTATTACGAGATTTTGCCGTTGATCCCGAAACATTTGCTATTTGGGATTGGGTCATTTCTCGTAAACTAAACAAAAGTCAGGTTGATCGCTTAATGAAGACAGCAAGAGAGTTCAATCAAGCCATTAAGATAGCGAATGAAAATGGGAGCCAACCACCAAGGTTCGAGGAGTTCAGCCAAAAAATTATTGAGATTGTCCATTTGGAAGATAATCCCGCAGATGAACAGACTGTGTTGCAATTCTTAAAGCGAATTAAACACTCTCATAGATATCTATCCGATTGCTACTTGACTACCACCGAATAATTGAACTATATCACAAATATTTCCATTGTTTTTTCACTGGAAGCATTCTATATATTGTTCAGTCTATATCGTTGTGTAAAAAGCCTTTGAAAATAAGTGGGCCATTTTTTACTCCTCTCGCTTAGGAGGTAGTTATCTAGACAACACAACATTCGAAGGAGGGGAAGTGGTTCCTGTCACAGACACTTGATGAAAACATTTGATGAAATATGTATGAAGACGGTGAGAGGAAAACCATATCGTAAGAAACATTGGTACTTCAAGGTTTAACAGCTATTCACTTCCCCACCGTGCAAAATTCATGCAAAATTTTTTTTGGATTCTATCGTTTTTTTCGGGATTCCTAAAAGATGAAAAACGACCGCAAACGCGGTCGTATCAGGGGTTTCGGGGATGTTAATCCAAATGAATCGTATGTAAGTGGCGGCCCCGAGAGGATTCGAACCTCCGACGCACGGTTTAGGAAACCGACGCTCTATCCACTGAGCTACGGGGCCGTGTTGATTCTCCATTCGGCATTAGGCGGCTCCTGAAGCATTGCGATAAGAGCATGAATAAAAGTCAAAAACCATAGCTCCGACAGAGAACACGAGCGACACGTTTTTCCCCTTTTGACAACGTGTTGTGCGATCAACGTCAGCGCGACTCCACGCGCCCTCACTCCATTCGTTGCTCTCTCGTTTACGGCGAGGGAAAACCGCATCTGGCTGCCGACATACCGTCTATGAGACGTACAGCCTGTATTATAACGGTTTTTTGCTATGGTGGCAAGCTCTCTTTTATTCTTCCATCTTCTTCTTTGTCCGGTGCTACTCATTCGCTTGTCCGTACCGGCCAGCTTGTAATCAAAGCAAGCCATAGAGTCGATCGCGCAGCATTCTCATTTCGAGAAACTGCATGATCGACACTTTTTGACGAAAGAACAGTCAGCAGAAGAAAAAGGACTGTTTTGAACAGAAAAGATCCACGGGCAACATTTTGCCCTCCATCCGAGGATAAAAATCACCGTTCACCTAGAAGGCGGGTGAAAAACAATGATCACTCCTAGCCGACGTCAGATCACGTGAAATGAGAAGCTGATGCTGCAAAATATAAGTTCAAACATGTGGTTATAACAAAAATACGGGTAATCGCGTAGAATTCCCTCTACGTATTACCCGTTGTTCATTTATAAAGTACTTAACCAAGCCCCAACTGCCGATCCTATATAGTTTCCGATAATATAACCTAAAGTACCCACAAGCATAATCGGTCCGACTAATTTGATCCAGCCTTTTGAAATCGCCATAGCTGCGGCCGTTGTTGGTCCACCGATATTTGCATTGCTCGCCAGAATAATTTCTTCCAGTGAAAATTTAAAGATTTTCCCAATACCGAAGGAAATGATCATGTTGATAATCACCATCAAAGCACATAATACGAAGATGAGCGGTGCATTTTGTAAGATGACTTGAATGGAAGCCGGTACACCGATCACGACGAAGAAAATATAAATTAAAAATGTACCGATTTCCTGAGTTCCATGGATATTTTCAAAGTAACGCGGGAACAGAGTGACCGCAAGCAGTGTAATCGTCGTTAACATTAAGTAGTTATCACCTAATATTCCATTTAAAATATTTAAAAATACGTTCGCATCCTCACCAGATGGAATCAATTCATCCAAAAAACCGGCAATTGTAAATGAGATGGCGACAATGACAAATGTCGTCCCGACGGCTTTTGCGATATCGAGCAAGGAGATATCTTTTCTCTTCCAGTAGGATGCCGCGTGGTTTTCATCTCCTTTCACATTGCTTTCCAACTCATCGATGTACGGGGTCTTAAAATATTTCCGGAAAAACGTTAATGCTGGAATCAAGATCAACCCCAAGAAATAAAGTGCCATCACCATATTATCGGCAACGACCGTCGCGGATACGAGCTCACTTGGTGTTTCGAATTTTGCGGCCATCGCAACAAAGTTTACGCCACCACCAATATAAGAACCTGTCATCATCGCAGAAATCTTATATAGTAAAGGAATATGGTCTTTGAGTAAAAAGAAGGAGATAATAGCGCCTGCCACAGTTCCGACTGAACTAATCAAGAAAATTACCACTAATCTACCACTTTCACGCCAGATTTTCATTATATTCGTTTGAAAAAGGAGTAACGGGATTGCTAGCGGGATGACATACGACCAGACCGTATCATACACCGGTGATTCAGTAGGAATGATATTCAAGTTGGCCAAAATCATCGCACCAACAAGCGCAATGATCGCTCCGGATATTTTGGCAGCCCATTGATATTTTTGCTCTAAATAAATACTGATCGCTGCCCAGCCCACTAGAATCGCCCAAAGAATCCATGTATCATCCGATTGAATCAATGTATTCGTCATTTCCCAACCCTCCATTTTTTATCAAACCTCAGTGCATTGACCATTGATCCAAAAGAAGTGAATAAATTTGCCGCGGTCTTCCTCGATTGACTGGCTGCTCCTCACCTGTAACTGATACCACCCCAGCTTGTTCTAATCGACTTAATAGCCGCCGCGCACTTCTTGGCGTAATTCTTAAGCCCTTCGCTAATTCTATGGCAGTTACCGAATTTTTGCCATGAATTTTGAAAAAAGAGAGAATACGGTTGATGGTCGAACTACTCACATTTGCTTTTTGAGCAATTTCTAAAACTTTTTCATTATCATTCCGCAGCGAATAGCTTAAAATTCCTGATTGCATAACCGGACCATAAATTTTGCCGTTTGCATCATAAATGATATAATCTGTATTGGACGCTTTCGCTTTTTTTAGCGCTTCCAACGCATACATTTCCGCCTCATTTGTTGATCTTCCGATTCCGATACCGAGCTGAACTTTTCTTTCTGTTTTTTGAAAAATATCATGGATCAATGTAAGCTCGTTGGAATGTTGCTGATCATCTAATTGTAAGGCTTCGCGGGTGGTGATAAATCTTAATTCACGGCGATCAATCCATTTGATAATGGCCTGTGTCTTTTCCCCGTAATCTACTAAACTTTGCTGCAAAGCTAGTAATCTTCGTTGCAATTGATATTCCGTTAAATCATCTTGTTCGAAAATCTCTTTTAAATCGACGATCCCTATCGCAATGTGTGAATTTTGCTTTTTCAGTTTCTGTGCTTCCATTAACACGATCTGTAATGTATTTCTTACCGCATTCCTTGTCGGAAGGACCCTTACTGCAGGTACACCGAGTTCTATTAATCGTTCATATATTAACCCCACACATGTAATAGCGGTATCGATTTGACCGTTTTTCCACAATTCATAATGAAATCGAGTCGTTTTTTCAATATGAAATTCTTCTGAATGTGTATCATAATAGATGTTTTGTACTCTGATCTCCAATTCTTCCAAACTTTCTTCTACTTCATATTTTTGTAGATTATCAATACTTATGTTCAGTGTTCCATTTTGCAAATCGTACTTCCCATTTAAGGCTAATTGAAATAAGGCCCGGTATAAAGCGGTTCCTTCAAAAGGGATAAAGAATATCGATTGATCAAGTTTTAAATTATTTTTAGCGATTTTGTAAGGCAGCGAGCCGGCAAACAAAATGATTTGAAAACCCGCTCCATACTTTTTCACGATTTCAATGACTTCCTCTTCGTTATGGTAGGTAGCATAATGGATGGATAATTCCGGATATTCCTTCTCCACATTCATAATCATTTTTTCAATATCGCGAGGTCCGATCGCGAGTACTCGAATTTGCATTTCAGTAAGCACCCTTTCGGCACTTTTTCAAACCTGAAGGCGCAGGAATTAGTAAGTGATTCGATGCCCAGCCAATTCCAATACACCACCATAAATGGCTTCATTTCCCGTTTTCAGTGCCCAATTTTGATTGCCGTAGTCATAGTGCCACCATTCTTCGTCGTAATTTGTAAATCCGGCCTTTTCCATAATGCTTTTTAATAGCTTGCGATTCTCTTTAATCTCCCTATCTAATGGACTTGGATTTTTAATTTGTTCAAAATAGTCCGTTCTTGACATCTCCGTAAATTCATCAAATTTGGACCCCATATTCAGCGGACCTTGTTTATTCGCAATGGTTAAATCAATCGCACCACCAGTTAAATGATTGGATGGTCGCATCGGATCCTCCGACGGTCTGTCCACATACTTCGTCAATTCTTTTTTCAGTTCATTCCCTGCTAAACCTTTTAACTGTAATTGCTTTTCGAATTGTCGATACAGTGCTAACTGAACTTTATAAGGTCGCCAGGCGTCAAAAACGATAAAATAATGATCCACAGGTAGGAAGTGAACCGCTTTCAAAAGACGTTTGACAGCACCTTCCCTAAGATAGCAATCGTTCGGCGCACCAGGAATATTGTTTTGAAAATAATACGGTTCGACAACTATTTTTTCTGAAATCCCTGTTAGCGACATGAGTTTTTCATGATTCTCATGAATAGGAATCTGTTCCTTCGTTAGATAAATTGTTCGTCACCCCTCTTTTAAAAACTTATTGATAAATCTACTCCATCTTTTTCGTTAATTTAAGAATTTTCATTTATATAAAATTATATTTCCAGAATTAATTTTTATAGTCAACGTCCTTAAATAGACCGAAATTAAAAATCACCCGTGGTGCTAGTTAAGCCTTAACGTTCAACTAGCCCGAGAACAACAAGCCAGTAAAATATCCTCCAGTGCCGTTTCAAATCCAGAAACCGATTTCGCTCGAATCTCGGTAATCCGATGCAATCCACTAAAATCGCGGTTTCCACCACTTTACGTTTTCGCTTCGTCCACTGTTTCCATACATCCGATTGGCGAATTCGCAGATTTTCTCGAACGGGCGCCTAAAAAGCGATTCGGTGCTCTTCGTACAGCTTCTTTTGCAGCTTTTGGCTGATATCCCCTTTGTCACCGAAGTTATGCGGATGTAGAAGTTGCGTCACGGCGGTGTTTGGTTTGATCTGCTGTAAAATGAAAGTGCTCTTGCATGGGAACTTCTCCTTTTGATGTTTGGTTGCACTTTCATTTTAAGAAGAACCTCTCATACAAAAGTTATTTTTTATGCTTGTCTGATTTTATCTAGCACCACGGGTTAGTATTTTAGAATGTCTCTATATTCCCCTCTCCCATCATCCCCACAACTTCTCGAAACACGGTTGATGGCTGTTTGCGAAGCAGTTTAGCGGCAATCGTTTTTTGCTTCGTGCCGTCCATGATTGTGAGTAGGCCGTCTTCAAGGTGGATGAGCAAGTTTTTGACACAGTATGCCGTGATTTTTGACGCCTGATCCAAGTAACGGGCGTCAAGGTCGAATCGGACACGATCAGACAGCCGCCGCAGCAAGCGCCAAAGGGCAATTTCCTCGCTTGATTTCATGAACAGCTCGGGCAGCTCTTTTGCTTGTTTGATTGTATTAAGCGTCGTCATCGCATAGACGGCGATGCCGTAGCCGACCCGACTACCGAGCCGCAAACCATTCTTGTCCGCCTGACAGCGGTGCGACGGTTGGCAAGTCGCGCAAAAAGTCAAGATGGTCGAGCCGGATGCGATTGAACTCGATCGTATTCGCCCGATCAAGCACTTTTTTGCTGAAGGGGTGGGTTGTTTCGTCCATGTTGACGGTGCCGATGATATAGACGTTTGGCGGGAGAAAGAGATCACGCCCCGCCGTTTCTTTCGGCAGTAGCCGCGACGAGGTAATGCGGCCATTTTCCCAACGGCGGCTTTCCATCACGCTTAAGACGTCGCTGAAATAATGCTCGACGCGAGCGAGGTTCATTTCATCCAGCACAACGAAATACGGCTTGTCCGGATGGTTCTCGGCTTCGGTAATGACATTGGTGAGCGGCCCAGGCTTGAAATCGCCCTTAATGTCGACATAGCCAAGCAAGTCAGAGCCATCGTTCCAATCTGGGCAAACGGGAATTAAGATGAACTGCCCGTTGTCTTCCGTCGCACCGACGCTTTCAGCCAGCCATTGGGCGATTTTCGTTTTCCCTGTTCCAGAAATGCCGGACAAAATGACAAACGGTTTTGTTTTTAGTGAAAGAAAAAGATTCATCACTTCTTCTTGCGTATAGTAAAATCCTTTAGCGGTTATGTAGAAATGAATATGTTCGACGACTGACCGATCGGAGAGCGATTGCTTAAACGGCGTCATCTTTTCTGTTCGTTCCACGTATTGTCGGTAATAGCCGATCATCGTTTTCAAGTCGCTCACGAGTTGTTCATCGGACGGCAGATTGTCAAACGAATAGGCAATATACACCGCCACTGACCGCTCATATTCTTTCGCCCGTTTGCTTGCACTGAGACGGATGGCGTTATCAGTTTGCACGCGACCCCCAACAGGAATCTGCTGACGGATATCCCGCTTCACCCGCTCCATTTCATCTCGCTTCGTTTCTGTCACTCCTTGGGCGAGTGTCAAATAGAGCCGACACATATCCTCGCTGAACAAGTAGACGATATAATAGCCGCGCTGTGTAGAATCCGTCACCTTTTTGTCCATCACCGCCACCCACGGCGCATCGGTCCACACTCCTTGGCCGACTGAACCTTTGACGATATATCGGTCGGGCTCAACAAACGGCAGCGCTTTTATCTTTTTCGGAATCGCTTTTGTCACGAGTTGAAACGCCCACCGCTCTTTTGACAGTTTTTCGCGTTTTTCTTCTTCATCAATGGCCATGACTTGGCGGAAAAAATCATGCAATGCCATCAGAAACGTCTCCTTCTCGCAAAATTCCCCTTTCTTCTTTTCTACTTTTCTTCTATTCTACTAAAAAAGCGGCTTCTCCCATTAGCAGGAGAGCCGCTTTATGCATCAATGCACAGAACATCGCTGCTCTTCACTTACCAACGATACCTCCCTTCTTTGCGTCCGTTCGAACAAGACGGATGGTTTCATCGCCCAATGATTGATAGGGCTCTGAACTCCCCAACGCACGAGGACAGGCAATCGGAGAATGTGGGACAAAAAAAACGGCTTGAGATATAGCGCTCATTTCTCAAGCCGCTTGTTTTCTATTCAGCTGCGAGGGCATCGGCCTTTGTTCGGTGCACAGTGCCGTGCGGGTGCTGCGGGGGTGCATAGATGGAATAGAGCTTGAGCGGGATCGTTCCGGTGTTGATAACATTATGCCATGTTCCGGCTGGAACCATGATCGCGGAACCGGCACGTACGTTTCTCTCAAACGTCAACTTGTCTTTCCTTCTGCCCATTCGGACGATTCCTTCTCCTTGTTCAATGCGCAAAAATTGATCGACATAGGGGTGAATTTCCAATCCGATATCTTCCCCGACATTCAAGCTCATTAACGTCACTTGCAAATGCGGTCCGGTCCATAAAGCGGTGCGGTACGTATTGTTTTGTTTTGCCGCCTCGCTAATCGAAATGACAAACGGCTCCGGCCCGTAATCTTTCAGCTTGATATTCTCTTTGTACGGAACCGAACCGTAAGGCAACCCGCCGTAATTGTGCACCGGTGGATAAACATAAGCTGGATACGGATGCATATACGGGTAGACAGAAGGATAGGAAGGTAAAAAAGACACGGTATACATCGCTCCACCTCTTCACTGATTAGTCACCGTCATCTTATGCACAACCACAAAGAAGTTGACTCGTGTTTTAGGCATATCTTTTCTGTGCCTCCTCCTGCTCACAAAAAGGCTGCCATCGGCGGTAAATGCGCAATGTTCTCCCATCTACGATTGGAGGCCTGCCCGATGGCGAGTGATGGGCCAAGACATCAGGGTATATCCGACGGTTCCGCTGGTTCAAAAGATCGTTGATGGAAAATACCGATTTTCCATTTCGCTCATGTCTAGAACTCGAGATGATGACGAGAGAGGGATGTGCTACAATGGGGATAAGGCAATCAACTCAGGCGTGCACGACGGGACGCTGTCAAGTTCTCTTATTTGAGGAGGAATGGACAATGAAAGCTCCTGCTTTGTTTCTCGCTCATGGGTCGCCGATGTTGGCGATCGAGGATCATGCGTATACCTCCTTTTTGGAGAAGCTCGGGGAAGGAATGTCCCCCAAGGCGCTCGTCGTCTTTACGGCGCATTGGATGACGCGCAAACCGACGGTTTCAGCAGTGGAAGGGACGTATGGAATGATTTATGATTTTTCCGGATTTCCGCACGACTTGTATGAAATCGTTTATCCGGCACACGGATCGGTCGAGTGGGCGGAACGCGTGCGGGAGCACCTCGCTCGTGTGGCGGAAGTAGCCGTCGATCAAACGCGCGGGCTTGATCACGGTTCATGGGTGGTGCTCCACCGCATGTTTCCAAGGGCGGACATCCCGGTCGTGCAAGCATCGGTCGTGCCGTGGTGGACGCCAAAGCAATTGTTCCAGCTCGGCGAAGCGCTGCGCCCGTTGCGCGATGAAGGGGTGATGATCATCGGAAGTGGCGGGACGGTGCACAACTTGATGGCGCTTCGCTGGGAAGGGCATGTAGAGGCAGAAAGATGGGCGACTGCTTTTGATGACTGGCTGCTGCGCGAGTCAGCCGCCCGCAGTGAGGATGTATTCCATTATGAAGAAAAAGCACCTTACGCCAAGCAGGCCGTACCGACCCCCGAGCACCTCGCACCATACTGGATCGCTTACGGCGCAGGTGATCACAACCAAGCACCGCGCGTCTTGTTCCGCGACTATCAGTATGGAAACTTAAGCCTCATGGCGGTAGCCTTTTAACGAGGTGGCCCGACCTTGCTTGAAACATGCAGGGCGGGCCGTCTTTTCCTCTGAGAAATCAGCGAGGAGCCCCCGACTGTGAAGCGATCACGAAAATCAGGGAGAATTGCTGGTCACAGCACTCCTTACGAAAGCGCCCGGGCAATATCCGCCGCTAAAACAGCATTGTTTTTCACTAGGGCGATGTTCGCTTTTAAACTTTTCCCTTCAGTTAATGTTTTCACCCGATCTAGCAAAAACGGGGTGACCGCTTTGCCGGTGATGTGCTTTTCTTCTGCCTCCTTAAGCGCTTGTTCAATGATGGAAGTAATGTACGATTCCTCGAGCTCGTCTTCTTGCGGAACCGGATTGGCGACGACGATGCCGCCGTCTAAGCCGAGCGCCCATTTCGTTTCAATGAACTGGGCGATTTCTTCTGCGCTGTCTAAACGGTAGTCGACGCGAAACGGGCTTGTCCGTGAGTAAAAGGCTGGCAGGATGTCCGTCTGATAGCCAAGGACCGGAACACCGTGCGTCTCTAGATACTCGAGCGTCAAGCCTAAATCCAAAATCGATTTCGCCCCTGCACAGACGACGGCGACGTTTGTTTGCGCGAGTTCTTGCAAGTCAGCTGAGATGTCCATCGTCCGCTCGGCCCCACGGTGTACCCCGCCGATGCCGCCGGTCGCAAACACGTTAATGCCCGCCATCGCCGCACAAATCATCGTCGCTGCCACGGTGGTCGCCCCATGTTTCTTTTTCGCGACGACATATGGCAAATCGCGGCGGCTCA
>Ga0310826_101444_pt1 | contig 11861 bp, 14 predicted proteins | sample WT_ome_FD_201306 | JGI IMG/M metagenome (GOLD analysis project Ga0310826, IMG submission 201306) | Sorghum-adapted microbial communities enriched on wild type (WT) sorghum from Joint BioEnergy Institute, Emeryville, California, United... ... | reverse complement strand
GTGAATATCCATATCTATCAACATAAAGATTGGAAAATCTGGTATAATGGTCTCCAGAGTACATGGAGTTCCTGCCAGAGGGGAGGAGCAAGCATGCATCCCAAGAAAGTCCCCCGTTAAGCCCGTGGCCCGCCATTCATGTGTTCGTGCCTCTCATCCATATCCACTAAAAGGAGATGCTTAACCATGCACATGAATGGCCCTATAGCCATGACGCGTAACGAAAGACTGGATATCTGCCACGAGATAGCCGCAAGATTGCACGAGGTGTACGGAGACAACATCCTGGCCATCGGAATCTATGGCTCGATCGCCAGAGGAACGGACGGTCCCTGCTCGGACATCGAGATGTTCTGTGTATTAAGAGATGCCGGCGAACCGGTCGAACTGTGCCATGAATGGTCAGCAGGTCCCTGGAAGGCGGAAGTCGATGTCTATACGGCAGACATCCTGCTGCGCAACGCTTCAACGGTTGAAGGAAGGTGGCCCCTCACCCATGGCCCTTTCTTGACCCATCTCAGCCTGTATGATCCCGACGGCTTCTTCCCGCGATTAAGAGAAGCGGCCGAATCACCGACCGGAGCAGACTTCAGGCGTGCCATTCAGGAAGTGTTGGTCGGGGAAATGTATGAGTTCATCGGCAAGCTGCGAAATGTCAGCCAGCTTGGCCCGCACACCTATCTTCCTTACCTGGCCATGGAGCTTGCCCATTATGGAGCCATGATCGTTGGCTTGCACAACCGGAAGCTGTATTCGACAGGCGCGATGGTGCTGCCGGAAGCGTTGCAGTTGCCGGATCTCCCGGATGGATTCGCGCCCCTGGCGCAGATGGTGATGTCCGGACAGCTTGCCTCCTCTGCGCAGATCGTTTCAACTTGTGAAGATTACTGGAATGGCCTGGTGAAGTGGGCAGACGAACACGGTTACGTCATCCACACCGGACGCATACCTTTCTGACCGTCAGGTCATTCATCAGTTGACCACCAACACAGAGCGGCCAAGCCCCTGGAATAGCGCTTGACCGCTCCGTCTTACTCGCAGCATGCAACACGCTAAACAGCCTTCCCGATCATTAACGCATGATAGTTAATGACCTTCAGGCCTCTGGACGTCGCGTGGCGATAGAAGATTTCCTCCACATCCTTCAGGCATCGCTGCCACACGATTCGCTTCAGCGACTCCTTCTGCCCGAAGCATTTCCTGATCAGGACATCCTCAGGCGTGGACAGGTATTCCACCTCTTCGATGATCTGCAGCTCCACTTTCTCCAGACCGCTCTCGGACAGCTGCTGTTCATATATCGCCCGGATCTCGTCCATATGGTTGTCCGGAAGCGGTTGATACAACCCGGGGAAGAGACTTCGGAAATGCCCGTCCGATCGGCAGTGATACAGTCCCAACGCGATGCCGCCGCTTCTCAGGATGCGATGCCCCTCCTTCATTCCCTTATGGAACAGCCACGGCCCCTTCTTGGTGAACACCACGTCAAAATACCCATCGGGAAAAGGCAACGTCCCGTCCGCATCCACGACCAGAAAGGTGATGTTGTCCTCTGCATCCTTTCTTGCCGTGGCAATGTATCCGTCCACCACATCGATTCCGATCACCTCTTTGGCTTGGCCGGCGAACGATCTCGTAAACTCGCCATGGCCCAGCCCACATCCAGCACCCGAGCATCCTCACTCAGATAATCCGCTATTCGGTCTGCGAAGATCATTTTGCCTGCGCCTGGATTTGTTTCCGCTGCGCAGAGGTTTTCGGATAGGTACTAAATCGGTTTTTCCTGAATTCCAGCTTGATCAGATTAGGCACGGACCCCACCCCCGTTCAACAGTTTGATAAAGTAATCCTCCAGCGAATGCTGTTTCCGGACGATCGATTCTACAGGCACATCGGACAACGCCAGCAGCCTGTTCAACTCGCTCTGGGAGACGTTCGGGTCATAGATTCGGATCGCATGATCCCCGACCACCTTCATGTTGGTCACATTCAGACGGTCGCTCAGCACCAGGGACGCCCTTCTGACATCCCCCGTCGTGATCTCGACATAATCATGATTGGTCCGGCGGAGCTCTCCCATCGACACTTCCTGCACCATCCTGCCCTGGTTGATCACACCGACCGTGTCTGCGATATACTCGATCTCTCCGAGGATGTGGCTGGAGATGAGGATCGTCATTCCGAACTCCTTGCTGAGCATGGTGAACAGATTGCGCATCTCGCGAATCCCGACAGGGTCCAGCCCGTTGATCGGCTCATCCAGCAGGAGCAGCTCCGGCTTGGTCACGATGGCCCGGGCGATGCCCAGGCGTTGCTTCATCCCCAGGGAGAATTGCTTCACCGGTTTGAACTCGACGTCCACCAGTCCCACCATGTCGAGCGCTTCTCCGATCGCCTTCTTGTTGTAGTACCCCATGCATTCGCAATGCAGCTCCAGATTCTCCATCGCCGTCAGCTTCTCGTAGAAGATCGGATATTCGATGATGCTGCCCATCCGCTTCATCAGCTCGACGGTGTTTGATTGCAGCGGCTTGCCGAACAGCTCGATCTCGCCTTCGGTCGGCTTGAGGATGGAGGCGATCATCTTCATCACGGTGGTCTTGCCCGCGCCGTTCGGCCCGAGGAAGCCGTAGATTTCGCCCCGTTTGATCGTCATGTTCAGGTTCGAGACCAGCTCTTTGCCATTGATCGTTTTGCCCAAATGATAAGTTCTGAGCACGGCAGTCATAGGTTTCTGTTTCCCCTCTCCATTCATTTTCTTGTCTTTGTGAGTTTGATTATAGAAGGGGGGACTTGCTTATTTCTTAACCGATTCTTACATATTTCTTAAGCTTGGTCGGTGCCGTAGGTCATCCGCTTCAGGCTGATGGTGAAGGTCGTCTTCTCATAAGGCTTGCTGCTTACCGTGATCGAGCCATGCATCAGCTCCACCAGACGCTTGGTGATGGTCAGCCCCAGGCCGCTGCCCTGATATCTGCGATTGCGGGAGTCCTCAAGGGTATACAGCCGTTCGAAGATGTGATCCCGGTGATGCTCATCGATGCCCTTGCCCCGGTCGGTGACCTCCACATAGACCGTTTCCTCATCTGCCCGCATGGCCAGACCCAGCATGCGGCCATCGCCGCCATACCGGATCGCGTTGAAGATCAGGTCGTTCAGGACGCGGTCCAGCGCCTCTTCATTCGCATAGACGAAGACGGGCTCGTCAGGGATGTGAATCTCCACCTCGAAGCCGCTATCTGCCAGAACATCGTAGAAGGACAGGATATTCCTGCGGCATACCTCATTCAGCTGCACGCGGGAGAGATCCAGCTCCTCGTCGCCGGACTCCAGCTTGGCCAAGTCGAAGAAGGTGTTGATCAGGCCGATCACCTCCTGGACTTTGTCAGCCACCTTGCCCATCTGCACCGCGCGTTCTTCCGGAGCCATGTCCCTGCGGTGCATCAACAGTTCCACATAGCCCGCGATGACCGTCAGCGGCGTCCGCAGGTCATGCGAGATGTTGGACAGCATGCGGCGCATGGCCATCTCCGTCCGGACATACTCCGCTCGGGCACGCTGCTGCTCCTCCTGCATACGATTGATGCCCGTCAGGAGCTCGCGAAGCTCCGGGGTCTCCGTCTGATGCAGCAGCTTCTGCACAGAACGGTCTGCCAGGATCTCGTTCAGCTTGTTCGCGATATAGTGAATATCGCTTCGCAGTTTGCGGCTCGCCTGGCATTGGTACGCGATCACCGCGATCAGCGCCAGGATCAGCAACGACATCGCCACGATGAGCACCGTTATGCCTCCCCTGCCTTGTAGCCGATTCCCCACAGCGTCCTGATATACCTCGGCCTGGACGGATTGTCCTCGATCTTCTCGCGCAGCCGGCGCATATGGACATTGATCACATTGTCATCGCCATAATACGGTTCATTCCAGACAAGTTCATAGATCTGCTCCTTGGTATATACACGGTTGGGGTTGGATGCGAACAGCTTCAGGATCTGAAACTCCTTGGCTGTCAGTTGGATCGTCACGCCTTCCTTGATCACCGTGAAGTTGTCCGTATCGATCCCAGGTCCATGAGATGCAGCACGTTCGGCTCAACCGAGGCCGGCTCCTCCGCATGCGAATACTGTCCGGCGCGTCGCAGCGCAGCCTTCACCCTGGCGATCAGCTCGATCATCGAGAAAGGCTTGGCGATATAATCGTCCGCGCCGAATCCCAGGCCCAGCGCCTTGTCGAGATCGCTGTCCTTCGCGGACAGGATGAGCACCGGCACCACGCTGTTCCGGCGTATGAGCTGCAGCAGGTCCATGCCGCTTCGCTTCGGAAGCATCAGATCCAGCAGGATCAGGTCATAGGAATGCCGCGCCGTCAGCAACCGCTCCGCCTCTTCTCCGTCATAAACCTGCGTTACCTCGTAGCCTTCCCGCGTCAGCTCCCGATGTACCATCTCGCTGATATCCGCATCATCCTCTATGAGCAATATGTGCTGCTGCATCTGTGATCGATCACCTCTGGTGGAAATGTCAAGAATCGCTTAATGTACCTATTATACAACAGTCTTCCTCCCCAGATATTCGACTTCGGAAAAAAAGGAACTGCCGCTTTGCGACAGCTCCTGTTCACCCCTTCGCTTCAGAGGTTCGTTCATCGAGCAGCAGATCCGCATGGATGCTTGCCTATGGCGTCGGATCGTTCTGCCGTTCCGCCAGATAGAAAATGTAATCCGTCGAGACTCCTTTACCAGATATGTTCCAGCTTGTGGCATTAGTTTCAATTTCCCGGATGCCATGCGGCAGCTTTACCAACAGGATACTCCTCTGTCTGCCTGAATTGCTCTTCCAGACAAGTCATGACCAGCAGCACCAGATCCTCGCGCCAGGGAGGCGCAGCGACCTGCACGCCGACCGGCAGACCGGCGCTTTCCACATTGACCCTGCCTGCAGCCTGGACGGACCTGTCCCGGCTTGGCGGGTGCGGCAACCTGGACTCTCTCGCGCGTACCCGAGACGTGCTGACGACTCCTGCCGGCATGCGCAGGAAGTTGTACAGCAACGCATAGGATCCTTCCCAGGACATCAGCACCGATTGATCGTGCTGCACAGCAGGGGTCAGGAAAGGCGGCGCGATCAGGACATCGACCTGCTGCCGCTCCATCTCGAGCAGGAATCTGCGCTGATAATCCGCCCGCCGAAGTGCCAGTTCATGGCGCTCACCCTCAGATCTGGCGCCCAGGAATGGGAGGATATGTTGCCCCACGGCTCGTTGCCCCAGCAAGCGGAGCATCGCGGACAGGAGCCTCCTCTTGCTGCGCGTAAGACCGAAGGAACGATGCACGCCAGCCAGTTGCCTCGTCATCATGTCCCCGCCCAATGTACGCTCGATCCCGGAAGAGCCTCCGGCTGATATCCATGCGATGATCGCCGCCTCGCCGCCGCTGCTCCCGCCAGCTGAACGCTCCTCCGGCCGCCACGGGTTGCGCACCCGTCCGTAGACCGGGTTGACGGATTCGCAGCCCATGAGCAACTGCATGATGTTGCTCTTGCCAATCACGATCGCTCCGGACTGCCTCAGGCGGGCGACCGCGGGATCATCTTCCTGAGCCAGCCTGCCCTGTCGGTGAGGCAAGCCCCACGTGCTCGGCGTGCCGACGACATCCAGCGACTCCTTGATCGTGACGGGAACACCGTGCAAGGCCCCCAGTTCCGTGCTTCCTTCTGCCACCTGAAGATCCGCCGCCCTGGCCGCCTGCCGCGCTTCCTCGAACAGGGGGATCGCGATCGCCTGGAGCACGGGATTCACCCTGATGATCTGTTCGATGTGGGCTTCCACCAACTGCTCGGAGGTCCAGCATCCTTCCCGGATCCCTCTGGCCATCTCAGCAGCTCCCAGCTTCACCAATTACCCGGCCTTCCTCACTACCCCCATCTTCTCCTCCACTGATGCCATCGTCGGGTTCATCCTTTCCATCCCACCGGTCATAGCCAACTCACGATATAGAAGTAAGCCAGGACATTGGCCGTGAAGTGGGCCACCCACGACACCCACACATTCCTGGTCTGATGGTAGATGATGCCGAACACCAGGCTGTCCAGGAACACGGATGCCAAATCCAGCCCCACGATCAGGGCGGAACCCCGGGAGACATGCACCAGGGCGAATATCGCCGACGTCAGCGGTATCGCCACATACGGCTTCAGGTACCAACTGAGCCGCTCCTGCAACACCCCTCTGAAGGCGATCTCTTCCCCCAGAGCCAGTATGGCGAATGTAAGCAGCAGATCGGGGTCGAAGCCCTCTTCCAGCAGCGGCGTTCTGGCTCGCAGATGTTCCGCCATCTCGGGGACAAACTGATGGAAGACGAACGCATCCAGCGTCTGCATCCCGATCGCCACCAGGAGGATCCAATACCAGCTTCGCTTCACATCCGCGAACAGCGCATCGGGTCCCTTCAGGCTGCGTTTTCGGAGCCAACCTTCAAGGAAGTAATAGGCGATCGGGATGAGTCCGGCCAACGTATACAGGCTATTGTTCACGGGCAGCAGGACTGCCATCAGGGCAAACATGAGGATGACTTCGATCAGGGATCGAATGCTTCTTGTCTGGTTGATCAGTGGATTCATTGGTCTCTTTCTTCCTTCCGCAGGTTTCGTTTTCTGACATACCGCCATACATGACTCCCGATGACGATCATCATGATGATGAACACAAAATAAGGCTGAATAAACGAGGTATATCTGGAGATCCAGACATACAGCAGATAGGCAAAGCCAATCGTGATCAGGATCCGAATCAGCAGCCGTTCCATCTCAGGCCATCCCCCCTCTGAAGTGATAGGCTCATCATAAATGACCGCAGCGTCAGGGAAAAGTGACGATCGTCAGTGACTTTCCTCCGGAAGTTCACCACAAGCGTTTCTTCATCCTGTTCACCGGAATCTTCACCGCCGTGATCACAGCGTTTGGATTCATGTTCTGGAAGGATGTCTTCTTCCCGGAGATCCCCATCCACGTCGCCAATATCCCCATCATCCTGGTGTTGCAGACGGCCATGGTCTTGTGGGGAGCGGCCAAGATCGGCTCGCATCTGAAGCATTCGCTGCAGGCCAATGAACAGCAACTGCTTCTGATCAATGAGCGGAACCAGGCCCTGAAGCAGTACGCCGACCAGGTGGAGAGACTGACGATCCTTGAGGAGAGGAACCGGATCTCGCGGGAGCTGCATGACACGATCGGCTATACCTTAACCTCCGTGATCGCCGGACTGGAGAAGATGAAGCTCGCATCCGCGGATCGGGAATCGATCGACGCCCTGCTGCTGACGGCCCGCACTGGCCTGGACGACATCCGCGATCATCTGCATATGTCTGACAGGATCGGTGAGCCGTTGCCTTTCGTTGATGCGTTAAGCTATCTGACCGAACAGTTCTCGCGCGATACAGGCGTGACGATCGAAGTGAGCGCCTTCGGAGACGCCTGTGACATCCCCGCGCGATACGGGCTTGTCCTCCTGCGCTGCACGCAGGAAGCCTTGACCAACGCCGTTCGTCACGGGGAAGCGAGGCATATACGCATGACACTGGACTATGACCAGCATGAATTAGGGTTGAGAATCGAGGACGATGGCAAGGGAGCGGGCGATCTGGTGCCCGGTTTCGGCCTTCGATCGATGCAATCGAGAGTGGAAAGTTTGAAGGGGGCGCTTCATATTCGCTCCGGACAGGGCAAGGGAATGGCGATCGAACTTCGCGTTCCGATCCGCCGCGATCGGGCAGAACGGACGATCCGAACGTTGATCGTGGACGATCAGACCTTGATCGCCGAGAGCTTCGCGCTTCTCCTCGATCTGGAGGAAGATATCGAGGTGGCGGGTGTGCTGAAGGATGGGCAAGAAGCGATTCAATGGTGTGAGGAGGAGCAGCCGGATCTAATCCTGATGGACCTGCGCATGCCTGTCATGGACGGCATCGAGGCTACCCGAAGGGTCAAGGAGAGATGGCCGCATATCAAGGTCATCATCGTCACCACATTCCAGGATGTGTCCGGGGCTGCACAGGCGATCTCTTACGGGGCTGAAGGGTATCTGATGAAGAGCGTTCCGCCGAAACAGCTGGCCGATACGATCCGCATGGTGTATAACGGAGGAAGCTTGATTCCCGCAGACATCGCCAGGCAGATCATCGAACAGGGAGGCATCTTCGATCAGGATGAACTTCCAGCTGGCCAGCCGGAACCTGCTGCTGGACGGGGGCCGCGGAATGAATGGCTCGACAACCTGACCGAGCGAGAGCTGGAGATGCTGCGGTACTTGTCGCAGGGCCTGACCTACAAGGAGATCGCGACCGCGATGCATTATTCGGAAGGCACCGTGAAGAATTACGTCTCCGTCATCTACTCCAAACTGAATGTCAAGAACCGGATGCAGGCGGTGAACAAGTATCAGGAGCTCTGACCAACCCGCGCAAGCCGAAGCTGAATCGCTCTCATCTGACCACGCATGATTGACTTATTACTGGCGCTTGCCTATTAATATAGATATAATATCAAGGAAACACCGAAAACCAGCAGATTTGGAGGACATCATGATCCCTTTTATCAAGAAGAATCTGCATCTGCTAGCCGTGCTCAGCATAGCGGGACAAGGGCTGCTGTATCTGCTGATCGGCTCTCTGGTCAACAGTCAGCTCGAAGCGGTACCGATTAACAGCGCGATCGACGACCGCATTCCTTTCTTGTCCTGGTTCGTTATCTCCTATGCCGCCTGGATGATGATCCTGTATGTTGCCTTCATCTACCTGGGACTCACCAATCGTCCCCTGTATTGGCGATCCATCATCGCCTACAATATCGCTGTGATGATCAGCAACCTGATCTTCATCGTATTTCCTACCTACATGCCTCGTCCGGACATCACAGACAGCGATCTCTTTAGCAGACTGGTCCTGTTTATTTATAACAATGACGAACCCGTCAACTGCTTCCCGAGCATTCATTGCCTGACCACCTATCTGCTGATCATCACGATGCATCGTCACAAGTTGTTTGCGGTCGTTCCGCGAATGTTGATCTCCTTGTTTCTCTGGTCGATCATTGCTTCCACCCTCTTCATCAAGCAGCATGCGCTGGTGGATGCAATCGGCGGCATCGCCCTGGCGGAGATCACCTATCGCCTCGTCTATTACTTCCTGGACAAACAGGGGAAACTGCCCGTATCCAAGCCATTCAGCCCGGGCGTTTCGCTCAGTGGTTAGCGTGAACTGCGCACCGCGATCAGCGACAAGAAGGCCGCTGCGATCACCTCGAACCGCCTGAGACACGATTTTTTCGGCTCTCACGCCGCTTGGACCGACTCGGACTGTCTGGGGCTGTCCGAGAAAGTCCATTTGAGATTCAAATGGAGCGAAATGAAAAAGCCCAAGAATGGCTAATCTTACGGCCTTCCTGGGTTTTGACTTTTTCAGTGGTCGGGCTGAAATGTCTCTTTTCGGACAGCCCCTTCTTCGCCATAAGCGAAGCCCCCGCAGATCAGCAGGAGCTCACCAGTCTCTCATCTTCTAAAGTTGTTTCTCGTAAATGTCAACCTGATTGCCGTACTCATCGACACTGCCGCGAATGATCGTGAATCCATTCTTGGTCCAGAATGAAGCGCCTTTCTCGTTGCCAACCTGAACGCCCAGGCGAACGCTGCGCACATCCTGCTCTCTCAGCATCTCCTCGAATAACCTCAACACCTCTGATCCAAGCCCGTTGCCTTCATGGTCTTTGTGGATGACAAACAAACCGATCCAGGGCTCAAGATCGTGGGGGTTCCAGGGCAGATACGTCAGGATGCCGATAATCTCGTCGTGCTTCTGGATGTGGAACATCTGCTCTCCCAGCTCGAAGTTGTGCTTGTTCTCCTCCATGATCTCTTCATCGGTCATTAACTCCCGCTTCAATACGAGGAGGTTATACGCTGGATGGGTATTCATGATGTTCTTCTGAATCTCCACATTCCTGAAGGAGGTTGGCTCGCTGACCATTTTTAACGTAAGCAGCATCTTCACCGGCTTTCCTGGTTGAATTAGGCAATCTCTATGATGGTGAGTCCACGATCTTCACGCTTCCATCCATGGGGATCAACGGATGAGGACGGCCAGCTCGTTCTTCACTTCCTTGATATTGTCGATGCTCAGCTTGTATTTGTCAAGCAAGACTTTCAGATGATCGCGCTTCTTGCATCAGATCATCCAATTGGCACGACAATCCAGAGTTTGCACGAGTCTCTGCCCGTTGGAATCTCTTCGGCATGCTGGCGACCTTAATACCGATCGCAGACATGTTCCTGGTGGCATGGAAGCCAGAGGTCTGACGCAGGCTTGAAAGCGGGACAAAACTTTATGTACAATGGATGCGCATATGTTATTATCTGACATTCCCGGTTGCTGACCTTGCAGGGGTGGCGTATAAAACGACACATAGGATCGTGGAGGAAGAAATCCGGTGAAGAAAGCAGGTCTTGTTCTGTTTCTATTCATGATCGTTTATACACTGTTCGTACCAGCGGCAGCGGCATCCGCAGAGGAGACGACGCCAACCACACCATCCAATATCCCCATCGCTGAACTTGATGATTTCATCACTTCCTACATGAATGAATACATCGGCAAGACAACACCAGGAGCGAGCATCGCCATCGTCAGCGGCAACGAGATCGCCTATGCCAAGGGGTTCGGGTATACATCGACCGCCCGGGATATTCCGGTTGATGCGAGTGCGACGGTGTTTGAGTGGGGGTCCATATCCAAACTATTCGTCTGGGTATCCGCTCTGCAGTTGGTGGAGCAAGGGAGATTGGATCTGAATGCACCGATCTCCTACTATCTGTCGGAATCCGAGATGCCGAAGCTCAGATACGAGGAGCCCATCACGATGCTGCATCTGATGAATCACAACGCGGGCTTCGAGGAATACGTCCTGAATCTGTTGTCAGACTCCAGGGAGGACGTGTTGCCATTATCGGAATTTCTGAAGCGATACCAGCCCTATCAGGCATATCCGCCTGGCGAGATGGTCGCTTATTCAAACTACGGAACCTCTCTTGCCGCATACATCATTGAGAAAATCACCAATCAATCCTACGAAGATTATGTGAAGGAGCATATTCTGATCCCGCTGGGCATGAACGACACGATCGTCACCATCGCCAATGAGGCAGATCTGGCCAAGATCGCGGACAGACGCGCCACAGGCTACGTATCTCCCCAGGACGGGGAGTTCGTTGAGGCAAGCTACAGCTACCTCTCCTTGTATCCAAGCGGTTCCCTGAACGGCCCCGCCACGGACCTGGCGAAGTTTGCGATCGCCTTGCTGGCCAGGACCGAGGAAGACAATATGCTGTTCGATCAATTGGACACCTTGAAGCTGCTGTTTACGACGACGTATGCCCCAGGCGATCTTACCCCCGGTATCGCGCATGGATTCTGGGAATATCACGGCACCTACACGAGCTACTCGCATGGCGGCAATACGAAGGGGTTCGCCGCCAATTTCCATGTCGTGCCGGATGCGGGCTTCGGCGTCGTGATCCTGACGAATCAGGTGGCGGAAGTGGCGATCAGCTACGGGCTCATGGATGCGCTGCTGACGGATCCAGCCATTCGCTATGATGCGGTGCCGCTGAATGAACAGATCGATTATCGCGGGCAATTTATCTCCGCTCGCAACACCAATCATACGTTCACGAAGCTGTACTACCATCTGATCCCGCTGGCGTGTAACCGCTAAAATAAAATTAACAAGAAACACGAAATAATCTTGAACACGAATTCCCTGATTCTCCCTCACCCGATATAATCAAGCTGGAAATTCATCAGTGTAGGGTGAGGAGAA
>Ga0310826_101439_pt1 | contig 11880 bp, 9 predicted proteins | sample WT_ome_FD_201306 | JGI IMG/M metagenome (GOLD analysis project Ga0310826, IMG submission 201306) | Sorghum-adapted microbial communities enriched on wild type (WT) sorghum from Joint BioEnergy Institute, Emeryville, California, United... ... | reverse complement strand
AGTTCTTCTTCGACGCCGACGACTACTTCGCGCTGGTCGAGCGGGCTAGCCGCTACGGCTGCGACATCCCGATCATCCCTGGGATCATGCCGGTCACGAACGTTCGCCAAATCGAGCGCATGGCCCTCCTGTCCGGCGCGGAGTTCCCCGCCGACTTGGCCGAGCGGCTGCTCGCCGTGGAGGACGACCCCGCGGCGGTCCGCGCGATCGGTGTGGAGGTGGCGACCGAGCTCTGCCTCAAGTTGCTCGCTGGCGGCGCGCCTGGCCTGCACTTCTACACGCTCAACCGTTCGACAGCCACGCGGGAGATCTACGCCAACATCGCCGGAGTCCGCGCGGCTCGCTGACCCCGGCAGGTGCCTCATCGAGGCGGCCGCCCGAACGTCTCGTCGATCATCCGCACGGTGGCGGCGGCTCCGAGCAGCACCGCGGGCACGCCCGGCCCCGGGTGCGCGGTGTCGCCGACGAGGAACAGTCCTCGAACCGGTGTGGCGTTGCGCGCGACGCCCAGGCCACGCCACGGCCCCCGCCAGGTCGGCCCCCATGGACGGGACTCGTCGTCGAGACGGACCGCGACCCGGTCGCGGAGGTCGACGCCGTACCGGGCGAGCCACCGGAGGACGTCCTCGCCGACCAACGCCCCGTCGGGCACCACGAGGGTGACCGCGCGATGGCCCGGCGGCGCGAGAGCGGGGTCGCGTGGCGCCCGCACGACGACGGTCGCCTCCGCGCCGTGGACGACGGTCTCGTGGGGGAGGTCTTCGGCCTCGCCTCGCAGGCCGAGGTGGACGAGGCGAAGTGCTCGCCCGGGACGGAGCCGTCGAGCGGCTCGCCGCAGCGCCCGAGGAGCGCTCGGCGACAGCCGGGAGACCACGTCGCGCACGTCGATGTCGCACACGACCACCTCAGCCGCAAGCCGGCTGCCGTCTGACAGTCGGACACCTGTGACGGCGGCCTCGTTGGTCTCGATGGCCACGACCGCGCTCCCCAGCCGAAGGTCGACACCGCGTTCCCGGACTCGGTCGGCGAGGGCGTCGGCCAGCCGGGCGAAGCCCCCGGGGCAGCGCCAGAGCCCGAAGGTCCGCTCGACGTAGGCGTGGACCGCGGTGAGCGCCGGAGCCAGCCGCGGCTCGGAGCCGACACCGACGGCCGTGTACTCCAGGACGCGCCGCGCGCGTGGATCGGGGAGTGCGCGACCGGCGAAGGTGGAAAGCGACGTCCCGAACGCCAGACGGCGCAGTGCTCGAGGGCCGAGACGTCGCGCTCCCGCGAAGGGGACCTCCAGGACGCGGGTGCGGAGCAGCTCCCACGTCGCGGTCAAACCGTCGACGGTCGCCTCCCACGCGTCCGCGGTCGCCGCGCCCAGCGTCTCGGAGAGCGCGCGTCGTTGGTCGGCCCGGCTCTGGGTGGGCAGGTCGAGGACCGTACCGTCCGAGAACACGTGGCGTCGAGGGTCGGTCACCAGGTGGAGGTCGAGGACTCTCTCCAGTGGCCGTCCGGACTTGCGGAACAGGTCGCGGATGGTGGTCGGCAACGTCATCTCCGCGGGCCCCGCGTCCCACTGGAAGCCCTCGGCTGGGCCGACACCTGTCCGGCGCGTGATCTGGCCACCCAGCCGGGTGGCGCGCTCCACCAGCGTGACCTGGTGTCCGTTCTTCGCGAGCCGAGCGGCGACGGCGAGCCCGCCGAGCCCTCCTCCGACCACGACGACGCGTGCCACAGCCAGGGGAGCCTAGTGCGCGCCCACGTTCCGCCTGACTGGCCGGTCCCGCTGGTCACGGCTCGCCCTGCCGTTCTCGTCTGGGTGGACACCCCTGAGGCGTCGTGCCCAGACCCCGGCTGCGTACCCAGGCTGGGACCTCGTCCGGGTACCTAGTCCGGATTGAGTACGGCTTCGGATGATGCCGGCCGTTCCGGCCGGGAAGATTCCAGGCAAGAGGAAGGCACCGTCTCGGGTGGGCCCCGACGGGGGTGGGGCTCACCCGAGACGCGCGAGGCGCGTCCGGTCGCTTCTCTCGCTCGCTTCCTTCGTCGTCCTCTTCTTCTCCTCCACGTCTTCTCCTCCGCGTCTCCCACCGGTCTTCGCCGTGGTCTTCTCCACTCCGTGAGCTGAGGCGTTGTCGGTGCTCGCTGTCACACTCGCCTCATGACGGCCCGTACCGACGGCATCTCGACCTGGCACTGGGTCTCGACCCGGCATCGTCTGGGCGTCTCCAGCAGCCGGGACCCGGCCCTTGCCGGTCGCGAACTCCGCGCGTCGTGTCCGGTTGCTCGTTCCGGTGTTGACGCCCTCGGCGGTGGCCGGATACAGTGCCCATCGTTCGAACGTATGTTCGAGCAACGCCGGTGGTGCGGTGCCTCGTCTCCGCCGGGTGAGGGCCCAGCCGCCACCATCGTGGCGAGCTCGGGCCTGGCTGGGTCTGGGCGGAGTGTGCAGGGCAGGGGAAGCGTTCCGCCCAGACCCCAGCAGCCTTCGGTCACGCACGCACGGCGGCTGACACGTGGACGGATCGGGACGCGCGAAGCGAAACGAGGGGGAGGCGCAGCCAGGCCGTAGGAGTCCCTCGGACGGACGCTGTCTGACCAGGAGGAGTCGTCATGTCGACACGCGCCACGAGTCGATACAAGGCGCCGTTGGGACCGAGCGTCTTCACCTCACTCGACCGAGCTCGCGCCTCGCTCACCGAGGCGATGCTGGCGGACTCCGCCGCGGATCGGTACGTCGCCGCTCACGTCGCCGCGTTGCGGATCGCTGCCGCCGTGCTCGCCAGCCGCGCGCGTCCGGCTGGTCGTCGCCGCCCGACCAGCGCCTGGACGCTCCTCGCCCGGGTGGCGCCGGAACTCAGCGAGTGGGCGGCCTTCTTCGCCGCCGGTGCCGACAAGCGAGCGGCCCTGGAGGCAGGCCTCGGTCGTGTGACCGATCGCGAGGCGGACGATCTGCTTCGCGACGCGGAGCGGTTCTTGGTCGTGGTGGAGCAATTGCTCGACGTCCCGCATCGACCGGTGCTCCCACAGGGATCGGGTGTTGTCGACCAGCCGCGCCTGGACCGACCGGTGGACCGGCGACGGCGGCCGCTGCGGATCCCACGCCGTCGCGACGACCGGGCGCTGCCGCGTAGGAGCGAAGGCCTGCCTCCCCTGGAGCGACCTGACCCGGGCGCGCAGGCTGGCTCGGACGTGTGAACCGGTCGGAAGGCCGATCTGGTCTGACCATGGCATCGTCGGATGCGTTCGACGTCGGACGCGGACGACGTCGAATACGACCTTCCGTGGTCCGAGTGACCCCGCTGCGCCGTAGGGTTGGGGCGAGCTGTTCACACCGTCGAGGAGGCTCCGCCCGTGGCCCAGCGAGGCCCACACACCCCTGACACCGTTGACCGTCCGTGGGGCGAGTCGCCAGGCAGTGCTGCCGGCCACCGCCGATCGGTCCGTGCTGAAGTGATCTGGCGCCTGGTACGAGCTGCCCTGGAAGAGCAGGTGGAGGTCGCGGCCCGATCCGTCCTCGACGTCGTCGACGCCGGTGGCGGCACGGGCAATCTCGCCGTACCGATCGCCCGATTGGGCCACCGCGTGACAGTCGTGGACCCCAGTCCGGACTCCCTCGCGGCCTTGGAACGGCGTGCGGAGGAGGCGGGTGTCACCGACCGTGTTCGAGCTGTGCAGGGCGACGCCGCCGACCTTCCGGACGTCCTCCAGACGACTGCCGACCTCGTGCTCTGCCACAGCGTCTTGGAGGTGGTCGACGATCCCGGTGTCGCTCTTCGTGCGTTGGCGGGTGTCTTGAGGCCGGGTGGTGCGCTGAGTGTCGTCGTCGCCAATCGCTACGGCCTGGTTCTCACCAAGCTGCTCGGCGGTCACATCGCCGAGGCTCGGACGGCGCTGACCGACCCGGCTGGCCGCTGGGGTGTGAGCGATCCGGTGCCCCGGCGGTTCACCGCTGAACAGCTGCGCCGAGCGGTCGAAGACGCCGGCCTGGTGGTGCTCGCCGAGCACGGGGTCCGCGTGGTCACCGACCTCGTCCCGAGCCGATGCGCGGACGATCCTGGCGGTGTCGACGAGTTGTTACAGCTGGAGTCCTTGGCGAGCGAGGATCCCACCTTCCGCGCTCTCGCGACCCAGCTTCACGTGCTGGCTCGGCGGCTCTGACCGACGGCGGCCGCGTCAGACCCATCGAGAGGACCAGCGTGGCCGCGAAGTGACGGGGTTAGGACGTGCGTGACGATTCGGGCGGCCGCGGGGTGGAGCAGGCCGGGACTGCCGGGGTACCGTCGAACGTGACAGGTCAGCTACCGCGCGGGTCGGTGCCTGCCTAGACTGCACCTAAAGCCGTTAAAGATCGAACACGGCAGTGTCCCGTTGGAGGTCCGGTGCCTCTCTCCGACCACGAGCAGCGACTGCTCGAGCAGATGGAGCGGGCCCTTGCCGCCGAGGATCCCAAACTGGCCTCGGCGCTGCGAGGAGTCGACTTGCGCACCCGGCAACGCCGCAGGGCGGTCCTTGGTGCACTGGTGTTCCTTGTGGGCATGGTCATGATGCTCGGTGGCGCCGTCGTGATGACCACGGGACGGAATGCCACCGGCTACATCGTGGTCAGTGTCCTGGGCTTCGTCGTCATGCTGGTGTCCGCCTACTACGTGGCGATGACGCTGCGCCATATGCCCGCATCGGGCGAGACGTCCACGGTGATCCCGCTGCGTGGTCGTGCCGGCCGGCCCGGTGCGAAGGGCAAGCCGAGCGGTTCGTTCATGCAGCGGATGGAGGAGCGCTGGCGACGCAGACGGGAGTCCGGCTTCTAGCCTCCTCCGCCTTTCGGGGTCCTTCGCAGGATTCCGAGCCTTCCTATCGTTGGGCTTGAGTGTGCCCGCTCTTTCGCAGTCCATCGGATCTTGGCTTTGGGACCTGCTCGCTCCACGTGATCAGCCGCCCTGCGGCGGATGAGCAGGCGGCGGTGTCGCGACGTCACGCTTTCGCGGATCGAATTCTCGCGGATCGAATGTCGTACTCCGCCAGACCGCAACCGCGCCAAGTCAGGGGAGATCAGCGTCCCGGTCGCGCGGCCGCCTGACCTCCAGCATCGGAACGAGACCACCATTGCCGAAGCCGCGGACCGATCGCGTCCACCGCATCGAACAAACGTGTGATCGGTCGCCACAGCCGCGGCAGGTGGCGCCACAAGGACGGGGGTAGGAGGAGCGCGAGGAGCTTGCGGCTGAGCGGCGCTCCCTCGCGCAGGGCGCGGATCACCATGCGGACATCGCGGGGAGTGCTGCCGACTGATCCGGGTTCGGGGGCGTAGCGGGTCCGTTCGACGGCACCGACGAGTCGGTGGACAGCCGCCGACACCGACATCGGCAAGGCCGTCAGCAGCCGGGCGCCCGTCGCCCGCGGTGTCAGCGAGACATCCCAGGCCACGCCATAGTCGAGACAGGCGTCGGCGAGCTCACGCCACGCGCCCTCGACCAGGTGGGCCGGCTCGCTCCGTGCCAAGCGCACACGACGAATCGTCGTCCGCACGAGCATGGGTGACGCCAGGAGGAGCAGGACGCCGGCACCGATGAGCAGGGGAACCGGGTCGAGGGACCACCCGTTTGAGCCCGGGTTGGCTGGAGCAGCCATGTCGGTCGGCTCCACCGTGGGGACGACCGGCGCGGCGCTCGCTCGTTCCTCCCGAGGATCCTCGGGGCGCCCGGTCAGCCCAGGCTCCGGAGTGAAGGTGGTGCCGGAGTCGGGCACTGTCCAGGTCGGCGGCATGCCCGTCTGAGCCTGGGGGGTCGGCTCGAAACGCACCCAGCCATAGCCTGCGAAATACAGCTCCGGCCACGCGTGGGAGTCATGGGCGGTGACGAGCCAGGAGTTGTCGGGCTGACGCGTCCCGGGCAAGTAGCCGACCGCAACCCGAGCGGGGATGCCGAGCGAGCGCGCCATCACCGCCATCGTGGCGGCGAACTGCTCGCAGTAGCCCCGCTTGTCGGTGAGGAACTCCACCATCGCCGAGCCACCATGACCCGGCTCAACACTGAGGTCGTAGATGAAGTCGGTGCGGAACCACCGCTGCAGCGCCACCGCCTTCTCGTACGCTGTGGCCGCCCCGGCCGTCTGCTGACGGGCGAGCTCGACGACCTGGCGAGGCAGGTCCGGAGGGAGCCTGGTGTAGTCGCCGTGGACGGCCGACGGCGCCGGCCCGGCCGCCTGCAGACCCTCCGGCTGGAGGTCGACGTCCAATGTGGTGACCTCATACCGCAACCCGGCTGAGCTCTCGCCCTTGCTCACGATGTCGAGCGTGTCGGGGTCGTACCCCCAGTCGCCGGGCACGTCGAGTGCGCTGGGCGGATAGGGCGTCGGCAGCCACTTGCTCTCCAGCGCTTCGGCGATCTCGAACGTGCTGCGCACTCTCGTGCGGGGCACGCGGTCGTCGAGTCCAGGTGGGTCGGGCAAGGTGTTCTCGCCAGAGCCACCGGCGATGTCACGAACACTCCGTTGCGATGGTCGCCACCGCTGGCCGTCGAACTCGTCGAGGGTCACCAGCTTGATGTAGTCAGGCTGGTTGACCTCGGTGCGATACCTCAGGACCGGGACGTTCTGTGGGAGCCGCAGGTCACGCTTCAGGTCGACGATGGGGTTGTCGACGCGGATGGTCTGACCACCACCGCCGTTCCCGAGCCCTGGCCCGTCGCCCTGCCCGAAGACCCCTTCCGGCAGAGACGGCAGGACAGCGGGGACGACCACGGCGAGGCAGATCACGGTCGCGCCGACTCGACGTCCGGTCTGCCCCAGCGCGGACCCACCCACCGACTTCTGGGGACCGGCCACATCGTCGGCGAAGCCCACGACTCGGCCCCATCGGTTGAGGCGCTCGCGTCCCTCGCTGACGAGCAGGGCGATGTAGCCGATCGCGGGCAGGATGAAGGCGAACGGTGAGATGCCGTCCGCCACCGTGGTGGCGGGAATGCTGTAGAGCAGGAGGAGGGGCAGCCCGGCCCACGGTGCCAAGCGGAAGGTCGCGACCATCGTGTCGACGACGATCGCGACGAGCCCGACGCCCAGGGCGGTCACGACCACCAGGTCGGGATCGTGGGGCACCGGAGCGGCGAAGCGGACGACCACCAAGAGCCCGTCGTTGATGCGTTCGACCAGGGTGCGGACCGACTCCGAGCTCGGGAGGAAGCCGAACCGCAGCTCGTCGTTGGCATAGACCAGCGTGGCGGCCCAGCCAAGTGCGGCGAGCTGGCCGAGGGGGATGAGCAGGCGAGGGGTGCCAAGGTGACGGAGACCGAACCCGGTCGCCGCGACGAACACGACGGCGAAAGCCGTGGGCCATAACCACGCCTGGCTCTGCATGGCAGGGAGAAGCGCGAGGCTGGCCAGCAAGGTGGCGATGGCTCCGGCTGCGGTGGTTCTCAATGCGCTGATCACGGCCCCTCGCTCTCGGTCTGTCAGAGCCAGACGTCGCCGAGCCGGTCGACGACCGGTCGGCGTCCCCGTCAGGCCGGTCGGCTCGGCGGCATCACACCTACCGTATGGAACGGTGATGTCGACGCTGGCGTGCCAGAGGTCGGCGGCCCGGGCCGGCCCGCCGCCCCGACCAGCTCGCCCCAGACCGCGGGAACGGTGTCGCCAGCGGTAGCGACCGCGACTTTCCATCCCGCGTGCCGGAGCATGCGCACGCTGTCGGACAGCTGCTCAGCCACCTGCTGGGGCGAGCGTTCCTTCTGCATCGCCCACGACGGCGCGTCCGTGACGATGGCTAAGGCGTTCCTGCTCCCTTGGCGGAGGCGAACAAGCGCCTCGGCGTCGGCCGGTGTCAGCACACCGAGGACCGTGACGAGCAGTCCAGGGGAGCCGTCGACGGACAGGCTGGGGATCTGGCTGAGCTGACCCACCGACGACTGTCCCACGACGGCCAGCATGTCGAGGAGTAAGCCCTCGGCCTCGACGGAGAGCCCGGACTCCCGGGCGGACGCCGTCACCGAGACGCCGGAGTCCGTGTGGAATCGGACGGAGTAGCCGTGTCGGAGCAGGTGGACCCCCACGGAAGCGGCCGCGCTCACCGCCCATTCGAATGAGGACGCTGGGCCGCTGCCTCGGTGGGCGATGCGTCGGGTGTCGAGAAGCAGGGTTGCCCGTGCCTGCCATGGCTGGTCCTCACGCCGCACCATGAGCTCGCCGCGGCGAGCGCTGGAGCGCCAGTGCACACGGCGAAGGTCGTCACCGTCGCGGTACTCGCGGACAGTGACGTCTTCCTCGCCGTCCGCTGCCACGGCATGGGACCGGCTCTCGCCGCTGCTGGCCCACTCACCGACCAGCCGCGCGGATGGCAGGGGGTGGACGGCGGGCGTGACGAGGAGGTGGTCGCGCGCCTTGAAGGAGCGGGTGAGCTCCACGAGGCCGAACGGGTCGGTCACGCGCAGCGTCAGGGGGCCGATCGGGTATCGACCACGAACATCGGAACGGACGGAGTAGGCAACCTCGCGTCGCCACCGGCTCGACATCCGATCGAGGACGAAGCGAGGTCGGAAACCGAGCGTGTACGGCACGGTGTCCTCGAGCAGCAGCAGGCCCGTCGGCGCTCGTCCCACGTTCTCCAGCCGTAAGCGCACCACCGCCTGCTGCCCGACCTGGACACGGACGGGAGTGATGGAGCGGGACGCGGCGATGCGGTAGCGGGTCCTCGCGACCATGAGCACGGTCACGACGGGCAGGGCGAGGAGAAAGACGGCGACCCGGAGGAGGTCCTTCTGCCCGAGGCCGAGCGCACAGACGGCGGCGGCGACACCCGCGGCGAGGAACGCGCGGCCGCGTGTGGTCAGCGAGGAGAACCGCCCGCCCATCGAGCTCACCGACGACGACGCTGCGGGTCCGGTACCGGCACGGTCCGGAGGAGATCGGCGACGATCTGCTCGGGGGTGCGCCGAGCGACCTGTGCCTCGGCGGCCGGCAGGAGTCGGTGCGCCAGGACTGGGACCGCCAGGGCTTGGATGTCGTCGGGAAGGACGTACTCGCGGTTGTCGAGCGCGGCCGCGGCCCGAGCGGCGCGGAGCAGGTGCAGCGTGGCCCGTGGCGAGGCGCCGAGGCGTAGCTCGGGGGAGTTGCGGGTCGCGGTGACCAGCGCCAAGGCGTACTCCTTGACCGCGTCGGCGACGTAGACGCCCCGCACGATGTCGATGAGCTTGGCAATCTCCCGGGCGTCGGTGACCGGCTCCAAGTCGTCCAACGGCGAGCGCGCGCCGTGGGTGTCGAGCATCTGCAGCTCGGCCTGAACGCTGGGGTAGCCCATGGAGACCCTGGCCATGAAACGGTCTCGCTGCGCTTCGGGCAGGGGGTAGGTGCCCTCCATCTCGATGGGGTTCTGAGTCGCGATCACCATGAACGGCGGCTCCAGGTGGTAGGTGGTGCCGTCCACGGTGACCTGTCGTTCCTCCATGCACTCCAGGAGGGCGGACTGGGTCTTGGGCGACGCGCGGTTGATCTCGTCACCGACCACGATGTTCGCGAAGATGCCACCGGGCCGGAACTCGAAGTCCCGCGTCTCCTGGTTGTACACGGAGACGCCGGTGACGTCACTCGGAAGCAAGTCGGGGGTGAACTGAATCCGGCGTACAGTGCAGTCGATGGAGCGGGCCAGCGCCTTCGACAGCATCGTCTTACCGACGCCTGGCACGTCCTCGATGAGGAGGTGGCCCTCGGCGAGCAGAACCGTGAGCGCGACCTTCACGACTTCGGGCTTGCCCTCGATCACGTTCTCGACCGCACCGCGTACCTGCGCGATGGTCTGAGCGAGATAGGGAAAGTCCGCAGCCGGCGCCCAGCGTCGTCCGGGCCGCCTCGTCGGCTCGATTGTCGGGCCGGTCGACACCATGGCCTCCCTCTACCGGCAGGGCCGCGCGGGGCGGCGAGTGTTGGCTCTGAGTCTGTCAGGTTCGAGTACTGCGTGGGGCGGCAGATCAGGGTCTCCTCGTCCATTCACAGCGTGCCTGCTCCTGTCACACCCGCGTGGGGTCCCGCAACAGACCGCCGGCGACGTGTGGGACGAACGACGAAATCCCTTCGCCTTCAAGATCGTGCCCGATCGCCGTCAGCCAGGAGCCGGTACCCCTTCGAATTCGAAGGTACGCCGAGGCGCCAAGCCCATCCCCGGTTCCGGGACATGCCGGTGGGTGTCACGCGGCGAGGTCGTCGTCTCCGGGACTCCCCGGTGCCACACCCGCCAGTGAGCCGCGGGCCGCTCCACGTCGCTCCACTGCCTTACCTGCACGACCTGCACGGCCTCATCCCCACGTGCCTTGCCCCCACGTGCCTTACCACCTCCACCCGCGTCGCGCGTTCGCGTGGTCAGCTCGCCGCTCGCGAAGCCCAGCGGGCCCGTGCGCGACGGTGGCGGACCGGCTCTGTGGAGCGTCGTCCTTTGCGTGGCTGAACGGGGGCAGCGCGGAGCGTCCGACTCCCCGGACAGTCCTCTCGTCACTGTTCGTATTCGGCCTCTGACCTGCGACATTGTGCGCAGCGTGGCGACGCGGAGGACTGTCGCGACACGGCCGGGAATGATTGACCGTGGGGGGAAGTGGGGTAAAGTGGCGGCCAGTGGTGGAGAGCGGCACCTTGATTGCTACACGGGGAGGTGGCTGCCACGTTCCTCGGCACCCACACTCCCCGCCTGGATGAGAAGGGTCGGCTCTTCCTCCCAGCCAAGTTCCGTGACGAGCTGGCGGAGGGGCTTGTGGTCACACGGGGGCAGGAGCGCTGTCTCTACGTTTGGCCGATGTCTGAGTTCGCCCGCCTCACGGAACAGATGCGGCAGGCACCCGTCACGAACAAGGCTGCTCGCGACTACCTGCGGATGCTGTTCGCAGGTGCGTCGGACGAGAAGCCCGACAAGCAGGGCCGCATCACGATCCCGCCGATGCTGCGCGAGTACGCCGGACTGAAGCGCGACTGCGTCGTCATCGGCGCCATGAACCGCGTGGAGATCTGGGACGCGGAGGCGTGGGCTCGCTACTCCAGCGAGCAGGAAGAGGTCTTCGCCGAGCTGAGCGAGGAGGTGTTGCCCGGGATCCTGTGAACCGCGGGCGTGGCGTGGCGGCGCCACGACCGGTCGAGCACCCGCCTCACGGGTGGGACGGCGGGAGCTCATTGAGACGGACGCGTGCGGCGAGGTCTCCAGCCCGCTCCTCGCGCCTTCTGACGCACCTTCCCCGGCGCCAGACGGCGGCTTCCCCGGAGAGCGGGCGGAGACCTGGCCGCACGACACGAATTCTGCAGTAGAGGGGGCGGCGTGAACGAACGAGGTCACGAAGGGAGCGGTAGCCGTCGTATGGCCACGCTTCCGCACGGGCCCGTGCACGGCCATCCGCCGTTCCTCGCCCACGGTCATGGTGGCGCGTCCTGTGTCGCACCACCCCGGATCCCGACCGACGAGGCGCCGAGGCGCGAGACGCCGCTATGCGACGGGTCTGTCCGGGAGGCGTTGCGCGCCCGGCTGGCGGTCGCCGCCTTCTCCCTCGTCGCCTCGTCGGCTGTCGTGATCGCGCTGCGAGTTCTGGTCGGATCCCCAGGTTGAGGCGGGCCCATGATGAACGCACGGACGGAGCCCGCCCACGTTCCCGTGCTTGTCGAGCGCGTTACCGAGCTGCTCGCTCCGGCGCTGCGTGAGCCCGACGCTGTCGTGGTCGACGCCACCCTCGGCCTTGGCGGTCATGCCGAGCGCATCCTGCGTGAACACGACCACGTTCGGGTGGTCGGTCTGGACCGGGACCCGGATGCGCTGGCCCTGGCTCGACGGCGGCTGGCCCCGTTCGGTGACCGCGTCACTGTCGAACGCGCGGTCTACGACGAGCTCCCGCGAGTCCTCGACCGACTCGGTCTCCAGCGCGTCGCGGGTGTGCT
>Ga0310826_101433_pt1 | contig 11904 bp, 11 predicted proteins | sample WT_ome_FD_201306 | JGI IMG/M metagenome (GOLD analysis project Ga0310826, IMG submission 201306) | Sorghum-adapted microbial communities enriched on wild type (WT) sorghum from Joint BioEnergy Institute, Emeryville, California, United... ... | reverse complement strand
TCCAGGAAGTTTTTCTTCCGCTTGTGCTTGTAGTATGTATCGGCGTATTTGCCCGAGTAAGCCCCGCGCTCGTAGTCTTTGTAGCGTTCCTCATGCCACCGCCCGAAATCGTCGCGGATCTCGCGCACGCCGCTCAACAGTTTGTCGAGCTCGCCGCGGTCGAGCCATACGCCCTTGCACCGGGGGCAAATGTCGATCATGACCCCGTCCCTCTCCACCTCGCGCATCCGAACGCCGTCGCAAACGGGACAATTCACGGCAAATTCACCTCTTAGCACATGGTCGTTCCACTGATATTGTACATGAATTCCCGGACGATTGCGAACGCCGGCCGGCAAGGCTGGAACGTTTTTCCCGCCCGGGTGCAGCCTTACGTGCCGCATCCCGTCGTGGGGCCGCAATAATGAGGGAGAGGTTGCGGTCCATGAACCGCAACCCCCATCCACGAGGTTTTCTGGTGACGCTTGGGCGCTTGACGTCCGGCATAGCCGGATAGGTTGCGCAGGCGTTGAATGCCGGTCAGGAGTACAGATGGCAGCTGACCGAATGGCCGGGTCCCGCTTCTTTCAATTCCGGAGCTTCCGCCAGGCAGCGCCCGTGGACGTGCGCGCAGCGCGTCTGAAACGGACATCCCGCCGGGATGTCGAGGGGATTGGGCAGATCCCCGCGCAAGATGATTTTTTCCCGCTTTGGGCGCAAGTCGTCGGAAGGCACAAACGACATCAACGCTTGCGTATACGGGTGAAGGGGACGGCTGTAAAGGGTGTCGACGTCCGCCGTCTCCACGATTTTTCCCAGGTACATGACGGCAACCCTGTCGCTCATGTAGTAAATGACGTTCAGATCGTGCGAGATGAACAGATAGGTGAGCGCAAAATCCCGCTGCAGCTTTCTGAGCAGGTTCAGGATTTGCGCCTGGACGGAGACGTCCAGCGCGGAGACCGGTTCGTCCAGCACCACGAACTCGGGGTTCAGGATCAGGGCCCTGGCGATTCCGATCCGCTGCCGCTGCCCACCGCTCAATTCATGGGGATATCGCCTCGCATGGGAAGCGTCCAATCCGATCGTCTCCAGCATTTCCGCAACGCGCGCATGCCGCTCCTTCCTGCCGGCCATCCGGTGGATCGCCAAAGGTTCTCCCAACAGGCGCCCGATCGTGAATCTCGGATTGAGGGACGCGTACGGATCCTGAAAGACGTACTGGATCCGCCTGCGCAACGCTCGGCTCCGCGCGCCATCACCCGCATCCGTAATGTCTTCGCCGCGGTAGATCAGCCGGCCGCCGCTCGGGGCGATCAGACGGGCGGAAATCTGGCCGGTGGTCGACTTGCCGCAGCCGCTTTCGCCCACCAGGCCGAGCGTTTCCCCTTGCCGGATGGTCAGGGAAATGCCGTCCACCGCCCGCAGCGTCCTTCGTTTGAACCGCGACATTGGTCCGGCATACGTTTTGGTAATATTGCGCAATTCCACGAGCGGATCAGACGGCCGCATGCCTATGCGCTCCTTCCGTTTCCGCCAGGAAACACCGCGCGGCATGATTGCCCCGGTACGCCACGAGCTCGGGCATCTCGGTCCGGCATCGTTCGACCGCATGCGGGCATCTGGAGGCGAATGGGCAGCCCGCGCTCCGCTCATGCGGCGCAGGCACGCGGCCCTCGATGGAATCAAGCGGGCTGTTTTTCTTTGCGGGCGTCGGAATCGACCGGAGCAGACCGGCGGTATAGGGATGGAGCGGCCGCTCGAACACGTCGTCGATCGTCCCCGACTCGAGAATCTGCCCCGCGTACATGACCAGAACGCGGTCGCACATGTCGGCAATGACGCTGATATCATGGGAGATCAACAGGATGGACGTTCCGTCCTCTTCGCGAATGGTCCGCATCAGATCGAGAATTTGCGCCTGGATCGTCACATCGAGCGCCGTCGTGGGCTCGTCCGCGATCAGCAGACCGGGATTGCAGGAGACGGCGATCGCGATCATCACCCGTTGCCGCATGCCGCCGGACAGCTGGTGGGGATATTCCCCGAACAGCGATTCCGGACGCGGCAGGCCGACTTTGCGCAGCAGCCGGATGGCGTGTTCCTTCGCTTCCCTGCGCGAATAGCCGAGATGGAGGCGCAGCGTCTCCGTCACCTGATCGCCGACGGCAAGCCCGGGATTGAGCGAACTCATCGGATCCTGGAAGATCATGGCGATTTCTTTGCCGCGTAAGGCGCGGATCTCCCTGCCGGACATCCGGTGCAACGGATGCCGGCCGTCATACCAGATTTCTCCGCCGCCGATATGCATGCCGCCCGGCAACAGTCCGAGAATTGAAAGCGACAGCACGCTCTTGCCGCTGCCCGATTCACCGACAATGCCGACGGTTTCCCCGCGGTTCACCGTCAGCGACACCCCGTCCAGCACGGGCAGGGGAGGGCCGCTTCCGCGCCGAAATTGAATCCGCAGATCCCTTATGTCCAGCAGCGGCGTATCCGCGCCGATTGCCGCCTCCTCTGTCATGCCCATCACCTTCCTGGTTCGGTCAATTGGATTTGTCGCGCAGATCCCGGAGTCCGTCGCCGAGAAGATTGAACCCGAGAACCGACAGGGTGATCATCACACCCGGCGCCAGCGCGAACCACGGGGATTTGGTCAGATAGCTTTGCGCCTCGTTCAGCATCCGGCCCCAGCTCGGGTCAGGCGGCTGTACGCCGAGCCCAAGATAGCTGAGCGCCGCTTCGATCAAAATGGCCGTCGAGAAATTGAGCGCCGCGGTCGTCACGATGGCGGACGCGATGTTGGGAACGATCTGCACAAAGATCAAATTGGCGTTCCCGGCCCCCAAACCTCGGGCCGCTTTCACATAATCCGCTTCTTTATGCTGCATCACGCCGGCGCGAATGACGCGCGCGAACGACGGAATCGCCAAGATGCCGATCGCCACCATGGTCTGAAACAGGCTCGGCTTGGTGACGGACACCAGGAGTAGCGCGAGCAGGATGCCGGGAAAGGCGAGCAGCGCATCCATCGCGCGCATCAACAGTTCGTCAATCCATCTGCCCGCATAACCGGCCAGCGTCCCGATCAGAAAGCCTCCCGCCAGACCGATGGCAACGGATACGGCTCCCACCTGGAAGGCGGTCTGCGAACCGAACATCACGCGACTGAGCACGTCCCGGCCGAAATTGTCCGTGCCCAGCAGATGTCGGGCGCTTGGCGCCTGCAGCCGCTCGCGAACGTTCATTTCGTTCGGCGGATGGGGCGTATAGACGAGGCTGATCAGCATGATGGCGAACAAGATCGAGACAAACAGCGTTCCGAGCGCCAGGCTGTGGTTACGCATTCCTCTCATGACATGCCTCTATCGTAATCGTATTTTCGGGTCCAGCCAGCGATAGGAAAGATCCACCGCAAAATTGATCGCGATCACCGTGAACGCGATGAATGCGACCAGACCCTGCACAAGCGGATAATCGCGGTTGCCGATCGCCGTGATCAGCAGGGTGCCGATGCCCGGCAAGGTGAACACCTGTTCGATGACGAGGCTGCCGGCCAGCACCTCGCCGAAATTGATTCCCAGGATCGTCATGACCGGCAGCAAGGCGTTCTTCAGCACATGCCGGAACAGGACGGCCGACTCCCGCAGACCTTTGCTTCGCGCCGTCCGCACATAATCTTGTCCGAGCTGTTCCAGCAGGGAATTGCGCAAATAGCGGACAACGATGGCAATCTGCGGAACGGCGAGCGCCACCGCGGGAAGCAGCAGCGATTTGAAAGCCAGCCAGAAATTTTCCGACCACGGCGTAAAAGTGCTGACGGCAAACCATTTGAGCGCAAGGCCGAAGACGAGAATGAGCAGTATGCCCATCCAGAACGACGGGATGGCCAGACCGAGCTGCGTCCCGATCGAGACGAGCAGATCGGCCGCCTTGCCCCGCGCGCCCGCCGCGAGTACTCCGAGCGGAATGCCAAAGGAGACGGTGATCCCGAGCGCCATGGCCGCGAGGGAGACGGTTACGGGCAGACGGCTGCCGATCAGACGGGTCACCGGTTCATCGAAACGGAGCGACTCGCCGAAATCAAGACGGAAAGCCGCGGCGAGCCAGTCCGTGAATTGTTCGGCAAGCGGCCGGTTCGTTCCAAGTTTGGCTTCCAGCAGTTCGATCTGCGCCTCGGTCGCCTCCGTTCCCAGAATCGCAAGCGCGGGATTGCCGGGGATGATCCGGAACGCGGCGAACGTGAGCAGCAGCACGAACAGGACGGTCAAAAGCAGGGTCAGCAGGCGGCGCACAACGTAATGCATGCGGCGTCCGTCACTCCGTATAGTAAACGGTTGACAAGTCCTGAACGTACAGCGGATATTGTTTGTAACCGGCCAGCTTGCCGCGAATCGCCACGTTCAGATTCGGATCCATGATGTAGACCGCCGCCGCGTCCTGCGCCAGAATCGTCTGCGCCTGCTTGTAGAGCTCCACCCGCTTGGCGTCGTCGATCTCCTTGACCGCCGCTCTCAGCGTTTCGTCGAACGCCTCACTCTTGTAGTTGAAGAAATTGTTCGGCGCGTCGGACAAATATTTGTTCAGGATATCATACGGGTTCAGCTTGCCGTCCAGGCCGATAATCGTCAGATCATAGTCGCGTCCTTTGTAGATCCTCTCCAGCCAGACCGCCCATTCGACCAATTCGATTTGGGCTTTGACGCCGATTTTCTCGAGTTGCTGGACGATCACTTGCGCCGTGTCGACGTGGAACTGGTAGATGGAAGGAACGGACAGCGTCGTCTCGAACCCGTCCGGGTAGCCGGCTTCGGCGAGCAGACTTTTGGCTTTGTCGATGTCGGTGGGGTAGATGTCCTCCAGCCCTTCCTGATAGTATTTCGCCAACACGGGGCTGAGGTTGGAGCCCAGCTTCGTGCCTTTGCCGAGCGCCACCCCTTCGATGATCTCATCTTTGTCGATCGCGTAATTGATGGCCTGGCGAACCCGGATATCGTCGAACGGTTTCCGGGCGATGTTGTATGTCATGAGTTGCACCAAATTTTGCGGCGCGCTGAGCTTCGTGTAAACGTCGTCGTCCAGATCCTCCAGATGCTCCGTGCCGATCCGCGGGTAGATATCGGCTTCGCCGGATTTCAGCGCGAGCAGCGCCGCTTCGGGATCCGTGATGATGCGGAATTCCACCTGATCCAGGGTAGGTACGCCTTCGATGTAATAATCCGCGAATTTCTCCACCACGAGCCGCTGCCCCGGAAGATATTCCTTGAACTTGAAGGGGCCGGTTCCGACCGGCTGTTTGTTGCTGTTCTCATAACCATCCGGAATAACGGCCGCGGTCAATGCGGTGAGGAAGGAAGCGTTGTTCTCCTCCAGTCTGATGATCACGGTGGACGGGTCCGGCGCCTCGACGGACTGCACGCCGGCGAACCCGGCGTGGAGCGGCTTTCCGGTGTCGGCGCCGGCCAGCCGGTCGTATGAGTACTTGACGTCCGCGGAAGTGACGGTCCGGCCGTCGTGGAACTTGATGCCGCCGCGCAGCTTGAAGGTATAGGTCAGGCCGTCCGGAGACACTTCGCAGGATTCGGCGATCGCCGGATACAGATCGCCTTGTTCGTTCGGCTTCAGCAGCCCTTCAAACACGTTGAACAGCACTTCGTGGGTTCCCGCCGCAACCGCGAGGTGCGGGTCCAGATAGTCCAGATCCTGCGGTATGATGACGACGACGTTGCCGCCTTCTTTCTTTCCGGCTGCATGCGCCGCGGAGGGCTCCTCCGAACCGCCGTTACCGGTGCCGGCATTCCCGCCCGCGGATGTCGTAGTGTTCGCCGTCGGCGCTCCGCCGTTGCTCGCGCTGTCTTGGCCGCAGGCCGCAAGCAGGATTGCGGCGAGCAAGGCGGCGAGCGCCGCCGCGAATGGTCTCGTCTTGATGAAACGTCTGATCATTGTGCCAATCATTCCTTCCCGTTTATGTATTCATGCGTCATGACAGACGCAACCTCTGCCAAGGCAACGTCATGTCGCAATTTCCCTGGGCGCGTCCAAGAGACGGGGAATCTCCTGAATGGATGAGATCGTCCTGACGCCTTTCAGTTCTTCAATGCCGAGCGTGCCGAACCGGTTGATCAGCAGACTTTGCATGCCGACCTTCGCGCTGCCGACAACATCGTCGTAGTAGTTATCGCCCACATAGAGGCACGCATGCGCCGGCAATCCCGCCGCCCTCAGCGCCAGGCGAAAGATCGCCTCTTCCGGCTTTTCCGCCCGCACTTCCGAAGAGACGATGATATGGTCGAAATAAGGCAGCAGCCCCGTATCTTCCAACACGTTCCTCGCCGTCGCGTCCCAGTTGCTGATCAGCCCGATCCCCAGCGAGCGGGCCCGAAGCTCTGCGAGCACCTCCTTCGCGAAAGGATACGCGCGCCAGACGCGTTTCCCGTCCTGCAGTTCCATCAGCCGCGCGTACTGTTCCTGGAGTGGAAACCGCACGCCCAGTCGGTAGTTCAGCACGCCGAGATACCACGGCATGAAGCTGTGCGGCTCCTTCCCGAGCACGCCGGGATATTCCCGCATGAACAGCTTGTCGGTCTGATGGTAAGCTTGTTCGATCTGTTCCAGGGGCAGATCGATTCCGCGCTCCAGGAGAAAACGCCGGTAGACGGCTTCTCTTTCCTGGTAAACGAGCGTGTATCCAAGGTCGAACCAGATGAACGACACCGATGAGACCGTCATGATTCGTGGTCCACCGCCTTATCGTCCGGAACAACCGGCAGATCGAGCCTGGAAGGACGGCTGGCGTCGTGGTAAATCGTCTGGGTGGCCGTCTCGAAATCCGCATCCGTCGCCTCGCCGGGATTCATGAACCGGTTCGGATGGCGATCAAACGTCGGGAAGAGCGAGCTGGTGATATCGAGACGGATCGCGTGCCCTTTCCGGAAAACATGGGCGGTGGGTCCCAGCGAAACGGTATAGCGCAACACTTGCCCGGGCGGTACCGGCTCCGCGCGCCCGACGCCCTTCAGCGGCGATTCCTTCGTCGGAACGCCGGAGAAGATCGCCGCTTCGCTCGAGAAGTGGTTCCGCGAAGGGGCGGCCGACGGCTTTATGGTAATGGCGCCCGTTCTTCCGGACGGGCTGGAATGGTTTGTGGATCGGGTCGTCCCGCTGCTTCAGGAACGGGGGTTGTTCCGGAGGGAATACGAGGGACGCACGCTGCGCGAACATCTCGGATTGTCCGTCCCGGCCAACCGCCATGCGGCGGCCCGATCGGTCTGGTGATGAAAGACGCCTCCCGGGCACCGGTTCCGGGAGGCGCTTCGTTCTTGCTACAGATTCGCCGTTCGCATGGGTCGCACGGCTTTCCGGATGGCCTGTTCCAAATCTTCGATCAGATCGTCGGGATCCTCGAGACCGATGGACAAGCGGACCAAATCGGGGGAGATGCCCGCGGCCGCCTGCTGCTCGGGCGACATCTGCGCATGGGTCGTGCTGCCGGGATGAATGACCAGCGATTTGGCGTCCGCGACATTGGCAAGATGCGAGAACAGTTTCAGATTATCGATAAAACGGTTCGCCGCTTCGAATCCGCCTTTCAATCCGAACGTCAGAATGGAGCCGGGCCCTTTCGGGAAATACGTCTGCGCCAGCTTATAGTAGGGGCTTGAAGGCAACGCCGGATAGTTGACCCATGCAACGTCCGGATGCCCGCTCAGATAGCATGCGATGCGTTTGGCGTTGGCGACATGTTTTTCCACCCGCAACGACAGCGTTTCAAGTCCCTGCAGCAGCAGAAAAGCGTTGAACGGACTGAGCGAAGCGCCGATATCGCGTACAAACTGAAGTCTTGCCTTGGCGATGTAGGCCGATTCGCCGAATTTCTCCACATAGCGGATGCCGTTGTAGCTTTTGTCGGGTTCCGTAAAGCCCGGAAATTTGCCGTTGGTCCAGTCGAACGTGCCGCCGTCCACAATGACGCCGCCGATGGACGTGCCGTGCCCGCCAATGAATTTGGTCGCCGAATGCACGACGATGTCGGCGCCGTGCTCGAACGGACGGAGCAGGTACGGAGTGCCGAACGTGTTGTCGACAATCAGCGGGATGCCATGCTCATGCGCGATATCGGCAATCTTGCGGATATCGGGGATATTGAGGCCGGGATTGCCGATCGATTCGATGAAGACCGCTTTCGTCTTGTCCGTGATCGCGCGGCGGAAATGTTCCGGATCGTCGGGATGGACGAATCGCGCATGAATGCCGAGCTTGGGCAACGTCACATCGAACAGATTGTAGGTGCCTCCGTACAGCGTGCTCGCCGAAACGATCTCGTCGCCGGCGCCGGCGACGTTCAGGATCGAAAAGGTGACGGCCGTGGAACCTGAAGCGACCGCCAGTGCGCCGACGCCGCCTTCCAGCGCCGCGATGCGCAGCTCCAGCACTTCGTTGGTCGGATTGCTGATCCTCGTGTAGGTGTGTCCCAGTTCTTCGAAGTTGATGAGGGCGCGGGCATGCTCCGTATTTTTGAACGCAAAAGATGTGCTCTGGTAGATGGGAACCGCCCGCGCGCCCGTTGCCGGGTCGGGTTGCTGTCCGGCGTGCACTTGCAAAGTATCGAATCGCCATTGTTTCTCTGTTTTCTCGATCATCGGCTCACTCCTTCCCGGTCGCTAACGAAAAAAGGAGACTGAACGTTCCCCGGACGGAACGTCAAGTCTCCAGCGGTCTGGTCAACCGAAATGATATTCACACTATTCTAGTTGGAATAATTATAGTTTATTATTACCTACTTGCCATCCATCTGTCAAATTGTTTTCTCTTCGGCACCGCACGTGCATTTGCACAGACACGGAAAAGGGATATTTTGCTTCGCTGTCCGTTATGGTAGAATGCTGGCATATGCAAAATCTCCCTGGATAACGGAAATCGAAGCGGCAAAAGCCAATGGCATTTCCGGGATGTGAAGGGACGTCAAACAATGCTACAAGTGATGGCTTCGGGAGTTGAGCAGGCATGACCGATCGGGATGAACTGGCCGAACGCAGGAAGAAACATTTGAAGCTGATCCATTTCAACCGGGAAGATCATACGTTTGTCGAGACGGAGAAGCCGAATGTCACCTTCGCCGATGTCGGCGGTCTGGACGATGTGAAGAAACGGATCAATCTGAGCTTCGTTCTGCCGTTGAAACAGCCGGAAGTGTTCGCCGCATACGGCAAATCGGCGGGCGGAAGCCTGCTGCTTTACGGCCCGCCGGGATGCGGCAAGACGTTTCTGGCGCGGGCGGTGGCAGGCGAGATCGAAGTCAATTTCATGCACGTCGAACTTCAGGCGATCCTGTCCATGTACGTGGGGGAGAGCGAGCACAACCTGCATGACATTTTCGCCAAGGCGCGGGAAAACAACCCGTGCGTCGTGTTCTTCGACGAGCTGGACGCGCTGGGCGGGAGCCGGCACCAGATGCGGGCGCATCACGACCGGATGCTGGTCAACCAGCTGCTGCTCGAACTCGACGGATTGGACAACCAGAAGGACAGCATCTTCATCATCGGCGCGACCAACACGCCGTGGTATCTCGACACCGCGCTCCGGCGTCCCGGGCGGTTCAATCATCTGGTCTTCGTGCCGCCGCCGGAAGCGCCCGAACGGGAGAAGATCCTCGGACTGAAGCTGGCGGGGAAGCCGGTGGATAGTCTCAACCTGTCGGCCATCGCGGACATGACGAAGCATTTTTCCGGCGCGGATCTGGAGCAGGTCGTGCAGGACGCGGTGGACGCGGCCATGGAGCGGACGTTCGAGACGGGGGAAATCCAGCCGATCACGCAGAAGGACCTGGTGAAGGCGGTCAAGAGCCGCAAGCCGTCCACGCTGGAATGGTTCGCCACCGCCAAAAACTACGCCACCTTCAGCGACGTAAACCGGGATTTCCAGGTCGTGCTCGATTACATGAAAAAACACGGCATCAAATAAGCGTTTCAGGGGAGAACGGGAGAACGCCGGCATGAGCGAACGCGAAACACTCGATGCGCGTCCCTTGTTTGCGCGGGCGCAGCGATTGATCGAATGGAACCGATACAAAGAAGCGCTGCAGGAACTGGAGCAAATTCTGCGCTCGGACCCCGAGAATCCCGACGCGATGGCGATGATCGCCAATGTGCATCTGCTGCGGCAACATTACAAGAAAGCGCTGCAATGGACGGAAATGGCGCTCAGGATCGATCCGGATCATCTGATCGCCTGGTATGTTCGGGTTCTGGTGTTCTATCAGACGGAGAAGGTCAAGGAATTTTACAAGGCCGTGGATTACGCTTTGCGGATCGACCCCGAAGAGCCGCAATATTATTTCCTGAAAGCGAACTACGAGAACAGGAAGAAGCGGTTCAAGGAAGCCATCGCCTTGCTGGAAGAAGCGCTTAGGCTCCGTCCGGAGGAGCCGCTTTATCTGGCGGCGATGAGCTACACGACGGCTTATGCCGGACGTTTCGCCGAGTCCGAGGAATACGAGCGGCATGCGCTCCGATACGGCGCTGAGGAGCCGGATGCGCTGCTCTACCTGTCCTGGGCGGCCAGGGCGCGCGGCGACCACAAGAAGCAGGAGGAATTCGCGCGCAGCGCGGTGCGGCTCAATCCGGAGGACAAGCAGACCCGGAACGAATATCTCGAAGCGCTGCAGTACAGCAACCTGTTGTACCGCGTTTTCCTCTGGCCGATCATGAAGCTGCGCAAACTGAAGAGCTGGCAGGTCCTGGTGATCTGGCTGATCGGATGGATGTTCATACGGGGCATTCTGATTCTGTTCCTCATCTTCTATTTCATTGCGTATTGGATTTCCCGGTGGATCGTCCATGTGCGCGTGTTCGGATGGCGCAGGGGAAGTTAGGAAGGAGTGCGCGCGAGACGGCGATCGAAGTGCCGGCCGTGCTGAAATCGGCGCTCGGTTCGCTGGACAAGGTGAAGCGGGTCGTCAAGGTGCAGGGGTTCGTGAACGCGACGCCCGCGTTCGAGGAGCACCACAAGGTGCTCGACGGCTTCGCCGATCTGATGCACGAGGTGTTCGGCGAGCGGGGAAGCCACGCACGCTCGGTGTTCGGCGCGGTCTCGGTGCGGGACAATCTGCCGATCATCGTGGACAGCATTTTTGAAGTTAAGGAATCGATGAGAGCGCTCGGAGAGACCGGATGGAAAAATCGAAACCGGGACATTTGACCATTCAGGGCATTTGCGCATATGGTGTGGTGGAAAAAAATTAAGCCCCCAAGGAGGACCATCATCCATGGAACGCGCATTTTTTCCGGGTGCGGGATTCGGACACGGGCCGTTTTTCAACCCGTTCTTTTTCCCGCAAAGGCGATTCTTTCCGTTCTTCTTTCTCTCCCCGTTCGGCTTCCCGTTCTTCAGGGCTGAAGATGACCGGGACGGCATGTATTACATGAAACATCATTGCAAGGAAGGGGAGACGCTGGACCATTTGGCGAAAACCTACAATTGCCCCCGTCCGATTCTTGAAGAGATGAATCCGCACGTTCAATATCCGCATTATTTGCCGGCGGGCACGGTTGTCCAAATTCCGCGCCTCGATCAGATGGCTTGTTACAAATTGTATATGGAGCAGCAAGTCTATGATGATCGCTATGCGTATCCGGAATTCGCCGCACCGATGACCGGCCCGTATGCGGATGCGGCAAATGCCGCGAATCAGGGACAATAATACAGTCATGCATGGAAGACGAGCGCCACAAGAACCTCCTGTCCGTTTTGGACACGGAGGTTTTCTTGTGGTACCATCCATAATAAATAAATAATCTATATTCAGTATTTAGGAATCGCTTTAATTTAGATTGGTTGCCTTTCATAATTGTTATCGAATTTGGGTAAACCTCCTGCTGACAGTTGTATATCGTTAACACAGTAAGGACGGCTGGATGAAGCCGTTTT
>Ga0310826_101431_pt1 | contig 11912 bp, 6 predicted proteins | sample WT_ome_FD_201306 | JGI IMG/M metagenome (GOLD analysis project Ga0310826, IMG submission 201306) | Sorghum-adapted microbial communities enriched on wild type (WT) sorghum from Joint BioEnergy Institute, Emeryville, California, United... ... | reverse complement strand
TTCCTCCAGGAATTCGCCGCGCGGATCGCCCGGCATATAGACCCAGAAGCTGGACAGATCGCCAGGCGAGAAGGCCAGGAACGCTGCCTTCAAGCCCTTCATCTCCGGATGCTGTGCCGCCTTGTCCGCGATGAATTGCTCGGTCTCCTGGATCAGCTGTTCCCCTTCGGCGGCCAGCCCGATCGCCGTCGCATTCATCCGGACCTGCTCGCGCCACGAGATCACCCAGGGCTGGTTCGGATAGGCGACAACTGGCGCGATCTGGCTCAACGTTTCATATTCTTCCTGCGTGATGCCGGAGTATGCGGCGAGGATCACGTCCGGCTCCGAATCGGAGATCGCTTCGAAGTCGAGCCCTGCGGCATCCCTGTAGATGTTCGGGCTGGTGACGCCCAGCTCTTCGAGCCTCTGCTTCGTCCAGGGCAGCAGGCCGCTGTCGTCCTGCACGCCGTAGTTTGCCTCCGAGAAGCCCACCGGCACCACACCCAGGGCCAGCACGACGTCATGGTTCGCCCAGGAGATGGTCGCCACTCTCTCCGGCTTGCTCGGGATGACCGTCTCACCAAGCGCATGTTTGATGGTGATCGGGAATTGAGCTTCGTCTGATGTGTTGCCGGATGTGTTGTCGGATGCATTGCCCGAAGCATTTGAACCCGTCGCTGCGCTTCCTGCACCGGAACTCTGATCGTTCTTCGAGTTCGACGAGCTGCCGCCGGAGCAACCCGCCAGCGCCAGGACGGCGATCAGCAACATGATGAGTACATTCGCTGCAACTTTTCCTGAGAACTTCACACTCAACCACCCTATCCTTGGATTCGAATGATTCCGGGTCGATCCGTTCGACTGTCCAGTCTTGCGTGTTGACCTTTCTGTCGGCTCGACCCATGCGGGCCTGTCGTTGGATTCGGATGTAACAGTTCCATTGTCGGATTGGATCCTTACCGCTCCGTTGTCCGACAGGAGCTTGTTCACCTCAACCAACGCAGTCCCGCCGTCAGTATCGATCTAATTGATAACGATTATCAATCTCATGTGTATATCATAAGGATAACGATGCTATTTGTCAATTATGATTTTGCATGAATTTTGAAGTTTCCAGGATGAACTGGAACAAATGCCTTTTTTCGAGCGATTCGCCACTTGACGGATCCCCTTTCGCGGAATCAACAGATGAAAGCCAGGCTTTTGTTAAACGTTGCGTACAGCTTTGCCCCTCATAACCATGGAATCGACACGATGCTCCGATACTCGCAGTGATAGGGCTGACAGGTCGTGACTATACATGAGATAGATTCAAAGGAGGATGGAGATGAAGTCGAAGAGAATATGGCCGTTGTTCAAGGCTGCCCCGAGCAATCTCAGGATCAGCCGTCCTGGCGGCAGCAGGAAGCAGAAGATCCTGCTCATCCTGCTGCTCCTGCTATGCCTTGTGATCGGCTCCGCAGTGGTCTTCGCTTACCAGATCAAAACGAAAATCGACCATATGCTGATCCCGCCGACGATGCTGACTGAACGATACACGTTCCCCGAACCGGATGAACCATTGGATCAGCCCTCCCCGCCCGGCACGCCTTCCATCAGACAAAGTGTAGAATCGCCCAGGATCAGGCAAGAATCCGATGATGAACGATATGTCCTTGTGATGGGGCTGGATTATCGGGAGGGACATAACGCCCTGCTGACGGATACCCTGCTGGTCATGCATATCATCCCTGAGCAATCGAGGATCAAGCTTCTGTCTGTTCCGCGAGACCTGATGGTCACCAATGCTGCCGGACAGCGGGTCAAGATCAACAGCCTGATCTATGAAGGCTACCAGCTTGCGAGGAAGATCGCCCAGGAGCACCCGGATGTTCTGACCGGAGAGGAGGTGCGGGCGGGCCCGCTGAAGATGGACAAGGCCATACTTGGCGGCGCGATGGCCCACACGCGCAACAAAATCGAAGAGATCCTGGCGCTCCGGATCGATCATATGATGCTCGTCAGCTTTGAAACGGTTACTGCGCTTGTCGACGCGGTCGGAGGGATCGAGATTCAGGTCAACCGATCGATGGAGATCAAGGACCTTGACTTCTTCCTGGAGCCTGGCGTGCATCTCCTGGATGGGAACCATGCCCTTGCCTATGCCCGTTACCGGAAGGACACGCGGGGGAAGGAATATTACGTCAGCGACTTCGAGCGAGTCAGGAATCAGCAGCAGATCGTGAAGGCCATCGCCAGGAAGATCCTGTCTTGGAACAGCGTCGCGAAAGCTCTCGAGATCCTGGATATCCTATCGGACAATGTGAAGACGGATATGAATTATGCCAGCATGTATGCGATGATTCGCAACTATTACGGTCTCTTTCACCAGGATTCATTTGTGTCCGTTCCATTTCCGGAGCATTACACCTCAGACGGCCAGGTCACGATTCCGAAGGAGGCACTGGATCAGCTGAGGGAGTCGTTCCGCGCTCCGATCTAGAAATATACGGGTCGTGATGTGGGCGCTTCATTCGGCCTGAGCCAGGCCGCGAACACATGCGTCTGCATGTAATAGCGGAAGTCCGATGTACCGTATTTCAAGAAAAAAGCCGAAATTCCATGAATAACGGATGCGTCATTTCCTCTATCCTCAGAAATAGCGGAAGAAAAACCGATGAAATAGCGTCAGGCGAGGAAATAAGGACATGTTGACTTCCGTTATTTTGGATAAACTGGGCATCTTGAAAGAGTAAGGACGTTTCGACTTCCGCCAGATGTGGAAAGAAGCGGTCATGCCCACCTCACTGGTCTGTCAGGTTTGCAGACGTGAGCGTGGACGCAAAGAGGCCGGGAAGAATCCGGATTCTTCCCGGCCTTTGCCTGCTGCCTGCCGTCTCAGATCAGATCGGAATGTTGCAGCAATCGTTGCAGGATAACCGCTGCTTCCGCCCTGGTGATCGATGCCTGTGGCGCCAGCTCCTGATGGCTTCTGCCCACGATAATCCCTGCGTTTACGGTATCGGCCACACCCTGTCTCGCCCATGCCGACACCTGATCCGCATCCTGATAGATACCGAAGACTTCCTCCGCTGACGCGCTGTCAAGCTTGTCCTTCAGGCCCGTAAGCACCATCGCCTTCGAGAGAATGACCATCGCCTGTTCACGAGTGATCAGATCCATCGGACGGAAGGTACCGTCGGGATAACCATTGATCAGGTTGTAGGCATAGGCGGTCCGAATGGTTTCGCTGTACCAGTCTGCGCTCTGCACATCCAGGAATGCAGCACCCTCACTCACAGTCCGGAGACCCAGGGCACGAACGATCATGGCCGCGAACTCGGCACGGGTGATGGCCTGATTCGGGGCATAGGCTTGCTCGCCAACGCCATTGACGATTTTGCGTGAGCCCATGTCGTTGATCGCTTCCTCTGCCCAGTGACCGGCCACATCGTCGAATCGAACCGGGTTCCAGATCAGCACATAGGTGCTGTTCGTCAGGCTGTTGATGATCGCCACCGCCTGACCGTTCACGATCATCACCTTCGTCGGCACATGACGCAGCGTACCGTCCGGCTCGATGACAACGGCCGTCGTGATCTTGTCCGGATCCACCCCGTCCGGAATCCTGATCGTCCGCTCGATATAGGTCTCAAACTGCGTGATCTCGATCTCCTGATCGCCATAAACCGCTCTTACATGAAATTGGATGGGTGGAGCAAGGATCACGTGATCCTGATCCTGGATCAGACGATCCAGCATTTGCAGCTGTTCCGCGGATGGCGCTGCAATCTCGACCTTGATCTCTATGTCCTGCAGAGACACATCCGCACCAAACTGTCCGGCCAGCTCCTCGATATCGAGCTCCCGAACAGGCAGGCTGTAGGAGGCATTGGACGTATGAAGCTGCAGAACGGTGTCCTTGTCTTCCATGTCCTTGACCATCTGCCCGCTTAAGGTGCCAATCACCACATCCGCAGGCGTCAATACCGACATCGAGATCGTAATGGACGTCTCATCGGTATCCAACGCTTCCTGAAGCTTGTCCGGATCGACCACGATCGTGATGATCTGCTGATGATCGACGTTCACCAACCGGGCCACTCCAACCTGCACCGTCTGGCCGTTGAGTGAGAAGTCAACCTCGATCCGCTCCGACTCATCCACATCATCCGGAGCCAGGGTTCCGCTGTCACCGCCTGTTGGATCATCGCCATTGTTATCCCCGCCGGACGGGTCATCGCCTCTGTCGTCGTCATCGGACGGGTCATCGCCTCTGTCGTCGCCATCGGACGGGTCATCGCCTCTGTCGTCGTCATCGGACGGGTCATCGCCTCTGTCGTCGTCATCGGACGGGTCATCGCCTCTGTCGTCGCCATCGGACGGATCATCGCCCTTGTCGTCGTCATCGGACGGGTCATCGCCTCTGTCGTCGCCATCGGACGGGTCATCGCCCTTGTCGTCGTCATCGGACGGATCATCGCCGCCGTCGTCTCCGCCTCCGCCTCCTGGAGCTGGCGCTATCGGAACGACTTCCTCCGAAGGCTGGGATGGTTCACCGTCGCCCGCCTCATTAACAGCATAGACGACAAACTGGTACGTCTCCCCATTCATCAGGCCGGTCACCTCGATCGGGCTGGACTCGCCTGTAGCCAACACATTGCCCTCAAGGTCTGTCACGACATACTCCGTGATCGGACTGCCTCCGTCATCATCAGGCCCCTTGAAGCTGATGGTCACCTTGCCATCTCCTGCGACCACTTCGATATCATATGGAGCTGAGGGAACCGTGATCGGCTTCGCGCTCACCGTATTCGAAAATGGACTGTCTCCGCCGTCATTGGATGCCACGATGGTGAAGTAGTATACGTTCCCGTTGGTCAGATCCGGCACAACATACTCCAGCACATCGCCGCCAACGGTACCCACAACCACGCCGTATGAGTCTTCGTCATCACTCACGTAGATGATGTAGCTCGTCGCCCTCTCCGATGCACTCCACGTCAGCCTGACCTGCGCATTGCCAGCTTCCGGTTTGCCGAGCACGGGCGCTTCAGGCGGATTGATCTCCCACTTCGCATACAGCTCCAGATCGCCGGTCACCACGTCGCTATCGAAGTCCCAGTGCTCGCCCGTCGCCGCATCGTACCAGCCGACGAAGGTGTATCCTTCTTTCTCCGGATCCTCCGGCTTCGTCGCCTTCGCCCCATGCTCGACCGTCTGAGCGTCCGCCAGCTCATTGGCTTCCTCATCCACGAACCGGACCTTGTAGCGGTTGATCTCCCACTTCGCATACAGCTCCAGATCGCCGGTCATCACGTCGCCATCGAAGTCCCAGTGCTCGCCCGTCGCCGCATCGTACCAGCCGACGAAGGTGTATCCTTCCTTCTCCGGATCCTCCGGCTTCGTCGCCTTCGCCCCATGCTCGACCGTCTGAGCGTCCGCCAGCTCATTGGCTTCCTCATCCACGAACCGGACCTTGTAGCGGTTGATCTCCCACTTCGCATACAGCTCCAGATCGCCGTTCACCACGTCGCTATCGAAGTCCCAGTGCTCGCCCGTCGCCGCATCGTACCAGCCGACGAAGGTGTATCCTTCCTTCTCCGGATCCTCCGGCTTCGTCGCCTTCGCCCCATGCTCGACCGTCTGGCTGTCCACCAGTTCGCCATCCGCATAGAACTCCACCGTGAAGGTCGAGGCTATCACTTCGACCTGGATGCTCCCAGAGCGGCTCGGACTGTTGTCCGCATCTCCCTGATACACCGCTCTGAATGAATAATCGCCAGCTGGCAGGTCATTCAGGGTCCATACAACCGTTCCATCCGCCCCCACCGGTTTCGTCTGAGGCGTGAGCTTGTTCGCTGTTTCGATCAAATGCACATCGCCGGTCAGCTTGTCCGCAACCCCCGTGACGGAAGCCGTCAGCGTGACCGATTCCCCGAGTTCGATGGCATTATCCGATGCGACCAGCGTGGTGGTGGTCATCTTCGCGATCTCGGCCAGCTCGCTTAACGGGATGGTGAGGGAATAATTGGACTGCCCCCAGAAGGTAGCCGCTTCTTCTTCCCAATTTGAATCATATCCGATCGTAATATCATAGAGATATCGGGTATACCCATACGAGTAATCAACATACTCCCTGGTGCCCACCACTTCTCCGTCCCATAAGGCGACGATCAGGACCCAGTACTCACTCTCATAATCCTCATATGCCCAGAATTCATAATCTCCCCAATAAAGCACCGGACAATCGGAGAAATTCGAATTCCAACTTGGCCCATCGAAACAGAACGGTCCCCAGTCGGGAATGGATACTGGAGCCTCGCTTCCATCATACCGCACATGGGGTTCCCCCGGGTTCGGCTTCTTCAATACGGTCAGCATCACGATGTCCGACTGGCTGGAGGAATAAAACTCATCACCGGAATAACGGGCAACGATATCCAGACGGCCCACCGGCAACGTCGATGTCACCAGCGTCGCCGTTCCATCGGTCTCCAGCTCCGCTTCGCCTATGTGCGTCTCCCTGCTCTCGAACGTGATCGTGCCTGTGGGAAAGATGCCGGTCTTGAAGCCGGTCACGCTGGCCGTCAGCACGACCTCCTCTCCAACCTTGATCTGGTCGGCTGAGATCGTCAGGGTGGTCTTGCTCCCGCTCTCGACGATGTCTCTCAGTTCCTCCACCGGGATACGGATCGGGTCGTCGTCATATTTCAGGCTGTAATATCCGTACAGGTAGACGAAACCTTCTTCGATCGAGATATATTCAATCTCGTAGTCTCCCTGATAGAGTCGGGAACTGATCAACTCCCCGCTCTGATCATAGGCGCCGATCACCGTGGCATCCTCGTAAGAGGAAGAGAAGGTCCAGAAGGTATAATCTCCCCACACGATGATATAACATTCGTACCAGCAATTGTCATAGGTGTAGTCCGGATAAGTGAATGGCAGGTCGTACCAATCCGTTACTTCTATCCGGGGTTGTCCGGCGAAACCCGAATCGGCGTTGGCATCGGCCTGAGGGAAGAACATGACCGACATCAACATCAGCAACAGTGCAACACCCACCATCTGAAACTTCTTCATCGACTTGCAGCTGCTTCTGCGCACGGCGCCATCATCTCCTGTCCTTTCATCTGATCTTCATTTTGATGGTTAACTAATGTTCGTTAGCCAGATTCCAGGACAGTGTACCAAGGCAAGTTAAAATTAACTTAAAATTCGACATTTTCCGCAAAAAATTTCCCGGGCAATCATCCAAAGCGATGTTGATCGACTCAACAGACGACCAATCGATAGCCGATTCCCTTGACCGTTTCGATCCGGATGATATCCGGAGCATGAGCGGCGAGCTTCTGACGGATATTGCTGATGTGAACCATGACAGTTCGCGTATCGCCACCGAAGGAATTCCATACCTCTTCATACAACTGGTCCACGTGAAAGACACGCCTCGGCCTCTCCGCCAGATAGACGAGCAGCTTGAACTCCTTGGCCAGGAACGGAATCACCGTGTCCCGGCAGCGCACCTCGCATGTCTCCCGATCGATGACCAGATCGCTGAACACGATCGGCCGTTTCTTGTCTGTCTTCCGCGTGCGTCGGAGCTGCGCCTTGATCCTGGCCATCAATATCTCCGGCTCAAACGGCTTCGCCACATAATCGTCTCCGCCCAGATCAAGGCCATGCACCACATCGTAACTCTCCCCCCTGCTTGAGAGGTAGATGATCGGAACATCCGATTCCTGGCGGATCTGCCTGCAGACCGTGAATCCATCCATGTCGGGCATCATGACATCGAGCAGCACCAGATCCGGCCGATGGAAACGGAACATTCGCACCGCCGACTCCCCGTCCTCGGCTTCGATCGGAAGGTAATGATGCTCCTGAACATAATGACCGATCAGTTTGCGTATCGCCGCATCGTCATCCACGATCAGGATTTGTGCTGCATTCATGGTATCCCCACCCTTTCCACAGGAAGAATGAGATAGAACGTACTGCCCCTGCCGAGCTCGCTCCGCATGCCGATTCGCCCCTGATGGGCGTCCATGATCGCCTTGGCGATCGCAAGCCCCAACCCGGACCCCGCATGTTGCGTTTCCGCACCTGCCCGCCTCGCCCGATAGAAACGGTTGAACAGATTCGCCTGTTCCGCCCTGGTGATGCCCGATCCCGTATCCTTCACGGCGATCACGCAGGCGCGGGCGTAACGATAGCAACGTCCGCTGATCGTGATGCTCTCCTGCTTCTTCGTATGCACCAGCGCATTGGTGACCAGGTTGGCGAATGCCTGCTCAAGCCGCATCCGATCGACATGCACGATGTAATCGCTCCCATCGTGAGACAGCTGCCATCTGCGCTCCACCTGACGGTCGAGCAGTTCCCAATCATAGGCCCGATCCAGAGCCGAGAACAGCTCACGAACCTCCATCGGCTGATGATGAAACGCGATCTCATGCTGCTCCATATGCGCCAGATGCCGCAGATCCTCCACCACATGATTCAGCATGAGCGCCTTCTGATAGGCAACCTCCACATGACGCTCCGCCAGGTCCGCGGCCAGACCATCCTTCAGCCTGCGCAGATAGCCGATCACGGAGGTGAGCGGATTCCTCAGCTCATGCACGATATCCGACAGCAGATCCGTCCTGGCCTGCTCTGCTCGCTTCAGACTCTGGTTCGAGCGCTGCAGGGCCTCCGTTCTCTCCTCCACGAGATGCTCCAGGTGGGCGTTGGTGGCCTCCAGCTCCCCCTTCAGTTCGGACACCTGCCGATAGGTGTAGACATACCGCTTGGCGAGCATCATCATCTGCGTGAAGATGAAGATGAACAGCCCGAACGTCACCAGATCAATCGAGCGCAGGAGGAAATTGTAGTACAGGATGTCATTGATCGCGCTGGCGAAGAACAGAAGCCCGGCTGCCAGATTCGTCACCGACCCGATCCTGCGCCGGAGCACTGCGCGGAACAGCCCATACAGGATGTACAGGATCAGGACAAGCACGATGAGCTGATAACCGACCAGCCATTCGGTGTAGATCCTGGCCGGGAGCACGAGTACGGGAAGGGTGCAGGCGAACATCAGCCCTACCAGGGCGTAGCTGATCGCGCGCCTCAGATCCTTCGGGTACAGGTGATGAATGTACAGGACGTGGAAGCCGATCCCCCAATAAACGGACAAATATTCAATCTTCACCGCCAGCTCCCAGGGGATGGACGGCATCAGCTGCATGGCGATCATCTCGCCGACAAAGACGCTTCTCAGAAACAGCAGCAGACAGGCCAGACCGAAGAAAAGCGCTGACAGACCCAATCGGAAGGCATACAATCCGACGTGGATGATCCCCATGAGCAGCAGGCCGCTGGCGATGAATCCCTGGAAGATCAACCGATGCTGCTGGTCCCTGGCGATGCTGTCAGCCGAGCCAAGCCTCAGTTCAGCCCACATGCCGCCCTTGCGCTGCGAATAATTGGAGACATGCAGGATCAGGTCGAGCTGATCGCTGTCCGGAGTGAAGTAAAGGACGCGAGGAAGGATCGCGGGCTGCATGCCGTCCGGTGAAGTGCCGATCTGACCGACGGATGCGAGCTTGTGCCCATTGATATACAGGTCATAGGCCGACGCGATACCGGGCAGCTCGAGCCCAAGCGTCCGTCCGACCTCTTCATCCGACAGCCCGATCACCAGATGATAGGTGCCATGCCCCTGATTGCCCATCCGCATCCCTTGTGATCCCCAGGTGGCAGGGGCCTGAATCACCTTGTATTCATAGGCTGTCAACTGATCCGGCTTAAGGAACACGCCCTCATAGAAATGCCAGCCGCCGCCGAGCCCGACGGGGGCAGAGCCAGTCAGCTCACGCTCGCGCAGATCGAGCCTTCCGTCTTCGACAAGCTGGGCCGCATGGACGTCACAGGCGAACATCCATATGAACAGCACACATGAGACCAGAACACGCATACACATTCCCCTATGCCAATGTCATCTGACTGTCAATCTGCCTGGATACGTTGCCAGAACTCACCCCAGACAGTGTGAAAGCGCCGCCAAAAGGTTGCCTCATCATGGCGCTGTATCTCCCAGAACAATCCGTCCAGCAGGCAGATCAACAGCTTCGCGAGAGCGCTGCTGTCACCGGGCTTGATCTCTCCGCTCGCCATGCCCTTCTCGAACAGGCGCTGGAAGATCTCCTGCTCCGCCTGCTCCAGATTGAGCAGTTCCTCCTTCAGATCCACCTTGAACACCTCTGGAGGAAAGAGCAGCAGGCGCAGATAGATCTTCATCTGCAGCGGTTCCTGCAACTGAAACTCCATGATCGACTTCAGCATCTGTTCGAACTGCTCCCGCACGGTCAGGCCTTCTGAACGGGTCACACTGCTGGCCAGATCCAGATGCCGTGTGATGATATCGAGGTAAATATGCGTGAAGATATCTTCCTTGCTTTCAAAGAATGCGTACAAGGACGGAGCCTTGATCCCCACTTCCCTCGCTATCTCCTTCATCGTCATCCCTTCGTAGCCCTTCTCCGCAAACAACCGGGTAGCTGCCTGGATGATCAGATCTTTGGTCGACATATACCTCTCCTTCGACAACCTAATACTCGTTAGGTAATTTGCCTTTATCGTAGCAGTTATTTCATGATTTTGTCAAAGATTATCGAAAGGATGTGTTTTTCTTCATTGTTGCCAACGGCGAGTCCCCCCGTAACGGAACGTCGAATCGCTGTTGGCGACAAAATGGTCAGATGCTCACAGCTAACGGAACGACAGTGCGTAATGGGATGATGTCGGCCGATTATCCCGTACGGAATGGTTCCATAACGAATCCACGTTCCGTTTAGCGTCAGACCATCCGATATGGAATAAAAAAACGGACGGAAAAACCGCATTGGCTTTTCCGCCCGCTCTTTCTTACAGGCTTTCGTACAGTTCCAGCTCGATCACGGTGTCGATCTCGTCCGGCAGCTCCGCGCCCTTCAGCGTGATGAAGGCTCCGCTCTCGCTGTCCGAGTAGTCCTGCGCCATCCATGGGGTGCTGACGATCAGCTCCGTGCCGTCCCTCAGCAGCCGGGCCTTGCGGATCTTGCCCTTCAGCCCCTGGAAATAAATCGGCCCGATGCCGCGGTCGAAGACATGGGCATACAGCTTGTTGCCCTTCATCGTGTAGCGACCCCATTCCGGCTTCGGCAGCGGCGCCGCCCCGCAGCCATAGATGCTGTCGCCGTTCAGGCGCAGCCACTCGCCAACCTCGCTCAGGATGGCCAGCTGCTCGCGGTTGATCTCGCCCTTCGCGTCCGGCGCGACGTTCAGGAGCAGGTTGCCGTTCTTGCTGACGCATTCGACGAGCGAACGGATCACCTGCTTGGCCGACTTGTAGTTCCGATCCTCGGAGTGGTAGCCCCAATGGTCGTTCAGCGTGATGCACGCCTCCCACGGCACCTGGCGGCCGAGCTCATCGACGATGCCGCCCGGCGGGATGATCTGCTCGGGGGAGTAGAAGTCCCCGGCATATTCCTCCGGCTCCGCGCTGCGAATATTGCCGCCAAGCCGGTTGTCCACGATGATGTGCGGCTGCAGGGAACGAACCATGCGGATCAGCTCGGTGGCGCGCCATTTCTCGCCGGTCATGTCGTCATAGGAGAAGTCGAACCACATGATGTCGATCTTGCCGTAGTTCGTCAGCAGTTCCCTGACCTGCCCGTGCATGTACTCCAGATAGTTGTCGAAGTTGATCGGCTTGTCCTTCGCCGCTTCGTTGTCCCGATCCGGATGGGCGCGGTCGCCGTAGCCCGGGTAATCCGGGTGGTCCCAGTCGATGATCGAATAATACAAACCGACGGCGATCCCCTCCGCGCGGAACGCTTCCACATATTCACGGACCAGATCCCTGCCTGCTGGCGTATTGGTCACCTTGAAGTCCGTCAGCTTGCTGTCGAACAGGCAGAACC
>Ga0310826_101430_pt1 | contig 11936 bp, 14 predicted proteins | sample WT_ome_FD_201306 | JGI IMG/M metagenome (GOLD analysis project Ga0310826, IMG submission 201306) | Sorghum-adapted microbial communities enriched on wild type (WT) sorghum from Joint BioEnergy Institute, Emeryville, California, United... ... | reverse complement strand
TGATTTGATGGCAGGAACTTATGTAATTAACCGAGATAAATAGCTTGTGGAGGCGAAGCATCTTGAGAAAAAAACTCTATTGTTCCGTGCTCGTTGTTTCAACTCTGGTTGTAATATTTTCGTCGGTTGTTTTTGCGGCATCCTCACAATCTGTTGCTTCGATACTGAACACTACGATTAAGTTCACACTTAACGGTAATGTTTGGGTCCCGAAGAATGCCAACGGAGAAACGCTTTATCCTCTTACATACAACAGCACAACATACCTTCCAATCCGTGCAGTAGCGGAAGCTACAGGAATGTCCGTTGTTTGGAATGGAACTACACAAACTATCCATTTGGGTAAGTCTTCCGAAAGCTATGATGCAGTGTTAGAATTTCCGGCTGATCAATACCCGCAAGTTGCAGCACATATTGCGTCTGCCATCTTGGGCGGAAAGTCCTCGATCTGTACCATTGATCGAAACGGAGCTGAACAGCGCCGTGAGGCTTCACTTGCTGGAATCCCAACTCGTGATGGCTATGACCGTGACGAATGGCCGATGGCTATGTGCAAAGAGGGCGGAGCAGGAGCTTCTGTTGTGTATATCGACCCTTCCGAAAATCGTGCGGCTGGTAGCTGGGTTGGAAATGCGCTAGAAAAATATCAGGATGGTACGAGAGTAAAATTTGTTGTCACTTTTGGTGACCGCGATGCCGATACGCTGAAAGATGCCCCGGCCAACAATCAGCAACAGGGAGAAGTCTTTTTCCGTTCGTGCGCGGCTGCCAGGGAAGCCGGAGCGGCACCGCTGTACAAAGGCGATCCTGGATATGGGCCGCATCTGGATAGGGATGGAGATGGTGTTGCGTGCGAATAAAAGCGTCTGAAATCGCAGATGCGATGTGGAGCGGGAAAACGGTTACCGTCGTCACGGAAGAAGGTAGTCATCACGTCGGAAAAATACGAAGTCGCGACAAGAGGTACATCTGTATCAGTTCGGAATATGAAACGATGTGGATACCGGTTCAGGACATACGATTAATTGAACATGATTGATTGAAGGTATTAAAAGCTCCGGAGGCCCTTTCTCCGGGGCTTTTCCTAATTTTTGATGTCAAAATGTACTATATGGTTCGATGTCGACCGGCCACGGGAACAGCCCGCGCGACATGCTGTCCAGGCTGGAGTCGATGGTGCTGTCGCAGGCGGAACTGCCGCTTGCGGTCATCCGCCGCCAGATCGCTTCGGGCATCGACCTGCTCGTCCACCTTGCCCGGCTGGCCGACGGGAGGCGGTGCGTCGCGGAGATCGTGGAGCTGGGAGACGTCCGGAACGGCGAGTATGAGCTGAATGTGCTCTTCGCCCGCGAGGCGGGCGATGCGGCCGAAAGCGGGGGCGACGGGCGGATTGGTGCCGGCGGGCTGGTCCGGACGGGGAATCCGCTCCTCCGCGTCCACAAGTTGCGGCTCGCCGGCGTCGCCGATCCGTCACGCGGCGCGTCGGGACCGGAAGAAGGCGGGCGGCGAACCGCGGACGTATTCGCGCAGGAGGCCGGTCAACATGCGTAATGCCGTCCGGGTGCCGCGCATGGCATCGTCGCGGAAGCGGTCCGGTCACGGCGGGCGGAAGACCGGGTGCCGCCCGGTTTCGGCGGTCAGGCTGACGGGTTGGCGGCGGGCCGCAGCCGCTTTGGCCGGAATGGCGGCGGCCGGACTTGCCGCGGCGCTGTACTATCAGTCCTTCTGGGCCGGTCTTCTGTTCTCGCCGCTCGGCCTGTACGCTCCGGCGGTTGTCGAACGGGAACTGGAGAACCGGCGCCGCCGGATGCTGCGGGAACAGTTCAAGGAAGCGCTGCACTGCCTCGTCACGTCGCTGTCGGCCGGCCGCTCCGTCGAGAACGCTTTTCTGTCGGTGCCGGAAGAATTGAAGATGCTGTACCCGGACCCGAAGACCGCGATCCGGCGCGAATTCGAGCTGATCCGAATCGGACTTGCGAACGGGGAGCGGCTGGAAGAGGGGCTGCGCCGGTTCGCTTCCCGCGCCGGGCTCGGGGAAGCCGCCCGTCTCGCCGAAGTGATCGCCGTCGCGAAGCGGTCGGGAGGCGACATGGCCGCCATCGTCCGCAGCTCCGCCGGGCTGCTCGGGGAGAAGATGGAAGTCGAGCGGGAGATCGCGGTCATGACCGCCGGCAAACGGTTCGAGTCCCGGCTGATGATGGGCGCACCGTTCGCCTTCATCATCATGCTGAACGCCATGGCGCCGGAGTACATGGCTCCGCTCTACGGGAGCGCCGCCGGCCTCGCGATCCTCACCGGCGGGCTGGCGGCGCTGGCGGGTTGCGCGTGGCTCATCCGCAAATTCATGTCGATCGACGTGTGACGGAGGTGGAGGAGGATGCTCATCCCGGCGCTGCTCATCGCCGGCTGCTGGCTGCTGGCGACGGCGGCAACGCTGATTCCGGCCTTGCGGGCGGCGCGTTCCGACGGACGCGGACCGGCGGACTGGAAGGAGCTTCTGCTCGCCGAGCCGGCCGACCGGCTCATCCTGGCGCGGGCAAGCCGGCTGGCTCCGGTCCAATCCCTGCTTGCCGCCGTGCACGCCGACCTGCAGCGGCTCGGCGGGCGGGCGCCGACGCTCGCGGAATCGCGCCGCTTCGTGGCGCACGTGGTCGGATCGGGGCTGGCGGCGGCCGGACTGACGGCGATGGTTGCGCTGCTCACGGGCGCGTCGGATGTGCTGCCTGTTGGATTGCTCGTGTCCGCGCTCCTGCCGGTGTCGCGCATCCGGTCGCTCAGGCGGCAGGTCGAAGAGCGGCGCCGGGCCGTGCTGAGGGAGCTGCCCGAAATGCTCTCCGTGCTCATGTTGCTCGTCGGCGCCGGCGAATCGCTGCAGAACGCATTGCTTCGCTGCGCCAGGGAAGGCGGGGAAGGCCACCCGCTGTATCGGGAGCTGAAGCGGGCGATGAACGCGATGCAGAACGGCGAATCGTTCCAGCTCGCGATGGATGGCTTCGCGCGGCGCGTCGGCGTCCAGGAGGCGTCCGTCCTGACCTCGGCCTTGCTGCTGCAATACCGGAAGGGCGGCTCCGATTTCGTCCACGCCCTGCGGGAGCTGTCATTCAATCTGTGGGAGAAGCGCAAGAGCCTCGCCAGGACGAAAGGGGAAGAAGCGGTATCGAAGCTGTCGCTGCCGCTGGTGATCATTTTCTTCGTGCTGATGGTGATCGTCGGATCGCCGGCGATTCTGGGATTCAACTAAAATTTGCGTTATCCGGGGGGATGACCGATGTTGATGTCGTTTTGGCATTCGATGCGCCGCGGAGCCGGGAAGTTGCTGCGCAACGAGGAAGGCGCGGGCGTGGTCGAAGTGATCATGATCATCGCCGTGGTCATCATCGTGGCGATTATCTTCAGGGATCAATTGATTGAATTTGTAACCGATCTGCTGGACAGAGCAGAGGAAGAAACAGATGAGATGTTCGACTACAACTACAGTCGGCGTTGATCATCGAACGCGTTCATTGATCCGATGCGAAACCGGCAGCTTTACGGTCGAAGCCTCGGTGGTCTTCCCGGCGGTGTTCCTGGCCGTGCTGGCGCTGCTGTTCGGGGCGATGATCATCCACGAGCGGGTGCTGCTCTACCACGCGGCTTCGGTCGCGGCGGAACGGGCGGCCTTCCGCTGGGACAACAGCCACCGCGATCCGGCCACCGGCATCGCCCCGACCGGCCGCTACGACCCGTTGTACTGGCGGCTCGCCGATGACCGTCTGCTGCAGTCGATTTTCCGACTGGGCGGCGAGACGGAGGATGCCGCGGTCGGTTTGCCGGCGAACGGCGTGACCGGCGACCTGATCGAAAGCAAGCTGTTGAACGGGGCAGGCAGCACGCCGGTGAAATATGAAGGACAGGCCGCATACCGGCGGCAGCTCCTGCTGAAGCGGGTCTCCGTGGAACTGGAGACGTTCGACATCCCGCCGGGAGCCGCGCGGCTCACCGGAATCGCGGGCATCCGCGCTTCCGCCGCCGCGCCGGTCTCCGATCCGGTCGAGCTGATCCGTACGGTCGATCTCGCCCGCTACTATGCGGACCGGTTCGGCGCCGGATCCGGCGGGGCGGAACAAAGGAAGAAGGCCGGCGACATTCTGAAGAAGCAGTCGCACCGGAGGAGTGGAAGCGGATGAAGCGCCGCCGGTTCACATGGCGGACGCTGCGGAACAGCCGGGACGGTTCGGTCAACGTGTTTCTGATCGGCATAACGGCCGCCCTGTTCCTGTTCATGGCGGTGCTGATCGATTTCGCCCGGATCGCCGCCTTCGAGCGGCTGGCGGAGAGCGCCGTCTACTCCGGCGTCCGCTCCGCGCTGTCCGCCTACGACGGCACACTGTATGAACGTTACGGTCTGTTCGCGAAGGGCGGCACGGACGGCGGTGAAATTTTCAGCCGCGTCGTGTCGGCCGCTTTGATACCGGAGAACCCGGACCGGGGACTGAGGCTGCTGCGGGCGGATGTGGCGGACGCGGAGGTATCGCCGGGCGATTCGCTCGGACTTCACGCCGTCCTCGAACGGCAGATCCTCGAGGAAATGAAGTACAAGGCGCCGATCGATTTCACGCTGGAACTGGTGGAGCGGTTCAGGGGGATCTCTCCCGCTCTCCGGGAGGCCGCGAACACGGCGAACGTGATGAAGGAGCTGCAGGAGCTGTTCGACAGCCGGCAGCGCCGCCTGGAGGAAGCGCTCCGGCTTCAGAAAGAAGCGGCCGAAGCGATCGCGGCCCCGGGATTGGCGGGCCGGATCCCTTATCCGCCGGGCGCCGGTTCCGGGAACACCGCGGCGGCCGTGGCCGGCGGATACGTCGCATATGTCGGATGGGTACAGGCGGAGGCCGAGCGCAGGGCGAAGGAAGCGGAATGGCGTCGGCGGGTGGAGGAAGAGCGGAGACGTTGGGAGGCCGCATGCGAAGCGGCGGCGGATGATCGCGGCGATGGCTCAGGCGGCCCGGACGGGGATTGCGGGTCCCCGCCGGACATTCCGCCGCCCGATCTCGGGCCGAGCCATGCCGCCGAGATTGCCGCTTATGAACGGTCCGCGCGGGAGACGGCGGCCGGACTGGCCGACGCGGCCCGGTCGGCCGCGGAAGTCCACGCCGGCGCGATCGCCGCCGCCCGGCAAGCCGTTGACGCCGCCGAAGCCGACAACGGGCGGATGGCCGACATTCTGCGTGCGGCCCGGCAGAGCGGAGAAGGAACCGGAACATCGTCCGCGGAAGGCGGAACACCGGAGGCCGCCGGCGGGATCCGCTCCATCCTGGATGACGCGGCCCGGCTGGTGCTGGACGCGGGCTGGTTCGACGATTACCGCCGGGAATTGGACAATCAGGATGCCGGCGCCGCCGCTTTCCGGGCGCAGGCCGATCGATTCGGTCCGGCCGTCGCGCAGGCGCTCGGGAACGCGGATCCGCGAAACGCTTCGGCGCTCGAGTCCGCCGCCGACGGGTTGTCCCGCGCCTACCAGGCCTATGCGTCGCCGTACATCGGCGCTGACGGAGCGGGTTCCGGCAGCGTCATCGCGGCGCGCGCCCGGAGCATCGCGGATCTCGCCTCGGCGGATGAACAGCGGAGGGAATTCGAACGGCAGTCCGAAGCGAAACGCGGCGAAGCCGCTCGGCTTCTGCTGCGGATTGCGCGGCTGCCGTTCGACGAGGAGGCGCGGCGGGAGTTCGAACGGCTGCGCAAGCGGTATGAGGCGAGCCTCGCGCTCAACGAAGCGACCCCGTCAGCAGGCGGAGGAGCGAATGACGGCTATCCGGACGATGACGCCGGGGAGTTTGCAAGGAAATCATCGGACAAAGCGGCCGGACTTTTCGGTCTGTTGGACAGCATGTCGGCGGGCTTGCGCGATGAAGTCTATCTGAACGAATATGCCGTTTCGCGGTTTGACCATTTCCCTCCGCAGCATCTGTCCGGTCTGATCGGGCAAGATTCAACGCAGACGGACGGGAAGGCGAATGGGGCTTCGGGCGGATCGGCTGGTGGAGCGGCGGCGGAAGGATCGGAGCACGGCGCAGCCGATGGCGCCAACGATCGGTTGCTGACCGTTTCCAATCAGGAAGCGGAGTATATCCTGTACGGCTTTCACAACCCGGCGGGGAATATCGCCGCCGCCCATGCGGAGATTTTCGCCGTCCGCGCCGCCATCCGCCTGACCGAAGGACTGGTGGAATGCCGCAAGTTCGGCCATCCGCTGCTCGTGTTCGCCGCCGCGGTGGCGTACAGCCTGGATCATGCGCTGAAAGACATGTTCGAGCTGATGCGCACCGGCAAGACGGAACTGTCGAAATGGCTGCGGTTCGATATCGCGTACTGCGACTATCTGCGCCTCTTCCTGCTCGTTCACGGCAGCAAAGCGGAGAAGCTTGCCCGCATCACCGCGCTGATCGAGCATGACACCGGTTACCGTCTGGCGAGGATGCCGGTCGCGCTGACCGGGCGCGCGGAGGTGTCCGTCAATTTGTGGTTTCTGCCGGGGGTGATGAAGATGATCGCCGACGGCGGCATTCTGGAAGGAAAGGTTGAGGGCGGCCGCTATGAGACAACGGTGGTTGCCGGATCGTCGTACTGAGCCTGCCGCGTCCGAGCGGGGCGGCGTCACGGTTGAAGCGTCGCTGATCATGCCCGTCTTCCTGATGGTGTTCATCCTCCTCGTCGCGATCATCCGGTTGGCGATGACGCAGATGGCGCTGCAGGACGCGGCGGTCCAGACCGTCCGGCTGACGGCCGCGCACATCTATCCGGCACAGTTGGCCGTTCAAGCCGGAAAGGGAGAGCCGGCATCGCCGGGCATACCGGCGGCCGACGAACAGTCGTCACGGTCCGGAGACCGGTCAGCTCCGGACGCGGTCCGAACTGCACCGATCGAAGACCGGTCTGATCCGTCCGGCGGTCGGTCCGCACCGCCCGACGGCCGGTCTTCGCCGTCCGGGTTCGGGAAGCTGGCCGCCGAGCTGGCGGGACTTCTGCCGGAACCGGCGGGACCGCTGCTCGAAGCGGCGCTGCGGGGCGAGTGGGATGAAGCGGCGGACATCGCGGCCGCGCCGCTGGGCGAGGCCGTCTTCGGCCCGCTGGTCCGCGAGCTTGCCGCGCCGTCGGCGCTGGATCCCGGCCGCATCCGGATCACCCGGCTGTCGCTGCCCGATCTGTCGGATGGCGGCGAGGCGTATTTCCGGATCCGGCTGGCGTACGATTTCCCGCTCGGGCTGCCGTTCACCGGTTCGCACATCACGCTCTCGGCGGACGCCGAAGAGCGCGTCTGGATTGCCGATCCCGTGCCGGCGCGGACCTATCCGGACGAAGAGGACGGACCGGGCGGCATCGTCATCGTGTCGATCGAACCGTCGCCGCTTCGGCCGGGCCGGAAGGCGAAGCTGACCGCGATCGGCGATCCGAACGCGAAACTGAGTTTGACGGTTTGGTACAAGAGCGGCAAGAGCCGGGCGAAAAATCTGGGCGAGAAAATGACGGACGCGCACGGCATCGTCACCTGGGAGTGGCATGTGTCGGGAAACACGACGCCCGGCGTGTGGGAGCTTGAGGTGGCATCGGAGGACGGCGCGAAGGCGCACAGCTATTTCGTCGTGCGGAGAGCGGGCGATGCGGCGCCGTGACGGCAGACGCGGACATGGAGTACGGGCTTGCGCGGCAGGCTTGGAGAGCCGGCATGCGCGCGGGCTGAATGAACAGGAAACAGGCAAGCGGGCCGAATGGCAGAAGGAAAAGAATTGCCGGGAGGGATGAATGATGTACGGTGCCGCCGCGGGAGCGGCGATTCTGCTGACGGCCGCGTTCATCAGCGACCTGCGGACGATGCGCATTCCGAACCGGCTCAATTTCGCCGCCTTGGCGGCCGGGATGCTGTACCATGCGGCGGCGGGTGCATGGGTCGGGTTAGATGAAGCGATGGCAAGGTCCGGGCCGTGGCTGCCTGCCGTGTTGCGGGCGGCGGGTCACGGACTGTTTGAGGCATGCGCGGGAGCCGGGACGGGATTCGCGATCATGCTGCTGCTGTACAGGCTGGGAGCCGTCGGTGGAGGCGACGTCAAGCTGTTCGCAGCGCTTGGAAGCTGGATCGGCGTGCGGGACACGTTCGACTGCGTCCTCTATTCCGTCCTGGCGGCCGGAGCGTACGGTTTCCTGTGCCTCGTAATCGGCAAGCGCAGAGCCATGCGCTGGCGGCTGTTGCGCGAGCCTCATGCGGAAGGCGAAAATGCCTCGGAAACCGGCGAATCCCCGCAGGATGGAACCGGGCGGAACGACGGCATGCGGAAATGCCGTTTTCCTTTCATGATCGCGGTGATCCCCGGGGCGGTTGCGGCATGGATATGGTGAAGCCGGCCGGCGGACGGATTCGGCATGTTCCGACGGGAAAGGAGTGACGGGATGGAACGTTTGCAAGTCGATTTTGCGATGCAGCGCGGCCACGAAATGATCATCCGGCGCGACCCGCCGCTTGCGCGCGCGGATCTGGACGAAGTCGACCTGCAGATGCTGCAGGCCGTGCGTCCGCGCGGATTGCTCGCCGTCGATTGGTTCGAAATGGACGGAGGCGTGACGTTCCGCTATGCGATCGACGGCCGGAAACTGCTGCAGCACCGGCTGATCACCGGGCCGTTCGGGATGAAGGAATATCTCGGCTTCATGCTGGGCATTGTCGAGGCGCTGGACAACTGCGGGCACTATCTGCTCAGGGAGTCCTGCTGCCTGTTGGAGGAGAAGTTTCTGTTCGTCGGCGACGATTGGCGGGATGCCGCGCTGGCGTATTTGCCGTTCCGCGATCCGCCCGTGAAAAAGCCGGTTCGCGAAGAGCTGCTCGGTCTTGCGGTCAGGCTGATCGGCAAAGTGGAGCGCGTGGACGGGGACGCCGTGCAGACGTTGCTGCGTCTGTTGGACGATCCGGCGGCCCGATGGTCCGACATTCGGATCGGCCTGCTCCGGTTGATGGCACCGGATCGGCCGGCCTTCGACGGGCCGTCGGATAACGGCTCGCGGGCATACCGGATTGCGTCCGATGCCGGACAGCCGAATTCAGACGGTTCTCGGGCTTACCGGATCGCATCCGATACCGGACTGTCGGATGCGGACGGGGATCGGTCGCGCCGGTTCACGTCCGATGCCGGGCGGCCGGAAAGCGGGCATCCGGCGGACGGCGAATGGCGCGCCGAAGCGGGTCCGCCGGATTCCGTTCACGGCTGGCAGCCCGTTCATGCGTCGGCTCAATCGGATCACCGGACAGGCGAACCCGCGGACCGGCTCCAATCGGCGGACGGCGAACCGCAGTCCGGCGGCATGAAGAACCGGTTCGATCTGCTTGGCAGATTGATCAGGGTCGACAAGTCCGCGGATACCCCGCCGCCGGAGACGCTCATGTTCGACGACCGGGAATGGCCGGGGCGCATTCGCGACACGGGAAGGGCGCGCTGGATGTCGGCTTGCGGGGCCGTATTGGCGACGGCGCTGATCTGGAGATCTATCTATCTGCCATCGCCCGGCACGGACCGCCTGTTGATCAGCCTGGGCGCCACGCTGCTGGCGGCGGGCGGGCTGTTTCTGCTATGGCAGCGGCTGGCCGCCAAGAGCCGTGAACCGCTGGATGATTCGCGTTCCGCGGCCGGATCGGGCACGGAATTTCCGGAAGGCGGCCGATTGACGTCCTGGCGGCCGGAAGCCCGATCCGGAAGCCGAAGCGACGACGGCGTTCGGACCGACGAAGCCGAAATCCGGTTTCCCTGGCTGGCCGAATTCGGACGGGACGACCGGTTCTCTCCCGATGTGCCGTCGCATGACGGCGGCTCGGGAATGGACACGGGCTTCGGAATGGAGACCGGTTCGAGTACGCCCGGGAGCGCGATGCCGGACATGGCGGCGGCCGGCGCTTTAGCGGCAGGCGATGAGACCGGGCTGCTTCAGGACGAGACCGTGCTGCTGGGCCGGGATGGAGGCGCGTTCTGGCTGGTGCGCGAACATGAGGGGCAGCATCGCCGCATCCCCGTCGAACCCGGCGTTCAGGTCATCGGGCGTTCGGAGGCGCACGCCCGGATCGTCGACACGGCGGAGGGCGTGTCGCGCGCGCATCTGGAGATCGCGAGCGACGGCGCGGAAGTGCGCATAAAAGATCTCGCCTCGCGCAACGGAACGCTGCTCGGAGGCGAGATCATGGTGCCGTACAAGGAATATGTGCTTGGCGACGGCGACATGTTCCGGCTTGCCGGACCGGACGGGCCGAAGTACACGCTGCGCAAAGGCGGCTGAGGGTTAGCGGCGAAGCAGATCCCGCACCGCTTCGTCGATGGTCGGATAGCGGAAGATGAAGCCCGCCTCGAGCGCCGTGTTCGGCAGCGCCCGCTGGCCTTCGAGCAGGAGCACGGCCATTTCGCCGAACAAGAGGCGCATCAGAAACGCGGGCACCGGAAACCAGTGCGGCCGCTTAAGCGCCGCGGCGACAGCCCGGCCGAACCGGTCGTTCGTGACCGGTTCCGGCGCCGATCCGTTGACCGGCCCCGACACCTGCTCGTTGTCGAGGCAGAACAGGATGAGCCGCGTCATGTCCTCGAGATGGATCCAGGAGATCCACTGGCGACCGCTGCCGACGCGGCCGCCGACGAACAGCCGGTACGGCAAAACCGTCAGCGGGAAGGCGCCGCCGTCCGTTCCCATCACAAGGCCGACGCGGAGCTTGACGAGCCTCCGGGCGGGAATCCGGTCCGCCGCTTCCTCCCATTCCTTCGTGACGGCGGACAGGAAATCGGTCACCCGGCCCGGGCTCCGCTCATCATAGGTGTCCGTCTCGGACATGCCGTAATACGAAATGCCGGACGCGTTCACGACGACCGGCTTGTCCCGCATGGCGCGCACCCATCCCGCCACGGCGTCGGCCGCATCGAGGCGCGACTTCAGCACGCGGTCCTTCGCGGCCTTCGTCCACCGCTGGTTGATCGTCTCGCCCGCGAGATTGACGATGGCGTCCGTTCCTTCCAGCTGTTCGGGCCGTTCGGCCAGTTCCTCCCATGTCGATTCCGTCAGATTCGGATGCCGCAGCTTCAGGCGTCCCCGCTTCCGGGTCACCACCCGGACTTCGTCTCCCCGTTCAAGCAGCGCCCGTACGAGCGCGCCGCCGATGAAACCGGTGCCTCCGGTGACCCCCACGCGCATGGCTCTCTCCTCCCCGTTTGCCGCTTCAGGATTTCAGCAGATGCCGGTACGGACTGTAATCGATGCCATGCTTCTCGAGGAATGAGATCAGGCTGCGATAATCGCGCTTAGGCGTCGCCCTGATGTAGCCTTCGACGCAATGTTCCCGCGTCACTTCGGAAGCGCCGCTCTCGACGGCGATCCTGCCGATCTCCGCGGCGATGGAATGCTTCGCGATGTCCCGGAACGGCTTCGGCACCGGCGATACGAGCAGATCGAGGAACGCCTTCGATTCCTCCGTCCACAGCGGCCGGCTCTTCTCGACCCAGTAGTTCTGCCAGTCGAGCTTCGACATGCCGTCCTGCTTCGGCAGCAGTTTGAGAAATTTGCGGAACATGAAATAGCCGCCGATCGCCATGAAGATGACCATGAGGAACGCCCAGATGATCATAAAGTTCATGAACCCGTTATGAACGTCGCCCATCTTGACCCGTCACCTCTCCCGTTCATTATACCGCACCGGCCGGCGATTTTCGATTATCGTTTCGCGAAGCGGCTGAGGCCTTTGCATCGCGAGGCGGACAATCTGGTGCAGAAATGCACCAGAATCGGCCGAATGCCCCGCGAGGCGGCCAATTTGGTGCGGAAACGGCCTAGCCCCCTTAATTTGGACACTAGCCGTCGTATTTAACGCATTTCTCATCACAGCGCGATTTCCTCTGGCTGGATCATGCCTTGCCGAAACAGCCGCAAGTATTCTGCAGGCGGAT
>Ga0310826_101422_pt1 | contig 12019 bp, 4 predicted proteins | sample WT_ome_FD_201306 | JGI IMG/M metagenome (GOLD analysis project Ga0310826, IMG submission 201306) | Sorghum-adapted microbial communities enriched on wild type (WT) sorghum from Joint BioEnergy Institute, Emeryville, California, United... ... | reverse complement strand
GCAAGAAACTCTGTGCGGTATCCCATAAGCACTTCAGCAACCAGTTCACGTTTGGTGGAAACCGGACATCGAAACCTTCGCTTCATCGCATGTTCCTCCAACACTTCAAATGTATCTTGAAACGACGAATGTGTCCAATTGGATTAGGGGGCTTTACACGGTTTGCATCTTTTCTTTGTCACAGAAAAGCGGGACCTCTTCCTTTCCGGGGAGGGTCCCGCTTTCTGATTCGATCCGCATGGTTCTCTTCAGTCCGATCCGGTATGCCGGGGCAATTCGCGCGGACTTGCAGATTCCGTCAAATCCCCTTGGTCCGTTCCTTCGGTCTCGGCCGCACGCTGCTACTGGCCTGCTGCCCAATCTCTCAGTGCCTGCGCGGCCGAGGCCGCGGCGTCGATCCAGCGGCCGCTCGCCAGAAGCTGCATCGCCGCCATGTCGGTCAGCCGGGCCGGCGCGTGCGCGCTGTCCGCGGCTGCGGCCAGGCTGTCGAGCAGCGCCCGGAGTCCGGCCAGCTCGCCCAGCTCCGTCTCCGTGAGCGGCTCCGTATGCGCGCCGAGATCGCGCAGTTTCGCGTACGCGGCCTGGAGCCCGGCCTGCGCTTCCGCCTCGATCGCCTTCAGGCGCGCGCCGGCGGGCTTGGCGGCCGCCGATCCGATCAGCCGCAAGATGGCCGGCAGTCCGGCCGACAGATCCCTCTCCAGTTCGACCTTGGCCCGGACGCGATCCTCGCCTTGCGCGAGCGCGAGCCGGTCCAGCGTCTTCGCCGCCGAGGCGAGCGAGACGGATGCCGCGGACAGGTCCGCGGCGATTTGGTGGCCTTCCGCTTCCCGCCTGTCGCGGTCGTCCTGCAGCACCAGCGTGTACAGGTAAACATTGCCAATCAGGCTGAGCACGAGCAGCACGGCCATGACCGGTCCGAACCAGCCGCGCCTGCCGGTCCCCCGGACGGGACCGTCTTCGCCATGCTTCATTCTGTTGTCGTCCATTGTCGATCACCCATCACAGTGTACCACGCCGGCTAGAGCGTTTCCAGCCGGACCCGGCTGCCGCCGCCCGCCGGTTCCGCCGGCTCGACGATCAGCCGCCTCGGCAGCCGCGCCCGCAGTTCCGGAACGTGGCTGATGACGCCGACCGCGAGGCTCTCCGTATGCAGCCGCTCGAGCGCGGTGACGACCGTGTCCAGCAGCTCGGGGTCGAGCGTGCCGAACCCTTCGTCGAGGAAGAAGAACTGCAGCGGGTGCCGGCCGCGCAGCTGGATCTGGCCGGACAGCGCAAGCGCCAGCGCCAGCGACGCGAGGAACGTCTCGCCGCCGGACAGCGTGCTGACCGGGCGGCGCAACCCGCCGCTCGCGTCGTCCCGGACGACGAAGCCGCCGGCCGAATCCAGCTCGAGGGCGTACCGGCGCTTCGTCAGGAAGCCGAGCCGCTCCGACGCGGCGCGGCACACCTGTTCGAGCTGGGCCTCCGCGACGAATTCGACGAACGCGTTGCCGCGGAACACGGACTGCAGCTTCGCGTATCTTCCCGCAAGCTCCTCCAGTTCCCGGCGCCTGCGCTCCAGTTCTTCCCACCGGGCGGCCTTCCGCTCGATCTCCTCGAAGTCGCGCTCGGCCTTCGCCGCGGCCGCGAGCGCCTCCTCGGCGCGCGCCTTCGCCGCAGCGAGCCGCTCTTCGCCCGCGCGCCATTCCTCATCGCTCACCGTCCGGCCCTGCAGCACCTCGTCGAGATGGGCGATGCCCGCCTCGATCTGCCGCATCGCCTCGCGGTGCGCCTCGATCTCCGCGGCGGTCTCCGCCTTCCGGGGCAGCGCCTCGAGCGCCGACCGCGCCTCGCCCTCGTCGCGGAAGCCGGACGCCGCAAGCTGCTCCAGAAGCCGCCGTTCGGCCTCCGTCGCCCGCGCGGCGGCGCCCTGCGCCGCCTCCGCCGCGGAGGCGCGGCGCTCGGCCGCCTGCTGCAGCAGCGACGCCTCCGTCTCCCGCCGCTTGCGGCATTCGGCGAGGCGGGCGCGCAGCGCTTCCGCTTCCCGCCGGGTCTCCGCGATCAGCTCCGCGGCGGGGCGGCCGCCCGTCCAGGCGGCCAGCCGGGCGCGAAGCTCCTCCAACGCCCGGCTCCGCCCTTCAAGCCGCTCGCGCCACACCTCGCGCTCGAGCCGGGCATCGTGCATGCCGCGCTCCGCCTCCTGCGCCAGCTTCTGCTGCTCTTCGACGAACGGGACGCTCCTCTCGAGCGCCTGGCGGATCTCCTGCGCCTTGAGGTCGCGCCGCTCCCATTCGCGGATGGCGCCGTCCGCGTCCTCCGGATCGAGCGCCGGAAACCGCGCGCGCCAGGCTTCCAGCAGCGCCCGGTGCGCATCGGCCGCTTCGCGATGCCGCCCGGAGGCGGCTTCGCGCGCCGCGGCCGCCGCCTCCGCCTCGGCGGCCGCGCGCGATCGGGCGCGGTCGGCCTCCGCGAGCCCGCGCGCAAGCTCTTCCGCTTCGCGGTCCAAGCCGCGCCACTCCGCTTCGCAGCGGCCGGCCAGCGCGCGGGCTTCCGCCGCGCGACCGGCCGCAACTTCCAGCGCGGCCGCCGCCGACACCAGGCCGCTGTCATCCGGCGATGCGGCGGAGTCGGCCGGAACGTCCGCGATGTCGGCGGACGCAGCCGCTTCCCGGATGGCGGCCGCGGCTTCCCCGGCGGCTTCTCCGCCGCCGTCCGCGCGTTCCGGAGCCGGCCGCCCGGCGGCTTCGGCCAGCATTCCGAGCGTCCGGCCGGCCTGCTGCAGCAGCGCGGCCACGCTCAGCCGCAGGCCGCCCAGCTCGTCGGCGAGCCGCTCGCTCCGGCGGACGAGCGCCTCCGCGGCCCCGCCGTCATCGCCGGCTTCGCCGGGCTCCGGCGCATGCGGGCGCGGATGCTCGAGCGCGCCGCACACCGGGCAGGGCTGTCCCGCCTTGAGCGTCTCCGCGAGCCGGGCCGCCAGCTGCCGGCGTTCCGCTTCGCGCGCCCGCTCGCGCAGCGCGGCGGTCAGCGCGGGCAGCCGCTCCGACTCCCGCCGGACCTCCGCATCCAGTTCGTTCAGCCGGCGGAACGCTTCGGCTGCCCGCCCGAGCAGCGCCTCCGCCTGCCCGGCCAGGCCGTCGCGCCGTCGCTCCGACTCCCGCGCCGTCTCCCGCGCCCGTGCCAGCGCCTGCTCCGCACCGGCGAGCTCCCGCTCCGCCTCGCCCAGGCGGGCGGCGGCGGCGCGGAGCTGCTCCGCCTGCGCGGCGGCCGCCATCCAGGCGCCGCGCTCCTCCGGCGCCAGCTCGACCGCTTTGAGCTGCTCCCGCAGCTCCTGCTGCCGGGCGGCCGCCCGCCGCAGCAGATCGGCGGCTTTCGCCGCCTGCGTCTCGCAGGCGCGCATCCGCTCCCCGGCTTCGGCGAGCCGCCGGCGGCCGTCCTCCGCCTCGCGCGCGATCGCCTCCGCCTCGCGCTCCAGCCCCTCCGCCTGCGCGAGCTGCTCGAGGCGCGCCGCCACGCGCGGTTCCGCTTCGGCCGCCTCCCGCTCCGCCGCCGCCCATGCGGCTTCCGCCGCTTCGGCGGCCTCCCGGCGGGCGGCGTGCTCGCGTTCGGCTTCCGCAAGGCGTGCCTCGGCTTCCAGCCGCGCGCGCTTCGCCTCATCCGCCGCCGCCAGCGCCGGCGCGAGCCGCTCCGCCCGCTCCAGCCGGGCCAACTCGGCCTCCAGCCGCGCAATCCGGGGCGCATCGGCCATGAGCGCCTCCCGCCGCGCGGCCAGCGCCCGCCGCTCCGCCTCGCGCTCGCGCACCTTGAGCAGCGCGGCGTGCGCCTCCTCGGCTGCGGCGAGCTCCGCGCGGGCGAGATCGGCGGCTTCCGCCGCCCGCCTGCGGGCTTCCGCGGCGGCTTCCCGCGCCGCTTCGGACGCGTCGCCGAGCCCCTGCTGCTCGGCGGCCGTCCGGGCCAGCTCCGCGCCCGTCTCCTGGGCGCGCCGGTTCAGCTTCTGCAACAGCTCGTCGCCGTACCGCTCGAGCGCGAACAGCCGCTGCAGCATCTGGCGCCGGTCCTTGCCGGCCAGCGACAGAAACTCCGCGAACTTGCCCTGCGGCAGCACGACCGCGCGGGTGAAATCGTCCATCGTCAGGCCGATCCGCTCCTCGACGCACCGGTTCACGTCGGCGAGCCTGTCCGCCAGCACGGCATCGCCTTCCGGCCGGACCTCGATGAACCGGCACAGATGGCAGGTGACGGACGCGTCGCCGGTCCGTTTGAAGCCGCGCTCGACCCGGAACCGCTGCGTGCCTTCCGCGCCCGTCAGCTCGAACGTGAACGAGACCGACAGCGTCTGCTCCGACTGGTTCAGAATGCCCCGCGTCCCGTTCGCGGCCCGCTCCACCTTGCCGTACAGCGCGAGCGTCATCGCGTCCAGAATGGTCGACTTGCCGCTGCCCGTCGGTCCGAAAATGCCGAACACGCCGCCCTCGCAGAGCCGCTCGAAATCGACCTCCTGCTTCTCCCGGTAGCTCTGCAGGCCGGCCAACGTCAGACGAATCGGCCTCATGCATCGTCCCCTCCTTCGCCCGCCGTCCCGTGCGGTCCGGCGGTCTCCGGGACCGTCTCCGGAACGCCGCCGGCCTCCTCCCGATCGGCCACCAGCTCGAGGAACAGGCGCATCGTCGCTTCGTCCGGCTCGGCGCCGCCGGTCTTCTGCGCGTAGAAGCGGCGGAACAGCTCGTCCACCGGCAATTGGTCGCGCCGCGCCGCGTCGGAACCTCCCCGTCCTCCGGTCTCGGGAAAAACCGGCCGGATGTTCAGGATGCCCTCATGCGCCTTGCGCAGCCTCGCGATCTCCTCCGGCGGGATCAGATCGGGCACATGGATCTCGAGATCGATCCAGGCGCGCGCATCCCGTCCCTCGTCGAGCCACCGCCACACCTCCGCGAGGCCCCCGGCCGCCGTCCAGCGGACGAGCGGGCGGCCCGAGGAGAGCAGCACTTCCCGCGGCTCGACCAGACGTCCCGGAACGGCTTCGAACAGGACGACCGACTTCGCCTGCCCCGCTTCCGAGAAGCTGTAGGCGAGCGGCGAACCGCAGTAGCGCACCGTCTCCCGGCCCGCCACCCGCTGCGGCCGGTGCAGATGGCCGAGCGCCGTATACTGCGCGCACGCGGGCAGCGCGGCCGGATCGACCGTGTAGGCCCCGCCGACCTGGATCGGCCGCTCCGAGTCGGACTCGACGCCGCCGAGCACGTAGATATGGCTCATCGCCAGATTGACCGTGTCCGGCCGGAACGCGGCGGCGAGATCCGCCATCAGCCGCCCGACCCGATCCGAATAGGCGGCGCGCAGCGCCCCTTCGTCCGCCTCCGCCGCGAGCAGCTCGTTCAGCCGCGACTCGGACGGATAGGGCAGCGCCGCGATGACCGCGGTCTCGCCCGTTCGCGGAATGCCGATCACGAGCGGCTCGGCAACCGGCAGCCCGGCGAGGCGGATGCCGCTCCGCGCGGCGAGCGGAGCGCTGGCCGCGATCCGCTCCGGATGGTCGTGGTTGCCCGCGATGACCGCCACGGCCCGGCGCCCGCCGTCCGCCAGCCGCGTCAGCGCCTCGAAATAAAGCTGCTCCGCGGCGGCCGGCGGATTGACCGAGTCGTAAACGTCGCCCGCGACGAGCACGAGATCGACCGCCTCCTCTTCCGCGATGCTCACCAGCTCGTCGACGAACGCCTCCTGTTCCGGCAGCCGGCTCCGGCCCTCCAGCGACCGGCCGAGATGCCAGTCGCCCGTATGCAGCACGCGCATGCCGCATCCTCCCCCCGTTTCACGCAAACCGCATGGATGCGGCCGCGCCGGCGAACCGCATCCAAACATTCGTCCCGTCCAAAACCAAACCATGCCATATACGCCTGTATGCCATTCGCGCCTATACGATCCGCACCGCCCGCGCCGCGTCGAAGAAAAAGACATGCGCCTCGTCGACTTTCCGCCCGAGGATCTCGCCGACCGACTCGGCGTACAGCTCGATCTGGAACCGGTGGCGCTCCGCCGCGCCTTCGACGTCGCCGTTCCAAATCCGGTCCGTCTTGTAGTCGAGCAGGACGAGCCGGCCTTCCCCGTCCTCGAACAGGCAGTCGATGACGCCCTGGATGAGCACGGGCTCGTCCGCCGCCGGATCGTCCGCAAGCTCCGGCCGGATGCGTCCCGCGGGCACCATGCGGCTGAACGGCAGCTCCCGCATCACGCGCCGCGCGGAGGCGAGCCGTCGTCCGGGCTCGCCCGCGAAGAACGCGGCGATCGCCGCGCAATCCGCCGCTTCGGCCTGCGCGGGGGTGAGCAGCCGACGCTCCACCATCGAACGGACGAAGGCGCGCACGTCCTCTTCGCCGTGCGGCCCGGCGGCCGGCATGTGCTGCATGATCAGATGCGCCGCCGTGCCGCGCTCCGCCGGCGTCAGCGACCGCTCCTCGAGGAAGCGCGGCCGGCGCAGCCGGAACGCGGGCGGCTCGCCGCCGCCCGTTCCGGCCTCCTCTACCGCTTCCCCTTCCTCTTCGGCCGCCGCCAGCATCCGCTTCATCTCGGTGACGGACGTCTTCGCGGCGATGCCGGTCGCGGCCTCGTGCGGATAGCGCCAGGAGAGGCGGCGGTCCACTTCGGCCGCGTGCTCTCCCGTCGACGGCAGCCGCCCGCCCGAAGCCAGGAGGCGCATCAGCTCCCCGCGATCGTCCTCCGCTTCCGCGACCGCCTCGGCGGCGGCCGCGGCCTCCGCGGCGAGCAGCCCGGCCTCCGTCACCCCGAACCGCCAGCCGAGCGCGGCCGGTCCGTCCGCGTCCGCCGGCGCCGCCTCCGGTTCGGCGAACCGGACCGCGAGCGGCATGATCCAGTCGAGACAGCAGCGCGCCGACGCGAGCGCGTGGTCCGGCATGGTGCCGTCCCGCCTTGCCGCGTTCCGCCACCGCTCCATCGCCGCCGCCGCGTCCTTCGCCGTGCCGAGGAGAATCAGCTTTTCCTTCGGACGGGTCATCGCGACGTAGAGCACCCGCATCTCCTCCGCCAGCATTTCGCCCTTCAGCCGCCGGCGGATGGCGAGCTGCGGCAGCGACGGGTAGCTGACGCGCCGGTCCGGATCGACCATTTGCGGGCCGAATCCGAGCTCCTTGTGCATCAGGAACGCGCCGTTCAGATCGGTCAGGTTGAACCTTTTGCCGAGCCCGGCGACGAAGACGACGGGGAACTCGAGCCCCTTGCTCGCGTGGATGGTCATGATGCGCACGACGTCGTCCTGCTCGCCGAGCGTTTTCGCCGTCCCGAGGTCCCCGCCCTGTTCGCGCAGCCGGTCGATGAAGCGCAGGAAGCGGAACAGGCCGCGGAACGACGTCGCCTCGTACTGCCGCGCGCGGTCGAGCAGCGCCCGCAGGTTCGCCTGGCGCTTCAGGCCGCCGGGCAGTCCGCCCGCCATGTCGTAAAAACCGGTCTCGCGGTAGATGCGGCGCACGAGCTCGGTCAGCGATCCCTGCCGCGCCTCGTCCCGCCAGCGTTCCAGCCGGCCGAGGAACTTGTCCAGCTTCAGGCGCAAGGGTTCCGGCACTTCCGGGTCCCGCGCCGCGCTCCGCACCGCGTCGAAGAACGGTCCGCTGCGCGAAGCGATGCGCACGGCGGCGAGCTCCTCGGCATTCAGGCCGCCGATCGGCGAACGCAAAACGCCGGCGAGCGGGATGTCCTGATACGGGTTGTCGATCACCCTGAGCAGCGACAGAACCGTCTCCACTTCCGTCTGCTCGAAATAGCCGCCCTTCTGCTCGACATACGCGGGAATGCCCGCGGCGGCCAGCTCGTCCGCCATCGCCTGCGCCCACGACTCCTGCGCGCGCAGCAGGATGACGAAGTCGCGCCACGCCGCGCGGCGATGGACGCGCCGCTTCGCATCCCAGACGCGGAGCGGCGGCCTTCCGTCTTCGCCGGACACCATCGCGCGGATGCGCGCGGCGATCCACCGCGCCTCGAGCTGCGCCGTCTCCAGTTCGGCCAGCTCCTCGGCGGCGGCGCGCGCCGCTTCGTCCTCCGGCGCTCCGTCGCCCGCATCGCCCTCGGCCCCGCCGTCTTCCGCTCCGCCCGCCGCGGCGCCCCTGTCGAGCAGCACGCACTCGACGGCGAACCGGTCCTCGCCGTCCAGCTCCGGATCAGGGTCGGGATACGACGCGCCGTATTTCAGCTCGGCGCGCTCGTCGTAGTCCATCTCCGCCGCGCGCTCGCGCATGATGACGCGGAACACGTCGTTGACGCCGTTCACGACTTCCTTCCGGCTGCGGAAGTTGCGCGCGAGATCGATGCGCAGGCCGGGCGCCTCGCCGGCGGCATCCCCCGGGGCGTACCGGCGGTACTTGTCCAGGAACAGCCCGGGCTCGGCCAGCCGGAACCGGTAGATGCTCTGCTTCACGTCGCCGACCATGAACCGGTTGCCGGCGCCGGGCCGGGCGATCAGGTCGATGATCGCCTCCTGCACCTGGTTCGTGTCCTGATATTCGTCGAGCAAAATTTCTTCGAACTGCTCCCGGTATTCGAGCGCCGCGGCGGACGGGACCGGCCGTTCCGGCGTCGAGGCGGGATCGCGCAGGATGCGCAGGCAGTAGTGCTCGAGGTCGCCGAAGTCGACGAGGCCCCTCGCCCGTTTCGCCGCCTCGTAGCGCCGTCCGAACGCGATGACGAGCTCGGCCAGCGCCTCCATCAGCGGCGCGGCGGCGTTCAGCTCGGCGGCGTATTCCTCCGGCGTCCGGCTGAACAGTTCGACCGCCAGCCGCTGCACGACCGTCTTCGCGTCGTCGCGCAGTTCCTTGACCCGCTCCTGCAGCGCCTTGTCCACGTGATCGCCGCGCTGCGAAGCGAGCCTGTCGAACGACGCGGCCCGGAACGCGCCGAACCATTCGGGCATCGGCCCGTTCCGCACCGCGTCGAGCAGGGCGCCCACGACGGCCAGATCGCTCCGCAGCGTCCCGGCATAGGCCTCCGGCCCGTCCGGTCGCATGGCGCCGGCAAGCGCCTGTTCGAGCAGCGCTTCCGCCTCCTCGAGCTCGAGCAGCACGGCGCGCCGGATTTCGCGGCCCCATTCGCCGTCCGCCAGCTTGTCCGGGCTGGCGTCGCGGAACGCGGCGGCGGAAGCGCGCAGCCATTCCTCCGGCCACGGATGGCTGAGCGAGAACCGGTACAGCCGGAGCACGAGGCGCGCCAGCGGCTCGTCGCTCCGGTCGCCGCCGAACGTCTCGGCCAGCCGCGCGAACCGGCCGTCCGCATCATCGGCGTACCGCTCCTCGAACAGATCCTGGAGCGTCTCGGCCATCAGCAGTTCGGCCTCGGTCTCGCTTGCGACCCGGAAGCCCGGATCGAGCCCGATCATCGGATAGTACCGGCGGATGACGTCGAGGCAGAACGAGTGGAGCGTCGTGATCGACGCCCGGCCCATCAGGGCGAGCTGCCGCCGCAGATGGTCGGAACCGGGGTCGCGCTCCAGCGCCTGCTCGAGCGCAAGCCGGATCCGCTCCTTCATCTCCGCCGCCGCCGCGTTCGTGAACGTCGCGACGAGCAGCCGGTCGACGTCGGTGTCGGACGAGATTTTGCGGATGATGCGCTCGACGAGCACCGCCGTTTTGCCCGAACCGGCCGCCGCCGCGACCAGCACGTTGCGCCCGGACACTTCGATCGCCTGCAGCTGGTCCTCCGTCCAGGACGGACCGGCCGGTTTCGCCGTCATGCCGCCCTCCGCCATCATCCTTCACCTCCGCTTCCGTCAAAACGGTTCCCGCCGCTCGCCGCCGCCTCGCCCGCAGCCGTTCCGGCATCCGGGATCGACCCGTTTTCAGCCGGACCGTTGTTCCGACCCGCCGTTTTCCCGGACGCACCGGCGCCCGCATCCCCCGGCGCATTCCCGCGGGTGGCCGGTCCCATGCCCGAAACCGCCGCTCCGCCGGCCTCCGGACCGCCGGCCGCGGCGACCTCTTCCGCCGCCCGGGCCGCCGGGGCGTTCGCCGCATCCGCGTTTTCCCGCAGCAGCTCCCAGATCTGCTCCTTCGGGATCCGGCCGATCCGCCGGTATCCGTTGCCCTCGACCAGCGGATCGAAATGGCACACCGGCTTGTACGGACAGAACGAGCACGGCGTCCGGTCCCCCTGCCGGTACGGCGCGATCGCGACTTCGCCGTCCAGAATGCGGGAGCCGATCCGCTCGATCGTCCGCCGGACGGCGCCGCGCAGCACGTGCCATCCGTCCCGCGTCACGACGGCCGAGTCGCTGTAGAATCCGCCGCCCTTCTTGAGCCCGGCCGGCACCAGCTCCGACCGGCCTGTCTCCAGGCTCAGGTCCATCATCCGGACGACGCGCTCGTCCGCCGTCAGCAGACCGCGCGTCTTGTAGCGCCGCAGCGCCTGCCGGCGCGCCTCGTCGGCAGGCAGCGGAGCGGGCGCCGCGATCAGCGGATCGTGCACGTGGAAATAGAGCACCCCCGCGGGATCGGCCGGCCTGCCCAGCCAGTCCGGCGCATGGGTCAGCAGCACATCCAGATACGTGAGCAGTTGCAGCGTCAGGCCGGTGACGACATCTTCCAGGCGCAGCGCCTGCGCCGACGATTTGTAGTCGATGATGCGAAGCAGCAGCCCGTCCTCCGTCTCGGCCGCATCGACGCGGTCGATCCGGCCGACGACTTCGACGGACCGGCCGGAGCCGGCCGGCAGCACGAGCGGCGGCAGTTTGCCGCCGGGACCGAAGGCAATCTCCAACCCGACCGGCGCGAACCGGCCGCGCCGCGCATGCTCGGCGAGCGCCGCCGCCGTCCGGGCAAGCGTCTGCTTGAGCCGGCGGGCGATGAAGCCGTAGCGGCTGCTGCTCATGAGGATGCGCGACTGCAGGCGCGGCACCAGGCCGTCGACGATGTCGGACACCGTCTTCTCGATCTCCTCCGGCGTCGCCTCGCCCAGCCTTGCGCCGTATGTATCCGCCAGGCGCGACAGCGCCGCGTGGAACAGCTGCCCGACGTCCGGCGCCTCCAGCCGGTAAAGCCGCCGTTCCTCCAGCTTCAGGCCGTACGCGGCGAAATGCTGGAACGGGCACGCCGTGAACCGCTCCATCCGCGACACGCTCGCCAGCAGCCGGTCGCCGTACAGCCGGCGCGCCGTCAGGGGCAGCAGGGGAGCCGCCTCATTCCGGTAGCGGAGCGACGAGACGACCACGCCGAGCCGGTCCTGCCATTCCGGCAGTCCGGCAAGCCAGTTGTACACGTCGCGCCACAGTTCCGGAAGCCGTCCGCCTTCCCGGAAGCGCCGAAGCTGGCCGACCAGCAGCGACAGCGCGCGGTCCGGCCGGCGGATGTGGCGCAGATGCTCCTCCGCGCCGGCGTCCGCGTCCGGCTCCCCCGTCTCGGTCACGACCGGAAGCTTCGGGAACAGCACCCGGACCTGGCGGATCAGCTCGGAGGCGTACAATCCCTTGCCTTCCTCGTCCGCCATCGCATAGCTGATCCACAGCATGCGCGACGGCATGGTCAGCGCGGTGTAGATCAGGAAGCGCTCGTCGAGCAGCCTGCGGCGGACGCCGGGCGCCAGCCGGACGCCGGCGTCCCCGAGCCGCTCCCGCTCCCGTTCGGTGAGCACGCCGTCTTCGCGCGACCGCATCGGCAGCACACCCTCGTTCGCGCCGAGCAGGTACGCGGCCTTGACGCCGGCCGTGCGGGAACGGTCGAGGCTGCCGACCAGCACCTGGTCGACCGACGGCGGCACGCTGCCGAGCCTGAGGCTGTCGAGCCCCGTCTCGACCATGCCCGCGAACAGTTCGGCCGGCATCCGCTCCTCGCCCGCCAGCTCGACGAGCTGGTCGAGCAGGCTCATGACGCCGTCCCACAGCTGGCGATGCGCGCGCGACCGGAGCAGCTCGCCGCGCTCCGCGTCTTCCAGGCTCCACGCCTCCAGCCGGTCCGCCGCGCCGACGGCATCCAGCAAATCGTAGAGCGCCGCGCACATCGCGCGGACATCCCGGGCGCGGGCGAGCGCCCGCCCGAACCGCTCCAGCGGGCCG
>Ga0310826_101409_pt1 | contig 12187 bp, 11 predicted proteins | sample WT_ome_FD_201306 | JGI IMG/M metagenome (GOLD analysis project Ga0310826, IMG submission 201306) | Sorghum-adapted microbial communities enriched on wild type (WT) sorghum from Joint BioEnergy Institute, Emeryville, California, United... ... | reverse complement strand
AATGGGACATATTGCGATTCGCGGCAACCGCCGGAAGGAAGGGGCATCCACATTCATGGCCAAAGCGGCGAAAAAGCAATTCGCGGTCATCGGCATGGGCCGGTTCGGCACCAGCGTCGCCCGGTCGCTCGCGAAGCTCGGCTACGAGGTGCTCGCGATTGACTCCAGCAGCGCGCGCGTGCAGGATGTGGTGAACCAGGTCACGCACGCGGTGCAGGCCGACTCGACCGACGAGGAGGCGCTGCGCGCGCTCGGCCTGCGCAATTTCGACGTCGTCGTCGTCGCGATCGGGCAGGATATCCAGGCGAGCATCCTCACGACGCTGATCCTGAAGGAGCTCGGCGTCCCCTGCATCATCGCGAAGGCGCAGAACGAGCTGCACGGCAAGGTGCTGAACAAGATCGGCGCGGACAAGGTCGTTTTCCCCGAGCGGGACATGGGGCAGCGCGTCGCCCACAACCTGATCTCGCCGAACCTGATCGACTTCATCGAGCTGTCGGACGACTACAGCATCGTGGAGCTCGAGGCCCCGCCGGTCATGATCGGCAAGAACCTGAAGCAGCTCGACATCCGCGCGCGGTTCCGGTGCAATGTCATGGCGATCAAGACCGGGGGCCGGATGAACATCGCGCCGAACGCCGAAGATTCGATCCGCGAGGGCGACGTCCTCGTCATCGTCGGCAAGAACGATCATCTGGCGCGGCTCGAGCGGCACTATGCGGATAACGGAAAGTGAGAGGAGCGGCATGGCGGACAAGGACATTCCCCTGATCCCGATCACATCGGCGCAGAATCCGAAGGTGAAGGCCTGGGCCTCCCTCCTCGAGAAAAAACACCGCGACCGCACCGGCACGTTTCTCATCGAAGGCGTCCATCTGCTGCAGGAGGCGCTGAAGGCGGAGGGGCTCGTCTCGGTCGAGGCGATCGCCGTCGACGCCGGACGCGGCTGGCCGGAGGAGCTTGAGGGCGCGCGCCTGCCGGAGCGGACGCCGGTCTACGCGCTGCCTACGTCCGTCATGGCGAAGTGCGCCGGCACGGAGTCGCCGCCGCCCGTGTTCGCGGTCGTCACGAAGCCGCGACACGCGTTGGACGCGCTGCACCGCGCGGGCGGCTTCGTCGTCGCCCTCGACGGCGTGCGCGATCCGGGCAACGCGGGCACGCTGATCCGCGCCGCCGACGCGGTCGGCGCCGACGCCGTCGTGCTCGGGCGGGGCAGCGTCGATCCGTACAACCCGAAGACGGTCCGATCGACGATGGGCTCGCTGTTCCACCTGCCGGTCATCGAGGGCGATCTCCTCGAGCTGCTGCCCGAGGCGAAGCGGCGCGGCGCCCGGCTCGTCGGCGCCAGCCTCGACGCGCGGCGATCGTGCTACGCGTTCGACTGGCGGCCCGCCTGCTGGCTCTTGCTCGGCAACGAGTCGAACGGCCTGTCCCCGGCCGTCTCCGCGCTGCTGGACGAGCGCGTGCTGATCCCGATGCGCGGGCAGGCGGAGTCGCTCAACGTGGCGATGGCGGGGGCGGTGCTGATGCATGAGGCGATGCGGCAGCGGTATTTTGCACAATGAGCTCACGGTCGAGGATGATTGCGGATGAAAGTCGTCATTCCGGACTGCGTATCCCTGGGCAACGAATGGATTCACCACGACTACAACCTGCCGGGCTGCAACCGGAACTGAAATTCCGGATGGCCGGATCGGGATGCCCGGCCGCGCTTGACACGCAACTTATCGGTTGCGTATAATCCGGATATGATCCAGGACAACAGGGACGCCATCTTCAAGGCGCTGGGCGATCCGACCCGGCGCGTCATGTTGGACGAACTGGCCGAGCGCAGCGAGATGACGCTGTTCGAGCTGACGGCGCGGCTCGTCATGAAGCACAATCTGTCCATCACGCGGCAGGGCATCGCCAAGCATCTCGGCGTGCTGGAACAAGCGGGGCTCGTGCAGTCCGTCCGCAGGGGAAAATACCGCATGATCCGGTTCAACCGGGAGCCGCTGAAGGATCTGCTGGGGCGCTGGCTCGACTGAAGGCGGACGGAACGGCGGGTTGATTTTGTACAGGGAGGAATCGGAATGAAGATTGTGGTGACCAGCATTTTCGTCGAGGATCAGGAGCGGGCCCTGGACTTCTACACCACGAAGCTCGGCTTCGTGAAGAAGCACGACGTGCCGATGGGCAAGCACCGCTGGCTCACGCTCGTCTCGCCCGGGCAGCCGGACGGCGTCGAGCTGCTGCTGGAGCCGAACGAGCATCCGGCCGCGAAGGCGTATCAGCAGAAGATTTTCGCCGACGGCATTCCGGCGACGATGTTCGGGGTGGACGACATCCACGCGGAATACAATCGTCTCGTGGAGGCCGGCGTGACATTCACGATGGAGCCGACGACGATGGGGGGCGTCACGGTCGCCGTCTTCGACGATACCTGCGGCAACTTGATCCAGATGGTTCAGAACAACTGATTTTCGAAAAGCGCAACGGGATGATGCGCGGAACCCATGCTTCCGTCCATCATCCCGTTATTTCGTGCATCCGTCACGACGGGATCTGCAGTTCGGCTTCCTCGAGCGACCGCGCAATCGCCTCGATCGTGTCGTCGATCGATTGCTCGCCGGCGACGGCCTTCGGCAGCTCCCGGTCCAGCGCCTGATCGAACGCCATGTGCACCAGATAGTGCGCGCCGAGAAGCGGCTTCGCGTCCGGATTCGCCCGGATTTTGTGGAACGGCTCGAGATCGATTCCGTCCTTGTCCGACATGAACGTTGAGCGGGAGAGCAGGTACACGGAAGACTTCGATTTGAGCTTGGCGTACTCTTCGCCCGCGGCATACTTGATGAACTCCCACGCCAAAGGCTGTTGCGACGAATGGGCGTTGATGCCGAACATGTCGACCAGATACAGCCCGCCGACCGTTCCGGTTTTTCCGCTGACGGGAGCCGCAACCACCCCGTAGTTGAACGTTCTGCCCGACCGTTCCCCCATCTCCCGGATACGGTCCATCAACAGGAGATTGTCCACGGTCATGGCGCTTCTGCCCGCGATGAAAAGGTTGGGTTGCATAATATTCGGAGGGTTGAAATCGGTGATCTCCGAAACGCCGGGTACGTAGATGGCGCCGGATTTGGCCGTCTCCACAACCGTCTCCATGATGGAACGCCATCTGTCCGAACGGATCGTCAGTTCGCCGGGCAGTCCGGCGTACAGGTTCAATCCTTCCGATTCCGCCATCTGCATGACCAGCGAGGACAGTTGCGTCCTGCCGCTGAACCCCGCAATGCGTTCCTGCGGCTCGCCATCCGTCGGGAAGCGCCGGGCAAGTTCAAACACTTCGTCCCAGGTCATCCCGTCCCGGGGCGGCTCGATGCCGTGTTTGTTGAAAAGGTCAATGTTGTAGTACAACGCCATGTTGTCGAATTTCACGGACAGCGCGTACAGCTTGCCATCGCCGTGGCGCCGCAATTGGTCGATCACATCGGGATTGATGGTATCCATGCCGTATCCGTCGTCGGCGATCAGGGAATCGAGGTCGACGAGGCGGCCCGACTCCGCCAGTTCCGCGTATTGCAGGATGGAGTCCAGATGAACGATGTCCGGCTCATGGACATCGTAAAACTTCTCCAATGAATCAGACGGATGGTCACGGAAAAATTGGTACTGTTCGGTGGAACTGATGACCTCGAAGTCGACGTTCGGGAATTCCTGATTGAAAAATTGGCCGTACTCGTTGTAGAAAGCGGCTTCGTCGACGTAGACGATTTTCAGCGTGCCGGACAGGCTGGTATCCGCTTCCGGTTTTCCGGAACAGGCGGCCGGCACGGCCAGAATCAGCAGGAGCACGGCGATTCGCGTCGAAAATTTCATGTTCAACCTCCTTGTGGCTGCTTATGGATTAGACGCCGGATCTTATCCATTCGTTCACATTTCGTCCAAGGGGGAGGGAGTATGGAAGCGGCCGGAAAAGAGAAGCCGTCCCTGCGGGGACGGCTTGTTTGCGTGGCTGCGCGCCGATGCGGTTATTTCGATTCGCCGTTCAGATACCGGTAGAACGCGGCGTTCGCCCAGAATGTGCAGGTCGAGTACGCGATGCCGGGATCATCGGTCCGGAAGGCCTCGGCGATGCCGCCGGCCTGTTCGACGAGCGAGAACGACTCCAGGTAGTAGCGGCCGTCGGACAGCTTGTTGTTCGCGATCTCCTTGTAGTCGCCCGCGGGACGGACATTCGAATAGTAGAGCGGCTGCCACCAGGAGCCGTAGATCAGCCCCGGCTGGTCGGCCTCGTTCTTCTTCGCGTATTCCAGGATGATGCCGTCGAACCGGTCGCGGTCCGCCGTCGTGCGGAACTCGAAGATCAGTTCGTATTCCTTCGCGTATTCGATGTAGTTGCCGTTCGCGATCTGCCGCACCTCGTAGTACTCGGATTCGCCGGGATCGCCCCATTCCTTCAGATAGACGAAGGCGGAGGTGCGCGGTTCGTATTGCACCTTGGCGTCGATCCCCTCGCTGCGCAGCAGGGCGACGAGCTGCAGCGCGTGCCGGATGTCCGCGTGGGCGTACGTGATCGTCAGCTCGTCGATGAAGTTGCTCTCGTACCGCGAGTCGCGGATCGTGTAGCCGGTGACCAGGTTCTCCTCGAGCGCCCGGTCGCCGATGGCCTGCAGCGCCGGCGCCTTGACGATGCCGCTCGCCTGATAGGCGTTCAGCAGTTCGTTCAGGATGTTCGCGTCGCTGACCCAGCCGATGTACCGCTTGTACTCGCCGCGGGTTTCGAGCGTCTTGCCGAGCAGGACGGCCGCGTAATCGGCGGTCGCCGGCCCGCGCTCCCGGATCAGATGGTGCAGTTCGGCCGGCACGAGGCCGGTGTCGATGGCGGCGGCGAGCTCCTGCGCCCCCCGCAGCCCGAGCTGCCCGGTGTCCAGGCCAAGCGGCGCCAGCGTCCGGTTCGCCTTGTCCGCGGAGTAGGTGTAGGCCAGCTCCTTCAGGCCGGACGCCTTGAGCGCGATCTGCGCGGCGTTGATCGCCGTCAGCCTCGCCTGCGGGTTCAACCGGCCGGCGGAGATGACGCCTTCACGATACAGCGCGACGGCCGCGTCATAATAAGGGCTCGAAGCCGTCACGTCGGTGAAGACCGCGCCGCCATCGGCATCCGCGGCGGCTTCGGCGTCGCCGGCGGTCAACCGGAGCGCGGCCGCCGTCGCGGCGATGAACTCGCCTTTCTTCGGCGCGTCGCTGAAGCGGATGCCGAACTTGTCCTTCAGGAACAGCGCGTAGTCCGCGGCGGTCTCCCGCGGCGCGCCCGAAGCGGCTTCGGAGACGGCGGTGCTCCCCGATCCGGAGACGGCGCCCGCGCCGACGGCGGCGGATACGGCGGGCGCGGCGAGCAGCAGCGCGGCGGCCAGCGCGGCCGGCAACAGCCTGCCGAGCAGGCGTTGAAGACGGATGGTCATGGCGTGTACCCTCCCCATAAACCTTAGTAAAATAGTGTGAAAAATTGGATTAATCCTATCAGAGCATCCGATCCGCTGTCAAGGCGGGATGTCCAGATGCCGGGACGGTATTTCGGCCTGCGGGCGCCTGCAGCGGAATATCGGAAATTCGGGAACCATGGATGCAGGAATTGCGGCGTTTCGCGTTGAACGGTTTGTTTCAGGGAAAAATGGAGCCGTTTGCCATGTTTGATGCCGGAGGTGGGGCGCGCGGGCACGGACGCGACAGTAATCGACATTTTCGACAACCACATCCATTGACAAACACACAGTAAATCTATAGGATTTAATTGACAAACCATTGGGAAATGGAGAGAAACCACTGCCATGAAACGCATGTCTTTGCTGGTTCTCCTGGCCGTGCTGGTCGTCTCGCTGTTGGCGGCCTGCGGCGGAGGAAACAAAGGAACCAATCAGGAAGCGGGGAACACGGGCGGCTCGTCGCAAAACGCCGGCTCCAACGCGGGAACGGAGAACGCGGGCGGCGAAGCGGAAGGCCCGAAGAAGCGGATCGCGCTCGTGCTGCCGGAGAAGATCGGCGTCAACGCGTTCTTCACCCGGATGGTGGACGGGCTGAACCAGGCCGCCGAAGATTTCGGCGTCGAGGTGAAGACGATCGAGTCGACGGACCCGGCCGCGTTCGAGCAAAACCTGCGCGCCGCCGTCGCCGACGGCTACGATCTGATCATCACGAGCAGCTTCACCGCGGTCGACGCGCTGACGAAGGTGGCCGCCGAAAATCCGGATCGGCCGTTCGCGATCATCGACCAGGCGTTTGACGCCCCGAACGTGCGCGCGATCGAGTTCCGCGAGCACGAAGCCGCGTTCCTGCTGGGCGCGGCCGCCGGCCTCGTCACGAAGACGAACACGGTCGGCGCGGTCGTCGCGATGGACATCCCGCTGATGAGCAAGTACACGAGCGGTTTCGAACAAGGACTCAAGCATGTGAACCCGGACGCGAACTTCCTGGTCAGCTACGTCGGCAGCTTCACCGACCCGGCGAAGGCGAAGGAGCTGGCGCTGGTGCAGTTCGAGCAGGGCGCCGACTTCATCGCGGGCATGTCGGCGGTCAGCGACAACGGCATCTTCGAAGCGGCGAAGGAGAAGGGCTTCCTGACTTCCGGCCAGGACGTCGACCGCACGGTCGAAGATCCGGAGCACATCATCCTGTCGCAGCTCAAGGAAACCGACACGGTCGTCTATGAGACGGTCAAGGATTTCGCGCAGGGCAACTTCACGTTCGGCACGGTCAACTACGGCCTCAAGGAGAACGGCGTCGGACTGACGTTCGTCACGGCGGAATCGCCGTCGCCGCTCCACGAAGCCATCGGCCAGGAAAATGTCGAGAAGCTGAAGAAGATCCGCGACGACATCGTGTCGGGCGCGATCACGGTCGTCAATCCGCTCGAACAGCAGTAAGGCATTCAGCCGATCCATCGGTCCATACGCAAGCAGCCGGTTGCCGGTACGCAGCCGGCTGCTGTACGTGTTTCCGGGGAACAGACGTGCGACGGGAAGGGGAAACGGCATGCTGCTCCAGATGGAGAGAATCACCAAAACTTACGGCGACGTCGTCGCCAACGCGGGCGTCGACTTCACGCTCGAGAAAGGCGAGGTGCACGCGCTGGTCGGCGAGAACGGCGCGGGCAAGACGACGCTGATGCGCATTCTGTACGGCGAGGAGACGCCGACCTCCGGCACGATCCGGCTGCGCGGCGAGGAGCGGACGTTCCGCTCGCCGGAGGACGCGATCCGGGCGGGGATCGGGATGGTGCACCAGCATTTCATGCTGTTCCCCTCGTTCACCGTGGCGGAGAACATCGTGGCCGGCCGGGAGCCGCGTTCCGGCATCCTGTTCGACCGGAAGAAGGCGGCCGAAGAGGTGGCCCGGCTGTCCGCCGAATACGGCATGCCGGTCGACCCGAACCGCCGGGTCGCCGACTGTCCGCTCGGGATCCAGCAGCGCGTCGAGATTCTGAAGGTGCTGTACCAGGGCGCGGACATCATCATCCTGGACGAGCCTTCGGCCGTGCTGACGCCGCTCGAGGTCAGGGAGCTGCTCGCGGCCATCCGCGGGCTGGCGCGCCGGGGCAAAAGCTTCATCCTGATCACGCACAAGCTGCAGGAAGTGATGGACGTGGCCGACCGGATCACCGTGCTGCGCGACGGCCGCGTCACCGCGACGGTGCGCGCCGCCGACACGGACGTGGAGGAGCTGTCCCGCCTGATGGTCGGGCGCGAGCTCGTCCCGTTCGAGAAGCGGCCGGCCCGTCCGGGCGAACCGGTGCTCGAGGTGCAGCGCCTCACGATCCGCGGCGGCCGGGGGAAGGCGAAGCCGCTCCTCGATGGCGTGACGTTCAGCGTCCGGGCGGGCGAGATCGTCGGCGTGGCGGGCATATCCGGCAACGGCCAGTCCGAGCTGATCGAGGCGCTGGCCGGCCTGCGGCGCATCGACGCGGGCGCGGTCCGGCTGTGCGGGCGCGACGTCACCGGCGCGGACGTGCGGGACATCCGCCGGCAGGGGCTCGCCCACATTCCCGAGGACCGCTACCGCTGGGGCTCGGCGAAGGAGGAGAGCATCTGCGACAACGGGGCCATGGGCCATACGGACCGCGCGAAGCGCTTCGGCCTCCTGCTGCGCGGCCGCGTCCGCAGGTTGGCCGAGTCGTGGATCGACGGGTTCCGAATCAAGGCGGAGTCGCCCGACGCGAAGGCGGGCTCGCTGTCCGGCGGCAACCTGCAGAAGCTGATCGCGGCGCGCGAGCTCGCGCACGGCTCGCCGCTCGTCATTGCCGCCGAGCCGACGCGCGGCGTCGACATCGGCGCGATGGAGATCATCCACGGCGAGCTGCTGAAGCGCCGCGACGAGGGCGGCGCGATTCTGCTCGTCTCCTCGGAGCTGACGGAGATCCTGAAGCTGTCCGACCGGATCCTCGTCCTGTTCGAGGGGCGGATCGCCGGGGAGCTTGCGGCGGAGGAAGCGACGGAAGAGGAAATCAGCAGGCTGATGGCGGGGGTGACGGATCATGCGGACCGCTCGGAACGCGCGCATGTTGCGGCTTATCACGGATAGTCTGCGCGGCTTGATCCACCCGCTCGCGGCCCTGCTGCTCGGCCTTGCGGCGGGCGCCGTCGCGATCGCCGCCGTCGGCGGCGCGATCGGCGAGACCTACGCGGAGATGTGGAAGGGCGCTTTCGGCAGCTTCTACTACACGACGAACACATTGGCGCGGGCGACGCCGATCATGCTGATCGGCCTCGGCGTGGCGCTCGCCTTCCGCGCCGGGTTCTTCAACCTCGGCGCCGAGGGGCAGCTCCTGTTCGGCGCGCTGGCCGCCGCGGTCACCGCGCTCTACCTGCCGGCGCCGCCGGCCGTCGCCATGATCGCGGCGCTCCTCGCCGGCCTCGTCGCCGGCGGCATCTGGTCGCTGCTCGCGGGGTGGCTCGATCTGAAGTTCCGCCTGAACCTGCTGATCTCGACGCTGCTCCTGAACTACATTGCGATCTACATTTGCAGCTACTTCGTCAGCTTCCCGCTGAAGGACACGTCGGGCAGCGCGGCGATCAACCAGACGAACATGATCGACCGGGCGGTGTGGCTGCCGAAGCTGTTCAAGGGGATGAGCGTGCACGCCGGCTTCGTCATCGCGGCGGTCGCCGCGGCGCTGCTGTTCTTCATCCTGCGCCACACCGTCGCCGGCTACCACTTGCGCATGCACGGCAGCAATCCGCTGTTCGCGCTGTACGGCGGCGTGCGCCGCGGCCGGCTGATGGTCTGGGCGATGCTGGCGAGCGGCGGCTTCGCCGGCCTCGCCGGCGCCGTCGAAGTGCTCGGCACGCAGTACCGCTACATCGACAACGCGCTGACCGCGCCCGGCTACGCCTGGTCGGGCATCATGGCGGCGCTGCTGGCGAATTCGCACCCGCTCGGAACGGCGGCCGCCGCGATCTTGCTCGCGGCGCTGCAGACGGGCGGCATGGGCGTCGAACGGAACACCGAGGTGCCGCTCGAGATCGCGAGCGTCATCCAGGCGGCGATCATCCTGTTCATCTCCGCCCGTTTCATGCACGCGCTCTTCAAACGCGGGAAAGCGAGGGCTGCCGATGGATCTGCTGCTTGACATCTCGCTGTACGGCTCCACGCTGCGGATGATCGCCCCGATTCTGCTCGCCGCGCTCGGCGGCGCGATCTGCGCCCGCGTGGGCATCTTCAACGTCGGCCTCGAGGGGCTCATGTTGACGGGCGCGTTCACGGCCATCGTCGGCAACCACCTGTTCGGCAATGTCTGGCTCGCCGTCCTGTTCGCCGTCGTCTGCGCGGGGCTCATGTCGCTCATCCTCGCCTGGCTGACGATCAGCCTGAACGCGAACATGATCGTCGTCGGCGTCGCGCTCAACTTCCTCGCGACCGGGCTGACGACGTACTGCCTGTTCGCCATTTTCAACGTGAAAGGCTCATACTATGACCCGAACATGACCGGCCTGCCGAAATGGGACATCCCGCTCGTCGGCGATATTCCGGCCCTGGGCGGCATCCTGTCCGGCCATTCGCCGCTCGTCTACCTCGCGTTCCTGCTCGCGTTCGCGCTGCAGTTCTTCTTCTTCCGCACGGTGAAGGGCTTCCGGCTGCTGGCCGCCGGCGAGCATCCGGAGGCGGCGCGGAGCCTCGGGATCAAGATCGACCGCATCCGGTATTTCGCGGTGCTCGCGAGCGGCGTGCTGTGCGGCCTCGCCGGCGCGCAGCTCTCGCTCGGCCAGGTGACGCAGTTCACCGAGGGGATGACGGCCGGCCGCGGCTTCATCGCGCTCGTCGCGGTCATGCTCGGCCAGAACAATCCGCTCGGCGTCACGCTGTCGAGCCTGCTGTTCGGGTTCATGGACGCGCTCAGCATCCGGCTGCAGGGCTACGCGCTGCCGACGCAGTTCACGATGGTGCCGCCGTACGTGATGACGCTCGCCGCGATGTTTTTCTTCAAGGACCGCGCCTACCTGCAGCAGACCGGACGGATCGAGGGACGGTAGGCCGAATTCCACCCAAGGAGGAGGCGCATCGGATGGACAATAGGGACAAGGCGGAACGCATCAAAAGAACCCCCGCCCCGGCGCCCCGCGTCGGTCCGGAACTGGCGCGCCGGCTGCCGCCGGGACAGACGCTGACGGACCGGTTCCCGATCCTGCACGAAGGCGAAGTGCCGGATTACGGGGACGGATCGGCATGGTCTTTGCGGGTGTTCGGCCTCGTGGACGGCGAGAGGACGTTTACCCTGGACGAACTGAAGGCGATGCCGCGGACGACCGTCGTCTGCGACATCCACTGTGTGACGCGCTGGTCGAAGTTCGACACCGAATGGGAGGGCGTCCGGTTCCGCGATTTTCTGGAGGCGGCGGGCATCGCCGTCTCGCCGGAGGCGCGCCACGTCATGATCCACGCCGACCGGGACTACGAGACGAACGTGCCGCTCGAAGATCTGATGCGGGACGACGTGATTCTCGCCTGGGGCTACGGCGGCAAGCCGCTCACGCCGCAGCACGGCTGGCCGCTCCGGCTGGTCGTGCCGCATCTGTACTTCTGGAAGAGCGCGAAATGGGTGCGCGGCATCGAGTTCATGCGGGAGGACCGGCCGGGATACTGGGAGCGGCGGGGTTTCCACAATTACGCCGACCCGTTCCGGGAGCAGCGGTTCTCGGACGACTCGTACGTCATGCCGGAAGACGAATGGATGCACAAGGATTACGACTGAGGGACAAAAGAATCGCATGACCGTCAGGCCGCATGCAGCGCGCCGAGACACAAGGGAGGTACCACACACATGAAACTGCCGATTCTGCGCGTCGATCCGGCCGACATTCCGGCGTACGCGCTCGTCTGCGGCGACCCGTTCCGCGCGGCGAACATCGCGGGCAGGCTGGCGGAGGCGCGGGAGCTCGCCTTCGCGCGGGAATACCGGACGTTCGTCGGCAAGTTTGACGGCGTCGGGCTCGCCGTCGTGAGCCACGGCGTCGGCTCGCCCGGCGCCGCCGTCTGCTTCGAGGAGCTGGCGCGGGCCGGCGTGCGCACGATCATCCGCGTCGGCACGGCCGGATCGCTCTCACCGGAATATCCGGCGGGCAGCCTGATCGTGAGCACCGCGGCGGTGCGCGAGGAAGGGCTGACGAAGCAGCTCGTGCCGCACGGCTTCCCGGCGGTCGCCGACAGCGCCGTGACGGAGGCGCTGTACCGCGAAGCCGTCGCGCTCGGCGGCGGGCGCGTCGGCAAGGGGATCACGGCGACGTTCGACGCGTTCTTCTCCGGCGTCGTCGAGCTGCCGCACGCGGCGTACGCGAAGGCGGGCGTGCTCGCCGTGGAGATGGAGATCGCCGCGCTCTACGTGATCGCTTCGCTGCGCGGCATGCGCGCGGGCGCGATCGTCGCGCTGGACGGCGACGCGGACACCGTCGACGAGGCGTACGACCCGCACCGCAACATCGTCGCGGAGGCGGTGGAGCGCGAGATCGAGGCCGCGCTCCGCGCGATCGCGTCGCTGGCCAGGGCGGACGCCGCGGCCGGACAAGGCGCCGCGAACGGTTGAGCCGCATGACGTCCATCCTGCCCGTCCCGTGGTTAGAGTAAAATTTGCGTTGGGGTAAAGATTGGAAAAAGCGGGCATAGAAAGAGAGCCACTCCTTTGGTAGAGTGAAATTTGGAATAAAACACACACCAAAAG
>Ga0310826_101402_pt1 | contig 12287 bp, 10 predicted proteins | sample WT_ome_FD_201306 | JGI IMG/M metagenome (GOLD analysis project Ga0310826, IMG submission 201306) | Sorghum-adapted microbial communities enriched on wild type (WT) sorghum from Joint BioEnergy Institute, Emeryville, California, United... ... | reverse complement strand
GGTACTACGCGCACTTCGGGCACAAGGACTTCGTCCTGTGTCTCGGCTACGGGGCCGACCACATCAAGGAGTTCTTCCTCAACTACTCCGAGACCGCCTCCAACGACTTCGTGTTGCGTGACGGCGAGGTCGAGATGCTCACGTCGGACATGAGCGACTGGACCATCACGTTCGTGCACACCGGTCTGGACTCGCCGATCGGGGAGCGGCTGCGGCGGGTGCGTCCCTACGTCGAGGACGAGGAGATGTTCCTGGCCAACTACGCCGACGTGCTCACCGATGCGCACCTGCCGGACATCATCGACCGGTTCGCCGCCGCGGACGCCGGGGCGTCGCTGCTCGCGGTGCCGCCCCAGTCGGCGTTCCACGTGGTGCAGCTCGGCGAGAAATCCCGCGTCGACCAGATCATCGAGGTCTCCACGATGCCGCTGTGGGAGAACGGTGGGTACTTCGTGCTGCGGCCGGAGATCTTCGACTACCTGCCGCCCGACGGCGACCTGGTCGGTGACGTGTGCACCGAGCTGGCCAAGCGTGGCCGCCTGCTGGCCTACCCGTACCGCGGCTTCTGGCAAGCGGCAGACACGGTGAAGGAACGCGCGGCGCTGGACGCCGCCTACGCGGCCGGTAACCGTCCCTGGATGCTGTGGGAGCAGGGTCGGGCCGACCCGCCGCCCCGGCATCCCGAGCCCCAGCAGCTGCCCGCGCTGCAGCTGACCGAGCGGTGACCGGGCAGGCGAGCCTCGGGCGGGTGGATCACCTCCTGCTGCTCGGGGCACATTGCGACGACATCGCCATCGGCTGCGGCGGCACGGTGCTCCAGCTGTGCCGGGCGAACCCAGGACTGCAGGTCAGCGCGGTGGTGCTGTGCGGGGGAGGGACCGCGCGGGAGGCCGAGGAGCGGATGGCGCTCGCCGCGCTGTGCGCCAAGGCCGAACTGGACGTGATGGTGCTGGATCTGCCGGACGGCCGGGTGCCCGCGCACTGGACCCGCGCCAAGGACGCGCTGGAGGCGTTGCGGCTGCGCTGCGACCCGGACCTGATCTTGGCGCCCGCTCCGCACGACGCGCACCAGGACCACCGGACACTGGCCAAGCTGGTGCCCACGGTGTTCCGGGCACACCAGGCGCTGGGCTACGAGATCCTCAAGTGGGACGGCGACCTGGCCCAGCCCAACCTGTACGTGTCGCTGCCGGAGACCGTGCTGGCTGACAAGCTGGACATCCTGCACCGGCACTACGGCTCCCAGCGCGGACGGACCTGGTTCGACGACGAAGCCTTCCGCGGGCTGGCGCGCGTCCGCGGCGTGCAGTCCGGCGACCGCTACGCCGAGGCGTTCCACGCGCCCAAGCTCTCGCTGCGGGTAGGTGCGTCGTGAGCACCGACATCCGCTGCCGGTTCTGCGGCAGCACGAACGGCGAGGTCGTGGCCGACCTCGGCATGCAGCCGGCGTGCGACCACTTCCCGTACGCCGACGCCGCGCAGACCGATCCGGTCTACCCGCTCAGGTTGTGGGTGTGCCGCCGCTGCCACCTGGCCCAGCTGGCCGAGGACCCCACCGAGCCGGACGAGCCGCGCGGCGTCGAACCGCTGGCGCTGGTGCGGCAGGCCCGCCAGGCCGTGGCCGCGGTGCACGCGGCCGGACTGCTGCCGTCCGAGGGCGTGGCGCTCGAGCACGGCAGTCCGCACGGTGGGTCGTGGCTCGGTCTGCTCGACGAGCGCGGCATCCGCCCGGCGACCGACCCCGGCCGACCGGTCGACGTGGTGGTGGACAGCTTCGGGCTGATGCACGACGCCGACCAGAACGCCGCGCTGGAGCAACGGGTCGACGAACTCAAGCCGGACGGCGTCCTGCTGGTCCAGTTCCACTCGCTGGCCGCGGTGCTGCGGAAGCGGCAGTGGAACGCCATCCGGCACGGGCACCCGGTGTATCTGTCCACCCCGGCGCTGGTCGGCATGCTCGCCCGGGTCGGACTGCGCACCGTGGCCGCGTGGTGGTTCGACCTCTACGGCGGAACGGTGTTGCTGGCCGCGCGCCGTCAGGGGTCGATCAGCCCGTCCGTGCGGCATCTCATCGACGACGAGCTGGCCGCCGGGGTCGAGGACTTCGGCGAATTGCGCGCGCTGGCGACCGCGGCCGACGAGACCGCGCTGGTGCTACGCGGATGGCTGGCCGACGAGCAGTCCCACGGCCGCACCGTGCTCGGCTACGGCGCTGCCTCCCGGGCCGTGCCGCTGCTCAACCACGCGGGCATCGGACCGGACCTGCTGCCCGCGGTGGCTGATGCCTCCGAAGCCAAACAGGGCAGGCGATTCCCCGGCGTCGGTGTTCCGATCATCTCGCCCGACGAGCTGGTCAGCCTCGGTCCGGACGACGTGGTGCTGTTCGTGCCCGACATGCTCGACGAGATCCGCGCCCGGCTGCCCGAGATCGAGCGCAGGGGTGGCCGCTGGGTGGTGCTGGAGCCTGCGCCCCGGGTGATCGAGACGAGCAAGAAAACCGCGACGAAGGGGTCCTGACACATGACTGCGCCCAGCGTGACCGACCGTTTCCGGGCCGACGAGGTACGCGCCGACGATCTGACCACGATGCTGGCCGATCTGGCGGCCGCCGGTGCCGACCTGGCGCGCCTGTCCGGGCAACGGCTGCTGATCACCGGCGGGGCCGGCTTCCTCGGCTACTACCTGGTGCAGCTGCCGCTGGCGTGGAACGACCAGAACCCTGATCTGGCGCCGATCGACGTCACGGTGTTCGACAACTACATCCGCGGCGTGCCGCCGTGGCTGGACCGGCTGGCGGTGCGGCGTGATGTCACGCTACGGCCGCACGACGTGCGAGAACCGCTCCCGGGCGACATGGGGGAGTTCTCCTACGTCATCCACGCGGCGGGTATCGCGTCACCGACGTACTACCGGGCGCACCCGATCGAGACGATGGACGCCAACATCACCGGGCTGCGCAATCTGCTCGACTACGCCCGCGAGCGGCTGGCCGCCGGCGCCCGGTTCGAGGGGATGCTGTTCTTCTCCTCCAGCGAGATCTACGGTGACCCCGAGCCGTCGGCCATCCCCACGCCGGAGACGTATCGCGGGTTCGTCTCCTGCACCGGCCCGCGCGCTTGCTACGACGAATCGAAGCGGTACGGCGAGACACTGTGCGTGAACTTCGCGCAGCAGTACGGCGTGCCGGTGCGCATGGCACGGCCCTTCAACAACTACGGCCCCGGCATGAAGATCACCGACGGCCGAGTGATCGCCGACCTGTGCCGGGACGCGCTCGCCGGACGTGACCTGGTGCTGCGGTCGGACGGCACACCGCGCCGGACGTTCTGCTACGTTTCCGACGCGGTCACCGGCTACTACCTGGCGTTGCTGCGCGGCGGTGACGGCGAACCGTACAACGTGGGCATCGACGGCCCGGAGATCTCGATGCTCGAGCTGGCCACCACGATCGCGCGCGTCACCGAGGAGCTCACCGGGGTGCGCCCGTCGGTCACCCACGAGCCGAGCCCGGAGTCGGCCTACCTGATCGACAACCCCAACCGGCGCTGCCCGGACATCACCAAGCTGCGCGGCCTGGGCTTCCGGCCACGGGTCGACCTGGAGGACGGACTGCGCCGCACGCTGCGCTGGTATGCCGGCAACCCCGGCGGGACGGAGCAATGATGCGCATCGCCGTCGTCGGAGCCGGCTACGTCGGTCTGGTCACCGGAGTGGGTCTGGCCGAGCACGGGCATCACGTCGTATGCGTCGACGTGGATGCCGCGCGGGTCGAGGCCATCAACGCGGGCCGAGCCCCGATCGTCGAAGCAGGCCTGGACGAACTCCTCGCCCGGCACGCGGGGGAGCGGTTCACTGCCACGACCGACATCGTCGACGCCGTCGCTGCCAGCAGCGTCATCTTCGTGTGCGTCGGCACGCCGTCACGGCCGGACGGCAGCATCGACACCTCGTTCGTACAGACTGCCGCCGCGGAGGTCGGGGCGGCGCTGCGGCCGGGGCACAGCGTGATCGTCAAGAGCACGGTGGTTCCGGGGACGACCGACGAACTGGTCACCGCGACACTGGCGGAGGCATCCGGGCTGCGGCCGGGTGAGGACTTCGGTGTCGGCGCCAACCCCGAGTTCCTCACCGAGGGGCAGGCGGTGGCCGACTTCCTGTACCCGGACCGCATCGTCATCGGTGGCGACGACCTCGCACTGTCGGCGCTGCGCGAGGTGTACGCGGAGTTCACGGGCGTGCCGCTGGTGCAGACGAACGCGCGCACCGCCGAGATGATCAAGTACGCGTCCAACGCCATGCTCGCCACGGCTATCTCGTTCACCAACGAGCTGGCCAACCTCGGGGCGGCCCTGGGCGGGGTGGACACCACCGAGGTCATGCGCGGCGTGCACTTGTCCCGCTACCTGACGTCGCACGCGCCCGGCCGCGCCGGGTTGGCCTCGTTCTTCGAGGCGGGCTGTGGCTACGGAGGGAGCTGCCTGCCGAAGGACGTGGCCGCGTTGACCGCGCTGGGCGATCAAGTCGGCTCGCCGCTGCGGGTGTTGCAGGCGGTGGCGGCCGTCAACGACGACCAGCCGTCGCGCCTGGTCGACATCGTCGAGCACGAGCTGGGCGGCATGGCCGGGCGTCGCGTGACGGTCCTGGGGCTGGCGTTCAAACCGGACACCGACGACACGCGGTGTTCCCCCGCCTTTCCGGTGATCAGGCAACTGCGCGACAAGGGCGCCGACGTGGTCGTGCACGACCCCGTGGTCGGCGCCGAGGCGGTTGCCGACTTGCCCGGGGTCACGCACAGCACGGATCTCGCGGTGGCGGTCAAAGGCGCCGATGCCGTGGTGCTGATCACCAAGTGGGAGCAGTACCAGGCGCTGCCGGTGCTGTTGGCCGAACTCGACGCGAAGCCACTGGTCGTGGACGGCAGGCGGGTGCTCGAGGCGTCGTCGGTGGCCAGATACGCGGGGATCGGGCGATAGCGCGGTGGATGAAGCGAGGGGATGGGTGAGCAGTCGGTGAGTAGACGATGAGCACCGTCATCCGGTTGACCTGGGGCCTGGCCGACCAGGCCGTGTCCAGCATGACCAATTTCGCCGTCGGCGTCGTGGTCGCACGGGCGCTCGGGCCGGTCGAGTTCGGGGTGTTCAGCCTGGCCTGGGTCACCTACACCGTGGTGCTCAACATTTCGCGCGGGTTGTCCACCGACCCGCTCGTGGCCGGGGCGCTCTGCGTCGGGGTGGGGCTGATTCTGGGTGCCACGGTCGGTGGTTCGGTCGGGCCCGCGTTCGTCGGGCTGGGCATCGTGCTGCCCGCGCTGATGCTGCAGGACAGCTGGCGGTTCGCCTTCTTCGCCGCAGGTCTCGGCAGGCGCGCGTTCGCCAACGACATGGTGCGGGGCATCGCGCTGCTGCCGTTGATGGTGTTGGCGGCTTTGGACGGCCGGATGCTCGCCTTCCTGCTGGCGTGGGGCGCGTCCGCCGCGGTCGCCGCCGGCTACGGCTGGTGGCAGACCGGGTTGCGACCTGCGTGGGCAGGAACCCGCACCTGGCTGCGGGACCATCGCGAACTCGGCCCGCGCTACCTGGTGGAGAACGTCAGCATCAGCGGAGCCACCCAGCTGCGCGCCTACGGCCTCGGCGCCATCGCCGGGCTGGCCGACGTCGGCGCGGTCCGCGGCGCCGAGCTGCTGCTCGGACCGTTCCTCGCGGTGCTGATGGGGCTGAGCCTGGTGGCGGTGCCCGAGGCGTCCCGCATGCTGCGGCGCGGCAGCAAACACCTGCTGTCGTTCTGCCGATGGCTCGGCGGCATCCAAGCAGGCGCCTCCCTGCTGTGGGGCGTTGCGCTGCTGGTGCTGGTGAACGACGACATCGGGCGGCTCGTGCTCGGCGACGTCTGGCCGCCGGCCTCCGAGCTGATCGTCCCGGTGACGCTCGATGTGGCGTTCGCCGGCTTGATGAACGGGGCCGCCGCGGGTGTGCGGGCGCTCGGAGCGGCCCGGCGCAGCTTGCGTGCCCAACTGATCACCGCAGGCGCCTATTTGTCCGCAGGCCTGGCCGGGGCGGCCCTCGGGGGAGCAGCCGGTTCCGCGTGGGGGGTGGCGATCGCGCTCGGTCTCGGCGCGGCCGCGTGGTGGTGGCAGCTCGCCGTCGGCCTGGCCGAGTACGTACCCCAATCCGAAGTTCCGGTCGAGAGCACCACGAAATGAGGACCCCATGACTGCCGCACCCCGTCTGAGCGTCGGGCTCCCGGTGTACAACGGCGAGAACTACCTCGCGCAGTCGCTCGACGCGCTGTTGTCGCAGACGTTTGCCGACTTCGAGCTGATCATTTCCGACAATGCGTCCACCGACAGCACGCCGGAGATCTGCCGCTCCTACGCCGCTGCCGACTCGCGCATCCGGTACATCCGGCAGCCGGTCAACATCGGCGCCGGGCCGAACCACGCGATGGTCGTCCGGCACGCGCGCGGGGAGTACTTCAAATGGGCCTCGCACGACGACCTCTACGGCCCGGACCTGCTGCGGCGCTGCGTACAGGCCCTCGACGAGAAACCGGACGTCGTGCTGGCACACGCCTACATGGGTACGGCTGACGAGAACGGCGACGTCATCGACACGTTCGACTACACGCTGGCGACGGACTCGCCGTCGGCGCCGGAACGCTTCCGCAGCTTGTTGCTCACCGAGGGCGGCGACGACTTCTACGGGGTGATCCGGACCAGCGTGCTGCGCCGGATTCCACCGCACGCCAGCTACCACAACGCGGGCCGGAAGCTGGTCATGGAACTGTCCCTGCACGGCGCGTTCCACCAGGTTCCGGAGGTGCTCTATTACCGGCGCGAGCATCCCGGCCGGATCGAGAACTCCGGGTCGGTGCCGGAAGTGGCCGCCAAGCTCGAGCCGCGGCGAGGCGAACAGTCCACCGCCCGGTTGTACGCCGAGTTCCTGGCCGGGCTGGTCCGCGCCATCCAGCGGGCTCCGCTGTCGACGGCCGACCGTGCCACGTGCTACCGCTACGTGATGCAGTGGCTGGCCCGCCGGGCAGGCGTGCGCCGTGCCGTTCCCGTCCCCGCCCCCGTCGCTGTGCAGAAGCAGGCATCGTGACCACTCTCCGACGCTCCCGTCGGCCGACGCCCGACAAAGCCGTCCGCATCGGCCTGTTCGGAATCCTCTGCTCCGGCAATCTGGGCAACGACGGCTCGCTGGAGGCCGTCGTGCGCCATCTGAAGGGCAGGCATCCCAACGTCCAACTCGGCTTCTTCTGCATGGGGCCGGAGGAGGCGGCCGCCCGCTACGGGGCCCCGGCCACGTCGATGCAGTGGTACGAGGCGCACGCCGGCTCGACGACCGGGCTCGCCGGAGCGGCGATGAAGATTCTCGGCAAGCTGCTCGACCCGTTCCGCACGTTCGCGTGGGTGCGCAAGTACGACGTGGTGATCGTGCCGGGCATGGGCGTGCTGGAGACGACCACTCCGGTGCGGCCGTGGGCGTTCCCGTACTCGCTGTTCTGGCTCGGCGTGGCGGCGAAGCCGTTCGGCACCAAGGTGGCCCTGGTCAGCATCGGCGCCAATATGCTGCGCGAGCGCGTCACCCGGTCGCTGTTCGCGTACGGCGCCAAGCTCGCCGATTACCGGTCCTATCGGGACGCCATGTCACGCGCCGCGGTCGAGAGCCTGGGCGTCGACGTGTCGCACGACGAGGTGTACCCGGATCTGGTGTTCGCGCTGCCGTCTCCGAAACCGACCAGGAATCCAGCCGGACGCGTCGGCGTCGGATTGATGGCCTACCGGGGTGGCAACGAGGACCGGCGCCAAGCGGCCGAGCTGCATCGCAACTACGTGGAGACGATGAAGCAGTTCGTGCGCTGGTTGTTCGACTCCGGCTACGACGTGCGGCTGTTCCTCGGCGACAAGGAAGACGACGACGTCCGGATCGAGGTGCTGTCGGACGCGCTGCGCTACCGCCCCGACAAAGCCGCGAGCATCGGCGCGCCGCGGGCGACCACGCTGACCGATCTCATGACGCAGATGGCCAACGTCGACACCGTGGTGGCCACCCGGTACCACAACGTGCTGTGCGGGTTGAAGCTCGGTAAACCCACCCTGTCGGTCAGCTACGCGGACAAACACGACGTGTTGATGTCCGCCATGGGCATGGGTGAGTTCTGCGTGCCCGCCCGCTCGGTCCAGCTGTCCGACCTGATCGAACGCTTCACCAAGCTGCAACAAGGCCGCGCCGAGCACGCCGCGCTGTTGCGCAAGCACAGCAGCCGAGCCCGCGACGAACTGGACCGGCAGTTCGCCCAGTTGGACAAGGTCTTGTACCCGCACCAGGCAAGGAGTTCGAGATGACCGCGAACCACGAGCTGCCCAAGTCGGCCGAACTCAACGAACGCCTGCACGCGATGATCCCGGGTGGGGCCCACACCTACGCCAAAGGCTCCGACCAGTACCCGGAAGGCCTGGAGCCGGTGATCTCGCACGGGCGGGGTGCGCATGTGTGGGACGTCGACGGCAATCGCTACGTCGAGTACGGCTCCGGTCTGAAAGCGGTGACCCTCGGCCACGCCCACCCCAGGGTCCTGGCGGCCGTACGGCGCGAGCTCGACCGGGGCAGCAACTTCGTGCGGCCGAGCGTGCTCGAAGCGATCGCGGCGGAACGGTTCCTCGCCACAGTGCCCACCGCGGAGATGGTGAAGTTCGCCAAGAACGGCTCCGACGTGACCACCGCGGCCGTGCGACTGGCCAGGGCCGCGACCGGCCGCAAGCTGGTGGCGCTGTGCCATGACCAGCCGTTCTTCTCCACCGACGACTGGTTCGTGGCCACCACGCCGATGTCGTCAGGGATCCCCGACGAAGTCGCCTCGCTGACCGTCACGTTCCCCTACGGCGACCTGGTCGCGACGGAGGAGCTGCTCCGGCAGCATCCCGACGACATCGCGTGCCTGGTGCTGGAGCCGGCGGCGCTGCGGGAGCCACCACCCGGCTACCTGCAGGGTTTGCGCCGGCTGTGCGACCGGTACGGTTGCCTGCTCGTCTTCGACGAGATGATCACCGGTTTCCGCTGGTCGGCGTCGGGGGCCCAGGGTCTCTACGGTGTCGTGCCGGACCTGTCGACCTTCGGCAAGGCCTTGGGCAACGGCTTCGCGGTCTCCGCCCTGGCGGGCAAGCGCGACGTGATGGAACTCGGCGGCCTGCGCGACCACCGCGAGCGGGTCTTCCTGCTGTCCACCACACACGGCGGCGAAACGCACTCGCTGGCCGCTGCGGTGGCGGTGATGGACGTCTACGCCGAGGAGGACGTCGTCGGCAACATGCACGCGCTGGGCGAGCGGCTGGCGGCCGGGGTGCAAGAGGTCACCGACGCGCACGGGGTGAGCGACCATCTCGTCGTCAAAGGCAGGCCGTGTGCCCTGGTCTTCGCCACGCTGGACGAGAACCGGCAGCCGTCGCAGCAGTACCGCACGCTGTTCATGCGCCAGCTGATCAGCAACGGCGTCATCGGACCGTCGTTCGTGGTGAGCAACGCGCTCAGCCACGACGACATCGACCGGACCGTGGAGGCGGTCGCCCAGGCGTGCGTGGTGTACCGCAAGGCGCTCGACGCGGGTGACCCGACGCCGTGGATGGGTGGACGGTCGATCAAACCGGTGTTCCGCCGATACGCCTGAGCCGCAGCCGACGCCGGTGCGGTCGAGGGTGCGTCACCGGTGCGGTCGACGGTGCCACACCCGTTACCGGTGCGGGCGTACCGTGCCCGTCACCGTGGCTGAGGGTGCCGCTCGTATTTCGAGGCTGTAAAGCCGAGGGTGAACGGCTGGAGAAGCTGGGCGGCCGGAAGCTGTACCTGCAGAAGGCCGACGAGCACCACGAGTCCTGCCTGACCATGCAGGACGTCGAGGGCAACGAGCTTGCCTGGACTGACCGCTACGACGAGCCGGCGTCCTGCCGGTAGGGCGCCGCGCGCCATTGACTGAACGACAGGTAGCGGCTCGGCTCGTACCCGACGAACTGCCACGCGCCGCGGTAGCGGTTGTCGTACCAGCGGTTGTCCTGGCGGAACGTGAGGGCCTGCTGCACCCGGCGCCCTTGGTACGGCGACCACTCCGGCCACGTGCCGACGTTGGCCACCAGCGCCTGGACCGCGCAGTAGCGTGGGCGACAGCCGCCGTCGACGGCGTCGGAGTCGAAGACGAACAGGTTGTCGTGGATCCGCAGCCGCTGCGTCTTCCACCGGCAGTCGTCGTACAGCGGGTCACGCTTGATCTTCGTGCCGCTGCACCGAGCGCCGTCGTTCTCGCCGATCAGCAGCGTGCACTCCGACGTGGTGTTGGTGCCGCAGAACCGGTCGGAGTTCTCCCAGCCGACGACGCCACCCCAGTTGTTGTCGAACACGTTGCCGGTGACCTCCAGCACCGAGGTCCTGGCCGGCACGCGGGGCTCGCCGCCCGCCTCGGACAGGTAGATGGTGCCCACCGGGAACGTGTCCTCCTCGTCGGCGAACGTGCGGCCCTCCTGCCACGTGTTGTGCCGCAGCACGTTGTTGCGGATCGTGGCGTTGTAGCTGATCTCGTAGAAGATCGCTTGCGACTCGTTGGCCTCGATGAGGTTGTCCTCGATCAAAAAGTCGTTGTTGTTGGTGTCCGCCCAGATGCCGGGCCCGTGGTTGCGATGAATCCAGTTGTCGCGGATGTCCGCGCCGTCGACCGACCAGAACTTCATCGCTCCGGTGCAGCCGCACCCGTCCACCCGCGCTTCCCAGTCGTCGGTGTTGTTGCCGGTGAACTCGTTGCCCTCCACCAGCAGATCGGTGATCTTGTTGCCTGCCTGGAACGCGTTGAGGCCGTACTGGCCGTTGTGCGCGACGCAGTTGCCGACGATCCGCTGCCCGGATCCAGCCATCATCGCCGCACCTTTGTTCCGGATGAGCGTGGTGTGCTCGATCGTCCAGCGATCACCGGAGTCGTGGTTGACCACGCCCTCGTTGTGCGGCGCCACGAAGTTGCGCACGGTCAGGTACTTGATGGTCACCCCGGAGGCTTGGCCGCCGAAGGCGTAGCGGTTGACCTTGCGTCCGTCGAGCACCGCACCCGGCGCGCCGATGTACGACGCATCGTCGCCGGGCCCGATCTGGGCGAACTCGTCGTCGCCCAACGTGTGCACGCCGGAGGCGAACCAGTACGTGGTGCCGGGCTGGGTGAAGTCGAAGTCGGCGTTGTCGCCGGCGGGCACGACCGTCGCCCCTTTCGGTGGCTTGGCCGGGCCGTCGAGCCCATCGGTTCCGCACACCTTCTTCGCCTTCTCGGTGGCCGGCGCCTGCGGGGCGGCCGCAGGGGGACCGCCCGCCGGATCGACAGCGACGGCGACACTGAGACCGACAGCCACGGCGGCCAAGGCGATCCACGCGGTGTGGCGCGCCATGTCAGGTCCCCTCGGTGAGCCGGTCGACCGCCCAGCCGGCGACCGGGACGACCACCATCGCCGCGCACAACCCGCCGACCGTGTCGGTCATGAAGTGCGACACCAGCACGGTCTGCGCCCAGCCCATGGCAACACCGCACAACAGCCCGCTGCCCAGCACGACCACGGCGGCGGCGCGACGATCGGCAACGTGATGGGCGACGAGCAATCCGCCGATCAGGCCGACGGCGGTGAACATGCCGGTATGGCCGCTGGGAAAGGCCAGGTTGTCGCCGTGGATCATCCGGCCGGTCAGCGGCTTGAGCAGCGAGGTCACGCCGACCGTCAGCAGTGGCCCCGCCATGGCCAGCACGGCGAGCCGTCTGCGGCCTCGCAGCCAGCACACGACGGCGAGCAGCGGCAGCACGATGGCCGCGCCGACGGGTTCGCCGAGCGCGTCCACCAGGGTCGCGAGGACGCGCGCCAGGCCGGCGGCGGCGGGGCCCTCCACACCGTCGGAAGGCCACAGCCGATGGCCGCTGACGTACACGGCGGTGAGCGCGCTGAGCACGGTTGCGGCGAGCACCGCGGCCACGCCCACCGGCGGCCGCAGCCTCAGCGGGATCGCGGGCAAGGAGTCGCGGAAATCCAGCACACGGGAGATCACATATGCACGTCGGCGAACCTCGTCCTGATGTTTCGGCGCGGCGGCCGGGGAGTGCGCCACCCGTCAACCCCAGATGTCGTGGTGCACGTTGAAGATCACCCGCGAGCCGACCGGTTCCAGCTTGATCGGCAGCTCGCGCATGCCGGACAGCCGGTCGCGGACCGCGTTCTGGCGCTCCACCGGGCAGGTGACCAGCAGGAAGCCACCGCCGCCCGCGCCGGTCACCTT
>Ga0310826_101400_pt1 | contig 12352 bp, 9 predicted proteins | sample WT_ome_FD_201306 | JGI IMG/M metagenome (GOLD analysis project Ga0310826, IMG submission 201306) | Sorghum-adapted microbial communities enriched on wild type (WT) sorghum from Joint BioEnergy Institute, Emeryville, California, United... ... | reverse complement strand
CTCGCTCCCGCCCAGCAATACCGGCTCATGGCGCTGGGAGGGGAGCGGGCGCAGATCCTGGTCTCCTGGAATTCCTCCTGCATGTACCTCGGCATCGGCCTGTCCGGCATTGCGGGCGCGCTCGTGATTTCCGCGTCGGGTTCGTCCGCCCTGGGATGGGCGGGCGGAGCCGGAGCGCTGCTCGGGGCGCTGCTGGCCGGGCTGATGTATGCCCCCGGTCCGGCCGGCCGGACGGTGGAGACATTCCGGCGTATCCGGCGTACGGGACCATAAACCGGCTCGCGCCGGCTCCCGCATCAACTTCCGTGTTCCGGAAAAGATGCGGGAGCCGGTTTTCCGTTTCCGGCGTTCGCGTGCTATACTGGGAACGATTGAACCGGACTACAATCAGCGGCATCGCCGGCCGGAAGGCGGTTTCCGGTCCCGGCGGCGCCGCCCTGGAGCGATGCGATGACAACGCGTTTCGGAGATGCGGACGGCGGCAAGGGCAACGTGTACCTGATGCCGTCCATGGTGAAGGAATACCGCGGCCGGCTCAGGCGGCTGCTCGAAACCGAACGGTTCGGGGAAGCGCATGCGCTGCTCCGCTTCCTGCTCGATTGCCGCGGGCAGGACGAACAGGTTTATGACGAATGGCGCCGGCTGCTCCGGTGGCTGGAAGCGGTTTTTCCCGATCTGGAGGCGCGGTCCGGCGGACCGGCGGATATCGGGGCTTTCTCCGGCACGGAAGATTGGACGGACGGCGAGCCGGGGGAAGAATTGCCGGACGACGAGGAGACAATGCGCGGACGGGCGCTCCGGCCGAGGGACGACGGCGACCGGGAAGCGCTGACCCGCCGCGTGCTCGGGGAGCTGAAGCGAAGCCCGCGCCTCGAACAGCGGCTGCTTGCGCTGGAGAAGGCCGTGTATCTCGATGATCCGGAGGTCGACCGCGAGATTCTGGACTGGATCACGGGCGAGCCGATGCACCCGTCGATGCAGTTCCGCGCCCTGCAGACGCTCAGGCGGCGCGGCGCCACCGGACGGGTGGTGCTGGACCGCGCGGGCGAACGCGTTGAGCTCGAGATCGAGCGGACGCCGCTCGCGATGGGCGACTATCCGCCGGCAGCGGGCGAGGTGCTGGAGCGGGCGTGCCGCGCGTCCGAATCGTACGATGCGACGCTGCCGCATTTCGTCCGCGAGATGTGGGAGGAGGTCCTGAAGTCGATCTACGGCACCTCCGATTACGAATGGATGGCGTCCGGCGGGGAGGAGGCGGTCGACTGCTGGGCCGCCGCGCTTCATCTGGCGGTGCTGCTCGCGGCGTACGGCCGGGCGGACGAAGCGGAGATCCGCGCGGCTTACGGCATTCCCGAGTCGCTCCGCTTCCGGTTCGAGCAGGCTTCGCGGGCCGTCCGGCGCGCGGTTCCGCCGCTTGCGGCGGGTCCCGGGAAATCTTGAAATATCCCTGAAGGTTGGCTATAATGGAGTGGTTTAGTTAGCGTGAAGAATCAGACGGTTGCGTCAGTTGTGGAAGGGGAAGGCATGAGATGAAGGCAAGTTGGCAGACTCTGGAGAAGAACACGGGCGTGCTTAGCGTCGAGGTCGACGCGGAGCAGGTGGCCGCCGCGCTTGACAAGGCATTCAGGAAAATCGTCCAGAAGGTGAACGTGCCCGGATTCCGGAAGGGCAAAGTGCCGCGCCACATTTTCGAAGCGCGGTTCGGCGTCGAGAGCCTGTACCAGGATGCGGTCGACATCCTGCTGCCCGACGCCTATGCGGACGCGGTGAAGGAGACGGGCATCTTTCCGGTCGACGCGCCGGAAATTGATATCGAGCAGTTCGGCAAGGGCAAACCGTTCATTTTCAAGGCGAAGGTGACGGTCAAGCCCGAAGTCAAGCTCGGGGAATACAAGGGTCTCGAGCTTCCGTCCGCCGAAGTTGAAGTGACGGAGGAAGAAATCCAGGCCGAGCTGGAGCGGCAGCAGCAGCGCCATGCCGAGCTGGTCGCCGTCGAGGACGGCCAGGCGGAGAAGGGCGACATCGTCATCATCGACTTCGAAGGCTTTGTGGGTGGCGAGCCGTTCGAGGGCGGACGCGGCGAGCGCCATACGCTCGAGCTCGGTTCCGGAACGTTCATCCCCGGCTTCGAGGACCAGATCGTCGGGATGCACATCGGAGACTTCAAGGACATCGAAGTGACGTTCCCCGAAGACTACCATGCGGATGAACTGAAGGGCAAGCCGGCGGTCTTCAAGGTGAAGCTGCACGAGATCAAGCGGAAGAACCTGCCGGCGCTGGACGATGAATTTGCCAAGGATGTCAGCGAGTTCGATACGCTGGAGGAATACAAACAGGATCTTGCGGCCAGACTGAAGGAACGAAAGCAGAAGGAAGCCGAGGAGGCGCGCGAGCTTGCGGCCGTCGAGAAGGCCGCGGCGAACGCGGAAGTCGATATTCCGGAAGCGATGATCCGGTCGGAGATCGACTACATGCTGCGCAATTTCGAGAACCGCCTGCGGATGCAGGGCATGACGCTCGAGCTGTACTACCGCTTCTCCGGACAGGATGAAGCGAAGCTCCGCGAGCAGATGCAGGGCGACGCCGAGAAGCGGGTCCGCAACAACCTCGTGCTCGAAGCGATCGCCAAGGCGGAGAATATCGATGTAACGGAGGAAGAAGTAGGCGAGGAGCTGGAGAAGCTGTCCGGTGTCTACAACCGTCCGGCGGAGGAGCTGCGCGAGCTGTTCGCCCGCAACGGCAGCCTGGACAGTCTGAAGGAAGATCTCGTCCTGCGCAAGACGATCCGGTTCCTGATCGACAACAGCAAAGAGGCGTCCCCGGTCGCCTGAGACCGGGAGCATCCGGCATGAGAATAAGGCACGACCTTCACAGGCGCGTGCCTTATTTCTCCATCGCCGGCTGACGCCGGGCGGTGCACGCCGCGCCGCCTGGCGCATACATATAGGTAAACGATGGGCCGGAGCCCGGCCGGCGTGGGAGTCCGCTTCCGCCGGATATGACATTGCGCTGCAGACATGGTACAATAAGAATCGAAGCCGAATGAAAAGAGGTGGGTCGCATGAATCTGGTGCCAATCGTAGTGGAACAAAGCAGCCGCGGCGAGCGATCCTACGACATCTATTCCCGGCTCCTGAAGGACCGGATCATTTTCTTGGGCAGCCCGATCGACGACGATGTCGCCAACCTCGTCATCGCCCAGCTGCTCTTCCTTGCGGCCGAAGATCCCGAGAAGGATATCCATCTGTACATCAATTCCCCCGGCGGTTCGGTGACGGCCGGGCTCGGCATATATGACACGATGCAGTACATCAAGCCGGACGTCTCGACGATCTGCGTCGGCATGGCGGCCAGCATGGGTTCGCTGCTCCTCGCGGCGGGCGCCAAGGGCAAGCGGTACGCGTTGCCGAACAGCGAAGTGATGATCCATCAGCCGCTCGGCGGCGTGCGCGGACAGGCGGCGGACATCAAGATTCACGCCGACTGGATCCTGAAGACGAAGCACAAGCTGAACCAGATCTACGTGGAGCGTACCGGCCAACCCTACGAGAAAATCGAGCGCGACACGGACCGCGACTTCTTCATGAGCGCCCAGGAGGCGCTCGAGTACGGATTGATCGACAAGGTCATCACCCGGCCCGAAGCCGCAGGCCAGTGACGCAAGACGAAGGGGAGAATATCGAAATGTTCAAATTCAATGACGAGAAGGGCCAGCTGAAGTGCTCCTTCTGCGGCAAGTCGCAGGATCAGGTGCGCAAACTGGTCGCCGGTCCGGGCGTCTATATATGCGATGAATGCATCGAACTCTGCACGGAGATCGTGGAAGAGGAGCTCGGATCGGAAGAGGAAGTGGATCTGAAGGATATTCCGAAGCCCAAGGAAATCCGGGCGATTCTGGACCAATACGTCATCGGCCAGGACCAGGCGAAGAAATCGCTTGCCGTGGCCGTCTACAACCATTACAAGCGGATCAACTCCCAGAGCAAGCTCGAGGACGTCGAACTGCAGAAGAGCAACATTCTGCTCGTCGGACCGACCGGTTCCGGCAAGACGCTGCTTGCCCAGACGATGGCGAAGATCCTGAATGTGCCGTTCGCGATCGCCGACGCCACGTCGCTGACGGAGGCGGGTTATGTCGGCGAGGACGTCGAGAACATCCTGTTGAAGCTGATCCAGGCTGCGGATTACGACGTCGAGAAGGCGGAGCGCGGCATCATCTACATCGACGAGATCGACAAGATCGCGCGCAAATCGGAGAATCCGTCCATCACCCGCGACGTCTCGGGCGAGGGCGTGCAGCAGGCGCTGCTCAAGATTCTCGAAGGCACGGTCGCTTCGGTTCCGCCGCAGGGCGGCCGCAAGCATCCGCACCAGGAGTTCATCCAGATCGACACGACGAACATCCTGTTCATCTGCGGCGGCGCCTTCGACGGCCTGGAGCAGATCATCAAGCGCCGGATCGGCAAGAAGATCATCGGGTTCAACGCAAGCAGCGACAGCGCGCATGATCTGAAGCCGGGCGAGTACCTGAAGCTCGTGCAGCCGGAGGACCTGATCAAGTACGGTCTGATTCCGGAATTCGTCGGCCGTCTGCCGGTCATTGCGGCGCTCGAGCCGCTTGACGAACAGGCGCTCATCCGCATCCTGTCCGAGCCGAAGAACGCGCTGGTGAAGCAATACCAGAAGCTGCTCGAGATGGACAACGTGAAGCTCGACTTCGAGCCGGCGGCGCTCGAAGCGATCGCGAGGGAAGCGATCAAGCGGAATACGGGCGCGCGGGGCCTTCGGGCGATCATCGAGGACATCATGCTCGACGTCATGTACGAGGTGCCGTCCCGCGACGACATCACGAGCTGCATGATCACCGAGCAGGTGGTCCGGGAGAAGGTCATGCCCGAGCTCACGACGAAGAAGGGCAAGAAGAAAGAAGAAAGCGCCTGACACCGGGCGATTCGCAAGCGACCACCTTTGCCGCGGGAGACGTTCTCCCGCGGCTCGGGTGGCATTTGACGTTCTACGGGGAGAGAAGGCCATGTACCATCGGAGAGACACCGTTCCGGTCCGGGTCGGCCATTTGACGATCGGCGGCAGCGACGAAGTGACGATCCAAAGCATGTGCACGACGAAGACGGCCGACGTCGAGGCGACCGTCGCGCAGATCCGCCGGCTGGAGGAGGCGGGCTGCCAGCTCGTGCGCGTAACCGTGAACAACCGGGAAGCGGCGGAGGCGATCCGGGAGATCAAACAACGGATTCACATTCCGCTCGTGGCGGACATCCATTTCGATTACCGGCTGGCGCTGGCCGCGATCGAGAACGGCATCGACAAGGTGCGGATCAACCCCGGCAACATCGGCCGCCGCGAGAAGGTGGAGGCCGTCGTCAAGGCGTGCAAGGAGCGGGGCATCCCGATCCGGATCGGCGTCAACGCGGGATCGCTCGAGCATCATCTGCTGGAGAAATACGGCTATCCGACGCCCGAGGCGATGGTCGAGAGCGCGCTCTACCACATCGGCATCCTGGAGGAGCTCGATTTCCATGACATCATCGTCTCCCTGAAGGCTTCCGACGTGCCGATGGCCATTGCCGCGTACAGGATGGCGGCGGAGAAAATCCGCTATCCGCTGCATCTCGGTATCACGGAAGCCGGAACGCTGTTCTCCGGAACGGTCAAGAGCGCGGCCGGCATCGGCGCGCTGCTCGCGATGGGCATCGGCAACACGGTGCGCGTCAGCCTGAGCGCCGATCCCGTCGAGGAAGTGAAGGTCGCCCGCGAGCTGCTGAAGGCGTTCGGCCTGATCTCGAACGCGGCGACGCTCGTCTCCTGCCCGACCTGCGGCCGGCTCGACATCGATCTGTTTTCGCTCGTGGATGAGGTGGAGAAATACATCGCGGATATCAAGGTGCCGATCAAGGTGTCGGTGCTCGGCTGCGCGGTGAACGGTCCGGGCGAAGCGCGGGAGGCCGACATCGGCATCGCCGGCGCCCGCGGCGAAGGCCTCCTGTTCCGCTACGGCGAGATGATCCGCAAGGTGCCCGAATCGGAGCTCTTGAACGAGCTGAAGAAAGAAATCGACGAGATCGTGCGCATCTACAACGAGACCGGCGAGATCCCCGGCCGGAAGCGTCACGCTGCCAAAATTTAGACTCCCGTATCATGTCCGGCAAACAGGCAATACTTACAAGTATTGATCCTGATTGCCGGATTTTTTGTGTCCGGCGGTTCGCAGGCAGACGGACCGCTACATACGGGAGGAGCGATTCGCATGAACCTGAGTGTCGTGCTGCTTTTGATCCAGGTGTTTTTCGCCGTCGTGATCGGCCTGTACTTCTGGAATCTGCTGCGCACGCAGCGGACGAACCGGATGGCCGTCGACCGGGAGTCGCGCAAGGAGATGGAGAAGCTGCGCCGGCTCCGCTCGATCTCGCTGACGAAGCCGCTCGCCGAGAAGACGCGGCCGCAGTCGATGGACGACATCGTCGGGCAGCACGAAGGGCTGCGCGCGCTGAAGGCGGCGCTCTGCAGCTCCAATCCGCAGCATGTCATCATTTACGGCCCGCCGGGCGTCGGCAAGACGGCGGCCGCCCGCGTCGTGCTCGAGGAAGCGAAGAAGAATCCGGCTTCGCCGTTCCGCCACGACGCGAAGTTCCTCGAAATCGACGCGACGACGGCGCGCTTCGACGAGCGCGGCATCGCCGACCCGCTGATCGGCTCGGTACACGACCCGATCTACCAGGGCGCGGGGGCGATGGGCGTCGCCGGCATTCCGCAGCCGAAGCCCGGAGCCGTCACGAAGGCGCACGGCGGCGTGCTGTTCATCGACGAGATCGGAGAACTCCACCCGATCCAGATGAACAAGCTGCTGAAGGTGCTCGAAGACCGGAAGGTGTTCCTCGAGAGCGCCTATTACCATTCGGAAGACCCGAACATTCCGCAGTACATCCACGACATTTTCCAGAACGGCCTTCCCGCCGATTTCCGGCTCGTCGGCGCGACGACGCGGTCGCCGCAGGAGATCGCGCCCGCGCTCCGGTCCCGCTGCATGGAGATCTTCTTCCGGCCGCTGCTGCCGGACGAAATCGCGGAAATCGCGGAGGGCGCGATGCGCAAGATCGGTCTGCCGCACCATCCCGACGCGGTGAAGGCCGTCACGAAGTATGCGACGAACGGCCGCGAGGCGGTCAACATGGTACAGCTCGCGGCCGGACTGGTCATGTCCGAGCGGCGCGAGCGGATCAAGGCGGCCGATATCGAGTGGGTGGCGAATTCCAGCCAACTCCCGCCGCGCCCCGAGCGGAAGGTGCCGGCGGAGCCGCAGGTCGGCTACGTGAACGGGCTCGCGGTGTACGGCCCGAACATGGGGACGCTGCTCGAGATCGAGGTCAGCGCGATTCCGGTCCGCTCGGGCAAGGGCACGTTCACGATCACCGGCGTCGTCGACGAGGAGGAGCTGGGCGGCGGTTCGCGCACGCTGCGACGCAAGAGCATGGCCAAGGGATCGGTCGAGAACGTGCTCACGGTGCTCAAGCGGTTCGGTTTCCAGCCGCGGCGGTACGATCTGCACATCAACTTCCCGGGCGGCACGCCGATCGACGGACCATCGGCCGGCATCGCGATGATGACCGCGATCGCCTCGGCGATCACGGGCCGGCCCGTCGACAACCGGCTGGCGATGACCGGCGAGATCGGCATCCACGGCAACGTGAAGCCGGTCGGCGGCGTGCTGGCGAAGGTGGAGGCCGCGTTCCAGGCCGGCGCCCGGACGGTCGTCATCCCGAAGGACAACTGGCAGGATTTCTACTCGCGGTTCGACGGGCTGAACGTCATTCCGGTCAGCCACGCCGACGAAGTGCTCCGGATCGCATTCCCCGGTCTCGAACCGCGCCGCCTCGACCTCGAGGCCGGTTCGCCGGCCGAACGGTACGCCGTGCCGGAGGTGTCGTATTTGCAGGCCGATTCGGCGGAATGCTAAAATAGAAGTTATACCGCCGGACGGCCGCGCTTCCTGGGCGCGGCGGCGGGCTGTGCATACGATCAGGGAGGTGCTGGCGTGGTACCGGGCAAATGGAAAGGACGGCGCCTGCCCTTGCTGCCGCTGAGAGGACTGCTGGTCTATCCGAGCATGGTGCTTCACCTCGATGTCGGCAGGGAAAAGTCGGTGCGGGCGCTGGAGCGCTGCATGGTCGGCGACAACACGATCCTGCTCTGTTCCCAGTCGGAGGTGGGCATCGAGGAACCGAAGCAGGACGATATCTACCGTGTCGGCACCATTGCGCGGGTGCGGCAGATGCTCAAGTTGCCGAACGGCACGATCCGCGTGCTGGTGGAAGGCTTGACGCGCGCCGAGATTACGGAGTACGTCCCGAACGACCAATTCTATGAAGTCATCGTGAAAGAATTGCCCGAGCGGGCGGCGGCCGATCCCGAGATCGACGCCCTCATGCGCACGGTGCTGGGTCAATTCGAACACTATATCAACCTGTCGAAGAAGGTAACGCCGGAGACGATGGCGGCCGTGGCCGACATCGACGAGCCCGGCCGGCTCGCGGACGTCATCGCGAGCCATCTGTCGCTGAAGATCAAGGACAAACAGGACATCCTCGAGACGATCGACGTCCGCGAGCGGCTCGAGAAGATTCTCGATCTGCTGACCAACGAGCGCGAAGTGCTGGAGCTCGAGCGGAAGATCAGCCAGCGCGTCAAGAAGCAGATGGAGAAGACGCAGAAGGAGTACTACCTGCGCGAACAGATGAAGGCGATCCAGAAGGAGCTCGGCGACAAGGAGGGCCGTGCGGGCGAGGTCGAGGAGCTGAGGGCCCAGCTCGAGGAGGCCGACGTGCCGGACAACGTGCGCGAGCGGATCTCGAAGGAGATCGACCGGCTCGAGCGGATGCCGACATCGTCGGCCGAAGCGGGCGTCATCCGCAACTATATCGACTGGCTGCTCGCGCTGCCATGGCGCAAGCGCACCGAGGATGATCTGGACATCGCCAACGCCGAGGCGGTGCTGAACGAGGACCATTACGGCCTCGAGAAGCCGAAGGAGCGCGTGCTCGAATACCTCGCCGTGCAGAAGCTGGTCAACCGCCTGAAGGGACCGATCCTGTGCCTCGTCGGACCGCCGGGCGTCGGCAAGACGTCGATCGCCCGGTCGATCGCGCGGGCGCTCGGCCGCCAGTTCGTGCGCATCTCGCTCGGCGGCGTGCGGGACGAGGCGGAGATCCGCGGCCACCGCAGGACTTATGTCGGCGCCATGCCGGGACGCATCATCCAGGGAATGAAGACGGCGGGAACGGCCAATCCGGTCTTCCTGCTGGACGAGATCGACAAGATGTCGATGGACTTCCGCGGCGATCCGGCCGCGGCGCTGCTGGAAGTGCTCGACCCGGAGCAGAACAGCACATTCAGCGACCACTACATCGAGCTGCCGTTCGACCTGTCGAGCGTCATGTTCGTGACGACGGCGAACGCGGTGCACAACATTCCGCGCCCGCTGCTCGACCGGATGGAAGTGCTGTACATTCCGGGCTATACGGAACTCGAGAAAAGGGAGATCGCGGAGCGCTACCTGCTGCCGAAGCAGAAGCGGGATCACGGGCTGAAGGAAGACCAGCTCGCCGTCGAGCCGGACGCGCTGCAGGCCCTGATCCGGGAATACACGCGCGAATCGGGCGTCCGCGGCCTCGAGCAGCAGATCGCCGCGCTCTGCCGGAAGGCGGCGAAGGAGATCGTCACCGATCCGGACCGCGCCCCGATCGTCGTCGACCGGAAGCGGGTTGAGGAATGGCTCGGACCGGCCAAATACCGGTACGGCCTCGCCGAACAGGAAGACCAGGTCGGCGCCGCGACGGGTCTCGCCTGGACGGAGGTCGGCGGAGACACGCTGATGATCGAGGTGACCGTCATGCCCGGCAGCGGGAAGCTGACGCTGACCGGCAAACTGGGCGACGTCATGAAGGAATCGGCGCAGGCCGCGTTCAGCTACACGCGCTCCAAGGCGGTCGAGTTCGGCATCGAGCCGGATTTCCACGAGAAGAACGACATCCACATCCACGTGCCGGAGGGCGCGATTCCGAAGGACGGCCCGTCCGCGGGCATCACGATGGCGACCGCGCTCATCTCCGCGCTTGCGGGCCGCGCCGTCTCGAAGGAAGTCGCGATGACCGGAGAAATCACGCTCCGCGGCCGGGTGCTGCCGATCGGCGGGCTGAAGGAGAAATCGCTCGCCGCCCATCGCGCCGGCATCCGGAAGGTGCTCGTGCCGAAGGACAACGCGCGCGATTTGCAGGATGTCCCCGAGTGCATCCGCCAGGAACTTGAATTCGTCTTGGTGTCGCACATGGACGAAGTGCTGGCGCACGCCTTGGTCGGCGGCCTTCCGCCGGTCCATGTGATGGATTCCGACGCCGGCGGCGAGGATGCCCGGATCGATATCCGCCACTGATCCGCGGCGGGGAAATCGTTGGTTACGGGAGAGCGGACGGGAGCCATGAAGATTGTCAGCACCGAATTCGTCATCAGCGCGATGCGCCGGGATCAATTGCCGGAGGACGGCCTGCCGGAGATCGCCCTGGCGGGCCGCTCCAACGTCGGCAAATCGTCGCTCATCAACCGGATGATCGAGCGGAAGAACCTGGCCCGGACGAGCTCGCAGCCCGGCAAGACGCAGCAGCTCAATTTCTACCGGGTGAACGGCTCGATGTATTTCGTCGATTTTCCGGGCTACGGGTACGCGAAGGTATCGCGGGCGCAGCGGGCGAAATGGGGGCGGTTCATCGAATCGTACATCCGCGAGCGGAAGCAGCTCAAGCTGCAGCTGCTCATCGTCGACCTCCGGCATCCGCCCACGGAGGACGACCGGCTGATGTACGACTGGCTGCGCCATTTCGGCATCCCGACCTGCGTCGTCGCGACGAAGGCGGACAAGGTGCCCCGCACGCACCGGCACCGGCATCTCCGCGTCGTGCGCGAGACGCTGGGCCTTGACGACGGCGTACCGCTCGTCATGTTCTCCGCCGAAACGGGCGAGGGGCGGGACGAGCTGTGGGAGATCGTGCGGCAGGCAATTGCCGGATAAGGCCGCAAGCCCACCAACTTGCGGTACAATTCAGAGGATACCGTGCAAAATTTCAGCCAGCCTGCGATATTCGCCGGAATTTCTCGGGAAAATGCGCGATAATCGGGGCCGGCGGGGAGGCGCCCGATCCGGAGATCGCGTATAATGGAATCAGGCAGAAAGCCGCGATTTGCGGCGCAAGCTTAAGAATTGAGGAGATTTTCATATGGCGAAACGGCTGGCCACAGAATATGTGAACGCCCGACTGCAGCTTTCGGCTGACGATCTGGACCGGTTCGTCCGATTCGTGGGCGGCCAGAACATCCGCATCCGGGTGCGGGTGGTCGGCTGCGGCAACCAGGAAATGGCGCTGGTGGACGAAGTCAGCGGCGAGGAAGTCAGCCTGACGTTCGAACAGCGCGATGATCGGTATGTCTGTGAGCTGTCCTGCCGGTTGGTCCATCCGAAGTTGACCGATGCCATGCGTAGAGCCGTCGCGGCGTTCCGCGGCGACGCCGTTGTCAACCGCATTTATGCCGGATTTACGATGACGTACTACTACAAGAGAGGCGCCGTCCACAAGATCGTGGAGCACGGAAGGGGCGGCGCGCGGGTCGTGTTCGAGCGGCGGGACACGGTCGGCGAACTGGAATCGCTGTACGTCAGCCGTCAGGTGGAAATGGAAATCGAGCGCATCCAGGACGCGATCGACGAGCTGCTCGATCTGCGCAACCAATGCACCTCGCCGGACGAGAAGCGGGCCGTCGACGAGCGGCTGCGCGAGTACACGAAGCGGCTGTTTATTCTGGAAGCGGAATGAGCGGCATAAGCAAAATTCGGGGCTGTTCCTTGAACTGCGGGCAGCCCCGTTTTCGTGCGGCCGCATGTGCCCGGGCATTCCCATGGAAGCGGGAGCCGCAAGCGGGTGGGCAACGCGTTCCGTCCGGGTTCCGAAAGAAGCGAATCCGTTTTTTCCGCCGCGTCGATCTGCCGGAAAGCCGGTCGGGAACACCCCTCCCGACCGGCCGTTTTCCTTTCACGGCCGCGCCGTTCGGACGAGCCCGCGAGGCCTTGTCCGGCGCGGGATCCGGGCGATTTCGGATGTTTGAAAAAAAGGGTTGCATTTCTGTGCGGAAGATGTTATTTTAATCATCGTTGAATTCAATATAGGAACCAGGATTCACTCAGGACATGTTATGTTGCGAGAGAATGATTCCCTCGAGTAGTGAATGACGTAGGTCCTAGCGGATGAAATTTGCTTCACATTTTATTCCTAGGAAGGGGGAACCGAAAGTG
>Ga0310826_101398_pt1 | contig 12384 bp, 11 predicted proteins | sample WT_ome_FD_201306 | JGI IMG/M metagenome (GOLD analysis project Ga0310826, IMG submission 201306) | Sorghum-adapted microbial communities enriched on wild type (WT) sorghum from Joint BioEnergy Institute, Emeryville, California, United... ... | reverse complement strand
CGAACGAACTTGATTTTCATATGACACCCCGCAGGTGAATGTTATCTTGTTTATGTCATTCGCCTTCGGGGGTGTATTTGCCTGCTTTTTCTCGCATTTTCATCAGTTGATGATCACGGAATCAGGGTTGAAATTAAAAAGAAGGTGTTTTTCAAATCTGGATAAAATAGGTTTTGATCGTCCCTATGAGGAATTGAAATCCGAACAAAAGCCAATTCCATGCGTCGGATCGTCCCTATGAGGAATTGAAATCCTTCTCCCATCACGGACGGATACCGCCTGGTGGCAGTTTTGATCGTCCCTATGAGGAATTGAAATGACGAACGCGGACAGCGTAGTGTCGTCGTCAATCGGTTTTGATCGTCCCTATGAGGAATTGAAATGTCGAGGACCGGGGCGAAGAAATAGCACGAAACCTGGGTTTTGATCGTCCCTATGAGGAATTGAAACTCGCCGAATCGGTTGAACAAGCCGTGGCCCACCACCGTTCGAATCGTCCCTATGAGGAATTGAAACGTGTATGATTTGCCCACGTCAAACACCAGAGGATTACGTTCGAATCGTACCTATGAGGAATTGAAATATTTTCTGCGGGTCGGATTCCCCGCAGAAAACGCAGTATTGTGGGGTACTATCGGGGATAGCCAAAAGCAAGTCCTACATTGAGTCTTTCCACATAGAGTATGCTTTAGTGCCCAAAATTAGGGGGGGGCGGTACGTATCTTTTTATAAAACTGATTTTAAAAGTAAGCACCTAGAACTGTCTCAAATTTACAACATTATTGACTTAGGTTATAGTTGGAATTAGGCGTGTAGGATTAGGTCGAATTGCTTGTGGCTCTTCGACAATATGTCGTACTTATGGTTCACTTCGGAGGTATGCCTGGGTCCCATGAGATTGCTTCTGCGTTTTAGATGCGAACAGCCACTGGAGTTGCCCATCAACTACCAGGATTGGCTGATCGGATTTATTTACACTAACATCAGCGACGAGGTGTACAGGAAATTTGTTCATGAAGAAGGGTATGTCTACCGCAGCAGGGCATACAGGCACTTCGCCTTTTCTCGCATTGACGGGAAGTATTGGGTCGACCGGGAGAAGAAAACGATTACCTTTCAATCCCCATTCACTCTTCTCGTCACCTCGCCTATTGACAAGTTTCTGCAAGAGTTTGCCCGGTCGATGCTGCTTTCCGATCAGCTGCGGATTGGGAAATATCCTGTCGTGCTCGAATCCTTCGAAGTATTGCCGGAAGGACCCGAAATGCCAGACCATATCCGGATTCGCATGCTGAGCCCCCTTGTGGTCTACAGCACGATGACGCATCCGAATGGCATGAAATACACCTACTACTATCATCCGCAACATGTTCTTTTCTCCTCCATGGTCGAAGCCAACCTCAAGCGCAGATACTTCAGCGTGCATCCAGAAAATCCGGAACTTTTCGCTTCTCCGATCTCCATCCGGCCAGTCATGGTTACTCCTCGCAACAAAGTTATCACCCGATTTCGGGGACTCATCATTGAAGGCTGGATGGGAGAATATGTGCTGTCTGGCGATCCGCGCTTTTTGCGATGGGCGTATCACACTTGCCTTGGTAGTAAGGGGTCCCAGGGTTTTGGAGTTTTTGAAATTATTCGTTGAAACCATAAAGTCAGAACATTTGGAAAGGAGGGTGTGGTTTGCTGGCTGAAGCGATCGTGCGAATCGGCAGACCATTGGCACGCAGTGTGATGACCGTAAAGGATCGGATTCGATGGTTGACCGATGTCGACAGCGAGTCGTGTAAAAACTATTTTCAGCACGTTTGGGTGGTGGAACTGGCACCGGACGAACCACACGACACGTTGCATTTTATGGAAATCGGCGAGATGAAAGGCGAGGGGAAAAAAGCGGAGTTCAATGTCGATTCCCGGCGAAATATCGCATTTCCGATTCATTTTCCCAATGGCGGGAATCCGCTAAACGCGCAGGGTGTCTATCCCCTGCCATGTTACCTCATGTGGGATCCGCACATTAAAGCCATGAAGGATGCCGGGGAATTTGCTGCCGATGTCTTGTTGCCTCGCCTTTTGAAAACGGTCCCATACACGCAGTATACGGAAATAGCTCTTCGGCAGCTGGCGCAGCGTGTTGCAAACCGGTTGGCTGCAAATATCGCAATGTGGCTGAAAGAGGACAAGCAGCTTGGCATCCTGATGATCTTTGATCCGAATCTTCCTTGTTTTCACTATGACGACATTTCCGCAGAAATCCGTATCCAGGAAAGCGGAATTCGGCGGGGACAATGGATGGCGCTTGATGGTCCCAAGGTGCTGGAGTGGATTCGTGAAGCGAAGGTAAGGGAGGCTACGGAACTCGGGGAGTCAAAAGACCAAGTCTCCACATTTACCAATCAAAAGTCCGAGAGGGTGGTGTCACTTTACAACAAATCATGGCTTTGGCTCGCTCCCACCTGGGAGATGCCCAGGTCCATCTACTGGAAGGACAATGAATGGATCAAGGGCATCAAAGTGGATCCCGAAACTTACGAATACTTTTATTACGGAACGCAGTTCATGAAGGCCATTCAGGTGCCGATTTCGTCGGCCATTCTGAAGGAAATGTTCGCTCCTGTCATGCATGCCGAGGCCCGTCAAAAAATCAAAGCGACGAGCTTTGAACAAATCTACGGAATTCCAATGCTGCTGCCCTTGCTTGATGGGGATTCGGACCAACAATTCCGCAAGTACCGCCTCATGCTGCGACCGGATGAAAACATGAGCAGAAGCGCCCTTCATCTGCGACTTCTGGCAGGTCTGGATCTGCTCGTTCCGGAAAGCGACGACGACTATCGGCTGACCATCCTCTATTATTCCGGAGATCTATCGCGCGGCAATATGCACATCCGGGCGATGATCGAAGATGTTATTCCCAGCGTGGCGAGGCGCGTGCAGGACATTCTGGAAGAAGTGTACGGTATCGTGCTTCCGAATCTCAAGAAGGCATTGGGTTTGCCCGATGAATTCGTCCATTCTTCGCTGGAAAACCTGCCTGCCATGCTGGCCAATGCGTTTGGACCGGGATATGTGTGGGACATGATGCAGAAAGTGCTGCATCGCCAGCCGATTCGCCTGGATCGTCTGCACGAATCCACGGCACGAAAATGCAATGACAGCGCCAAACAGCAGGCATGGCACCATGTCCGGCTGGAACTGTTGTTTTACTGGGCTTTCATGGAATTTGCAGAGAAATACGAACATCAAATCCTGAAAACGGGAAAGGGGTATGAACGGGTGGATTGGCAACGTTTACTGGCTGCCTATGAAACCGGCAGCTGGGACAGTGAACCGGAATGGAACGTGCCGGAACTTGGGTTTGTCAGTGGCTTGTTGACCCGGCAATTTCAAAACTCCTATTACGCCAAGACAGGGAAAGAATTTGTGAAAAGCCGGATGCTCAAGTTTGGCAGTAAGCTTACTCCGCAGATGGTTTGGGAAAACGGTCTGATCGAATTCCAGAAACTGATTGAACAACGCGATCTGGGGATCGGCAAAAACTTTGCTCCCGCTTTGGCGCGTGCGCTTCTGCTGTTCCCGAGATACCAACGGGAAGGCCTGCTGGACAAGCATCGTAACGAATTTGTCAGCACGTTCTGGTCGGGCTATCTGATGTACAAAAAAGCGGATCATGACCCACAGCAAAATGGGAATGAGAACGAAAATGCGAAGGAGGAAAAATCGTCATGACGATTCGGAACGGAGAACTGGTGTTTGTCAAGTCGGTCAAAGACGGCATTCCCAACCGTGACCCGTTGAATGACAGCGACGCACGCCGTCTGTTTCCGGAAGAAGACGGAAGGATTTCATTGAGCGACGTCAGCATCAAACGTGATGTGCGCGATTTTGTGATTGCGCTCTATCCGGATGGTGGCCCGGACAAGCGTCATTTTATCTTTGTTCAGCAAATTGAAAATGAAAAAGGCGTCTTGCTTGGTCGTGGCAGCCTGGCTGCCAAAATCGCAGAGGATGCCGGCAAGAGCAAAGAATTCGAGAAGGATCCGAAGGGAGTTCTTCTGCAGCACAGTTTTGACGTTCGCACGTTCGGCATTGTCTTTTCCGTGAAAAAGGTGTCGTTTCACCTGACGGGTCCTGTTCAGTTCGGCTGGGCACATTCCCTGCATCCGGTGGATACCCAGTATGTGCAGGGGACCGTGGTGATGCCGAGCACCGACGGGGCCAAGGAAGGGGAACAAGAAAAAACGCAGGGCACGATTTGGACGACGTACACCGTGCCATTTGCGGTGTTCACCATGCCGGCCGTGATCAATGCGACCAACGCCAAACAAACGGGAATGACGGAAGAGGATCAGGAGCTCCTTCTGCGGGCCCTCTGGCAGGGCACCCAGAACCGGCAGGCCCGGGGAAGGGGACAACAGCAGCCACTATTCCTGGTACACGTAGAATATCACGATCCTCATTATCGCATCGGGTATTTGGAGGACTTGATCCGACTTCTCCCCGAAAGAGAAGTCTGGCAGGCGGCGGATGTCCGTCCGTCTTCCTTGCAGGACATCACTTTGGATGTCACCGCCTTGATTGAACGTCTTCAGGAGGAAAAAGATCGCATCGCCCGCTGCCGGATCTGGGTTAATCCTTCGCTTGCGGTGCAAGGGGATATTGAACCGTATCGCCAGCCGCTCTGGTGAAAAGGTGATCGTGATGAAAGGTGTCGTATTTGATGTGCGTGGTGATTTGGCCTTTTTTCGCAGGCCGGACACCACGAACACCCAACTCACCTATCCGTTTATGACACCAACGGCCATCAAAGGTCTGGTAGGTGCGATCCTTGGAATAGAAGACTTTGTAACGGCTGATCGGGTGGGATTGTCGCTGCTTGCCCCGGTTAGGATCGTGGCCCAGCAGCTATCGATGCTCGGCAAGGATACCAGCTCCTCCACCTTCAATCGGCCGACATCCATCGAATTGGTTGTGTCGCCTGCTTACCGTATCTACTATGCGGGAACGGAATTTACCGAACCATTGATTGAACAGTTGAAAAACAGCAAGGCTGTGTATCACACCTATCTCGGAAGCGCGTTTGCGTTGGCGAAGCCGGTTTTTGTATGCGAAGTGGAAGAAGTGGTTCCGATCCGGCCTGATGGAGAAATCGAGACTTCCACCGTCGTCCCGACACGCTTCATCGAATCGTTCGTTCCGGAACCAGGCAAGAACTACAGCCGCGCGGGAGGCTTCATGCATCGGTATTTGGGAAACCGCACCTTTGAACGGTCAATTGATTATTTGTATGAACGCTTTGGTCGATCCATCCGGTTCAAACCCAAACGGGAAATTGATGAGGAAGATGGCCTGATTTGCCGTTTCCGGGAGGAAATCGTATGTCTCGTTTGATCCCGTTTGAGGAATGCTGGGCCAGACCGCCCGCCGATAACCGATCGTTTCTGCTGTCGGATCATCTACGAGATACGGCAGACCTCATGGCCCAAAGGTGCCCGGAGCCAAAGCTGATACCTGTTTACAGATTGGCTGGTCTGTGCCATGACATCTACAAAGCGCATCCGGATTGGCAGGCATACGTCCGCAGTTCGGGGGCGATTCGCAAAGGCCCGGCACATGCGGCTGCCGGCGCCTTTCTTTTTTCCTGGCTTGCTTACCGGTGGCTGGAGAGCAATAATCTGTGGAACCGGTACCGGTTGTTCTGGCTTCGTATGACGCGTGACATTGCTGATCATCATGGGCGGTTAGATCCGTTGGTAGCGAGGACAAATCCGTCCTGGTTGCAAAAGTTTGAATGGGATCGGCTTGATTTGGCGGGTATTACACGCTTTCTCTGGGAAGAACTGCCTGATTTTGCGGGAGAACCTTTCTTGCCGCCGTCCGTAACTGACTGGATTCACAAGGCAAATCGCACGCTGGAAAAGATGCGTCTCGAAGAATTGGATCCGGAGATGCATGGGGAATCACCTTTGCAGCAGATGTGTTCCCTGCAGAAATGGCGTCAGGCCACCACCGCGTTGGTCTCGGCGGACCGTTTCAGCATCCATTCGGTGCCAGAAGGGTATTGGATGTCGGATGAGGTTGAGTCCTCGGCTCGCGTATTGGGTTCTTTTCTGGCCACCCTGGATCGAGGTCAGATGGGGCAGCTGCGGTCCAAGGTTCAGAATGAAGCATTGGAAAATTATCGCAAATCAGGCTGTCCGAATTTCATTACCATAGGTTTGCCCACAGGATACGGCAAGACCCTTCTTGCGCTCCGTCTGGCATTGGAAATGGTGCGAAACGAGTCGTACAGGAAAGTGATTTATGTAGCGCCCTATCTTTCCATCTTGGAACAAGCGTCGCAGGATATGCAACGGACATACGGAGTGGCTCCGCTCGAGCACCATTCGTTGGCCGTGTTACCAGAAGAGACTTCTTCAGAAGTTGAAGAAAAAGGTTCGGCGACCTCCTCCACATCACTCATGATGGAATCATGGGCTCATCCGCTGATTTGCACCAGCTTCCATCAGTTTAGCAAGGCGCTGTTCCCGGAGAGGGCGCAGCATGTGCTTCGTCGTGCCTGGCTCGACAACAGCATCGTCATCATTGACGAACCGCAGATCTTTCGGGCGGAAGGCTGGAATTTGCTGCTGACCGGATTGGAAGCGGCGGCAGAAATGCACCGAATGAAAGTCATGTTTCTTTCAGCGACCATGCCGCCGATGCGCTACGGATTGCAGCGACAGCCGGCGGAATTGTGTCCGGACGTGAAGGTTGTACTGAACCGTTATTACCTGGCCTGGTCGGAAGAACCGATCGATCAGCATCAACTTGCTTCCTTGTTGGCAGAACGACCGGAGCGCAGCCTGGCAGCCATCCTCAACACGGTGCGCGACGCGCAGCTTGTTTACAGCGCGCTAAAAGCAATTGAGACAAGTACGGAAGAACTGCGCCTGCTTCATGGCGGCATGGTTCCCCTGCACAAAAAGGCTCGAATTGGCGAGATACGTCACCTGTTGAGCAAAACCCGTCGGCGTATTACAGTGGTTGCTACCCAAATCATTGAAGCGGGAGTCGACGTCAGCTTCAGATTTCTGTTTCGGGCAAATGCCATTCTTCCATCCATCGTACAGGCGGCCGGGCGCGTGAATCGGCACGGGGAAGACGAGACAGGCACCGTCCTGGTGAGGCCTTTTCTCCGTGACGGGGAAACGGACACGCGGGTATTTATTTACAAACAGAACATGCTGCGCAAGCTTACAGATGAGCTTTTGTCTGGAAATGAAACCCAGCGTTGGCCTGAAGCGGAATTGCGTCAATTACTAATCACGTATTATGAGCGAATGTTCCAGCACAATACCTACGAGGCATGCCTGCAGGACATTGCCAATGCGTGTGCCGGCAATTGGCCTGCCCTCGGATCTTTTGAACCGTTCGAAAACGAAGCGTTCCGGCTCCCGGTGTTCGTTCCGTGGGATGTTCCCAAGGAAATGCGACGCTGGGTTCCGGAGCATTATGCTCAACTGTTAAGACGGTTTGATGTGAAAAACGCCCAGGAAATTTACGAACGTTACCTTGATCGGGAATGGTTGCGGAACCTTTCTCCGGAAGAGCGTAAAGCTTTCATGATTCTGTTTCATTATCATGTCATCAATTTGCCAGGCAAAATGGCGATTAGGTCGGTCAGCCGGGACGAGTATCTGGAACGATGCATTCCGTGTCTTCACGGCGCACGGGGGTATAGCACAGAGACGGGCTGGCTGGGTGACGATGATCCTGAATCCCAGTTTTTCTGATGATCCGGTTTGGGGGTGGTGTCATGACGGGAACAGATGTTGAAGAGGGGCATGAATGGACAGGCATCACTGGCACCCTGATCTGGTATTACTACATCTGCAAGCGGGAAGCATGGCTGATGTCACGTCAATTGTTTCCGGATGAACGCGATGAGAACCTCGAATGGGGCAGGTTTTTGCACGAATGGCGGTATACCCGGGAGAAAAAGGAGCTGTCTTTCAATAACGTAAAACTCGATATCGCAGGCGAAAAGGATGGCAAGCTGCTCGTCGTGGAGGTTAAAAAGTCCTCCAAATTTGAAAAAAGCGCTACAATGCAACTGCTGTATTATTTATGGCAATTGCGGGAGAACGGCGTTGAGGCGGAAGGGGAGCTTCGGTTTCCGGAAGATAAACGGAGAAAAATGGTGACATTGAACGAAGAGGCGGTGACCGAACTTAAGCAGGCGGTGTGGGAAATTCGTCGCATCATTGCCTCACCCCAGCCTCCCCGGCCTGAGAAAATCCGTTTTTGCGGCAAATGCGCCTACCGTGAATTTTGCTGGGCGTAGCGGGAGCGGGAAAGAAGGGTTCGGATTAACGAACGGGGAAGGGATGGGCATGCGCAAAACCAGGTATGTGCTAAGCAGCGGGGAGCTGAGGCGAAAGGATAACACACTGCTGCTCGAAACGGAACAGGGCAAACAGTACATGCCGGTGGAAGATACACAGGAACTGATGCTGTTTGGGGAAGTGACGCTGAACAAATCGGTGCTGGAGCTTTGCACACAAAAAGAGGTCATCCTGCATTTTTTCAATTACTACGGTTACTACACCGGAAGCTATTACCCTAGAGAGCACTACAATTCAGGCTACATGATTCTGAAACAGGCGGAGCATTATCTGGATGAGAATCGCAGGCTAGATTTAGCCAGACGTTTCGTGGACGGATCCGGCAGAAACATGCTGCGTGTGTTGAAATATTACCGGAGCCGAGGCAAAGCGATGCAAACGGCGATTGATGCAATCGAGTCCCAGTTGGCCGAAGTGACTGGACAAACCGACATTCCCTCCCTGATGGCACGTGAGGGACACATGCGGGAAGCATACTATTCGACTTTTGACGAAATACTGGGGAAGCAAGATTTCCAGTTTGATCGCCGGAGCCGGAGGCCGCCGCAAAACGAACTTAACGCGCTTATCAGCTTTGGCAACTCATTGCTTTATTCACAGGTCTTAAGCGAGATCTATCAGACGCACCTGGATCCGCGCATCGGGTATTTGCATGCGACCAATTTCCGCAGGTTTACTCTGAACCTGGATATAGCCGAAATTTTCAAACCCGTGCTGGTGGATCGGGTAATTTTCAAAGTTGTCGGACAGGGTATGTTGTCAAAGACACATTTTATTAGGGAAAGCGGCGGATTGCTTCTGACCGATGCGGGGAAGAAAGTATTTATAAAAGAATGGGAGGAGAAATTGAAGACAACCATTAAGCATCGCCCCCTCGGACGGGAGGTCAGCTATCGAAGGCTGATCCGGCTGGAGCTTTACAAGTTGCAGAAACATTTGATGGGCGAAGAAGAGTTTGTGCCGTTTGAGGCGCTGTGGTAAAGATTTTGTACGGGCTGGGGGCGTGTCTCATGTTTGTCGTGCTGGTTTATGATGTTGGGGAGAAAAGGGTGGCAAGGGCGCTGAAAACGTGCCGCAAATATCTGAACTGGGTGCAAAATTCGGTCTTTGAGGGTGAAATCAGCGAGGTCAATCTGAAAAAGTTGAAAGCGGAAATGACAAAAATTATGAATATGTCCGAGGATTCCGTAATCATTTACACATGGCGGACCCAAAGATACAGCAGCAGAGAAATTCTGGGGATCGAAAAAGGACCTATTGATTTGTTCGTTTGATTTGATAGGTTTGAATCCTATTTATAGTGTCGTCGACCCCTGATCGTGCAAAAACCCCCGGGGGTCGACGACAAGCAGACAAAGTCGAAAGGGCCAGTTGTGACAAGATTTTTATGATATGATGAAGAAGAAGTAGGTACTAAGAAGGTGTATAATTGTTTGTACACAGGGCCTAATAATGCGGGTTTTGGGGTTTAGATCGTACCTATGAGGAATTGAAACATTTTTAATTCCGTTGAATTCATCCCGGAATTAACACGAGTTTAGATCGTACCTATGAGGAATTGAAACTCCTCAAAGGGAAATGTGGTGGAAGCGTTCCGGCGCGAGTTTAGATCGTACCTATGAGGAATTGAAACTGGGATAAACAAGGTACCGCATCCATAAGCGCAAGAGAGTTTAGATCGTACCTATGAGGAATTGAAACTGCTTCCCTGCTTCCCAGCACTTCAGCTGTCCTTCCGGTTTAGATCGTACCTATGAGGAATTGAAACCCGGATCGTGGTTGCCCAGGCGATCTGCTTCTCAGGTTTAGATCGTACCTATGAGGAATTGAAACTTGGTCTCATCGATCCGGTGATGCGCGGCCCGCGAGCGTTTAGATCGTACCTATGAGGAATTGAAACTTGGCTTCCATCAATGGAGATGCTATCGTCCCAAGCGTTTAGATCGTACCTATGAGGAATTGAAACTGCAAGAGCTGGAACGGCACCATGACGAAGCCAGGAGGGGTTTAGATCGTACCTATGAGGAATTGAAACCCGGTCATGGCTCAAATCGCCGAGCTGGGCACGGAAGTTTAGATCGTACCTATGAGGAATTGAAACTCGGGCAGCGGGAGGGGATCACATGGAAGCACAAAGTTTAGATCGTACCTATGAGGAATTGAAACTTTGGTGCCCAGGATAGCGATATATGCAGCGCATCGTTTAGATCGTACCTATGAGGAATTGAAACTCGCAACATAGACATGATCCCAGCCAATGACGACATGGTTTAGATCGTACCTATGAGGAATTGAAACTTGCTCCCTGTCGACCAGACGGAGGGGCCCTTCGAGGGCGTTTAGATCGTACCTATGAGGAATTGAAACCGTAAATCGACGTTTCAACCCGGCGGAGTGCAGCAGAACGTTTAGATCGTACCTATGAGGAATTGAAACAACATATTCAATGCAACAAATATCATTGAAAATGTCCAATGTTTAGATCGTACCTATGAGGAATTGAAACTTAGCCCCTGTATAATTTCTTTGCCGACTTTCATCAGTTTAGATCGTACCTATGAGGAATTGAAACTCAACCTTTGCAACATCGCCGAATCCGGCAAGGCTCCTTGTTTAGATCGTACCTATGAGGAATTGAAACTCGACATAGAATTCGCCGAGCGGAATCCAGTCTGTCGTTTAGATCGTACCTATGAGGAATTGAAACTCGTAAAGGACGGTAAGCCCTGCGACCAACCCCGCAAGTTTAGATCGTACCTATGAGGAATTGAAACTCAATTCAGACGCCAACCTGCAAAAGTGCGACCAAAGTTTAGATCGTACCTATGAGGAATTGAAACATGCGACGGAAGAAGAATTCGCCCAGCTTGAACAGGGGTTTAGATCGTACCTATGAGGAATTGAAACTCGGGATCGATCGCCTCCTGGGCGGCCTCGATCTCGTTTAGATCGTACCTATGAGGAATTGAAACCGGAATGAGGCCATGGTGTTGATCACCTCCAAACATAGTTTAGATCGTACCTATGAGGAATTGAAACTGGGTTCTGGAGGCGGCGGAAGAGTACAGGAGACGGCAGTTTAGATCGTACCTATGAGGAATTGAAACAGCCGAACACCTCGTGGAAAGATATGTACTGGGAAGTTTAGATCGTACCTATGAGGAATTGAAACAAATGCGTCGACAACTCAATCTGCGTGGAAAAACTCAGAGTTTAGATCGTACCTATGAGGAATTGAAACAGATGATCGTCTGATGCTAGACTAAAAAGTGGACACCGAGAATCGAGAATGCGACAATAAAACGAGCAAAAATCGAGGTGTCCGAAGATGAGTAAGCAGTACGACAAAGAATTCAAAATCCAAACTGTGAGGATGATTCAAGAACAAGGAAAGTCGGTTGCGCAAGCCGCCCGGGAATTGGGTATAGCCGAGAACACACTCTACCGTTGGGTCAGTGAGTATAAGCAAGATCCGGTCAACGCTTTCCGCGGCAGCGGCAATCTGAAAATCGAGGAAAAGACTGTTCTCGAATTGCAGAAGCGAATTCGACAACTCGAGATGGAAAATGAGATCCTAAAAAAGGCGATGCACATCTTCGCAAAAGACCGGAACTGATCTTTTCGTTTATTCACAAGCACCGCTCCAAGTATCCGGTGTCGGAGATGTGCAGGATTTTGAAGGTTTCCCGGAGCGGTTATTATCAATGGACCCGGCGCAAGGAAAGTGAACGAAAACAACGCCGCGAACGGTTAAAACAGCAAATTAGCCGCATCTTCCTGGAATCGCGCCGTCTGTATGGCAGCCCCAAGATCGCTCAAGTCTTGCGGCAGCAAGGGATGCGGGTGTCCGAGAAAACCGTTGCCCGTATTATGCAGGAGTTGGGGCTTAAGTCGCGCACCGTGCGAAAATACAAGGCGACGACGAACTCGAGGCACAACCTGCCAGTGCATGACAATGTGCTGAATCAGCAGTTCACAGCGCAAGCTCCCAACCAAG
>Ga0310826_101396_pt1 | contig 12388 bp, 8 predicted proteins | sample WT_ome_FD_201306 | JGI IMG/M metagenome (GOLD analysis project Ga0310826, IMG submission 201306) | Sorghum-adapted microbial communities enriched on wild type (WT) sorghum from Joint BioEnergy Institute, Emeryville, California, United... ... | reverse complement strand
AAAAAATTCTGACAAATCACTTCTGTTTGATGAAAGAACGAAGCAAAGCGCTTACAAGGCAGAGGTTCCTTCGGAGTTCGCGTTCCAAGCATCTTAAATCACTGCCCACGCTAGCTTGACACTGACGCAAACTTGGGCCCGGTTGTGCAACCTCGCATTTTCTTGTATGATTATGGAAAACCGCATACCGCGGAATACGGCGCCGCAGTCGGGCCCGTCCGCCGGCAAGATCCGGGACGGCCGATGGTGTGCGGCTTAATAGGGAAGCCGGTGCAAATCCGGCGCGGTCCCGCCACTGTGACGGAAAATCGTTTTCCGAAGCCAGAGATACCTGCCGTATTCCGTCAGAGCCAGGAAACCTACGGTCGATAGGGATGTTCCGGCACGCGCGTGCACGCATGGACACAGCCGCCTTTCCGTACCGGAGGGGCGGCTTTTTTGCGGCTTTGAGGACAGGCTCGGGTGCGGGAAATTTTCCTGGGAAGGGACTGAGGCACACATGGCCATGGTGGCGACAGCCGCACTCGGTTATCCGCGCATCGGAGAGAACCGGGAATGGAAAAAGACGCTCGAGTCGTTCTGGAAGGGCGGGCTGGACGAAGCCTCTTTCCTGGGCGCCATGCGGGAAATCCGGATCAGGCGCATGAGGAAGCTGAAACGATCGGGCATCACGTGGATTCCTTCAGGCGATTTTACATTTTACGATTCCATGCTCGATCACGCGGCCGCGTTCGATCTGGCGCCGGAACGGTTCCGGCGGCTTGGCGCTCCGGATTCCCTGGCCGTCTATTTCGCCATGGCCCGCGGCGCGCAAGGCGCGCCGGCCTGCGAATTGACCAAATGGTTCGACACCAACTATCACTATCTGATGCCGGAACTTTCGGACGATCCGCAGCCCAGACTGCTGTTCAATCCGTGGCGCGAGGCGTTCACGGAAGCGAAGACGGCAGCCGGTGTGCATACGCGGCCCGTGCTGATCGGACCCTACACGTTTGTCCGTCTGTCGAAGGGCGTGCCGGCCGATCGCCTTGGCGAGACGGTTCGCGCGTTTGCGCCCGTATACGCCGCGGCGCTCTCCGAACTTGCCGATGCGGGCGCGACATGGGTGCAGCTGGACGAACCGGCGCTGGTCACCGACGTGCCGGCGGACCACCTGTCGGCGCTGGCGGACGCCTACGCCGCGCTTTCCGCCGCGGCGCCGGGACTCAGGCTGATGCTTCAGACTTATTTCGGCGATGTGGAGCATCCGGAGGCGGTGTTATCCCTGCCGGTCCATGGCATCGGGCTGGATTTTGTGCACGGCAGGCGGAATCTGGACATCATCCGCCGTTACGGATGGCCCGCCGGCAAAACGCTGGGGGCGGGGGTGGTGGACGGGCGCAACGTGTGGCGCACCGATCCGGACCGCGCGCTGGCCGTGCTGGCGGAGCTGGCCGGATACGTGCCCCTCGAAAGGCTGATCGTGCAAACTTCCTGCAGCCTGCTTCACGTGCCGGTCACCGTTCGCGGGGAACGGAGCGGCGATCCCGTCGTGCGCGGCGCTTTGGCGTTTGCCGACGAGAAGCTGGAAGAAGTGGCCGCGCTTGCGGAAGCGCTGGAAGGGTCAGCCGGGGCGGCGGGCCGCTCCGGCGCCGCCGGAGGAAAGGCGCGGATTCCCCGCCTGGAGGAAAACCGCGCGGCTCTGGAGGCGCTGCGGCGCCACCCTGCCAGACAGCGGACCCGTGCCGCCGCGGCGGCTCAGGATTCCCTGGCACCAAACCCGGACGTTCCGGAAGCAGCAACCCGGGACGGGACGAAATCTCCGGCCGGACGGGCGCCTTTCCCGGTCCGGTACGCGCTGCAGCGCGAACGCTTCGGTCTTCCCCCGCTGCCGACGACCACCATCGGCAGCCTCCCGCAGACGGCGGAAGTGCGTCGGGATCGCCTCGATCTGCGTCAGGGCCGGATCACCGAAGCGGAATACCGCGAACGCATCCGGCGACACATCGAAAAATGGATCCGCATCCAGGAACGGATCGGGCTGGACGTGCTGGTGCACGGCGAATTCGAACGGACCGACATGGTGGAGCATTTCGCCATGATCCTGGAAGGCTTCCTGTTCACCGACAACGGCTGGGTCCAGTCGTACGGTTCCCGCTGCGTGAAACCTCCCGTCCTATATGGGGATGTAAGCGACAGAGGTCCCATGACGCTGGAGGAAACCCGATTTGCGCAATCGCTGACCGGCAGGCCCGTCAAGGGAATGTTGACCGGCCCGGTCACCATGATCGCCTGGTCCTTCGTCCGTGACGACCTGCCGCTGCCCGTCATCGCCGGACAAATCGCGGAGGCGCTGAACGCCGAAGTGCTGCGCCTGGAAGCGGCGGGCATCGGCATCATCCAGATTGACGAGCCGGCGCTGAGGGAAATCGCTCCCCTCAAGCGGCGCGACTGGCCCGGTTACCTCGCCTGGGCGGTTCGGGCTTTCCGGCGCTGCATTGCCGGCGTGAAGGACGACACGCAAATCCATACCCATATGTGCTACTGCGATTTCCACGAAATGCTGGACGCCATCGAAATGATGGATGCGGACGTCATTTCGCTGGAGACGTCGCGCAGCAGCGGCGTGTTGTTGCACGCGTTGCGGGAGCAGCCCTATTCCCGCGGTATCGGCCTGGGCGTCTATGACATTCACAGTCCTGTGGTTCCGGAAACGGAAACGATGCGGAGCCTGATCCGGGAAGCGCTGGAGCTGGTGCCGGCCGACAGGCTGTGGGTCAACCCCGACTGCGGCCTGAAAACCCGCGGCGAACCGGAAACGGTGGAATCCCTCGGGCGGATGGTCGAGGCCGCCCGTCGGGTTCGCCGGGAAGCGTTGACGGGAAAGACAAGCGGCAATCTGTAACGAAAAAGCGGTCGGCCTTTCGGCCGACCGCCGCGGTCATCCGGCGTTTGGCACGCGGATGGCGCCGGGCATATGCGGATTCAGCCCATGACCTCTCCTTGGCGCAGCCAGGCGAGAAACCGGTCGGCCTGCACGGGCTGCGAAAAATAGAATCCCTGCGCCTGATGGCACCGCAATTTCCGCAAAAATTCGGCCTGTTCCCCGCTTTCCACGCCTTCCGCGGTCACCACCACATTGAGGTTCCGCGCCATGGCCGAAATGCCGGACACAATGGCCGCGTCGTTGCGGTCATGGAGCACGTCGCTCACGAAGGAGCGGTCGATTTTCAGCTTGTCGATGGGAAGGCGCCGCAGGTAGTGCAGGGAACTGTATCCCGTTCCAAAATCGTCGATGCAGATGCGCACGCCGATCCGTCTGAGCCCTTCCAGCGTCTGCGCCGCGTTCGCCGCATCGAGCATGACGCTTTCCGTGATCTCCAGCTCGAGGCATTCCGGCGGCAGGCCGGTTTCCTCCAGCACAGCGCGAACCTGCTCGCACAGGTCCTGCTGGCGGAACTGCACGATCGACAGATTGACGGATACGACCAGCGGACCGGCCCCTTCCTCCTGCCATCGTCTCGCCTCGCGGCAGGCGGTGCGCAGCACCCATGCGCCCAGCGGAACGATCAGGCCGTTCTCCTCGCAGATGGGAATGAATTCGCCGGGCGGAATGAGGCCGTGCTGGGGGTGCATCCAGCGCACCAGGGCTTCGGCGCCGACCAGCCGCCCGGTTTCCAGGTCGACCATCGGCTGGTAATGGACGACGAACTGGTTCTTCTCCAGGGCGATGCGCAAATCGGTTTCCAGCTGCAGGCGCTTGATGGCCTTCGCGTTCATCTCCGGCGCGTAGCGTTTCCAGCCGTTGCGCGACTCCTTGGCGGCGTACATGGCGGTGTCCGCGTTCCTGAGCAGCGTCAGCGGGGATTCCCCGTCGTCGGGAAACACCGCGACGCCCGCGCTCGCCGTGACATGCAGGGAAGAGACGCCGACGTCCAGCGGTTCGCGGAAAAGCCGGACCAGCTGCTCGGCGGCTTGTTCCGCTTCCCGCGGATCCGTGAGACCGGACAAAAGGACGCTGAATTCGTCTCCCCCCATGCGGAAGACCTTTTCCCCGATTTCCGGCCAGGACTGCAGGCGTTCCGCCGCTTTCCGGAGCAGCCGGTCTCCGAACGAATGCCCCATCGAATCGTTGATCGTCTTGAAACGGTCCAGATCCAAAAGCACCAAAGCCGCCCGCTGGCGCGCGTTGCGGGCGCGGTTCACTTCCGCCTCCAGCCGCTCGCCGAAGTGCCGCCGGTTGGGCAGACCGGTGAGCTCATCCCAGTAGGCCAGGTAATTGCTCCGGGCTTCCGCCCTTTTTTGCCGGCGGAGCGGTTCCTCAATCGTGATCAGGTAAATGCCGTTCAGCAACACGTAAACGCCGATCAGCCGGCATGCGTGTTCGAGCAGCATGTCGGGTCCCAAAAATCCCGCGGAAAACAAGCTCGCCAATTTCGCGGAGCCCAGCCAGACAATGGACCGGATGACGGTGAGCATGGCTTGCGGACGCTCTTTCCGGTTCCGGTACAAAATCGTCGCGCAGGCCGCCGCGTAGAGGAAAAGCGCCAAGGCGTTTTCAAAGGGACGCAGCGTGTTCAGGTAATTTTCCGACAGAGGGCGAAAGTAGATCAGTGCGCAAAGCGCCACTGCGCCGGCGACGGCCGCCCCGATCACGATGCGCCGCATCCGGGGTGACACCCCGGCCTGACGCATGGAAAATACGATCAACAAACCTGCCCCGGCGAACAACTCGGACAGCCAATCGGCCAGCAGCCCGGGACCGTTCCCGGCGGCTTCCCGATACAGCGGCATGTCCTGCACGACCAGTCCGCTGAGCAGATCCATCAGTCCGACGACCGCAAACAGCGCCGCCAGAATCAGCCGCTGCCGGTCCAGACTGGATACGAACACCATCCAGCCGAGAGTTACGACGACGAGACACAAGGAAAATTCAAGCGTTTTCAAAACCAGATGCGTCACCGGGCCGGACCAGGGCTCCAGCACCGGCTGCAGCCACGGACGGCTTCCGTAATAGACGGCAAGCACGGCCAAGGCTGCAAGCACCGTCCAAATCGTTCGCATCTCGGCTCTGCTGATGATCATGTACGGCATCCCCCAAAGTTACGAGCCAAGGTCGTTGCGGCATTCATGGCTGCATCCCGAAAGAATTGGTTTTAAATAGGGAATTCAACAATAAATGAGGGATTCCTGCCCACCTTGCGCAATACCGACAAATTCGCCACGCTCCGAGTTTGCGATGGTCTCGGGATTACGATCCGACCGAAGCCGGTGAAGCGATACGGAATCCCGCGGCCTCCAGCCCGCGGCGCAGCGATGCCGCCAGCTTCGCCGACTGCGGCCGGTCGCCGTGGACGCAGATCGTTTCCGCCCGAAGGGAAATTTCCCCGCCTTCCACGGTGCGGACCGTTCCGCGCCCCGCAAGGGCAAGCGCCTGCCGCAGCGCTTCGTCTTCCCCGTCGATTTCCGCTCCGGGCGTTCCGCGCGGCGCCAGCTCCCCGTTGGACATATAACCCCTGTCGGCAAACCCTTCGACAACCACGCGCAGGCCCAGGTCAAGCCCGGCCCGTTCCAGCTCCGAACGCGGCGGCGCGAACAGCATAAGCCCGGGATCCAGGCGGTATACCGCCCTCGCCACGGCCGCCGCAATGTCCGGCCTTCTCGCCGCCATGTGGTACAAAGCGCCGTGGGGCTTCACATGCGCCAGGCGTCCGCCGGATGCGGCGGTGATCGCCAGAAGGGCCCCTGTCTGATACAGCACAAAATCTTCCGTTTCCTGCGGCGACACCGCCATCTCCCTGCGTCCGAATCCCAGCCGGTCCGGCAGGCCGGGATGGGCGCCGACCGCCACGTTGCGCTTCAGGCACTCTTCCACCGTCCGCCGCATGATGTGCGGGTCGCCGGCATGAAAACCGCAAGCGATGTTGGCGGAACTGACGACCGCGAGCATCGCCGCGTCGTCGCCAGCACGCCAATTTCCGAAACCCTCGCCCAAATCCCCGTTGAGATCGATGGTTTCCCCGAAATTCCTGCCCGCTTCCACGTTTCGTTATTCCTCCGCCCTCCCCGTCCGCGCTTTCGTTTGTCCACATTTTGTTTTCGTCATGAAGCGACAAACCCCTTTTTTTTGATGGGAAATAGTTTTTATAGTAACTTTCGTTTCCTTTATTCAATGGAACCAACGCAACCGGATGCCCGCTTCCGCCAGACGCAGCTCGCGTTCCCGCAGGGTAAGCAAGCGCAACGCTTCCGCTTCATCCGTAGGCCGGAACACGACGCGGTCGCCGGGGCGCAGCTGGGCCAGCTTCCACCAATCCGCACGGATGACATGGGCGATGATCGGATATCCGCCCGTCGGCTGGCAGTCCCGCCCCAGCACGATGGGCCCTCCGCCCGCCGGCACCTGGACCGCGCCGGTCACGACGCCGTGGGACACCGTCTCGGCCGTGTCGTTCCGCTTGAGCGCCGGCCCGTTTTCCAGACGGATGCCCATGCGGTCGGAATTCGACGACACCGCGTATCCGGCTTCCGCGAACGCGCGCCGCGCTTCTTCGGAAAACCGTTCCCAGGAGCGCCCCGGCAAAAAGCGCAGTTCCACCGGTCTCCCATCCCGGAACCATGCGTCGTGCGCCACGAAGGCATCTGCCCGCGGACGCTGCGGCAGGCTTTCCGCGGGAACCGCCGCATCCTCCAGCTTGCGCATCAACCGGCGGGCGGCCGGCGACGGGGCTCCCCCGGGAAGCCGATCCCCTTTCCGCAACGGACGACCGTCCAGCCCGCCGATGCCGGCGCGCAGATCCGTGCTGCGGCTGCCCAGCACCGGCTGCACGTCGAAGCCGCCGGCCACGGCCAGGTAGGCGCGGCACCCCCGCCTTGGCGCACCGAACGACAGCACCGTGCCGGCGGACAGCCGCACCGGGCGGCCGCAGGGAATGGGCCGGCCGTCCGCGAACATTTCAAAATCGGCGCCGTACAGGGCGATCAGCACATCGCGCTCGGCCCGGTAGGCCCCGCCTCGCAGCGTCAGCTCCAGCACGGCCGCGTCCGGGGCGTTGCCGGCCAGGGCGTTGGCGATGCGCATCGCATCCCGGTCCGCGGCGCCGCCCGCGGAAACGCCGAACGTCCGCCATCCCGGGCGGCCGAAATCCTGGATGGTGGTGAGCAAGCCAGGGTCCAGCACGGTGAACACCGGCCCTGACCTTTCCGTTGTTTCTCCCTTCGGCCCTTCCTTTGCCTCCACCGTCGTCGAATCGCCCGCACCTTCGGCCCCGAAAAGCTTCCGCGCCTCCTCTTGATCCAGCGGCTCGAACACCACCTTGTCGCCGGGACGCAGCGGGAACGGTTCGTCCGAATGCGGGCGAAACAGCGGAAACGGCGTGCGCCCGATCAGCGTCCACCCGCCCGGCGAATCGACCGGGTAAATGCCGGTCTGCCGGCCGGCGATGCCCACCGAGCCCGCCGGAACCCGGACGCGGGGAACGGCGCGGCGCGGCTGGGTGAGATCTTCCGGCAGCCCGGCCAGATACGGAAAGCCCGGCGCGAATCCGATCATCGCCACCTCATAGACGACGGCCGCGTGCCGCGCCGCGAACTCCGCGGGCGCAAGACCGCTTCTGGCCGCCGCCTCTTCCAGGTCGGGCCCTTCCGGGCCGCCGTACGCCACGGGAATGCGCACCGTTCGCGCTTCCCGCCGCCCGGGGCGCCAGTTTCGCAGCAGTTCCGCCGCGCTCGCGGCCATCTCCGACGTGGTCACCGTCGCCGCGGGATCCGCGATCAAGGCGATGGTATCGTATGCGGGGACCGCTTCCTCCAGCCAGGAAAGTCCGCCGCGGCGCAGGCGCCCGGCGGCTTCGGCCATGTCGCCCGGCCGCGCGCGGCCCGGACAGCGCAATAGCACCGCCCCGTCTCCGAGCGGCTCCGCGATCCAATCCGGTTGCACTTTCATATCGCTGTCTCCGGTTTCTCGTCCATGCTTCCGTCCGTCGGCATCATGCTTCATCCGTCTGCAACTCCGTATAGCTTTCTTTTTTCACAACATAGCGCAAAACGGTTTCGTTGTCGATACGCTGTTGGCAAAAACAAAAGACCCGCCGGAACCTCCGGCAGGCCTTTGCCGCTCGGCCTGGATTGTTCAGGGGACCTGTCCCGACCGGATCGCCCACTCTTCCCGGGCCGGGCCGTCCCCGTTTTCCGATTGCTCGTTCGCCTGCATATTCAACGGCAGGCAAATGGTGAATTCCGTCCCCTCTCCCGGCACGCTGTCGACACGGATTGTGCCGCCGTGGTTGCGGATGATGCGATAGCTGACCGACAGACCGAGACCGGTGCCGTCCTTTTTGGTGGTGAAAAAAGGATCGAACAATCTGCCGATCGTCCCCGGGTCCAAGCCCTTCCCGTTGTCCCGCACGGAGATCAGGACGTGCCGCCTGTCCCGGCGTGCGGCCAGTCCGATCCGCCCCTTGCGCCCGTCGCCCGCCGCCTGGATGGCGTCCAGCGCGTTCCGGAAAATGTTCAGCAGCACCTGCTTGATCTGCTTCACGTCGACGTCCACGACCATGTCCGCGTCGGTGATGTGGCAGGTGAGTTCACAGCTTTTCATGTTCGCTTCGCTTTCCGTCAGCAAAATGAATTCCTTGAGCAGGCCGTCGACCCGGACCGGCTGTTTCGTCGGCGCGGAGGGCTTGGACGAATTGAGAAATTCGTAAATGATGTGGTTGGCCCGGTCGATTTCGGACATGATGACGCGGGCGTAATCTTGCTTGCCCTTCTCTTCAAGGTATGGGGTGAGCAGCTGGATGAACCCCCGGATGGCCGTCAGCGGATTGCGGATTTCGTGGGCGATGGCCGCGGCGATCTTGCCGAGCATGGCCAGTTTGTCGTTCTGCAGCGCGGACTGTTCGATCAATTTGAAATCCGATACGTCCTTCGCACTGACCAGATAATCGCCGTCCAGTTCCTCGACCCTGGTGACGTCGACCAGCAAACATCGGCGTTCGGTCTGGAATTCCATGCGGCAGCAGCGGTTCCGCATCATCTCCCGGATCATCCGCACCATCATGCGGCGCACCAGACGGGGCAGCTGGCGATGGAAAAACAGCCGGCGCAGGGGAACGCCGATCACGGTTTCGCGGGGCGTGTCCAAAAACTTCGCCATCTGCACGTTCAGAAATCGCAACACTCCCCGGCTGTCAATGATGGCGACCCCGGTGTCCAATTGCTGAAGCACTTCTTCAAAACGGTTGGATTTGCAGTCCGGTTCGAACGCGTCGGGGGAAAGGGGCTTCTCTTTGCTCGCCGCGCCATAACCGGCGGGGAGCGCCGCGGCGGTTTCCCGCCGGGTTAGCCATGCGGCAATCGGAGGAATAAATGAAAAAGACCGGCGGTTTCCGTCGCTGAGGTCTTCCCGATCTGCATTGGATTGCAGCGTCCTCGCTGTTTCGATGCAGGCTTCCGTAATCTCGTCATTGGGGACATCTGCGGGTTTCCACCACAGTCGGGTCAACCGGTCCCAAGTCCAGCTGCCGAGGTTCGGTTCGACCTCTTTGCAATCTGGAATATTGCGGGCCTCCGACTTCTCCATAAGACAGACCCCCAATTTTTGAGATGAGGGGCGAATTCAGGAAGCGAAGTTTACATTAATCATAGTACCCGCTTGTCCCCCTGTCAATCGGAGAACCTGTCGATTCGGATGCGGTTCTGTCGAAGGTCTAAAAATATTTCAAACAAATATCAACTATAAACAAAACCCCGGCGCCCGGCCGGAGTTCATGGGTTTCACGGGTTCCCTGCAGGTTTGCGTCAGGCGGCGCAACGTTCTAGGTCCGCCTCGTCAGCAGCTTTTGGCGTCTTCGGCTGAGGACGGCGAGGCGGCGTTTCAATTGCGCCTGCCATTCCTCGTCGTCTATCGCCTTGGCGAACGAAAGCAGATCCAGCGCCATGTCGATCTGGTTTTGCACGATCTGGAGATCGTCCTCGCTGTCATGGTTGACGCAGTTTTCATGGAGGGCTTTGTCCGATTCGTCCACATAGTCGCGGAAATCAATTTCGGCCGCACCGTCTCCGTGGGCATACTCCGCCAGAATTTCGTATTCGCTCTCCACCAGGTAATGCACTTCGACCCGGTGACAGACCGGACAGAACAGAATGGGAACGTTGTGGATCCGCGTGCGGTAGTGTTTGAGCGTTCCCTTCATGCCGATCATGCTGGCTCCGCAACAAAAACTCATCGTCAGTCCCTCCCCCGTCCGTTGATGGTGCGATTATTTCACATTATTCTTCCCGCCATGGCCAAATTCCTGCCGACGGGGGCAATTGGAAAAAGAAAAAGCGCCGGAGGCGACCATGCCGGGGCGGAACACCCCGGCGCAAGGAGGCCGCCGCAGGGCGCTTTCCCGAGGTCAGTTCCGCATGGCGGCGACGATCAGATCGCCCATTTCCTTCGTGCCGATGGCCTTGCTCCCGTCCGCGGCAATGTCGGCCGTGCGATGCCCGGTGTCCAAGACCTCGCGGACGGCCCGTTCCACCGCATCCGCCGCGTCGTGGTATCCGAACGACAGCCGGAACATGAGCGCAACGGACAGAATCGTGGCGATGGGATTGGCGAGCCCCTTGCCGGCGATGTCCGGCGCGGAACCGTGAACCGGTTCGTACAGCCCGAGGCTGCCTTCCCCGAGGGAAGCGGACGACAGCATGCCGATGGACCCGGTCAGCATCGCCGCCTCGTCGCTCAGGATGTCGCCGAACATGTTCTCCGTGACGATCACGTCAAAGCTGGCCGGCCGGCGCAAAAGCTGCATCGCGGCGTTGTCGACCAGCACGTGCTCCAGCTCGACGTCGGGGTATTCCGGCGCAATGCGGTTCACCGTTTCCCGCCAGAGCCGGGACGTTTCCAGCACGTTGGCCTTGTCCACGGAAGCGAGCTTCTTGCGGCGCTGGCGCGCGATTTCGAAGGCCCGGCGCACGATGCGCTCGATTTCCGGCACGCTGTACACGCACGTATCGACGGCGATCTGGCCGTTTTCGGTGTCACGGCGATATTTTTCGCCGAAATAGATGCCGCCCGTCAGCTCCCGCACCACCACCAGGTCGGTTCCTTTGAGCACCTCCGGCTTCAGCGTGGAGGCGTCCAGCAGGCAGTCGAACACGAGGGCGGGGCGGATGTTGGCGTACAGGCCGAGCGCCTTGCGGATCCCGAGCAGCCCCGTTTCGGGCCGCAAATCCTTCGGATTGTTGTCCCACTTCGGGCCGCCCACGGCGCCTAGCAGCACCGCGTCGGCGGCCTGGCACATCCGCAGCGTGTCCTCGGGCAGCGGCGTCCCTTTTTCGTCGATGGCGATGCCGCCGAACAGCTCGTGCTCGAACTCGAACCGATAGCCGAACAGCTCCTCGGTCCTTTTCATCACCTTGATCGCTTCCTCCACGACCTCCGGGCCGATGCCGTCCCCGGCGATTACGGCGATCTTCTTCGTTTCCGGCATGACATCCACTCTCCTGACCGAAATGTTTGGAATTATGTTGCAAGGCTGCGGCCTTTACGCCGTTGCGGCCTCCTCCTTGGCAAGGGAGGCAAGCGCCCGCAGGGCCGCGTCGATCTCGCGCTCCACCGCCTGTCTGACCACGTCGCGGTGCGGGTTGTACTCCGTGTCCACCCCCGTGGCGTCGCCGTCAATGGCGAGAATCGCACCGGCCCGCATGCCGCGCAGGGCGGCCACCACGTACAGCGCGGCGATCTCCATCTCTACCGCCAGCGCCCCCGCCGCGGCGTAAAGTTTCAGCGGAAGTTCCAGCACGCCGCTGTAAAAAGCGTCCAGCGTCACCGTGACGCCTTTGCCGACGGGTCCGCCGCCCAAAGCCATGGCTTCGCGGTACAGCGCCTCCGTCACGCCGGTATCCGCCACCGCCGGAAAGCCCGGCGGCACCAGCTGCTTCGTCAACCCTTCCTCGCGGGCCGCCGCGGTGCTGATGACCAGGCTGCCCGACGGATACCGGTCGAAAGCCAGCGAGCCCGCCGTGCCGACGCGGATGAGGGTCCGCACGCCGGCTTTCGCCAGCTCCTCGAAGCAGACCGCCGCCCCCGCCGAGCCGACGCCGTGGCTGACCACGGCGATTTCGACGCCGCCGTAAGTCCCCGTGAAGGTGCGATACTCCCGGGCAAAGGCCAGTTCGCGCGTCCCGTCCAGTTTCGCCGCGATCTGCGCGGCGCGGAACGGGTCGCCGCAGGTCAGGGCATATGCCGGGATATCGGCCGGATCCACCTGCAAAATCGGCAGTTTCATCGCGATTCCTCCTCGTATAGTAGTTTTTGAAGGCAGTTGCCTGGCCGATTTCCAGTCTCCTCGGGGACTGGAGGCCACCTTCAAAATTTCCAGCTTGCTCTTTGAAAATTTCACATCAGGGACTGGACTTTCCG
>Ga0310826_101391_pt1 | contig 12445 bp, 12 predicted proteins | sample WT_ome_FD_201306 | JGI IMG/M metagenome (GOLD analysis project Ga0310826, IMG submission 201306) | Sorghum-adapted microbial communities enriched on wild type (WT) sorghum from Joint BioEnergy Institute, Emeryville, California, United... ... | reverse complement strand
TTAAAGATAAAAGGACGAAAACATATCTACATACCAAAAAATAAAGAACTCCCCAAAAAACGCGATCATGACGCTGTTTTCGGGGAGTTTTTGTTTCTGGAACTGTAAAAGTCGGGAAAAATATGCCGTCGACCCATCCGGGTGGATGCGCGATTAAATCGGGGGCCGACGGTATCTTCCTTCCTGAATGGTTTCATTTTTGGCTATATATTCTTCCATGCTACTATTTCTATAAAATATTTTCGTCTCCACCTTTTTTCAAACCAATTTGTTCTCGCTTCATATATTTTTGCGTCCGGAACGTATAAAAAATAACGGAATCCGTGTCAGGATCCATAATGCTTTGCAATTCTTTTTTCAGTTTGAAATAATTCGCTTGAGATATTTCCCCTTCCAATACGGAATTTTGTACCCAATACAAGTATTTTCTGGCGATCTTTAATGCCTTCGCAACCCTTTTTTCTTCAAAATCATAAACCAAAATGACAAACATACACTCACCTACCAAAGGGATCGGTACGGTTCATACTCCTTTTCACCAAGGAGATGCTTTTGAATTTTATAAAGTTCCAAACGGATCAGTCTCCGATAGGAAACCGATTTTCCCAAATGCCGATGATTCACGGTAGTTTTCATTCTTTTATCCAGTTCCGCGATAAACTTCTTCCTGCCCTCTTCAGACAACATGATCCCTTCCATTTGTTTATCAAAATCTTTCTTCGTAATCATCTTTTTATTGATTAATGAAAAAATTAGACGGTCAACCATAATCGGTTTAAAGATTTCCGCCACGTCCAAATTCAAGGAAAATCTCCGAAAATTTGAAGAATGTAAAAAACCAATCCTCGGATCCAAATACGTTTTGTAAATTTCACTCAATATCATGGTATAGCAGATTTGATTCCCAAAACTGATCATGGCATTCAGACGGTTCAAGGGCGGTCTTTTCGAACGTTTTTCAAACAAAAAGTCAGGATGATGATTCAATATATCGTCGAATCGGCTGTAATATTTTTCGCGGGCATGGCCTTCATCGGCCATCATTTCCTCCACGTTTTCCCATTTTTTATCTTTATCCAGAACGGATTGCAGCTCGTCAATCGTTTGCAAGAATAATTCGCGATTGGTTTTTGCGCGGCTTTGATAATACTTCAAAACTTGGATCATTTGTCCGATGGAACCCTTTATAAATTTTTTTGCCAGCACCAAACGTTTTTCCTTATCCAGATACGCTTCGGCCTGCTTTACTACGACAAGCCCGGCATTCAAATGTTCCCGGGGATAAAAAGTTCCGGTGTAATAGCCGTAGTGATTAAAAAAGTGGATGCATATTTGCTTCTGGGATGCAAATTCCAAAAATTTTTTTGTTGCATCCACCTCGCCAAAAATATAAATGTCATTAATGTCTTCAACCGGAAGCATTTTCCTTCCTTCACTTGTTTCGAATGAGATGCTGTTGTCCTTCCTGTGTAATTCACCGCTTTGAAAGATATACAAGGTTTTTTTCATCTTTATTCCTCCGCAAAACAATATTCACGATATGCGCAACTCTTGCAAAAAGCTATCTTTTTAGGTTCCGGAGGAACGGGAAGTCTTGCGATTTTGCGAATATCATCGGCGACTTCTTTTAGCATGTTGCTGCCTTCTTCCGTCCATTCAACGGTCAATTTTTTCTTTTCAGCCGGGAATAAAAGTTCCCCTTTCGCATCGATTCCCATTTTTCTCAAGGTGTCTAAATAAAACAACAATTGATAATAGGCGCTCTTTTCATATTTCGACGATTTTTTGACTTCACCGATCACAATCGTGTCGCCCGTTCTCCTGATCCGATCGATTACAATATTTCCTATAACCATTTCTTTTTTCTGCCTGCTATAGGTCGTCTCCGACAAAAACCGCCCGATTTCCAAATTGTCATCTTCTTGATCGGGAGCAATCTGATGAATCATCAGCCAAACTTCCCTTTTGCAAATAAAGTAATACCAAATAAGGGTTCCGTTCACATCCATTACATAATCCATGCATCCACCATCTCGCTTGAACGTATAAACCCAAATTCCTCATTATAATATTGGTTTAAAACATCCTTTGAAACGTAGAGCATCTTCGTTTTTTCGTAAAAATCGCGGTTTAAATTTTTGGCAATTTTTATCGGAACGGAAATAACATATTGCCGCAAATCCTTTTTTAAAGAGAGATAATTATCAAATCTTTTTTTGAAATCCTTTTCCAAAATCACTTTTTGATTATAGAGCTCCCAGATTTCGCGCGCCTCCTTATCCGCCTCGATAAAGACATCCACCGCCTGATAGGAATCGGCAATGAATTGAAAATCAGAAACGTATTCCGGCTGTTTTCTGCTGGATACTTTCCCTTTTTCATCAAATTTCAGAATTTCCATGGCTTGAATAATTCCTTCCGAAACCGCAGAGGATTTGCTTTCCTTCACCCGTTCAAAATATTTATGGATCAATTGATAAAATTCATCCTCTGTAATGGGTTCCTCCGGCAAAATATCACGGGCAATTTTTGTATGGATCGGTCCATATACATATTGGGATTCTAACTTGGCATTTCTTACGATCGGAGTGATCCATACCTTCCCTAAACGTTTCCTTGTCCCATTGCGATTGCATCTTCCCGCCGCCTGGATGATGGCATCAATCGGACCGATATCCCGATAAACCACGTCAAAGTCCAAATCTACTCCGGCCTCTACAACCTGGGTAGAAATGACCGCCACTTTCTGTTGATTCTTTATTGACTGTTTAATATCTTCGATCCGTCCCTTTCGCTCCTTAGGAATGATATTGGTAGAAAGGTAGAAGACATGATATCCGCATTTTTTTAACCATGTTTTAACTTTTTCATAAACTTCAATCGAAGTTTTAATCGTATTAAAAATCGCCAAATAATTCTTTCCGTCTTCAAAACGGTTTTGGAAGAAGCGCGCCCATTCCTCAGAAGTGAAGAAATCGTTTTCATTTCGAAGCAATTGCAATTCTACCCGGGTTTTTTCTTTAAAGAAATCGATCGGTTTGACATTTTCTCCTTCCAATAATTCCACGGTTTCTTCCGGAGGGAAAATGAGAGGTTGGGTTGCCGTCAAAAGCAGAATTTTACATGAATATAAATGAGCCATGTCACGAAGCACTTTTTGCACAAGCGCCCAATATTCCACCGGGATGTTTTGCACTTCATCGAGAATGACAATGCTTCCGGCGATCTGATGGAATTTTTTTAACGCCCGATTTTCATAGCCGATCAACGTCTGAAACAACTGGACAAAAGTCGTAACTATGATTTCCGCCTCCCAATCTTCCGTTAATAGGAGGGCTTGTCTTAAAGGCAGTTCTTCATTTTCCTGCCGGTATTGGATCGTCGATAAATGATGATGTTTGATCACATAGCGGTGTTCGTTGGCGGGATAATCAGGCAGTTGTTGGAAGACTTCTCTTATCACTTGATCGTTTTGATCAATCACGCTCGTAAACGGCAGGGCATAAATGATTTTCGGAGCATACCCATCTCTTTTTTCCGTCCGGCTGCGCCATTTCAAGGCAACCGACAAGGCCAGTAACGTCTTCCCCGCTCCGGTCGGGGCCGTTAAAGTGAATATGCGTTGTTCCGGCCGTTCATATTCCAGTTTTTCTAGTCTTTGCATGACCACTTGATACATCCGGTTGCGCCAACCGTCCGTTCCCTCGGTTTCGTGAACATTGAATCTTTGTTCACGGTAGGCGTCCACAAGTTTTTCCGGAACGCAGAGCCTTGGCCTTTTTTGAATATTGGCTGCCGACAATTTGTCCGCATCAATTAAAGCAGAATAAAGTAAAAGCACTATATAATACAGTTTTTTTGTTATTTTTGGTTTTCTTTGCTTGGATATGAAATAATATTGACGATGCAAAAGGTCAAAAACATCAATATATTTTTCTACAAAATCCTTTAATTCCTCTTCTAAAGAAAGGGGAATCGAAACTTGGTTCCATAATGGAGACAAATCATCGACGACTTCAGCCAATTGATTTTTTATATCCCCGATTTGTTTCTCCAACAATTGGATACGGAGGTATAGGGATTCTTGCACATTTTGATTTCTTATATTCAAGCTCTTGGTCACATCGAGGGAAAAATCGCGCAGATTCCCATGGTGATGAAGGACGATAAAATAAGCAACGGCAGGCGCAAACTCCGACCAGGATGCACGCAGCCCCCAACGGCCGGCATCCCGGAGTAAATGGGCGGCAAAAAGGGCGGAAATAAAGGAATGTTGATAAAGATTATTGCTTTTTTCACCGGTGCGCAAGTAGGTTTGAAAATAGGAAAGATATTTTCCGAAATCATGGCTCAATGCTATGACTTTGTTCACTATTTCCAATGTTTCTCTTTCATCGTCGGCAAGCGGCACTTGTTTCAGCATTTGTTGGGAAAATAAATAAACCTCACGCAAATGATCCGTTAATTTTTTATCGGGTTGGCAGTGGGACAAAAACATTTTTTCACCTCTTCAAAAGGCAGCGAATCGTTCGCTGCCTAGAGAAATAATATATTTTCCTGATTTTCCACATGGCGAATCCGAAGAAAAGGGCCCTTCGGAACGGCAAAAAGCTGGTGGTTCTGTTCGAAAATGTAATCGTCCGTTTCTCCGATCATTCGTCCCTTCAAAAAGAAGCGTGTCGTATGTTCGCGGATGAAGCGGGCATTTTCTTTGATGGCCACAGTCCGTTCCTGCAGGCGGGACATTCTGGCAACGGAATGGATTTGCACCGGATCTTCACTTATTTCAACGGATGCTTCCGCTTCTCCCACCCATTCCAACATGCCTAAGCATTCAGTCAGCCCTAAATAGGGAGGAAATATGTAACGGCGCTGCTGAACCCGTTTTTTTACCATCTCGTTTATTGACTCATCTTGATGGGAAAAATAAATTCGATAACGCAAATGGGGTTCCTTGGCCCCTGGCAAAATTAATTCGAGAGGGATCGGGGTATGCCCGCTGCTGTTATTTAAATCAGCCCCGGATTTGACGAACATATAATTTACCGTTTGCATGACTTTGCGAAACGGTTTTTTTACCGAAACGGCGATGTCACAATTTTCCGGCGAAAACTGCTCGTAATAGCTGTCCCTTTCCATGCCTAAGATTCCGGCGATCAATCCGGCGACAGCCGTCCTGGGGGGAAAAGAATAGGACAAAGAGGAAGAATTGGTATCCATTTTGCGAAAGTGAGCCATTTTCCCCACGAGATCAAACATATAAATTTTCATGATGGTCACCCTTTTGTTATACAGCGGAAACAAGTTTTTCTTTTAAATCCGGGGAAAGGAGATCCGGCAATGTTCCTTTTTGGCCATGACCCTCCAAAATCAAATTCGTATCCTGCCAAAAATAAATTTTAGCAATCTCTTCTTTGATTTCCGTCAATTTATTTAACAGCCGATCCGCCTGTAACTCAACTTCCGAAATACCCCGCAGCCCTTCCGTTTCGTTCAAAGACACCAAATCCCTGAAATCGCCTGCAACGAATTCCGGAGAGTTATATTCAACCCGGAGATACAAGCGGGGATATTGCCCGACTTTGCTTCTTGTCGCATTCAGGGGAATGGCCTTGACCATCGCCTGGTCCAGTAAACGGACATCTTCATTTTTTAAACGCGTGTATTTTGCCCGATGTCCGCTGATGATTCCGTGAAATGCCAAGAAGGAATAATAGACACGATAGTCTTTGCCGATGCTTCCTCCTTCATTTTGATTTTCAGAACCGAAATGGGAAGTTATGCTCGCCGATTCCACAAGCGTTACTTTGTTTAAAGAGTACCCCCAATTAAATTGAACCGGTCCGGTGAACGTAATGGAATTTCCCTTGTCTTCTGATTTTATCGGCATGGTTGCGCCAAATAAACGGACGTCAATCAATTGGTCCAACAGCCAATCGATCACCTCAGGATCCAATTTTTTCCTCAATTCAACTTTTTTCTCATAATTACTGAACAATTTGTTCAATCTTTCAGTGGCATTCACCGTGTTCCCTTCAACTTTTGCGACAAAGATTTCATAACCGATTTGATCCAGATAATCGCGAATGTAGCGTTTTAAACGAACATCGCTGACCAAGTTCAATGAACGTTCATAATCCATGCGCGGGCGGTTTTCTTCGTCGATATCTCCGTTTGGATTGGTCAGTTTTGCATCATAAAGAAATAATATTTCACTATTATTCATGGTCGAATCCCCCTTCATCGATTGCTTCCTCTTTCCCTAATTCTTTCGCTCTTTCCAAGATGCGTTTCGTTCCATAAGAGTAACCCGATAACAGGTAATACACCCCTTCATGATCGGATAGGGCCCATTTTCCTTTTAACGCAAGATCCAAAAGACGCCGGTGTTCGCTGTAAATCGCTTCGTTGCTTAAATAATTGATCCCCAATTGTTTCATTTTCTCGAAAACCTCGTTGGATAACATCATAATTTTTTGTTTATTCATTCCGTGAAAATTGATTTTGGACAAAATGGGTTTATTTGCGGTCTTGCCGAAGCGGGATTGTCCTGCAGCCTCGAGGCGTTCCGCCGTTTTTCCCACTTGCGCCGCGGCAATCCGCGAAATGAGATAGCCCAGCAAAAACAGAGAGCTTTGCGGAACAGAAAATGCCATTTCTTTCATATAATCCGCCAAAGCCGGATCGGGCAATTCGTAAGAAATGCCATCCATTCGTTTTCCCTCCTCCACCAACTGAAGCTTTTTCAATAGTAAAAGAAACAGCTGACTGCGTAAAAGGGCATGAACAAGAAGATAATCATTCTGGTCCGCATTCAGTCCGGACCCTAATTGATAAGATCCGTAGTTGGCATACATATGGATCCTTGCCAAAAGGACAAATTGTTGAATTAACCAGGCGTAAGAAAGAGTCTTGTTGGTTAACAAAGATTCATATACTTGCAGGATTTTCCTTTTTTCCACATTTTCGTTTTTGGCAATTCTCGTTGGAATTAATTTGCTGATTGCATCCAAGCCGACGTCCAAATCTTTAGTCCTTGCATTTGGGAAAAAATTTCTGCCGATATTGCTGATGTTTCTCATTTCATCTCTTAATTTTTTCAAGTGATTTAGCGGAACGTCAGAAAGCAGCTTGTTGACTTTTAAAGAAGACTTGGATTTGGTATAAAAAAGAAAATGCAACGAAATCTGATTATCCATTTGCTCTTCATACAGCCGAAAGTCTTCAATTTCTTCCTGCAATTGGACACCGGTTTCGATCGTCTTGACTTTATGAACAAAATCCAATACCCGATTACTAATCTCTTTCAATGGCACATTTTCAAAAGGGACATCGTACAAAAATTCAGGAATCACATAACAAGTAAGTCCACTGAATCGGGTATCAAAATTCCGCAAAATGTACACTTCACCAGCTTGGATGCATTTATAGGCTTCTTTGCCGATAGAAAGATTTTTCACAAACTCATTTTCATCCAAATTGCTTGCAAAACTGATTTTGTCGTTAATGTAGTATTTAAATTTTAATCTTGTCGTATCCCCGGTAACCAGTCCTTTCTGATTCGTAATGGAGCATACCCCTTCTTTAGCCTCGTGAAATTTGCTTAACTTTTCTTCAACGACCAACTGTTTATAAACCTTTTGTTTAACGACCAATAGACCGTTTATGGATATCGTGTATAAACCGATATCCTGCGCATTTACGTTCGCTTCCTTTTCCAGATACTTTTGGAATTTGTTCGTGATTTCAGCGACAGCCTTTTTTCGGTCATCCTTTGTGCTTGCTTCTCCAATTTTCGCGATTTCTTCTCCGATCAAAGCGGGATTAAAAATGTAGCGATACCTTTTTTCCTTCAGAGGACCCAAATAACAAAAAAACTTTTCATGTGTCTCCTTTAACAAAAGATAAAAGTCGTCATTTTGATCCCACTTTTCCAAAAGGTTGGTAAGCGTTTGGCTTAATAAATAATCGAGCTTATCAACGGTTCCATACCATTGCGGGCTGTTGCTGCCGTCAGCTTTTCCTATCCAACACCATTCATTTAACAGACGCTCATCCAGCTCTTTCAATATAAAATGAATAGAGGAATCGGAATTTTGAAAATCAAGAATTACCCCGTATTTCAGTGTCTTTTTGTCTGGAAGCGGGAGTGTAAGCGTTTCCAAATAGGCGTCTTCATTTTCCTCAAGAGATTTCCTCCCTAATTCATAGATGACCTTCATCATAACTCCCTGACACCCCCTTGACGACAAGTAAAAAAATGAAATTGGAAATCTTTTCATAATCATTTTAATTTAATTTTAGAAAAGATTTCCTTGGATATCAATGGTTAATTTATGAATATTTTAACCTTAACATGCAATATTTAATGCAACAATACATTGACAAACCGCAAACATCGGCCGTTTGAAGGCACTAACAAAAAAGGGAACATAACCGCCCTTGCGCAGTTTGGGAACAAAGAGATACATGGTGCCCATCCGAGTGTCGAAGCGACGTACACGATAGCCGGAACGATAGCCGGTCCGTGTATCCGTCCGTTCCGATTTCTGTGCCTGAATCACTTCAGCTTCCATCATTTGCTCACAGAGCCAGAGAGCATGGGATCCTGTTCCGACATAAATTTCAATAGCATTTGTTCGAGAGATAAGGTAGAATTCTGGTAAGCCATCGGTTTCAACTCCTTTTGGTTTGCCGGACACTTACCAATTCGGAGTGACCGATGGCTTTTCCTTTTTTCACTTTTTGCGAACTTAATTATACGTCATCAAAGCTATCGATTACGCGCAAGAAGACTTCAACAAAAAGAAAAACAGAAGGATCCACAAAATCCTTCTGAGGAATTTTAAACCGGCGATTTTGGGGAAAAATTCATCGGCCTTGACAATAACTTTATTCAATCCCATATTTTTCTGCTTGTAATTTATATAGTTCAAAATAGTATCCTTGTTTTTTGATTAATTCAGAATGGCTACCTACTTCAACAATTTTGCCATCTTTCAGCACTACGATTTTATCTGCCATCTTCACTGAAGATAATCTATGTGTTATTAGAAAGACTGTCTTATCTTTAGATAACTTAATAAAAGATTGAAATACCTCATGTTCACTTCTAGGATCTAATGAAGCAGTTGGTTCATCTAAAATAACAATAGGTGAGTCTCTTAAAAATGCACGAGCCAGAGCTACCTTTTGCCATTCTCCACCTGATAATTCCGTACCTCCATTAAAAATCTTTCCTAACATTTGTTCTAATTTATTTGGTAATTTATCTAAAACCTGATTTAGATTACTATTTTTGATGGCTTTCCAAATTTCTGCTTCCCTATCGATCTTTGTCAAATCACCAATTGCAATATTTTCTCGTAATGTAAGGTTAAATTTAGAAAAATCCTGAAAAACAACACTTATATTATCTCGTAATAAATTTATATCATAAGATGAAATGTTAACACCGTTAATATGAATCGTTCCCTCAGTAGGATCATAGAATCTTGTAAGTAGTTTAATTAAGGTTGTTTTTCCAGCCCCGTTTTCTCCCACAAGTGCTATTTTTTCACCACGTTTAATATTTAAGTTAATATTAGATAATGAGTATCTATCAGTTTTAGGATATTTAAACGATACATTATGAAATGTAATTTCATAATCGCTATCATTTAAATTCATTTCTTTTGTTCCTGAGTTTACAATTGGCTTCAAAGATAAAAAGTTAAAAAATTTTTCCATATATAATAGTGTATCGTATAGCAAACTTGATTCTTCAATCATACTAGAGAGGCTTTGTCTTGCTAAAAGAATTGATGAAGAAAAAACAAGAATATCACCAGGAGTAAAAATGCCATTGATAGCTTGTTCAATTACCCACCAAAAACTAAAGCCAATACCAATTAATCCAAGCAAAACTAACAATATGGAATAAATTGCTTGTTTATATCGGACATTTTTAATATCCTGATGAATTTTATTATAGACTTGGTCATATTTATTGATAAAAAAAGAACTTAGTTTGAAAAGTCTTACTTCTTTAGCGTGTTCTTTTGATAACATAACAGAACTATAATATCTCAACTTTCTTGAATCAGGACTACGGTCTACCATTGTCTCGAAAGCTTCTCTTTGTAAACGATAGCTAACAAATGCCTGCGGAAGAATTGAAATTAGTATAATCAAAGAAATTAATGGATGAAAACCAGTTAATAGAAAAAGCATTGAAATACCAGATATTCCATTTCTAATTACACTGGTTGCGAACACCATTAAATTAACAGGTCTCCATGCGGCCTCTTGTTCTATAACTTGAATATCATCATAAAACTTCGAATCCTCAAAGTAATATAAATCAGTTAATTTTGAGGATTTTTCCATCAATTGTCTATTAATATTGTATATTAATTTGTCAGTAAGTAACCCTTGAAACGTCATTTCTATTGGACTTATTATTGAACTTAAAAATGAAGCAAGTAACCAAAATAAAAAGAAAATCATTAAATTCGTAAAGACACCTGATGAAAGCTCATCAATCATACCTTTTGCTAGCCATAAACTTAAAGCCGGTAATATACCCTGTAATGGTACGGTAATTAATAATATTGTTGTGTATAATTTTGATGACTTCCAAAATATAGGGAAAGATTTTATAAATAATAATAAAAATTTTTTAACCGTTTTTATAATTTTCATATTATCATCCCCATTAACCTAAGATGAATAAGGACGAGACTTGTAATCTCGCCCTTTTAGAATTATCTCCAATTTTTAGGATTCATAAATTTAGAAGGAATACAGTCATATTTATCATCTGTAATTGGTTCAATAGATTCAACAATATATCGTTCTCTCATAGGTCTATCTTCTAAGTATCTTAATACCCCTCTTCAAGTGTTACAATTGGAAATCTTCTGCCTCTTTCATCATATTCCCAGGCTTCGACTTCATCAGATAGAGCGGAAAATGCATCAAGATCAGGTTTCAAAAAACATTGTTGTAGGACATTGTACATAACAACTTGTCCTATACTTTCCACCACACGTAACAATTGGATGTCCCCCTGGTCTCCCTTATTAAACCTCACCATAGAAAACTGGGCAATTCCCAGCGCGGTCAACTCTAGTGAAAACTCGGAGTTTTCCCCCAAACGGAACATTAAACCAGTATTATCGCTGATTTCTACTTTGGAATCATTTGATACTATCAGTTCATTAACTCCTATAATTGTTCCTTCGACGAGAGGGGTTTTTCCTTCACAATTACCATCATCTCTTGTTACACATGTTACCCTGTAAGTCTCCTTTGGAAAATAAGCTAATTCTCCTTTTTTTAGATGGGCCTCATGTTCTCTAACTTTTAGATAATGACTTTTTCTAACAGCATAATCAAAAATCCTTCTTTTTTGAAGATACTGCTTTATAGATAACTTTTATAGGTACTGATCAGCACCGATTATATACTTTGAAGATAAGAAGGAAAATTCCTTCTATTTTATAAATTTAAATTATTCGTTTTTATTATTAAACGCGATAAAAATTTCTTATTGTTGACTGCTTAATTCTACTTTATCGAGTATAATCAGCCGAAAGTGTACCGTACACTTTTATTGCAGGGGGGAGAATATGCAAATTACAGGTAAGAGTGAATTAAGTTTAAAAACATTAGAAGCAATTAATAAGGGAACTAAGATAAAAGAAATTCCAAAAAAGTTTCCAGTTTCATTAGATCAAGCTAAACGTTTAAGTCGATACAATGCTCAATAAAAAAGTCACCTTTTTGTCCAAGATATAACCGTAAAACCCAACAGTTTTTGCTCAAACATCTAGGGATTTTTAAAGATAAATTAGTCCTTGCCCAAAGACTTGATTCAAATTGAAAAAGTCCCTTAAAAAGAAAGGTGCTTTAAATGTTTCAATCCCTCATAGGTAAGATACAAACGAGGCAAAATATGAAGTGGTTGGCTACAATTTTAAGTTTCAATCCCTCATAGGTAAGATACAAACGAACGCGGATTTTTGGAAACCTCAACTACTGGTTTATGTTTCAATCCCTCATAGGTAAGATACAAACCTACAGGCAACAAGTACCCACAAAAAAACTCTCTCAGTTTCAATCCCTCATAGGTAAGATACAAACTCCTTGAGCCGACCGATGAGCCGGCTGACCTTGTTTGTTTCAATCCCTCATAGGTAAGATACAAACACAATACATTTGGGCAGTCAGAAAAACGGGGACATGGTGTTTCAATCCCTCATAGGTAAGATACAAACATCCAAACGGTTGCGGCCACGGGGTGGCAGCTGGTGGTTTCAATCCCTCATAGGTAAGATTGTAAACTAGCACATTATTTCAGAATCCCTTTTTCAAATTATTTCAGGCGGATTCGGAAATAATGTGCAAAATTTTTGCGGATTGTTCCGGATTTTGCACATTCTTTCGGAACGTTTGCACGCTC